>Ga0181530_10000242_pt1 | contig 69169 bp, 57 predicted proteins | sample PEATcosm2014_Bin_42_FD_119769 | JGI IMG/M metagenome (GOLD analysis project Ga0181530, IMG submission 119769) | Peatland microbial communities from MTU Mesocosm Facility, Houghton, MI, USA - PEATcosm2014_Bin10_60_metaG | ecosystem: Environmental > Terrestrial > Soil > Wetlands > Peat | place...
CAGCGCCGGCGTGAACAGCGCGAACACAGCAGCAAAGACCGGCTCGACGCAGTAGATCAACCCGGCCTGGGTTGCCGGGATCCGCGGCTGCCATTTGTTCATTATCCAGAATGCACCCACCGTGCAGACTACCGCGAGCGTCAGGGTCAGGCATAGCCAGGGGGGTGATTTCCACGGGGCGGCAAGGGACCCTGCGCCGGATGCTGTCGCTGCGCCGAGGGCCAGGAACACGGCCCCCAGGACCAGGAACATGACGAGTGTCGTCGCCGCCGGGCGGTTGCCGGCATATTCCTTCTTATCGATCCAGAGAATCTGGCCCATGAAGAAGATCGAGCTAAGCAGCGTCTCCGACTCTCCCCTCCCTAGCCTCAGCGTTCGCCAGTCAAGGTGCCCGAGGATCGCGACGCCGAGCAGGACGAGCGCGCAACACGTCCATATGACGGCGCCCGGGTTGCGCCGCCTGCGCAACGCAAGCCAGGCGGGTATGAGGATCGCGTAGAACTGGGTGATGAACGCGGAGGTCGACGCCTCGGTATGCTGCAGGCCGTCGGTCTGGAAAAGCATACCCCCCGAGGCAAAAAGGCCCAGCACGAGCCCCTGCCTGATTTCCCCGGGCGTTGGACGGCCGCCGCCGCGGCCCCGGAAGATGAGCATCAGGGGCACGGCCACCACGAAGCGCGGCGCAAGCGCCGCAGCCGTAACCAGCCACGGCCCGGCTCCCGGCAACAGCACCCGGTTCAGCGACAATACCGCCTTTATGACCGGGAAGCTGAGGCCCCAGAGCACGGTCGTCAGCAGCAGCATCAGGACTGCCTGCCTGTGTTGGGGTTGGGGAACCGCGGTCATCGTGCTTCTGGAAGGATTGGCGCTGAACGAGCGTGCCTGCCGTGCGGCATCCAGCCAAGAGGGAATCGGTCCGGATTGAACATGGACGGCCCCCGGGACTGCTCGACATCAACCGTCGCAGCCGCCACTCCTTTCCTGCCCCACCCCTTCCAAATGTCCAAATCCGGAGACAACCGGCGGCTGTCCAAGAAGGCCTACGAGGCGCGCCTTCCCGACGTCCGTGCCGCGCTGGTCCGGATGCAGTTCGAGCTCAAGCCTTCTCGGCTCCCGCTCATCCTCGTCATCGCGGGCGTCGAGGCCTCGGGAAAGGGGGATGTCGTCAACAGCCTCAACGGATGGCTCGACCCGCGCGGATTCGAGACCTTCGCGTTCCACGAGCCGACCGACGAGGAGAGGGAGCGGCCCCCCATGTGGCGCTATTGGCGGACGCTTCCCCCCGCCGGACGAATGGCCATCTACGCCGGCGGGTGGCACGGCGACGCCCTCCGCGAGGATCCCCGCAGCGCGCGCGAGCTCGCGCAGTTTGACGCCATGCTCCGCAGGTTCGCATGGTTTGAGGGCCAGCTCGCGGCCGCGGGGGCCCTGATAGTGAAGGTGTGGCTCAACCTGTCGAAGTCGGCGCAGCGGGCCCGCCTCCTGGACCTGGAATCGGACCCGCGCACCGCGTGGCAGGTCTCGCCCGACGACTGGAAAAGCCACCGCGACTACGACAGGCTGGCCAGGCTGGCCGAGCGGATGCGAAGCGCCACCCACCAGCCCGGGGCGCCCTGGTACCTTGTCGACGCCGAGGACCCCCGCGCGAGGAACCTCGCAGTCGCCGACATCCTGCTCTCGCGCTTCCGCATCCACATGCGCGCCCGCAGCCGCCTTGCCGCCGCCCGGGGGCGCAAGCGGCGCCGGATCGTTCCCCTGCGCCCCGCGGGACTGCGCCGTCTCCTGTCGCTGCCCCTCGACAGCAAGCTTTCGCAGGCCGCCTACGAGAAGAAGCGGGACAAGTGGCTCGGGCGGCTGAACCGGGTGGTCCGCGAGGCAGGGCAGGAGCGGCGGTCCGTCGTGTGGGTGTTCGAGGGATGGGATGCCGCCGGCAAGGGAGGGGTCATCCGCAGGCTCACCTACGCGATCGATGCGCGCGATTTCCGGGTGATCCAGATCGCGAGGCCCACGGACGAGGAGAAGGCCCACCATTACCTGTGGCGGTTCTGGCGGCACGTGCCGCGGGCGGGCCTTGTCACGATCTACGACCGCTCGTGGTACGGCCGGGTCCTTGTCGAGCGCCTGGAGGGATTTGCCACTGAGGCGGAATGGCGGCGCGCCTTCCGCGAGCTGAACGAGTTTGAGCTCGAGCTGGTCGAGCACGGGATAATCGTCATCAAGTTCTGGCTCCACATCAGCAAGGAGGAGCAGCTTCGCCGCTTCCGCGACCGCGAGGAAACGCTCTACAAGCGCCACAAGATCAATGCCGAGGACTGGCGCAACCGGCGCAAATGGCAGTCCTATGAGATCGCAGTTGGCGACATGCTCTCCCTGACGAGCTCGCGCCACGCCCCCTGGCACCTTGTTGCGGCAAACAACAAGCGCCACGCGCGCCTGGAGATCCTCAAGATCTCCTGCCGGCAGATCGAGGCAGCGCTCGGCCTATAGGATCCCCGGCCCCGTAGACAAGAACGCCGCGGGGCGCTTGCCCCGCGGCGGCAAATGTCCGAATTCCGTTCCCGGACTTAGGAAACGTGGCCCGAGACGAGCCTCGTCATCTCGAACATGCTGACCTTGGCTTTTCCGCCGAACACGGGCTTCAGGGCCTCGTCGGCGTTGATCATCTTCTTGTCCTTCTTGTCCTGGAGTCCGTTCTTCTTGATGTGCATCCAGAGCTTCTTGGTGAGCTCAGTGCGGGGAAGCGGCTTGTTGCCGACCACCGCGGCGAGATGAACGTCCGGTTGTACCGGCTTCATGAACGCTGCATTTGGTTTACGAGCTGATTTTTTGGCCATATTGGTTTTGTTTTAGGGTTCTTTCCTCTGAAGGCAACGGCTTTATAGAGGGAAAACAGCCCTTTTTCCGAGCAAAATCCGAGAAAATCTTTGAATCGGGCGGATGCGGACTCACCGGCGGTCGTCGACCTGCACAAACTGCCTGTAGAGCGAGGCGTAATGGCCGCCCCTCGCAAGCAGTTCGGAGTGCGTCCCGCGCTCGATGATCCGCCCGTTGTCGAGCACAAGCACCAGGTTCGCGCCGCGGATCGTGCTCAGCCGGTGCGCCACGACAAAGCTCGTCCGCTCGCGAAGCAGCATCGAGAGCGCATGCTGCAGCCGCGACTCGGTAAGCGCGTCGATCGAGCTCGTCGCCTCGTCGAGGATGACGATGCGCGGATCGGCGAGGAGGGCCCGCATGAAGCACACAAGCTGCCGCTGGCCGACCGACAGCCCCGCGCCGCGCTCCCCCACCTGGGTTTCCATGCCGTCCTGCAGCTCCTCCAGGACGTCGAGGCAGCCTAGCCTCCTGGCGGCATCGTATACCTCGTCCGGCGTCGCCCCGGGCTTGCCAAGGCGGATGTTCTCCAGAACCGACCCGCTGAACAGGAAGTTCTGCTGCTGCACCATCCCCATCTGCCGGTGGAGCGATCCTCCGGTGATCGTGCGGATATCACGGCCGTCGACTAGGATTTCTCCCTTTGTCGGCAGGTAGAACTTCGAGAGGAGGTTGATGATCGAGCTTTTCCCGCTCCCCGTGTGCCCCACGAGCGCGACCGTCTGCCCGGGCTCGGCCTCGAAATTGATGTCGTGCAGGACGAGCCTCGACGGATCATAGCCGAAGGAGATCCCGCGGAACTCGACCCGGGCGCCGGCCGGCCGTCCCCGGCCCTTCCTGGGGTCCGGGAGGTCGGTCGCATCCGGGGCGTCCTCCCAGTCGGGGGGGGTGTCGATCAGCCGGAATATCCGCTCGGCCCCGGCCATGGCGAGCAGCCCCTGGTTGTACTGGTTTCCGATGATCGTGATCGGCGAGAAGAATATGTTGGCGAGGAAGAAGAACATGATCAGGTCGTCCGCCTGCATGTCGCCGTGGAAGCTCCGCCAGCCGCCGACGATGAGGAGCATCGCCACGAAGAACTGGCTGTTCAGCTCAAGGATCGGCGCCAGGACGGCCGATGTCCTCGCGAGCGCGATGTTGTACTTCGAGTGGTCAGAGAGGAGGCTCCTGAACAGGCCGGCATTCGTGTCCTGCCGGACGAAGCCCTGCGTCACGCGGATCCCGCCCACCGACTCGGCGAGCGTCGCGGTGACCCGGCTGAAGCTCTCCTGGGAGGCCCGCGTGAGCTGGCTGAGCCTCATCCTGAAGCGGCGGTTCACCACCCACAGGACCGGGGCCATGCATATGACGACGAGGAACATCTTCCAGTCGTAGGAGATCAGCACAACGGCGGCGAAGACCATCTGCCCGAACTGGATTGCGCTCACGAACCCGACGTCCTGGATGCCGACCCGGACCGCCTCCACGTCGCTCGTGACGCGGCTCAGGATCCGGCCGAGCTTCATCCTGTGGAAGAAGCTCATCGGCTGGCGCTGGGTCTTCTCGAAGATCTCCGCGCGAAGCCCGTTGACCACGGTCTCGCCGATCTCGAGGGCGTAGCGCTGGCGGAAGTGGAACATCGCGTCCGTCACGGCCGCCAGAACCGCGAATCCGGCCGTGCCGACGGCTATCCCGTGCAGGTCCCCGTGAGCGATGGGACCCTTGATCACGAACGCGGTGAGCCAGGCCAGCGCCGGCAGCTGCAATGACCGCGCGATCGTCAGCACGACCATGACGGCCAGCTTGCGCCTGACCGGCCGCGCGTACCCGAGGAGCCGGCCGATGAGGCCCCAGTCGAGCGGCTTGAACTGCTCCTCATCGTCATCCTCGTCCCGCATGCGCTGGACGAGGATCAGGCTGCGCTTGCGATCCTTGCCGGCGCTCATGGTCCCGCCCTCCCGGCCTGCTCCTGGAGCTCGCGGCTGTCGACCAGCTGCAGGTTCGCCACGTGCAGGTAGGGCCCGGGCACCTGGATCAGCTGCGCGTGGGTACCGCGCTGCACGATCCGCCCGTTCTCCAGCACGATGATGAGGTCCGCGCGCCGGAGCGTGCTCAGCCGGTGGGCGACGATGAAGGTCGTCCTGCCGGCTATCGCCCGGTCAAGCGCCTCGAAGATCTCGTGCTCCGTCTCGCTGTCGATCGCCGCCGTCGGGTCGTCGAGCAGCAGGATCGCCGGCTCGAGGAGCACGGCGCGCGCTATTGCAAGCCGCTGCCGCTGGCCGCCGGAGAGGCTGCTGCCGCTCTCGCCGAGCACCGTCTCGTAGCCCTTCGGGAGGTCCATGATGAACTCGTGGGCCGCCGCGATCCGCGCCGCCCGCTCGATCTGGGCCTGGGTCGCGTCAGGGTGCCCGAACGCGATGTTGGCGGCGACCGTGTTGGAGAAGAGGAAGCTCTCCTGGAAGACCGTCCCGATGTTGCGGCGCAAGTCGTCAAGGTGCAGGCGCCGCACGTCGATGCCGTCGATCAGCAGCCTGCCCTTTGACACGTCGTAGAACCTGGGAATGAGGCTCATCAGGACGCTCTTCCCCGAGCCGGTCGCCCCAAGGATCGCGACGCACTCGCCCGGCGTGACCTCGAGGTCGATGTCCCGGACGACCGGATCCAGGCGGCCGTACTCGAACGACACGTTGTCGAAGCGCACCGCGCCGTCGAGGCGGGGCCGGCGCACGGCGTCGGGCGGCGAGCGGACGTCGATCGGGGCGTCGAGGATCTCGAACACCCTCCGGGCGCCGATCAGCGACTGCTGGATCGAGTTCACGATCGTGGCCACGTTGTTCACCTGCCCTGCGAACTGGTCGAGGAGCCCCGCGAACACGACGAGGCCCGCGCCGAGGGGCAGGCGGCCCTGCGCCACGAGCCATCCCCCGTAGCCGAGGAGCACCATCGTGTTGATCCGGGTCAGGAAGCCCGCCGTCGGCGAGAAGAGGCTCACCCACCAGAATATGTTGTACTGCTGGGTGAGGACGGCGGAGTTGAGCCGGTTGAACTTCTCGCGGTTCTCCCGCTCGCGGCCGAACCCCTTGACGACCGCCACCCCCTGGATGCTCTCCGCCAGGTACTGCACCATCTTCTCGACGAGCGTCCGGTTCTCGGCGTACTCGGGCTGGATCTTCCGCGAGAAGCCCGCCGCCAGCGTCCAGAGGACCGGGGTTGTCGCCAGGCACGCCAGCGTCAGGCCGGGGCTCAGGCTCGCCATGTATATCGCGTAGACGGTGAGCGAGATCACCATGATAACGCTCTGGATCAGCACCTGGTCCACGAACATCCGCACCGACTGCACGTCCCCCGTCACCCGCGTGATGATCGATCCGGTCGTGTTCGCGTCGAAGAACCGGAAACTCAGCCTCTGCAGCTTGTCGTAGATCTCCGCGCGCAGGTCCACGACCAGCTTCTGCTGGACCAGAATGTTGACTTTGACGGCATAGACGTAGTTGAGGACCGCCCGGAAGGCCGAGAGTGCGAGGATGAGCCCCCCGAGGACCGCGAGCACGTGCATCGGGTGCATCCCCGCCGGAAGGCTCAGGTGCAGGAAGCGGACCGGGGCCAGCGGCGTCTGCCCCGGCGCGGCGTGCCGGACGACGTTCCTTATGTAGTCGATGCCGATTCCGGTGAAGCTCAGCCCGAACAGGCCCATTGTCAGCAGGATGAGCTGGATGCCCAGCACCTGCACGCACCGCAGCCGGTACCGCCATGCCAGGCGGAACAGCCGGCGGATCAGCTCCGAGTTGGAGGGGCCGGAGTCAGCGGTGCTCAGCGGAGTGCCCATTTGGGACTCACGCTAGTTGGACGCACGGCGGGTGCACGAAATATCCGCCCTCCCGCCGCTAGCGGTTGGGCACGGAGGGAGGGGTGCTGCCCGGGGCAAGCACTCCGCCCTGGGCGGCCCTCTCGCGCTCCATCCTGCGCCGGCGGACCTCCTGCGCCACCGCTTCCAGGCGCCGCTGCTCGTCGGCCGGGGTCGGGTTCAGCACGACTGCCGGAGGGACGCCGGCCGGGGCCGCTGGCGCCACGCTTGGCCCGCCGGCCCCGGCGGAGGCGACCTTGGCCGTTCGCAGCACGAGCCGGAGGCTCCGGCCCTGGTAATCCACCATGACGCTGTCGCTCGCCGGATCCGCCGATTTGACGACGAAATCGTTCCCTCCCTCGTTCATCCCCACCCACGCGCTGGTCTTCTTGGCCGTGTCGTAGATGCAGTAGGCGGCCCCCTGGGGGGTCGACATGATCCCGCGCAGCTCGATGGGCCCCGCCGGGCCGGACTGCGCGCCCGCCGCCGCCGAATTCGCAGGGAGGAACGGCGACGACTGCGCGAGATCGGCGCGCAGCACGCCGGTCCATCCTGCGGCCACGCAGGCCGACACGACCGCAAGAAACGCGCTAATTTGACGACGCATGCCCATGAGATTGCCCTGCGTGCATTAGATTGACGCACCCCAGCGCGGTCAAGTGACGTCCGATCCCGGCGGTGCGCCCGCATGCAATTTGTATTGAGTTCGTTGCGGTTACCGCGATGGATTCCGGCATGGCCAAAAAGAAATCAGTGAAGAAGAAGGCAAAGTCGGCCGCGTCCAGGTTGCGTCGGCTGCGCGCCGTAAAGAAGAAGCGCTGAGTCTGGCGTCCAGGCTCGGCCTGTAGGGCGTCCGTCTCGGACCTCGGCCCCTAATACGGGCGGGGTCGTGCATTGGGCGGATTGCGCCTGGCCGGAGCCTCTCTCGGGCCTGATCCCGGGGATTCCGGTTCCGCTAGAGGGATCGGGCACCCCAGCCCGATCCCTCCTTATGCCGCGGAACGCTTCCTGCGGTACACAACAACCCCCAAAAGGGATATCCCGGCTAGAATTGCGCCGTACGTCGCCGGCTCGGGCGCGGGCGAGATCTCGTGGTCGTAGCTGAGCCAGCCGGTGTCGCTGCTAGGATAGCCGGTGAAGGTCACCTGGGTCTCCGGCCCAACCCCCCGGGTGCCGAGGGTGACTCCGGTCCAGTTCAGCGCGTAGAAGTAGTCGACCTCGTTGTTCCAGCCCTCGACCGTGAGCGAGGCTCCGGAGTCGATCGTGAACGTGCTCGCGTTCAGGATCGGGGCGCTGCCGCCGAAATCGATGATCGCGGTGCCGGAGATCACGAGGTTGCTGACGGACAGGTCGGAGCCGTTCACGAACAGCGTGCTGCCGGTCCCGAGCGTGAGCGTGCCGATGGAGGGCAGCGTGCCGCTGAACTCAAGCGTGCCGGATGTGACCGTCGCGCTCCCGCCAAAGCTCAGGTTGTTGTTGGTCAGGTTGAGGGTTCCCGCGCCCGACAGCGCCAGGCTGCCGGAGCCCGCAATGAGCCCGCCGTAGGTCAACGTCGTGCCCGAGGCCACATTGATGGCATTGCCGCTCGGGGGAGCCCCGCCGCCAACGGTGATCCCGCGGTTCGCATTTAGCGTAAATGTTGCCGTGGTGGCGAGCGTGCCGCCGTTGAAGTTCAGCTGGTTGACCGCCTGCGCGGCCGGTCCCGTGCCGAGATTGCTGTCCGCCCGGATGCTCAACGTGCCCGCGTTGAGGTTCGTCGCCCCGGTGTAGGTGTTCGCCCCTGAAAGCGTCAGGGTGCCGGCGCCATTGACGGTCAGGTTTCCCGTTCCCGCGACGACGCCGCCGTAGGTCAGGGTTGTGCCTGAGGACGGGCTGAATGTTCCCCCTCCCGCGTTGAGGGTCACCCCGCGGTTGCTGCTCAGCGTGAAGGTGGCCGTCGTGTCGAGCGCGCCGCCGTTGAAGTTCAGCTGGTTCGCCGTGGCTGAAGCCGGCGCCTTGCCGAGATTTGCGTCCGCGCTGACGCTCAGGGCTCCGGCGTTGATGTCGGTGGCCCCGGAGTAGGTGTTGGTGCCGGAAAGGGTCGTCGTGCCCGGGCCCGTCTGGGTTACGGTGCCGGACCCTGAGATCACCTTGCTGACCGGGACGGCCGAACCTTCGTCAAATATAAGGCTCCCGTTGTCGGTGATGCCGCTCGTGGAGGCTAGGGTGCCATTGTTCGTGCCGTCGCCCAGCTGCAGGCTGGCCCCGCTGTTGATCGTCGTCGCCCCGGAGTAGGTGTCTGCGTTGTTCAGGGTCAGGGCGCCGGTGCTGGCCTCGGTAAGGCCGCCCGTGCCGGAGATTACTCCCGCAAACGTGGTCGAGGCGCCGTTTCCTCCGGTCGTAAGTGTGCCGGAACCGAGCGTGATCGAGCTTGTCCCGCTCGCGCTCGAGATCGACCCGACGGTGTTGCTCTCGTTGTTAAGGGCAAGAATGCCGCTGTCGTTGATGGTCACGGCACTCTTGCCCGTCGCGCCGCCGAAGGCGCTTACCGAGCCCGCCGTCAAGGTGCCGCCTTTGATGACGGTCGCGCCGGAATAGCTGTTGGTGCCGGAAAGCGTCGTGTTGGACGATCCGTTCATCGTGACGCCGCCCGTGCCGCTGATGGCCCTGTTGAACGTAGTGGTGCCGGCCTCGTCCAAGATCAGCGTGCCGTTGTCGGTGACGCCGCTGGTGCCGGTGAGGTTGCCCCCGGTCGTGCCATTGCCCAGCTGCAGGCTGGCCCCGCTGTTGATCGTCGTCTTGCCGGTGTAGGTGTTGCTCCCGGTCAGGGTCAGCGTGCCCGTTCCGGCCTCTGTCAGGGCGCCGGCGCCCGAGATGACGCCCGCAAAAGTGGTCGAGGCGTTGTTTCCGCCGGTCGTGAGGCTGGAGGTGTTATTGCCGAACGTGATGCTGCTCGTCGTACTGCTGCTTGCGATCGAGCCTGCGGTGACGCCTTTGCCGTTCGCCACAGCCAGAGTGCCGCTGCCGTTGACGGTCACGGCGCTCAGGTTGCCGAGGGCGCTCGCGTTGCCCGCGGTGAGGGTGCCGCTGTTGATGGTTGTCGCTCCGGAATAGGAGTTTGCGCCGGTAAGCGAGACGGTCGCACCGTTCTGCGTCACGCCGCCGGAGCCCGAGATAACATTGGCGAATGTCGTCGTGCCGCTCTCGTCGAAGGTCAACGTGCCGTTGTCCGTGACGGCGCTCCCGCTAGCCAGGGAACCGCTAGCCGTGCCATTGCCCAGTTGCAGGTTGGCCCCGCTGTCAATGGTGGTCGCGCCCGTGTAGGTGCTGGCCGCGGAGAGCGTCAGGGTGTTCGTGCCCGAGTACTCGAGGCTCCCCGCGACCGATCCCCCGTTTGCGATGACTCCGGCGACGTTCACCGCGCCGGTACCCGACACGATGAGCGCGTAGCCGTTTGCGCCCGAGCCGAGGTTCACGTTGCCGTTGAAGGTCATCGCTCCGCCGTTGTTTGCCCACGTCTGGCTTCCGGCCAGGGTCGTCGTATTGAAGAACGTGATGGTCGACGCGTCCGAATTCGTGATTCCGGAGGAGGTCGTCAGGGTGTTGGTGTTCTTGGTTGCGGACGTATCGAATGTGTAGGCGTTTTGTCCTCCCGTGCTGACGAACACCAGCGTCCCTGTTGTCCAAGGGCCGGACGACAGCGTGATTGAGGTCTGAAGCCCGGCGGTAGCGTTGAACGTTGCCGCTTCCGAAGACGTGGGCACACCGTTGCTCCAATTGCCCACCGTGCCCCAAGCGCTCGAGGACGTGCTTATCCAATTCGTCTGCGCGCGCACGGACGCGCTCGGCAGGCACAATGCGGCTACGGCCAGCAGCCCCGTGAGCATTTGGCGATCCTGCCGCCGCCGCACCGGCCAGGGGCGGTCAACTATAGGTCGGGATGGCGTTGCCGGGGTCATCGATGCGGCCTGAAGGTCCTGAAAAGACGCTCTGCCTGGTTGTCCCCTTCAGGGGGCACGAACGCAGGACGTCTTCCGCGGAGAAGCGGCCTGTGGGCCGGGGGCTCGTAAACAAGGGCCGGTGCCTTGAACACCCATTGATGCCCGTCTTGCTGCCGGCCATGGCGGACGCCGGGCTCTGCAAGGAGACTGTCGATGGCGCCCGGGAGGTCCATCGCCTGCCCAAGCACGCTTCGCTCGCCATTGCCGCGCACCGCGCGGCGATCCCACGCACGGCGAAATGCGCTGGCGACGACGGCAATCGGCGTCAGGCGGAATCTTCCGTGCATTCCTGTGGGGTACAGCTTCACGACGGCAAGATTCACACTAGGCAATTCGATCTCGGTTTCTAGCAAAAGCAGCCGCCATACGTAGTTCCCAACCGATTATTGACCAAAATATTACCAACACCGCGGGCCAGGCATCAGATCCCTTACTTATGGATATAAGGCCCGTTCCTCCATGGGCCTCTGCCGCAGGGGCGCCACCCGGGAATGCGGGAGAGGGATCGCGACCGGGCGGCCGCCTTGATCCCGTGGACCGCCGTTCCGCTAGGGAAGGGATCGGGCACCCCAGGGCCCGATCCCCCCCTATGCCGCGGATCGCTTCCTGCGGTACACAACAACCCCCAAAAGGGATATCCCGACAAGGATCGCCCCGTAGGTCGCGGGCTCCGGGGCGGGGGTTACTTGGTGAAGGTTGTCCGGGCCATCGGTGTAGGTGTTCCAATGGGTGGCATTGCCCGAGTACCCAGAGAATATGATCTGGTTCTCGGGGGGCATGCCCTGGGTGCCTGTGCTTGTGTTGCTGTAGAAGTAGTCCACGAGATTCGTCCAGTTGTTGACCGTTAGCGTTGTGGTTCCGGCCAGAGTCACGCCGGTCACGTCCAGGATCGTGGTCGCGGGGCTCCCGAAATCTATGATCGAGGAGGAGTTCACGGTGAGGCTCCCGAAGGTGTCGTTCGTCCCGTTGAGTTTCAGCGTGCCTCCGTTCAGGACGATGTTGAGCCCCGAGTCGCTGAAGTTGGCGCCAAGCGTCAAGGTCTCGTTCGCGCCCAGGGTCAGGGTGCCGGAGCCCGTGATCGCGCCGCTCAGCGTGGCGGTGCTCCCCGAAAGCGTGAGGTCCCCTCCCGTTCCGAGCGACAGGGTGCCCGCGTTGTTGAAGACCCCGGTGAGCGCATCGCTCGTGCCGTTCAGGGCCAGCGTCCCGCCGGAGTTGACCGTGATCGCCCCGCCCGTCGCAAGGGAATTGGTGGCATTTGACAGCAGCGTGCCGCCCGAATTGACCGTGATCGACGTGGCGCTCGAAAGAGCGCTGGCGACGTTCGACTGAAGGGTGCCGACGGTGACCGTCACGGCGCCCTGGAAGCTCGGGTTCGCCGCGCCCAGGGCGAGCGTGCCCGTCCCGTCCTTGGTGAGCGCGGTCGTGCTGTTACCCTGGATGGACCCGCTTATCGTGGTGTTTCCCGAGCCGCCCACGTTCAGGGTCGCGCCATTGGCGATCCCCACGTTGCCGCCCACGGTCAGCGTGTTCGCGTCCGACTGGATCCTCGAGTTGGCCGAGACTGTCACGGCGCCGGTGAGGGTGTTGTTTCCAGACAGATTCTCGATCGCCCCGTCGCCCGTGGTGGCGCCCCTGGTCGAGAGATTGAAATTGCTCGCAAGCGTCGACCCGCCCTGCACCTCGAAGTTTCCCAGGCCGGACACGTTCACGGCCGCCGTCCCCGTCGAGTTCGTGGCCCCGCCGACGATCACGCCGTTGCTCAGATTGACGGTCCCCGTGAAGCCCGTGCTCGCCCCGGTGAGGGCCAGTTCGCCGGTATTCGTGTTGGCGAGGGTTCCGCTGCCCGTGATCAACCCGCCGAACGTAGTCGCCCCGGTTCCCCCGAGCGTGAGCGTCCCGGTGCCGAGCGCCACCGTGCCGCCAGCAGTGCCGCTCAGGTTCGAGATTGTCTCCGCTTGGCTGCCGAGGTTGAAAACGCCGCCGTTGACAACGAGGTTCGATGAGGACGCGAACTGGCTCGATGCGTTGTCGTTGACCGTGCCGCCGTTGACCGTGAGGCCGCCGTCGATCGCCGTCGTGCTGAGGTTGAGGATGCCCGAGTTGACCGTTGTCATACCGGTGTAGGTATTGGCCCCGGAGAATGTCATTGTGCCGGTGCCGTTCAGGGTCACGACCCCTGTGCCGGTGGTGATGGCGCTGCTGATGGTGGTGTTCCCCGCGCCCGTCAATGTGAGGTTGTTGCCCGAGCCGCCGATCCCGCCGTTTATGACGAGCGTGCCCGAGCCCGAGCCGATCGTCGCGTTTTCGGCGAGCGTGATTGCGCCGGAAAGCGTCGCGGTGTTGCCGGCGCCGGGCGTCGCATAGAGCGCCCCCATGCTGCTCGCGGCCGTGCCCGTGCCCGCGAGGGAAAGCGCGTTCGCGAGGGAAAGCCCGGCGTTCACCTGGAGCGAGCCGCCGGAAAGAACCGTGGTGGACCCGGTTCCGAGCACGTTGTTGCTCCCCGATACCTGGAGCGTCCCGGCGTCGACTCCTATCGCCCCGCTGTATCCGCTGTTATTGCCGCTAAGGGCGAGCGTCCCGCCGCTCAGCTTGGTGAGGCTGCCGGCCCCGCTGAGCGCCGAGCTGATGCTGAGGCTGCCTGCCCCGCTCACGTCCACGACGCTGTTCGCGGAAACCGCGATCGTTCCCCCGCTGATCGTTTGGTTGGACGCCGACTGCTGGATGATGCTCGGCAGCGAGCCGTCGAGCGTCAGCGTGTAGCCGGCCTGCGCGATGGTGAACGCCCCCGCTGCCGAATCGAACTTGACGGTGTTGACGGAGTAATTGGCGTCCATCGTCGGCGTCAGGTAGTTGTTGTTGCCGCCGACCGCGCCGGTGAAGTCGAGCTTCTGCGTGCTTCCGGGGGCCGTACTCGGGGTCCCTGCGTTCCAGTTGGTCGTGGTGCCGACGACCTCGCCCCAGTTCGGGCTGGTTCCCGAGACAGCACCGGTCCAGGTGAGGAACAGGTTGTTCGGCGCGAGGATGTACCCGTTCGGCTCGCCGTTGCCGGTCGACGTCAGCACGTTCGACTCGACGGCGCCCGAGCCGCTGCCCGTGAAGTAGACCTCGCTCAGCAGGCCCGAGGCGATGCCCGCAGTGGTCGCCGCGAGGGTCGTGCTCCCGCTTGTCCATCCGTTGATGGTGAGGAGGCCGGTCCCGGAGGTCAGGTTGTTGAACACGAGCGTGTTTGTCGGCGAGCCGCTTCCGAAGTTGATCGTTCCGTTGCTGAAAGAGAGGTTCCCGATGCTGTCGGAGTATCCGTTCAGGTTTAGCGTGCTGTTGTTCAGGACGACCGCGGACGATGAGCCGATGGCGTTGTTCACTCCGAGCTGGAGCGTCCCTGCGTTCACGGTTGTCGCGCCGCTGTAGGTGTTGACTGCGCCGAGCGTCAGCGTCCCGCTGCCCGTCTTGGTCAGGCCCGACCCGGTCCCGCCGTCGGAGATGGCGCCCGAGATCGCGGAGGTGCCGCTGCTCACCTGCGCGGTCAGCGTCTGTGCCGACGAGTTGTTGGTGAGGACGACGGCCCCCGACTGGGTCGCGTTCGCCAGGTTCAGCGTGTAGCTGCCCCCCGTCTGCGTCAGGGTTCCGGCCGTCGTGATGCCCGAGAGCGTCGCGTTGCCCTGGAGGGATATGGCGTTCGAGATTGAGCTTGAGTTGGTCGAGCCGAGCGTGCCGCTGCTTATCGCCACCGTGCCCGTGCCGAGGGCCGTGTTGCTGTTTGCCTCGATGGTCCCCGCCGAGAGGGTTGTGGTCCCCGTGTAGGTGTTGGCGCCGGAAAGGGTCAGCGTGCCGTTGCCCGTCTTGATGATGTTGCCGCCGGAAATCGAGCTGGAGATCGCCAGGTCACTCGTCAACGAGGCGTCTTGGGCCACGTTGAAGGTCGTGGTCCCCGAGACGAGGGCGAGGCTGCCTCCCAAGATCTGGGAGGTTTGGTGCGCGGTATTCGTGTTCGACGTGATTCCGTTCGTCAGGGTGATTGTTTGACCACTGGCGATGTTGACTATGCCACCGTTCATGATGAACGAGCCGGCCGTGGTCGAGATACCGTCATTGAACGTCCCTCCGGCGTTCATGGTAATCGCGGAGTTGGGTGAAATCTGGTTGGCGTAGCTCTCCCCGATGGCGTGCCCGGCTCCCCAGATGTCTACGACGGCGCTATTGGTCAGCGAGCCGGTGCCGATGGTGAGCGATCCGTTGATGCCGTACCACCCGGATGTCATGGGCCCGACCACGAGCTCGAGGGAACCCGCATTGACGACGGTGGCTCCTGTGTAGAAGCTGTTGTCACCCCAGAGGGTGAGCTGGCCGGTGCCGTTTTTAATCAGCCCACCCGTGTCTCCAATATTTCCCATATTGGAATACACAAAGGTATCTCCCGCCCCGTCGAAGGTGACGGTGTTGCTCCCGAGCAAGAACGTATTTGTCGCGGCTGAGTTGCCGATGTAGAAGACGTTTCCTGCGGTGGAGTTCGAGATCGTCGCGTTTGAAGCCAAGGCAACATTGCTATTCCAAGTGTTGTTGGCGCTGATGTTCTGGAGGGCGCCTTGGCCTGCTCCCGTTCCGTTGAGGATGAGCGTCCCTTGGTTGGCCGTGGTGATGTTCCCTTCGATTTGGAGCACGGCGCCGTTGGCGACAGTCGTGTTGGAGGTATTGGACGCCGTGCCCAGCGCACCCGCATTCTGGATGTTTAGGGTGCCGGAGTTGACTGTGGTCGCGCCGGTATAGGTGTTGGCCCCGGTCAGCGTAAGGGTGCCTGTGCCCGAGTATGCGAGGCTGCCAGCCGCAGTGCCACCGTCGCCGATCACGTTGCTCATTACGACGGGGCTGCTGCCTGCGATGGTCAGCGTGTTGCCCGTCGAGCCTGAGCCGAGGTTCACGTTGCCGTAGAAGATCATTGACCCGCCGTTGTTGCTCCAGGTCTGCGAGGCACCCAGCGTCGTTGTGTTGTAGAACGTCACGGCCGCCGTGTCCGAATTCGTGATCCCCGCCGCGAGTGTCAGCGTGTTGGCGTTCTCGTTTCCCGCCGTGTCGAAGGTGTAGGGATTCGCGCCACCCGTGCTTGCGAACACAAGCGAGTATGCCGTCGACGAAGGCAGCAGATCGACGGAGGTCTCTAGCCCCAAGCTGCTGTTGAACGTCGCGATGCTGCTGTTCGCGGGGATTCCTGTGCTCCAATTGCCGGCGGTGCCCCATAGGCTGGAGGATGTGCTTGTCCAGTTGTCGACGGTGGTCTGCGCGCGCGCGGCCACGGCCGGCAGGCACACCGCGGCGACCGCGAGCAGCCCCGCCATGAATCGGCCGCCGCCGCGCGGTCTCTTCGCCCCGAAACGGCTCTTCCCGCATTGCGCCCATCCGGAGCCGCAAAGACTCAGCCGAGACGGGGTGCGCGAAGGTCTCATCTTGTAAGGGACCAACTGGGATCATGCCCCGTTTTCGAGGCACCCACAAAGGACACGGCCGCGAAACGTCTTTCACGGACTGGCCACATGCGGACAGGGGGATCGTAGACCAGGACGGGGGCCCTGAAGACGCGAAGGGATCCATTCTGGTGCCTTCCGTGGCGCTCGGCGTGCCGGATGAGCAGGCTGTCGAGATCACCCGAATAGATTGTCGCTTGTTCCAGCAGGCAGCGGTCGCTGTTGACCCGCTCGACGACGCGGTACCAGGCGCAACGAACGATGTCGGTGAACACGGCGAACGGCGTGGGTGCGAACCGCCCGTAACTTTCTGCTGGGGTGCGCTTCATGGCGACGCAAAGCATCGCGCGATCCGCCCCTGATATCTAGAGAAAGCGGTTCCATTACGTAATTCCCAAGTAATTATTCACCACGTTATTACGGAACGACGATCTGGAGCGTCCTGAAAGCTGTTGATGGCCCCTGAAACCGTGCGCATTCCGCCGCTTCAAGGCTTGGCAAAGGATAATGTTCACGCCCATCCTTTTCATGCTCGCGCAGCGTTGCCACTCATGGCTGCCCGGGACCCGACAACGCGAGGGGAAATCCCTCTGTGATAACGAACTTGTGCGACCCGGCTACTCGCAACTTCGAAGCATGGCCGTGAATGGGCCATGTCGCCATCGATGATGTCACCAAGCGCAGCGCCAACGCACTTGGTTCGGCGTTTCGGCTGATTCGCCGACCCATACCGACAGTCAGATGATTGCCATTCCGGAGGTGGCGTTGACAGGGCGTGCCTGCCGGGCAGACTCGGACGCACGATGAAGCCAGTTCGCTTGGCTGTTGGGGCTGCGGTGGTTGCAGTGGTTGCCGGACTTTGGCTCTGGCTCGGGCGGGGCCGGGGCGAAACGGCGAAGGAGCTGGTTCTTTCCGGCAATGTGGACATCCGGCAGGTGCAGCTTGCCTTCTACGGGAGCGAGCGCATCGCAACGGTGCAGGTGAAGGAGGGCGACCACGTCAAGAAGGGGCAAGTCGTCGCCACCCTGGAGAAAACGCGGCTCGAAGCCGCCGTCGCCGACCGCGAGGCGCTCCAGGCGGAACAGCGGGAGGTTCTGCGCCGCCTCGAGGCGGGCAACCGGCCGGAGGAGATCCTCAAGGCCAGCGCAGACCTCGAGGCCGCCGCGGCCGACCTGCGCAATGCCGAGCAGACGGCTGAGCGCGTTTTCAAGCTCGTCGCGCAGGGGGCCGTCACCTCGCAGGCGTCGGACGATGCCCGGGCCGCGCTCGATATCGCCGCCGCGCGAAAGGCTGCCGCGCAGGAGGCCTACACCCTCATGAAGCTCGGGCCCCGGGTGGAGGACATCGAGGCTGCGAGGGCGGTGCTCAAGGCGTGCGCGGCCCAGCTCGAGCTGGCTCGCAAGGATCTCGCCGACGCGGACCTCACTGCGCCAGCCGACGGCGTGATCGAGGCCCGCATCATGGAGCCGGGCGACATGGCCTCGCCGCAGAAGCCGGTCCTTACCCTGGCCCTCGACGACCCGCTGTGGATTCGCGTGTACGTTGGGGAGACCGACCTGCCCCGCATCCGGCCCGGCATGAAGGCGTGGGTGACGACGGACGGCTACCCCGGCAGGCGGTACGAGGGCTGGGTCGGGTACATCTCCCCGACCGCGGAATTCACGCCAAAGTCGGTCGAGACTGCGGAAGTCCGGACCAAGCTCGTCTACCAGGTGCGCGTCTTCGTGCGCAACCCGCAGGATGAGCTGCGCCTCGGCATGCCCGCCGTGGTGACCCTGCCCCTCGACCAGACGGCGCAGCCGTGAGCCCGGACGCCGCGGCGGATGTCGTCCTCGAGCTGCGCGGGGTGCGCAAGCAGTTCGCCTCCGGCTCGCAGACGGTCACGGCGCTCCGACGCGTGAGCCTAAGCGTCCGGCGCGGCCGCGTGACCGGGCTGATAGGACCGGATGGCGCCGGCAAGACGACGCTTATGCGCCTTGCGGTCGGGCTGCTCGGGCCGGACGAGGGAGAGATCATGGTTCTCGGACGCAACGTCACCCGGGAGGCGCAGGCCGTGCAGGCAAGCGTCGGCTACATGCCGCAGCGATTCGGCCTGTACGAGGACCTTTCGGTCCAGGAGAACCTCGACCTTTACGCGGACCTGCAGGGGGTGGCGCCGGCCGACCGTGCGGCCCGGTATGGCGCGCTTACGCGCATGACAGGGCTCGCCCGCTTTACCTCGCGGCTTGCCGGGCGGCTGTCCGGCGGCATGAAGCAGAAACTCGGCCTCGCCTGCACGCTCGTGCGCGCGCCGCAGCTGCTCCTGCTGGACGAACCGACCGTCGGCGTGGACCCGGTTTCCCGGCGGGAGCTCTGGCAGATCGTCTACCGGCTCGTGCGCGAGGAGTCGATGACCGTCCTCCTCAGCACCGCTTACCTGGACGAGGCCGAGCGCTGCGACGAAATCGTCCTTCTGCACGAGGGCGAGATCCTCGGCCAGGGCCGCCCGGCGCAGTTCAAGGAGCCCTTGCGCGGCCGGACGTTCGCCGTCTCCGCGCCCGGGCGGAACAGGCGCGCGGTCCAAAAGGCCCTCGCCGCGGTGCCGGGCGTGCTTGACGCGGTGATCCAGGCGGACCGCGTGCGGGTCGTGGCGCGCGCAGGCGCCGAATCCGAACCCGGCCTCCTGCTGTCCGGCTGCGGGGGCGCGTCCATCGAGCCCGTGGCTCCGCGGCTGGAGGATGCTTTCGTCGCCCTGCTGCGCGAGCGCGTTGCATCAGGCGGCGGGCCCGCCTCCGCCGAGGCGGCCGCATACCGGTCCGCCCGTCCCGCGGCGCGGCCGGGTCCCGTGATCGAGGTGCGCGATGTCAACCGCCGGTTCGGCGATTTCTATGCCGTGAGGCACGCGACATTCGACGTTGCCGCTGGCGAGGTGTTCGGGCTCCTGGGGCCAAACGGCGCGGGGAAGTCCACCACGTTCCGGATGCTCTGCGGGCTCCTTCCCGCCTCCGCCGGCACCCTGCGCGTGGCCGGCCTGGATCTGCGGCACGCCGCTGCTGCCGCCCGTGCGCGGATCGGCTACATGTCCCAGAAGTTCTCGCTGTACGGCGACCTGAGCGTCCGTGAGAACCTGCGTTTCTTCAGCAGCGCCTACAACCTGTGGGGCCGGCGGCAAACCGAGCGCACGGAGTGGGCCCTGGACCAGTTCGAGCTGACTCCGCTGGCCGACATGACGAGCCGGGACCTGTCGCTCGGCCACAAGCAGCGGCTCGCCATGGCGTGCTCCCTGATGCACGAGCCGGAGATCCTTTTCCTGGACGAGCCCACCTCGGGCGTGGATCCTCTGGCCCGGAGGGAATTCTGGAGCCGCATCACCGCGCTGGCTGAAGACGGCGTCACCATCCTCGTGACGACGCATTTCATGGAGGAGGCCGAGTACTGCGACCGCCTGGCAATCATGGCCGAGGGCGAGGTCCTCGCCCTCGGCACCCCGGCCGAGATCAGGCATAGCCAGCGCACCGAGGGCCGCCCCGAGCCGACGCTTGAGGATGCCTTCATCGCGCTGATCGAGAACCGGGGAGGGGTTGCTTCCGCCGCATGAAAACCAAGTCCCTCATGCGGCTGCGCGGGCTGGTCCGCAAGGAATTCTACCAGATCCTGCGGGATCCGAGCAGCATCGCGATCGCGTTCCTGATGCCGGTGTTCCTTCTCCTCATCTTCGGATACGGCATCTCGCTGGACACCGAGCACGTGCCCGTGGCCATCGTCGTGGAGCAGCCCGACGGCGACACGGCCAGCCTTTCCGGCCGCTTTGTAGGGTCGCGCTATTTTTCCCCGGTCTTTCCGCGCGATCTCGGCCAGGCCGAGCAGGCGCTGATGGAGCGGCGGGTGAACGCCATCGTGCACCTGCAGCCCGACTTTTCCAGCCGCCTTCGCCTCCCGGACGGGGCCCCGATACAGGTGATCGTCAACGGGACCGACGCCAACACCGCGCGCCTGGTGATCGGCTATGCGCAGGGCGTCTGGCAGAAGTGGCTCGAGCAGCGGGCGCAGGAAGGCGGCGGGACGCTGGGCGCCCCCCTGAGGGTCGACCAGCGGGTGTGGTACAACAGCGAGCTGCGCAGTCGCAACTATCTCGTTCCCGGCCTCATCGCGATCATCATGACCCTGATAGGCGCCCTGCTGACCGCGCTCGTGATGGCGCGGGAGTGGGAGCGCGGCACGATGGAGGCCCTCCTTGTGACGCCGGTCACCATGGGCGAGGTGCTCCTGGGCAAGCTGATTCCCTATTTCCTGCTCGGCCTTGGCGGCATGGCCCTGTCGGTCGCAATGGGCCTGTGGCTCTTCGGCGTCCCGCTCCTGGGCTCGGCCTGGCTGCTGTTCGCGGTCTCCGCGCTGTTTCTCCTGGCGGCCCTTGGCATGGGGCTGCTCATCTCAACCGTCGCCAGGAACCAGTTCGTGGCGGGTATGGTCGCCATCATAACGACGTTCCTGCCGGCGTTTCTCCTGTCGGGGTTCATGTTCGACATCAACAGCATGCCGCTGGTTGTCCAGGCGATCACCAGGATCCTGCCGGCGCGCTACTACGTGGCTGTGCTGCAGACGCTGTTTCTCGCAGGCAACGTCTGGTCGGTGGTCCTGCCCAACACCGCGGCGCTGGTGGTGTTCGCGGCGCTGTTCCTCGGCGCCAGCCGCCGCAAGCTGCGAAAGCGCCTGGACTAGGAGGCGAACCATGTGGCGGCATATCCATGCACTGATGATCAAGGAGTTCCTTGCCCTGTTGAAGGACAAGCGAAGCCGGGTGGTCGTCATCGTGCCGCCCATTGTCCAGCTGCTCGTGTTCGGCTACGCGGCCACTTTCGACCTCAACCGCATTGCCTTCGCCGTCTTCAACGAGGATCCAGGCCTCCCGTCGCGCGAGCTGGTGTCGCGCTTCGCGGGCGCGCCCAACTTCCACCAGGTGGCCGCGCTTTCCAGCGACGCGGAGATCGCCCCGATGGTGGACAGCCGGCGCGTCCTGATGGTGCTGCACATCGGTCCGCAGTTCAGCCGGGAACTGCTGGCGGGCCGCCCCGGCCCGGTGCAGGTGATCGTCGACGGCCGCAATTCAAACACGGCGGCGATCCTGCTCGGCTACGTCTCGACCATCGCCGCCGACTTTGACGCGGCCTGGCTGCGGCAGGCGGGAAACGCGGCGGCGACGGCGCGGCTGGAGGTCCGGCCCTGGTTCAATCCCAACCTGGAGAGCCGGTGGTTCATTGTGCCCGGGATCGTCGGGCTCCTGACCTTGATAGTGACGACCCTGGTGACGTCGCTGTCCGTCGCCCGGGAGCGCGAGCAGGGCACCTTTGACCAGCTGCTGGTGACCCCGTTCCGGCCCGTGGAGATCCTCCTCGGGAAGGCCCTGCCCGGGTTCATCATCGGCTTCGCCGAGATAACGGCGATCGTCGTCATAGCGACCCTGTGGTTCCGCGTGCCGCTGCGCGGCGAGCTGACGACGCTGTATGCGGGGCTCTTCCTGTTCCTGTTCTCGTCGCTGGGCGTGGGGCTCATGATCTCATCCCTCGCGGTCACCCAGCAGCAGGGGCTCCTCGGCGCCTTCCTCTTCATGGTGCCCGCCGTGATGCTGTCGGGCTTCGCGACCCCGATCGCCAACATGCCGCTGTTTGTGCAGCACCTGACCCTCGTCAACCCGCTGCGCTATTTCCTGGTCATCATCCGCGGTGTCTTTCTGGAGGGGACCCCCCTGCACCTGCTGGCCAGCCAGTTCTGGCCGATGGCCGTCATCGGGCTGGTCAACCTGACCATTGCAGGTTTCCTGTTCCGGCGGCGGTTGTACTAACTAAGCCGGATCCCTCCGCGGCGGGATTGCCGGAACGGGCTCCGCCGGCCCTAAGCCCCGAGGATCCGGCAAGCCTCGCCACGAACCGCCGCATTGGAGCGTCGTGGCGCCGCACCGGGCGTTCGCTCAGGACGCCGGGCCGCCCCCCGCCCCCGCCGCGAGCTGCCGCGCCACAGGCCCGTCGAGGTGGATGACCGAGCTCGGGAAGGCAAGCGAGACACCCCTTGAGGCGAACGTGCGTAGGATCGCGATGTTGATCCGCTCGCGGACCGCCATGTGCGACTCCCAGTTCGGATCGGCGGTGAAATAAAGGATCTGCACCTTGAGCGAGGAGTCTCCGAAATCCGCAAGGCTCACGACGATCTGGCCCTGGTGGACGCCGGGGGCGGTGCGCAGGAGGGCGCGCAAGTCCGCCAGGACCGCCTCAATCTTCTCCGGCGGCGTGTCGTAGGTGATGCCGAGCGTCGTGTCGACGCGCCGCTGGGGCATCCGCGTGAAGTTGGTAATCACCTCCGAGGCGACCGTCTTGTTGGGGATCACGATCTGCGTCCGCTGCGCCGTCCTTAGCCTCGTCGAGCGCAGCCCGATCTCCTCCACCGTCCCCTCGTTCCCGGCGATGCTGACGTATTCCCCGACGAAGAAGGGCTGGTCCATCACGACCACGAACGATCCGAACATGTTCGCGATCGTGTCCTGCGCGGCGAGGGCGAAGGCGAGTCCGCCGATCCCGAGGCCTGTAAGGAAGGTCTTCACCTGGAACCCGAGGCTCTCGAAGACGACGAGGATGCTCAGGATGATGAAGAGCGCCGCCAGCGTCCTCTTGATCAGGGGAAGGAAGGCCGCGATCTGGAGCCTGCGCGCCCACGGGCCCTCTGCGAAGTGATCGATCGCCGCGCCGCCGGCGCAGGCTATTCCCCAAAGCACGACGGCGGCAAATGCGCCCTGCTCGCCCAGCCTGACGGCATTTGGAACGACCTCCCAGATCGGGATCACGGCGAGGGCCGCGATGATCCCAAGCAGCATCACAAGCGTTGCCACCGGCCCCTCGAGCGCCGGCAGCAGAAGCTTGCCGGTAGCCTTCGCCGGCAGCCGCTTGGACTGCGAGGAGAGGATTCCGATCACCAGCCGGCGCATGAGGACGGCCACGAGGAGGATGATCAGGGAGGCGAGCCAGCGCGCCGTGGACGCGTCCATCTCGCCGGGGAAAAACCTCTCCCGAAGCCATTCGACAAGCTGCTGGAGCGAGCCGGACGGTGCGGCGGGCAGATCGATGGCGGGCAGGAAGTTCATGGGCAGTCATTGCCAAATCCGGCGCCGCCCGCAACGTCAAGCCGGACCGGAAGCGCCGCGCACGATGACTCCGCCAGCAAGAACTGAAGCCGCATCCCGGCCCCTGCGCGCAAGGGACGCCCTTGTCGCCCTGTCGTGCGTTCTTCTGGGCCTTGGTTACGGGTGCGGCCTCTGGCTGCGTCGGGGAGCCGAGCCCGCGCAGCAGTACCTCGCGGGTTACCTGATCGAGCTGAGCCTGAGTGCGGACAATGTCTTCGTCTTCGCGCTCGTGTTTGAGCAGTTCAGCGTGGATCCGCTGCGCCGCCGCCGCCTGCTTTTCTGGGGTCTCTCCGGAGCCGTAGTGTTTCGCTCGGCTCTTCTCATCGCGGGGGTCAGTGCTATCAGGCGGTTCGCGTGGATCATTCCGGTCTTTGGCGCGCTGATCCTGGCAACCGGCATACGGCTCGCGGCGCGAAGGGGCCGGAAGGCATTTGACCCGGCTGGAAACCCCGCGGTCCGGCACTTGTCCAAGTGGGTTCCGGCGACTCTGGCCGCGCTCGCCGCGCTCGAGACGGCAGACCTCGTCTTTGCGCTCGACTCGCTCCCGGCCGTCCTCGCGGTGACCCATGACGCCGCCATCGCGGTGGCGTCCAACGCGTTCGCGATCCTCGGCCTGCGATCGCTCTTCTTTGTCGTCAGCGGGGCCATGCAGACGCTCCGCTACCTGAATGCGGGAGTCGCGGCCGTTCTCTCATTTGTGGGCGCCAAGATGCTCGTCGAGCCTTGGGTCCGCGTCCCCGCATCCGTTTCGCTCGCTGTCATCGCGGCGATCCTCGCCCTGTCTGTCGGGGCGTCGTTCCCCGTCAGGAAGGCGGGCCCGCGATGAACCTATCCTGCCATTCGGGCCTGGGAAGCGGCCTGGCCTTCCACGCGCCAAACAGCCGGTACCTGAGGCGCGAGATGAGCCGGTAGCCGCCGTCCCGCCACGGCCTGGGGATGAACCGGATCCACGCGAGCGCGCGCCCGGCGCCGCCACATGCCTCGAGCGCGGCCACGAGCGCATCGGTCCTGAGCGCGTAGGCGCCCCGCCCGGCACCTGGTTCGCCGCCCCAGTCGCGGACAAGTACCATGCTCTCAAGATCGCCGGTCGGCAGCCCATGCGCCCGCAGCCACGCCTGTCCCGGCCCTCCCTGGAGCGTGGAGAAGCGAAGTGCGCCCCGCCGGTCGATCCGCAGCAGGAATCGCACGGCCCGGTTGCACAGCCCGCACGCCCCGTCGTAGAGCAGCACGGGGCCTTCCAGCCCTTTGTCTTGGTCGGCATTCATCTGGTTTTCGCGGCGTTGCCCCGGTCGCAGCCGGGCACCCACCCATCCTCCGCGGGGCCCAGCCGCCCGCAAACGCAAAAGGCCGGAAACCCCCAGGGCTTCCGGGCCTTTGCAAACCCGCGCCGGACCTGCCGGACGGGACCGGACGGTCAGGTGATCGCGATCTTCCGCGGCTTGGCCGACTCGACCTTTGCGAGCGCCACGCGGAGGATGCCGTCCTTGAGCTCCGCCTCGATCTTCCCGGTGTTGACCGTGTTGTCGTGGGTGAGGACGAGCTCGAATGCGGCGTCGGACGATTCGCGGTGGAGGGCGGTCACGCCCTCGGGCAGCTTCGTCGCGCGCTTGCCGGTTATCCGGAGCTCGCCGCCCTCGGCGGTGATTTCAAGCCCTTCCTTGGCAACGCCGGGCATGTAGACCGTGACGCCGTAGGCCCCCTCGGTCTCGTCAATCTCGAAATACGGCCTGCAGATCGGATGAGGGTCGCCATTGCCTTCGTGCGTGCCGTGGTGGAGCGATGGGATGATTGTGTTGAATAGTGACATGGTATTTCCCCCTTTTTATCGGATTGGCTAGGATTCAGTTGACCGACACGGTTATCTTCTTCGGCTTGGCTTCCTCCTTCTTGGGAAGCGTCACGGTCAGGACGCCGTTCTCATAGGCAGCCGAGACCTTGTCGGCCTGGACCTCGTCCGGAATGCTGACCAGGCGGTTGAAGGAAACGGTGCTCTCGCCCTCGCCGGACTTCTCCTTCCGGGAAGCCTGGATGGATAGGGAGCCCTCGACGATCTCGACGCCAATCGCGTCGCGGTTCACGCCGGGCAGCTCGGCCCGCACGTACGTGTTCTCCTTGTCCTCGAAGATATCGACGGGGAACTGTCCGCCCCGGGCCAGACCGGAGAAGCCGGCCAGCGCCGTTCCGAACAGCCAATCGACCTGGTCCTCAATGTCCCCTCTCGGGAATCGGCCGCCAAGACCGGCGGTCGGAGCAATGCTGAGTGCGTTAGGATTCGTGTAATGTATTAAGCGCATAGTACCTCCCTACCTGCATGTCCGGTGCCTGCGGCATCCGTGCCAAAAGATTGCTGAATATCAACGTCTTATACCCAAGGCCCCCCCGCCGCCTGTGCATTTTCTTCCCAGTGTGGGACACTCCGTGCGCAGGACTTTCACACAACCGAACGCACCCGTCCCCATGGACTCTGCATGGACAGCCTTCCGCGGCTTGCCGGCGCTGGGAATCAGCTTCCGCCGTCCTGCGGGCGCCGCGACCGGATGGTAACGGCTCGCCTCGCCGGAGCTCCATGGCATAAGGATGGCGGATGGGTCTCACACGTTTTTCCGTACCCCCTCTCCACAGGGTAACGCGCGGCCTTGCCGCGGTTGCAATGGGCCGCGAGCTTCCGGATCTCGTCGTCACCGGGGCGCGGATCCTCTCAACCTACACCGAGCGGATCCACGGGGGCCGGGAGGTTTGGATCAAGTCCGGCCGGATCGCGGCTGTGAAACCCGCGGGCGCCTGCCGGCCGCCCAAGGGGTCGCGGGTCCGCCTCTTTGACGCCCGCGGCGGGATCGTCGCCCCGGGGCTTGTGGACCCCCACATCCACATTGAAAGCTCGATGATGACTGCGTGCGCGTATGCCGAGCCCGCGCTGCTCAACGGGACCACGACGATCTTCTGCGACAGCCACGAGATCGCGAACGTCTGCGACGCGAGGGGGATAGAGTGGATGCTGGAGGATGCGCGCCGTGCCCCGCTTTCCATCTTTCTCACCGTTCCTAGCACGGTGCCCGCGACGAGCCCGAGGCTCGAGACGGCGGGGGGCGACCTCACCCCGCGGAAGATCGGCAGGATCTTCGACCGCTGGCCCGAGGCGGTCGGGCTCGGCGAGAAGATGGACTTTGTGCAGGTGGCGATGGGGGACCGGAGAAGCCACGCTGTCCTGCGCGAGGCCCTCAGGCGCGGCCGTCCGGTCTCCGGACACATCTACGGGCGCGAATTCGTGGCGGCTGGCGCGGCTTCCGGCATCTCGGACACCCACGAGGCGATCGACCGGGAGATCGCCGACGACTTCCTCGAATGCGGCGTCTGGGTCTTCCTCCGCGGGGGCCCGCCCACGACCCCGTGGAACTCGCTTCCCCTCGCCATAAGGGCACTGACGGAGCTCGGCGCCAATCCGAAGCGCGTCTGCGTCTGCACCGACGACCGCGACGCCGACGACCTGTTCCTGTTCGGGATGGACTGGGTCGTGCGCTCCGCGGTGAAGGCTGGGATCAGGGCGACGACGGCCTGGAGCATGGGCTCCCTGCACCCCGCGACGCGGTTCGGGATGGACGGCGAGATCGGCGGGCTGGCGCCGGCGCGGCGCGCCGACCTTGTTCTTCTCAACGACTCGCTCGAGCCGCAGTGCACGTGGCTCGGCGGCGAGCTCGTGGTCAGGGACCGCAAGGTGACGCCGGCATTGGAACAGGCCCTTTCCCGGCGCTACAGGTATCCCCGGGCCGCATATGAGACGGTGAAGCTGCCGGAACGGCCCGTCCTCGTGCCCGCCCTTCCCCGGCGCCCCGTGACGGCCAACGTCATCCGGACCGAGCCTCGCAAGATCATCCTGTTCCACGAGCGGATCCCACTCAGCCCTCACCCCGGCGACACATGGGCCAAGCTTCTCGCCAGGCACCGGCTGTGCTTCGTCACTGTTGTCGAGCGACACGGCAAGTCAGGGGCGGTCGCGCACGGCCTCCTCAAGGATTTCGGGCTCGGGGACGGGGCGGTCGGCAGCTCGGTCGGCCACGACGCCCACAACGTCATCCTGGCGGGCAGGAACGAGCGCGACATGCGCAGGGCGCTCGCCGAAATCAAGAGGATGCGCGGCGGTGTGTGCGTCGTGCGCGGCGGGAAGGTCGTCGCCAGCGTCGCCCTCCCGGTCGCCGGGCTCATCTCGGACAAGCGGGCGACCGCCGTCGCGGCAGAGACCACGAGGCTGAAGCGCGCATGGAAGGCCGCCGGCTGCGCGCTTCCATACATGGGATTCAACCTGATCCCCCTGTCCGTCATCCCCGAGATCCGCATCACGGACAAGGGATTGGTCACCGTTCCCGGAATGCGGATCGTTCCCCTCTTCGAGCGGGCCTGAGCGGGATGGCGCCCGTCGGGGCCCGGACAAAAAACGTTCGGAATCCACCGGTGGTTGTGGTTCGCTCGGCGCCCCGATGACGTTCGACTTCGACACGCCGCGCGACCGCCGCGGCACCGACTCGCAGAAATGGCAGAAGTACGCCGGCCAGGACGTGCTGCCCATGTGGGTCGCGGACATGGATTTTGAGGTCGCCCCGGCAATTGTCGACGCCCTGCGGCGCCGCGTGTCCCATGGGATCTTCGGCTACGCGCGGCCTGTCCAGTCGACGGTCGACGCCGTGGTCGCGGAGCTCGCGACGCGGCACCGCTGGAAGATCGACCCCTCCTGGATCGTGTGGCTTCCGGGCCTGGTGTGCGCCCTGAACGTCTCCGTCCTGGCCTTCGCGGACGCGGGCGACGAGGTCCTCAGCCTTTCACCCGTCTATCCTCCCTTCACGTCGGCGCCAAGGAACGGAGGCCGCGTGGCCAAGAGCGTGCCGCTCGCGCTCAACGCCTACGAGCCGCTCTGGGAGATCGACTGGGACGCCCTGGAGAGGGCCGTGACGCCGCGCACAAAGATCCTCCTGTTCTGCCACCCCCACAACCCGGTGGCGCGCGTCTGGAGCCGAGAGGAGCTTGCGCTGACCGCCGACTTTTGCGCCCGCCACAACCTCGTGCTGGTCTCCGACGAAATCCACTGCGACCTCCTCCTGGAGCCGGGCGCAGTGCACGAGCCCCTTGCCATCGCGGCGCCGGCCGCGGCGGCGCGGACCGTGACCCTCATGGCCCCGAGCAAGACCTACAACATCCCCGGCCTCGGCACCTCCTTCGCGATCATCCCGGATTCAGCCATCCGGGCGCGATTTGCAAAGGCGTCCGCGGGCATCGTCGCCGAGGTCAACGCCCTCGGCTATGCGGCCTGCGAGGCCGCTTACCGCGGCGGCGGGCCGTGGCGGGACGCCCTCATATCGTACCTGCGGGCGAACCGGGACTACCTCGCGCAGTTCTTGCTGCGCGAGATGCCGGAGATCGTCATCGAGGCCCCCGTGGAGGCGACCTACCTTGCGTGGCTGAACGTAAGGGAGCTGCGCCTCGCCAGCCCGGTGAAGCATTTTGAGTTGCACGGCGTGGGGCTCAGCGACGGCGTGCCGTTCGGGGCCAAGCCCGGCAGCCATGTCCGGCTCAACTTTGGCTGCCCGAGGTCCGCGCTCGCCGAGGGCCTCGCCCGGATGAAGGCGGCCGTCCGGGCGCAATGACCGCCTCGGCGGCCCCCGCCCAAACGCTGCTCGCCCGCAACGCGGACGTCCTTGTCACCATGGACGGGCGCCGCAGGGAGATCCGCGGCGGCGGCCTGCTCGCGGAGGGCAACCGGATTGCCGCCGTCGGCGGCGCCGCTGAGCTTCCGGCGACGGCGGACCGGGTGCTGGACCTGACCGGGCACGCGGTCGTCCCCGGGCTTGTGAACACCCACCACCATATGTTCCAAAGCCTGACGCGGGCCGTTCCTTCGGCCCAGGATGCGGGGCTCTTTGGCTGGCTCGAGGCTCTGTATCCGATCTGGGGCCGGATCACCCCGGAGATGATCCGCGTCTCCACCCTCACGGCCATGGCGGAGCTCATCCTCTCGGGATGCACCACGTCAAGCGACCACCTCTACCTCTACCCGAACGGCTGCCGCCTCGAGGACAGCCTCCAGTCGGCGTCCGAGATCGGAATGCGCTTCCACGCCGCCCGCGGCAGCATGAGCGTCGGGCGGAGCCGGGGGGGCCTTCCGCCGGACAGCCTGGTCGAGCGGGAGTCCGCCATCCTGTCCGACACGCAGCGCGTGATCGAGGCCCACCACGATCCCGGGCGCTTCGCGATGCGGAGGATAGCGGTCGGCCCATGCTCGCCTTTTTCGGTGAGCCCCGACCTCATGCGCGAATCCGCGAGCCTTGCGAGGTCGCTTGGCGTCTCGCTCCATACCCACCTCGCCGAGAACGACAGCGACGTCGCCTACAGCCTGGAGAGGTTCGGCATGACCCCCGCGCAGTACGCCGGGGAGCTCGGCTGGGTCGGGCAAGACGTGTGGCATGCGCACTGCGTCAAGCTGGACGACGCCGGGATCGACCTTTTCGGCCGGACCGGAACGGGAGTGGCCCACTGCCCGTGCTCGAACATGCGCCTCGGCTCCGGCATCGCGCCCATCCGCCGCATGATCGCGAAGCGAGTGCCCGTGGGGATAGGCGTCGACGGCTCGGCCTCGAACGACGCCGGGACCCTCCTGGGCGAGGTGCGCCAGGCCATGCTTCTCCAGCGCGTGGGGCTGGGGCCGTCCGCGATGGGCGCGCGCCAGGCGCTCGAGCTGGCCACGGTCGGAGGGGCCCGGGTGCTCGGGCGCGACGACATCGGCGCCCTCGCCCCGGGGATGGCCGCGGATTTCGCCGCGTTCGACCTGCGCGGGGTGAACACCGCTGGCGGCCTTCACGACCCGGTGGCCGCGCTCGTCTTCTGCGCGCCTGAGCGGGCTTCGTGGGTCGTCATAGACGGCCGCATTGTGGTCGAGGACGGCCGTCTTGCGACGGTCGACCTCGGGCCCATCCTGGAGCGCCACAACCGGCTGGCCCGCGAGCTTGTCTCGGGCTGAGGCCCGTCAGCGGGTCCGCCCCCCGCGGGCCGCTGCGCCCGGCAGGATGATGTTGAGCGCCAGCGCCGTGAGCCCGCCCGCCGACACGCCCGACGCGAGGAACGTCTGCATGATCGGATTCAGGGTCTGCACCCATGCGGCCTGCGAGGGCGTCCCGAGCCCGATACCTAGGGACAGCGCGATGATGAGCCCGTCCCTGTGGCTGAGTCCGTCCAGCAGGATCAAGCGCAGTCCGGCGACTGCGACAAGGCCGAAGAGCAGGATCGCCATCCCGCCGAGGACGGGCTGCGGCATCGCCGTCACCCACTGGCTGACAGCCGGAAAGAGCCCCAGCAGGACGAGGATCGCGGCCATCCACTTGCCGATGTGGCGGCTCGCCACGCCCGTTATCTGTATCACTCCGTTGTTCTGCGCATACGTCGTGCTCGGAAACGAGCCTATGATCCCCGAGACGGCGCACGTGATCCCGTCCGACAGGACGCCCCCGCGCAGCCGGGCCCAGTAGGCCGGCCCCTCGGTTTCAAGCCCGGAGAGCTGCGAGGTCGCGGTCATGTCCCCCAGGGCCTCCAGGAGCGTCGCAAGGTAGATGAAGGCAAAGGGCACCGCAAACTTCCACTGGAACATGGCCCCGTGCGGAAGGATGCGCGGCATCATTATCAACGATCCGTTTCCCCCTGCGGGGCGGTGGAGCCATCCGAAAAGGCCGCAAACGACATAGCCGGCCAGCACCCCGAGCAGGATGCTTGCAAGCCTGGCCCGCGAACCCCCGACCGACTGGGCGAGAAGCACGGCCGCGAGCACGACCGCCGCAACCGCCACTCCGGCCCAAGCGGGCGCATCCGCGGCAACCGGGGCGACGATGCCCGGCGTGGCCTCCGGGATGATTGAAAGGCCGATCAGGAGGACAACGATTCCCGATACAAGCGGCGTGAAGACGCGCCTCAGCCTTGAAAGGAAGGGAATGAAGGCAAAGAGCACCGGGGCGCATGCGAGCGACATCCCGAACATGAGCGGGAGCCCCCCGGCCCTGCCGGCGTTGATGAGCGGCTGAAGGAACGCGAAGCTCGTTCCCCCGACGCTCAACAGGCCGGAGCCAACGATCCCAAACTTCGCCGTCTGGAGGAACGTCCCCAACCCGGCCGCCACGAGCGCCATGCTCACCAGGTACGAGGCGTCCTCCGGGGCGAAGTGAAGCGCGTGCGACAGGATGAGCGCCGGCGTCACGACCCCGACGACCATCGCGGCCACCTGCTGGAGGCTCACCAGGATCGCGGGGCCGAGAGGGAGGTGGTCCTCCGCGCCGTAGAGCAGCAAGCCGAGGGGCTTGGCGGGCGGCGGGGATTCTTCCATGGGATCCAGCGTCGGAACGTTCCCTGTCAGTTGCCGGTTGCGGACGGTTGGAGCCTGGGCATCCTGCGGAATCTGTTATGCGCATCGGAAAAATCGAGACCATTTCCAGCCTCTTCCTTTCGCCGCTGGCGGGTTACACGAACCTCCCGATGCGCCTTACCCTGCGCGAGCTCGGGGGCCTGGGATGGGCCACGACGGACCTCGTCAACGCCCGCTCGCTCATCGAGCGAAATCCGGCCGCGCTAAAGCTGGTGGAGTCCTGCGCAGAAGACCGGCCGCTGGCGATACAGCTTTTCGGAAGCGTTCCGGATGAGATGCGCGACGCAGCCGTCATGTGCGAGGACCTGGGAGCGCAGGCGGTCGATATCAACATGGGATGCCCCGTGAGGAAGGTGACGCAGGTTGGCGGGGGATCGGCGATGATGACGGAGCTTGGAAAGACGTCGGGCCTCGTCCGCCGGATGGTCTGCGCGATCGGGATCCCCGTGACCGCGAAGATGCGCCTTGGCTGGGACTCGGATAATATCACCGCCCCCGACCTGGGGCAGGCCCTCGAGGACGCGGGAATCGCGGCAATCTTCGTCCACGGGCGCACGCGCGCCCAGGGTTTTGCCGGGGCCGTCAACCTCGCTGGAATCCGCGCCGTCGTGGGGGCCGTGCGGTCGGTCCCCGTCATCGGCAACGGCGACATCACGACCCCCGAGGCCGCCCAGCACATGATCGCCGAGACGGGATGCGCGGGCGTGAGCATCGGGCGCGGCGCTTTCTATGATCCCTGGATCTTCCGCAGGACGGACCATCTCCTTCGTACCGGGGAGTTCCTCCCGGAACCCGGCTTCGCCGAGCGCATCCGGGTCATGAGGATCCATTTCGACCGCTACTGCGAGTTCTACGGCGAGGCCCGCGGGGCCAGGCTCTTCCGGAAGGTTGCGCCCTGGTACGCAAAGCGTTTCGGCCCCGCGAAGCCGTTCAAGCAGGGGATCCTCGCTATCGAGTCCAAGGCCGGCTTCGAGGCGGTGGTCTCAGGGTACGTGGCGTGGCGCGCCGCGTTTTGCGATTCCTCGGGCGAGCTCCTTCCAAGGTACCGGCCCTCCCCGATGTCGCCGTCGTTCATCGGCGGCGATTCAGAGGCCGGCGTGTTCGGCCGCGACGGCATCCCGGTGCCTCGCGGCCCGGTCGAGACCTGGTGAACCGCAGAAAGGCCGCTCCCGAAGCGTCAATAATTCTTCGAGACCTCGGCGCCCGTATAGTCCTTGAAATAGATGACCTTCTTGACGGGGTCGATTCGCTCAAAGGCGATTCCGAGCGCGCTGTCCACGACCTGGCCCTCGCGCACAATCGTGCCGTTGATGAGGGCCCTTGAAGGGGCCCCCTGGAAGACGCCGCCGATGGTGGCGTTCGCGACAAACTCCCGGAATGCGGAGCTCGCGGCCATCGCGGCATCGATCGGGGTGCTGCTCACCTTGACGTCCTTGCTGACCGCGGAATCGGCCATCACCGTCTCTATGACATTGGCCCCGGGATTCGGGGGGGGCGTCGGCGCCTCCTGGCCGGGCGTCCCCTCTTCGGCCTTTGCTTGTTCCTGGCCCTTTTCGGGCAGGGAGACCTTGGGCGGGGCTGCCGCCGGCTTGGCGTTGGGGGGCGCCGCCGGCTTGGCGATCGCCTGAAGCTTGATCTTCATGACCGGAGACGGGGCGGGGAAGAATATCCTGTAGCTGAAGAAGCCGCCCACCCCGATTGCGATGACAACCACGCTGAGGCCCGCCTTCGCCATGGGTCCCAGTGCCGGCCGCCGCCGCAGGGCCGGCGCCGTTTTCCCTGGTTTTGCCGCCATCGGCTTGCCGCCTACCTTCGGCAGGCCCTCCGTGCCCGGGGTATGGGGAGCCTTGCTTCCGGCCTGGTCCTGAGCCGTTGAAAGGGACAGGCGCGGCGTCGATCCCGGGGGTCCCGGCGGCTCCACGGCCGAACCCGGGGGCGGAGGCGGCGGAGCGGTCAGGATCGACATCGGCGGCATCGACTGCGGGCGGTGGTCGGGAAGGGGAAATGGCGGGGCGGCCCCCCCACCCGGGGGAAGGGGCGGAACTGGCAGCGGCGCGGTGGAAGAAGCCGGCGGCGGGGGCGGAGCGGGCGACGACGGCGGCGGCGGCGGGGCGGGCGTTTCCACTGACGCCTGAACGGGATACGGCGCCCGCGTGATCTTCGGCCTCAACTTGAATTTCGGAAGGTCCTCCGGCTCCGGCTCGGGCTCGGCGGCCGCAGCCGGCTCAGGAAGCGGAAAGGCCACGGAAGGCGGGACGGGCGGCGGAGCGGGCGGAGGTACTGGCGGCAATGCGGCGGCGACCTGCGCCGGCGCTTCCTCGGGCAGATTCAGCCGCGCCTTCAGGCGCAGCCGGCTGGTCCCCTCGCCCTGGGCGGCTCCCGGAGCGGGGCCGGACGGCGGCACCGCGGCCTCCGGCGCAGCCGCCGGCGGGGGGCGCGCCTTCAGACGCAGGGGTTGGGGCTCGTCGCTCATTTGAAGTAGAAGAGCACCTTACCGAATGAGACGAAACCAAAAAGATTCACTCGCGGTCCAAGCCGGCAAACCCCACCCTTTTCGGACTGCATCATGAAACGCCTTGTTCTGCTCACGCTGGCCGCCGCGCTTTTCGCGAATTCCGGCTGTCACATTTTCTCGAAAAAGAAGAATCCGGTGGCCCCGAAGGAAAGCCCGACGTTTGCGTCGGATGTCGAGAAGGAATTCATGCGCAGGTGGATCGATAAGCGCACAAACGAACTCGTTATCCAGGGCAAGTCGCCCGCGGATGCCCGGGCCCAGGCCGTCGCCGAATTCAAGGTGAAGTTCAACTACACCGACGCGGCCCAGCGGGCAAAGTGATCAGGATTCCTTCTTGATGCCGAGCACCTCGATATCAAAGACGAGCGTCGCGTAGCCGGGAATCTTGGGCGGGCTTCCCTTGCGGCCGTAGGCAAGCTCGGCCGGGATGATTACGAGCCACTTGTCGCCCGGTCTCATCAATTGCAGTATCTGGTCCCAGCCCTCGATCACATAGCCGCGGCCAACCCGGAACGTGAACGGATGCTTGTCGTCATGGTTCTGGTCAAACAGCTTGCCGTTGAGCAACTTCCCGTCGTAGTGGACCATCACCATGTCGCCGGACATGAGGAGGGGTCCCTTGCCCTCCCTTTCGATTATGTAGCGCATGCCCGTGTTTGATATCTTGGCCTGCGGCCACGTCTTCTCGACGAATTCGAGGTCTTCGAGGGACAGCTTTTCGCGCTGGGCGTGAAGAAGCACCGGCGCGGATGCCAGGGCGCATATTGCCGCGATGAACCGGAGGGGGTGCATGGCCGACTAACCTGCAAGGCCTGGGGCTTGCGTCAAGAAACGAGCGGCGGCGACGGCGGGATGCGCTGCAATGATGCCGAGCCCGCGCGCCAAGAGCGTCCGGCCGGGCTCCGTCCGGTGCCACGGCGACGCTCCCGAGGGATGGGGGAGCGGGACGCAATCCGCTTCGCGTCCAGAAAGGTTCACGCGGAAGCTCCTTCCTACACGATCCTTGAGCGGCCCCGGCCCGAGGAAACGCTCGATCGCAAGCCTGCCGACGGGAATCACGAGCGCCGGCCGAAGGAGTTTGTACTCCTGCTCGAGCCAAGGCGCGCAGGCGACGATTTCCTCGGGCGACGGCACGCGGTCTCCCCCCTTGGGGAGCTTTCCGGGAAAACAGCGGCAGACGGCTGCGAAATATATCCGGTCGCGGACCTCATCCTCGCTCCAGCCAAGGGCGCCCGAGAACCACTTGAAGAGCGTCTTGCCGGCAGTCCATGCGAAAGGCCGCCCCAGAAGGGGCTCCTTGTCGCCCGGCGCCTGGCCAATGAGCATGATCCCGCTTTCGACCGGCCTGCCGACAACGACCGGCCTGTGCATCCCCGGGCAACGGTGGCATTTGCTGAGCGCCGCCTGGTGTTTCCTGATGGCCGCAACGGGCATGGCAAAAAAAAGGGATGGAGGCCCGTCGGGTCCCCCATCCCTTGCAAATTTGCGCAGTGCGCGCCGTTCAGTAACGGCGCTCGCCGCGGTCGCTGCGACCGCCGCCGCCGCCAAAGCCGCGGCCTCCACCGCCGCCGCCGCCGCCACCGCCGAAGCCGCGGCCGCCGCCGCCGCCGAAGCCGCCGCCGGGGCGGTCTTCCTTCGGACGTGCCTCGTTGACTGTCAGCTGGCGCCCGCCAAGTTCGACGCCGTTTACCTTCTCGGCTGCAACCTTGGCCTCTTCAGGCGTGCTCATGGTGACGAACGCAAAACCGCGGGGGCGGCCCGTCATCTTGTCCATGGCGACGTAAACGTCGGTAACGGTTCCGAACTGGCCGAAATGCGCGCGGAGCTCATCTTCGGTTGTCTTGAACGAGAGGTTTCCAACGTATAGTTTGGAATTGCTCATGATGTGATGCTCGTAGAGCCACCGTCCGCTGCCAGTCCGTTCCCACCGTCGGGTTTCGAAATCATCACTTGAGCAAACCGCTCAGCCAACGACTCACCAGAAGCTGTCACCAAAACGCTATCTCTAACGATTGGCACTAACCTGCACGTGCGCGACGGGGGCGCAAGCTCAATCCGCTAAGGCAGATCCTCGGCCTGTTCAGGGTTTCCTTAGGCCCTGCAGCTTCGTGCGCGCCCATTCGTCCAGAATGTCCTTCTCGTAGCGGAGGGGATCGCTCGGGTCCACCGTGACCCTCGTCTGGAATGCCAGGTCGCGGATGTTCTCCGATCCCTGCCTGACCACCCTGCCGGACGGGTCGGTCACGACGTAGGAGAACTTGAACGCTGGCGGGTAGATGGGCCTGACGATGCGCACTTCGTCGAGCCTGGGGCCGCGCCACGGCTCAAAATCCCCCGCCAAGTCGATGTCCGTGAAGGTTATCCTCAGCTTGTAGCCTTCGGGGATCAATGATGCGGTCCGGCTCACAAGGAATTCGCGGATTGTCGCCAGAACGGAGTTCTGTCCCTTATCGGTCGGTGTGTACGAGTCCTTGATGTCGGTGAACTTCTCCGGGTGGTCAAAGATCACCTCGGTCCGGGGCGCGGGGCCGCTGGCCGCAGGAAGCGCTCCAGCGCCTGCCAATCCGAACCCGAGGATGCACGAGAGCAGACGTAACGTTTTCATGCTTGGCCTCTTGTTGATGCTGCTGTTCCGGGGCGCGGCAGTCACTGTTCCTTTCTTCAGCTGAGGGCTAGACGAAGCATATCCCAAAAGGGTTTCTTTTCCATTCCGAAGGCCAGGCCCGCCCCCGGGCCGGCCGCTGCGAAGGGGGGCCCGGGGGGGTCCGGGTCCTTTTTTTGGGCTTCGCCCCGGCGGGCGCCGCGGCAAGATGAGCGGCGATGAAACCACGGCCCTCAAGGCACGATCCCCTGTTCAACTGGCTTTCGTCGAGGTCCGCAGGGGTTCTCCTGCATCCGACAAGCCTCCCGGGAGGCCAGGGCGTCGGCACGTTCGACGAGGCAGCCCTGCGCTTCCTCGATTTCCTCCAGGCCGCGGGGATGACCTGGTGGCAGGTCTGCCCGCTCGGGCCCACGGGTTATGGCGACTCGCCCTACCAGTGCTTCTCCGCATTCGCGGGCAACCCCTACCTCATAGACTTGCGGAGTCTTGTGGCCAGCGGGCTCTTGGGCGCGCACGAAATCGCGCCGCTAGCCTCGCTTGGGGCCGGTACGGTCGACTTCGGGGCCCTCTTCCGGCTCAAATGGCCGCTGCTGCGGCGCGCGTTCAGCCGCCACAGGCTGAAGGGCTCCCCCGCGATCGGCGCCGAGGGCTTCGCGGAATTCAAGGCCGTCCAGGCCTCGTGGCTCGAGCCCTATGCCTGGTTCCGCGCCCTCAAGGACCATTTCGGGGGCCGCGCCTGGTGGGAGTGGCCCCAGGGCGCGCGGTCCTTCTCCTCGTTGACGACCGCGCTGCGCAAGCAGCTCAGCGAAGAGGCGGACGCGCATCAGTTTTATCAATACGTGTTTTTCGAGCAATGGCGGCGCATCAGGGCAGAGGCCGCGCGGCGCGGAATAGGGATAATCGGCGACATCCCCATATTCGTCGCGGCGGACTCGGCGGACCTGTGGGTCCGCCCCGGGCTCTTTGAGCTCGGGCAGGACGGCCGCCCGGCCGCCGTAGCGGGCGTGCCCCCCGACTATTTCTCCGAGGACGGCCAGCTATGGGGCAATCCACTCTACCGCTGGGAGGTCCACTCGGCTGACGGCTACGCATGGTGGAAGGAGCGCCTTCGGTCCTCGTTCGATATGTACGACGTCGTGAGGATAGACCACTTCCGCGGCTTCGACGCGTATTGGCGGATTCCCCTTCCCGCGGCGAACGCAAGGACGGGCGAATGGCGGAAGGGCCCCGGGCTGGATTTCTTCCGCGCCGTGAAGGCCGCCTTCCCGGATGCGAGGATCGTGGCCGAGGATCTAGGCCTGCTGACCCCGTCCGTGGAGGAACTGCTGCGCGACACCGGGCTCCCCGGGATGGCGGTCCTGCAGTTTGCGTTCGGGGGCCGGGCGACGAACGCGTACCTGCCGCACAACCTGCGTCCGAATGGAGTGGTCTACCCAGGGACCCACGACAATGACACCGCGCTCGGCTGGTACGCGGCGGCGGGCGCCGCGACTCGGGACCACGCGCGGCGCTACCTGCGCGTCAGCGGCGAAGAGATCGGCTGGGACTTCATCCGCGCAGCCTACGCGGCCGTGAGCAGGATCGCCGTGGTTCCGATGCAGGATCTTCTCAGCCTGGGCTCGGAGGCCCGGCTGAATTCGCCGGGCAAGCCGGAGGGCAACTGGCGCTGGAGGCTGGCCGACGGGCACCTCGAGGGCCTAGTCCAAGGGGGGGCCGCCTCCTACCTGGCCGGGCTCGCCGCCCTTTACGGGAGGGCCCCGTCGCCCCCGGAGGAACAACCCAAGCCGGACATTTGAAACCAGGGCGCCTTGCGCCTACCGTCGCCCGGATCTCCTCGTCATGCTCGCCGATTTCCTGCGATTGATAAACCGCCGGCCCGCCCTCGACTACGAGAGGGGGTTCGTGCGCGGGGTCAACGTCAGGCAACGGGCGCCAAGGAACCGCCGGGTGGAGCGCGTCCTCGCAGTCTGCTGGGCCGTCATCGCGCTCAAGAGCGTCGTTGTCGTCTGGCTCTTCGACCGCTACCACGTGCCGGTGAGCTCCCTTTGGGTGATCGCGCCGACGGTCGCCTTTGCTGCCCTGTGCACCCTCGTCTACCTGCTTCGGGACTAGCATGAACCCCGCCCCGGCCCCATGCCCCGCGTAACCGGCCTAAGGAGCCCCCACGCCAAGGTCGGGCGAATCGTCGTCTTCGGTCGGATGCTCGACAAGATCAGGCTGCATGCAAGGGGCGCCCTGCCGCCCGAGTACCATGCCTGCATGGGAGCCACCAATCCTCACGCGCTGGACGCCCGGTGCTGCCGCTTCCTCGGCGCGGACTTCGTCCGGCTTCGCGAGCGCGCGCTCCTTGGCGGATGCGACGAAGAGATCCTGTCATGGGCGCACGAGAACGGCGCGTCGCGGAGCGACGAGGAGTGCGTGATGTGGAACCGCTTCGTCACGAAGATCGGCTGGAGGGACGACCGGAGCGACCTGCTCCGCGAGCGCGCAGCAGAGAACGGGCTCGCCGGGCACCGGCCGGAGACCCTCTGCGAGCTCATCGACCTCGACGAGGGCCGTCCCGCCGGTGCGACGCGCTCATGGGAGCCCCACCCGCTGTCACTCATCATCGTGATGGGCGTCTCCGGGTGCGGCAAAACGACGGTCGCCCGGCGCCTCGCTGAATCCCTTGGCTGGGAGTTCCTCGAATCGGACGCCCTTCACCCCGCGCCCAATGTCGCCAAGATGTCCGCGGGCGTTCCCCTCGACGACTCCGAACGGGCGCCGTGGCTGGCCGCGATCCGCGCCGACATCGAGTCCCGCGCCGCCCGCGCCGCAAAGGCCGTCGTCGCATGCTCGGCCCTGAAGGAGGACTTCCGGGCCGCGCTCACGCCCGACCCCGCGCACAGGAGGTACGTCCACCTCCGCGGCGATTTCGCGCTCATAAAGGGCCGCCTGGGCGCCCGCAGCGGCCATTTCATGAGTCCGTCGCTGCTCAAGTCCCAATTCGACGCCCTCGAGGAGCCGATGGACGCGCTGACCCTGGACGCCGCCCGGGAGCCCGGCATATTGGTTAGCAGGATACGCAACGTGTTCGGCCTTCCATGACAACCCGAGCCGCAGCAAGGCGCGCCCTGGCCGCCGCGCTACTCCTTTGCGCCGTCATTGCCGTCGCCGCTGCGGCAGCCGGCTTCTGGCTGCGGGGCCGCATGGCGGCAAGCCTTCCGAGGCTCGATGGCTCCACGCCCCTCCCGGGCCTCGCCTCCCCGGTCAGGGTTTCGCGCGACGCGCTTGGCGTGCCGACTGTCGAAGGTTCCAGCAGGGCCGACGTCGCGCGGGCGATGGGCTGGCTGCACGCCCAAGACCGGTTCTTCCAGATGGATCTCCTCAGGCGGAGGGGCGCGGGCGAGCTGTCCGAGCTCTTTGGCAGGGCCGCGCTGCCACTGGACCAGGCTGCGCGAATGCACGGGTTCCGCCGGCTCGCGCAGCAGGTCCTCTCCCGCGAGAGCCCGGCCCGGCGCGCGCTCATCGAGGCCTACGCGCAAGGCGTCAACGCCGGGCTCGCGGCCCTCGGCTCGAAACCCTGGGAGTACTTCGTCCTGCGAACGGAGCCCCGGCCGTGGCTGCCTGAGGACTGCGTCCTCATCACGTACGCGATGACAATCGACCTGCAGGACGGCGTTGGGCGCCACGTCCGCACGCTCTCGGCAATCCGCGGCGAGCTCGGCCCCGCATCGTTCGCCTTCTTCGCGCCCCTCTACACCCAGGGGGACGCGCCGCTTGATGGAAGCTCGGGCCGCGCGGCGCCGATTCCTCCGGCATCGGAAGTGGACCTCCGCGGCCAGGAATCGGCAGGCGGGGCGGGAATGGCCCGCCTGGAGGCTCCTCGCGGAACGGCCTGGAACGACCGCGAGACGGCCGGCTCAAACAACTTCGCGGTGTCGGGCGCCCACACGGCGGGGGGGTCCGCTATCGTGGCGAACGACATGCACCTGCGCTTCGGGGTCCCGAACATCTGGTACCGCATGTCCCTGAAGTGGCCGGGGCACGCCGAGACCGGGGTCACCCTGCCCGGGGCGCCGACCCTGATCGCCGGAAGCACCGGCCGGATCGCCTGGGGATACACCAATTCCAACTGCGGCACGGGCGATATCCTGATTGTCGACCCCACCAGGTCCCCCGACCTGTACCGCGGCCCCCCGGGCGCCGGCCTGGTGCCGTTTGAAAGGCGGACGGAGACGATAGCCGTCAGGGGATCGAAGGCTGTTTCGATGGATTTCCTTTGGACGGTCTGGGGCCCCGTTGTCGGCGACGGCCCCAACGGGCGCCTGCTCGCGTACCACTGGACGGAGGACGACCCGGCCGCGACCAATTTCAACATTTTCGACCTCGAGGACGCTCCGGATGTGCGCTCCGCCGTTTCCATCGCCCATCGCATGGGGATCCCCGCGCAGAACTTCGTCGTCGCCGACTCCTCCGGCCAGATTGCCTGGACGATCGCCGGCCTGCTTCCCAAGAGGGTCGGTTACGACGGCCGGCTCCCTGTCACGTGGATCTATGGGGACCGCAGGTGGGACGGGTACCTCCCGGCCGGCGAGGTCCCCACAATCATCTCGCCGGAGGCCGGGCGGCTTTGGACCGCAAACAACCGGACGGTCGGCGGCGAATCCCTCGCGGCGCTCGGCGACTCGGGCTATGACATTGCCTCGCGAGCGAGCCAGATCCGGGACGACCTGGACGCTCTGATCCTTCGCGGGACTCCGATCGGCCCGCGGGACCTCCTAGCCATCCAGCTGGACGACCGCGCAGTCCTGATGGGAACCTGGCACAGGCTGCTCCTAGAGACGCTCCGGCCCGAAGTCGTCGCAAGAAAGCCGCCGCGCGGCCGGCTTCTTCAGGCCGTTCGGAACTGGGAGGGCCGCGCGGACGTCGGCTCAGTCAGCTACCGGATCGTCCGCACGTTCCGACTTGCGGTGGCTCATCGCGTCTTCGACCCGGTCTTCGCGCCATGCGTCGAAAGGTATCCGGAATTCAACTGGTCGCGGCTGAATTACGAGGAGCCGCTGGAGGCGATCATCAGGGCCAGGCCCGCCCATCTCCTCGACCCGGCCTTCCTCTCGTGGGACGACCTGCTGGCGGCCGCCGCGGACGATGTATCGGCGACCCTTGAGAAGCAGGGCGTCGACCCGCGGCGCGCCACCTGGGGTGATCAGAACAGGCTGGAGATGGAGCACCCGTTCGCCCGGAGCCTGCCGCGCTGGGCCTCTTTCTGGCTCCGCATGCCCGCCGATCCCCTTCCCGGGGATTCGCACATGCCGCGCGTCCAGGAACCCACGCATGGGGCGAGCGAGCGCTTCGTCGTGTCCCCGGGGCACGAGGACGAGGGCATCTTCCACATGCCGGGCGGCGAGTGCGCCAATCCCCTGTCCCCCTACTTCAGGGCAGGCCACGAGGCCTGGGCCCGCGGGGATCCCGCGCCCTTCCTGCCCGGGCCCGCGCAGCACACGCTGAGCCTGGTCCCGTGACCCGCAGAGCGCCCGGATGAATTGATTTGTCCGGGGCGTCGCTTCGCGGTTTAGTGCGGGCACCGGCGCCATGAAGAAAAAGCAGCGCAGCCTTAACGTCTTCTTCGGCGGAGAGCTCTTCAACCTGAAGCACATCATCGGGAACGCCTACCTCGCGGAGGCCATCTACGAGAAGTCGCACGGCAGGTACCTTTGCGCGCTCCCGCAGGACTTCGACCCCCGCGGCACGGCCGCGCGCACGATCCGCGACCACAATTTCCGGTCGCTCGTCGGCTGCGACCTGGCGCTGTTCAATTTCGACGGGCCGGACCTCGACAGCGGGACCGTGGCCGAGTTCATGTTCGCCAAATTCGCCGACATTCCGTCGGTCGTCCTCCGGAGCGACCGCCGGGGGGCCGGCGCACGGTGGCCGCAGTGGAACCTGATGCTGAACTTCTTTCCGCGCACCGTGGTCGTGTCCCTCGACGGCCTCGCCGCCTACAAGGCGATCCTCAGGCGTCGCCAGCGGAAGCTTGACGAGGTGATCCGGCTCGCGGGGCAGCACAGCTCGGCCGACGCCCAGCGCATGTGCGACGGGGTCGCTGCCGCGGTCGTGAGGGCGCTCGATCGCGTGCGCGAGATCGAGCCGGTGATGCCCAGGCACCTGCGCGAGGAGGTCTACAACTGGATTCCCATGATGCCCGGGCTACGCGGAAAGGAAAAGGCGCTGCGGCGCGAATTCGAGCATCACCTTGAACGCAAGGTCCAGAGGGACCTCCTTTGAATACCATGCTGCGCGTGCTCGAACACCCCCTGGCGGACCACATCATAACGCATCTTCGCGACAAGACGACGAAGCCGGCGACGTTTCGTACGCTCACCTACCAGCTCACCCTCATGCTTGCCATCGACGCGACGCGCGACCTGGCTACCGAGCCGAAGGAGGTCGAGACGCCGCTCGAGTCCGCCACCGGCCGGGTGCTCGCGCACCAGCCGATCGTGGTAGTCGCGATCCTTCGAGCCGGGGTGTCGATGGTCCAGCCGTTCCTTGACGTCTTTCCCGACGTGAGCGTGGGCTACGTCGGGCTTGAGCGCGACCATGTGACGGCGGTCGCCCGCGCCTACTACTGCAAGCTTCCCCCCCTTGCGGGCCGTCACGTCTTCGTCGTCGACCCGATGCTTGCCACCGGGGGCTCGGCAACGCAGGCGATAGACGCCGTGAAGCAGCATGGGGCCGCCGCGCCGCGGCTTGTCTGCATCATAGCGGCCCCCGAGGGCGTCGCGGAGGTGTCGAGCCACCATCCCGACGCCTTGATTCATGTCGGCGTCGTCGACCGGGCGCTCAATTCGCGGAAGTACATCCTGCCCGGGCTGGGCGACTTCGGCGACCGGCTCTACGGGACCTGACGGCGTTCAGCGCCGTTCCCACGTCAGCTCGAGCCGCGTGAAATAGATCGTGTCGAGCCTTTTGACATCATCGACCGGCATGCTGTTGTAGCTGTTGTCGACCCCGATGGCCAGTTTCCATAGGGACCTGGTGATCGGGACCTCGTACGCGAGTTCGTGGGTGATGATGTAATTCGACGTATCCTGGAAATCCGGCAGGTAGGCGAGCTTGTCCGTCAGCTGCGATTTTCCGAACTTGCGCGAGTATTGGAGCTCGACGTCGCCGCCGACCGCGCTCAGCGCCGCCGTATTCGCAGCGGCTGAGTATTCGTACTTGCGGTAGGAGACGCCAGCCCGGCCGGTCAGCGTCTCGTCCTTGGCTTTGATGAAGTCGTAGCCAATGCCGAAGGCCGCTATGTCGTCGAAGGTGATGTCCTGCACGCGGTCAAAGCCAGCCTCATCGCGGATGTACCAGGACGTTGCCTGCGAGAAGTTGTCGGCATAATCGACGCCCGCCTTGAACTGGTCGGCCGACTTCTCCCCGTTCGTCACCTGCCGGTTGTAGGCCGTGTAGAACTGGAGCGTGTCATCAGGACCCTTGAGCGTCGCGCGAAAGATCCCGTTCGTGCCCAGCTGGTTGCGGGTGCCGCTCTCGCCGTTGATGTCGACGCCCGCCTGGTAGCTCCATTTCCGCCTTTGCGCAGTGATCGCCGGGTCCTCCTCGCCCGCCGCCCACGATGCGGCGATCTGGTCCATCGTCGCATAGCTGTCGCCGTTGCTGCCCGCGATCTTCAGCTTGCCCGCCCCGGCCTCGGACACGATCCCGGTCACCCTGTCGCCGTTCTTAAGCCTCACCGCCACCGGGCGATCGGTCTCGATCGAGGCCACCATGCCCTGCTTTATCTTGATCTCGCCCGCGTAGTCGGTCGCGATCGTTATGGTCCCGTCGCTTATCTCGGTTATCTTCCCCACGATTCGGGCGCCGTTGGAGGTCACCACGACGTCCGCAGCAAGCCGCAGCGCGAAGGCGAGCGCAATGCATGCGCCGAGCCGGAATAGCATGGCCGGTATCTGGATCGTTTTCATGTCGGGTTGTTTCTTGGCCTGAATGGAGGAAAGAGGATGGTTACTACAGCCATAGGAAACCAAAGTTCCATATCAAAATCCGCCGCGATGCCAAGGAGCGCCGCTAGCGTCTTTACATGCGGGGCGGCCGGCGGTTTCCTCGGTGCGAACGCGACCCGATGTCCCCCGCCGTGCAACGACCCCCGCTCCTTGTCGCCGACCGCTGGCGGGACTACCAGCTCGTAGACTGCGGCGACGGGATGAAGCAGGAACGCTGGGGCCCGTACACCCTGGTTCGACCCGACCCCCAGATCCTCTGGCCCAGAAGGGGAATGGAGCCGGGGGCGCGCTGGGAGCATTGGGACGGGTTCTACCACCGAAGCGATGCCGGCGGCGGCCGTTGGGAGTTCCGAAGGCCGCTGCCCGACCACTGGGAGATCCGCTACGACGCGCTCGGCCTCACATTCAAGATCCGGCCGACCTCCTTCAAGCACACCGGGCTGTTCCCGGAGCAGGCCGTCAACTGGGACTGGATCGACTCGACCATCCGCGCGGCCGGCCGCGGCGTGAGCGTCCTCAACCTGTTCGGCTACACGGGCGCCGCGAGCTGCGCCGCGGCGGCTGCGGGCGCCTCGGTGTGCCATGTCGATGCTGCCGAGGGGATGGTGAAGTGGTGCCGGGAGAACGCCGCCCTCTCCGGGCTCGCCGACACGCCGATCCGGTACATTGCGGACGACTGCCTCAAGTTCGCCCGCCGCGAGGTCAAGCGCGGCCGCCGCTATGACGCCGTCATCATGGATCCGCCCACCTTCGGCCGAGGCAGCACCGGCGAGCTGTGGCGCCTTGAGGACAACCTGTGGGAGCTGCTTCTCGAATGCCGCGCGCTCCTGACGGCGGAACCCCTGTTCTTCCTCGTCAACGCCTACACGGCCCGGCTTTCCCCCACCGTCGTCGCCAACCTGCTGGACGAGCTTCTCCGCGGCCTGCCCGGAAGGATCGCCGCCGGCGAGGTGGGCCTGCCGGTCCAGCGCGACGGCAAGGTCCTCCCCTGCGGGATCTACGGGCGCTGGGAGGCTGCCCGCGGCGCCCGGCCCTGAACACAATCCCATGCCCTCACTCGCCGACATCTACTTCGAGCGCTCAAGCGCGCTGCTCGCCCGCGCCCGTGAATGCAACGCCCCCGTGATCGCCCGGCTCGCGCCGCTCATCGGCCAGTCGATCGCCCGGGGCGGCGTCGTCCACACCTTCGGGAGCGGGCACAGCGAGCTGATCTCGCGCGAGATCATCGGCCGCGCCGGCGGCCTTGTCTGCGTGTCGGGGATCATCGACCCCACGGGCGGCTTCATCGAGAACCTTCCCGGCTACGGCGAGATGCTGGCGTCCCGCTACGACCGGCAGCACCAGCTCAACCCAGGCGAAACCGCCGTCGTTATCTCGAACTCCGGCAGGAACGCCTCGCCGATCGGCGTGGCGCTCTATGCGAAGGCCAAGGGCCTTACAGTCGCCGCCCTAACCTGCGTCGCCATGTCGAAGGCGACCCCATCGCAGCACCCCTCCGGCAAGAGGCTCTTCGAGGTCGCCGACCACGTCCTCGACAACTGCGGCATCCCGGGGGATGCGTTGGTGGAGGTCGGCGGTGGTTTGAGCGCCGGCCCCACCTCGACCCTCGTCGGCTGCTCCATCCTCAACTGGCTCATGCTTTCCGTCACTGAATGGCTCAGGGCGAACGGGCACCCCATTCCGGTGCTCCGCAGCCAGAATTCCCCTGGGTCTATCGAGCACAACCGGGAGCTGGCATCGCGCTACAAGGGCCGGCTCAGCCGGCAGCTCGCCTGACCTGCAGCGAAACACAATGGCCTGGAAAATCGGCGTCGACGGAGGGGGGACCAAGACCGAGTGCATCCTCGTCGACCCGGCGGGCGCCGTTGCGGCCCGGCACACGGGTCCCGGATGCAGCCCGAGCCTTGTCGGGAAGGCGCGGGCGAGGGAAATCGCGGCGGAAGCCATCCGCGCGGCCCGCGCCGGGCGCGAGGCCGAGGCGGTATCCGCCACTCTGCTCTGCATGGCGGGAAGCCGGGCGTTCTGGAGGGAGTTCGGCGAAGGTCTCGCCGGCTGCGGGCGGATCGAGACCGCCGACGACTCGCTTCCGGTCCTCGAGCTGGCGACGCGAGGGGGCCCGGGCCTCGTGCTTCACGCCGGGACGGGATCGTTCGTCGCGGCGCGGTCGCCGGACGGGACTGTCCACTATGCCGGCGGGACCGGCTGGCGATTCGGGGACGAGGGAAGCGGCTACGACCTTGGGAGGCGCGCCATCGCGCGCGCCCTTCTCGAGCTGCAGGGGTGGGCGCCGCCGTCCGGACTGGGCCCGCTTGTCCGCGGGCGGACCGGGGCCTCGACAGCCGCGGCCGTGGCGGGTCACTTCTACCACGATCCGTCCACCAACACGGGGGTCGCGGCCCTGGCGCCCGACGTGCTCCGCCTGGCGGGCGAGGGAGACCCTGCTGCAGGCGAGGCCGTATCGGAATCGGTGTGGCGGCTCCTGGACCTCGCCGTCCTGGTCTCGAACCGGCTGTTCCCGGGAAAGCGCCCGGATTCGTTCCGCGCCGGGGTGAGCGGCCACATCCTGAACCATCCCTTTGCGTACCAGGCCCTGTCGATGAAGGCGCCTTTTCCCCTCACCCGGGTCACCGATCCCCCGATCGAGGGCGTGAGGCTCCTCCTCGCGCGGAGCCCGGGTTGACCGTCCGCCCGCGCGCTCAGCCGAAGAGCCGCGGAGGGTACGCGCCCTTGCGGACCAGGGCGGCGATTGCCGCCGCCGCGCGCGCCCTGTCCCCGGCGTGGGTGACGCCAAACCATGCATCCCCCGACGGCAGGACCTTCACTTCCGCTCCGCCGCCGGAAACAAGTTCCGAGACGGCCGCGGGCAGGTAGAATTCGGCCTTTGGGTCGGTCCCCTTGGCAGCCAGGAATGCCCGCAGCCCCGACTCGAGGCCAGCAAGGATCGCCGGCGTGAAGCCCCAGCAGTTCATCGAGACGATCTCGTTCCCCGAGAACCGCCGTCCCGGGCCGACGTCGGCGCGGCTTATGCCGTGCTCCTCGGCGATCGAGGCAAGCTGGCCGGCCCTTTCCCGGCAGATGCCGCGGGACACGGCTCCACTCTCGGAAAGCGTCTCCGCGAGGCGGAACCCCACGAAGGCGAACCTCGCCCCTTTCGCCGTTTCAAGGTGGGCCGCCAGGCTGGAGAACGAGCCCGCGCCGTAGAAGTCGTCGCCATTGATCGCCGCGAAAGGGCCGCCCAGCGCACCCCGCGCGCACCAAACCGCGTGGCCCGTTCCCAGCGGCTTTTCCCGGCCGGCCGGCACGGCGCATCCCTCGGGGACGTCGTCCGTCGACTGGAACACGCAGTCGTACGCGATCCGCCCCTCGTATTTCGCCGCCACCGATGACCTGAATGCGTCCTCGAAGTCCCTGCGTATGACAAAGACCGCCCGCCCGAACCCGGACCTGATCGCGTCAAAGACCGCGTAGTCGAGTAGCGTCTCCCCGGACGGCCCGACGGGGTCGATCTGTTTCAGCCCGCCGTAGCGGGAGCCCATTCCGGCGGCGAGGACAAGGAGCGTGGGGGCCATCCTGCTGCAACACGCCCCAAACCTCCCCGCGCGTCAAGCCGCAGGCGGCTAGACAGCCGCCCCCCTGCGCGTCATGGTGGCTCCCGTGGCCCGATCCCAACCAATCGACCCCGCCCCAGCCCGGCCCCGGATCACCGTGCTCGCGACTGGCGGGACCATCGCGGGCGTCGAGACGTCCCACCCGGTGCGCGGCTACAGGCCCGGGGTCTTTTCGATAAGGGCCCTGATCGCCGCCGCGCCCGGGATCGAGTCTCTCGCCCGGATCGATGCGGCCCACGTCGCCAGCATAGGGAGCCAGGACATGGGCGAGGCGGTCTGGCGCGCCCTCGCCCGCCGGGCGCAGTCGGCCCTGGACAACCCCGACATCACCGGAGTCGTGGTCACTCATGGCACGGACACGATGGAGGAGACGGCGTATTTCCTGAACCTCGTGCTGCGGAGCACCAAGCCCGTCGTCCTTGTCGGGGCCATGCGGCCGGCCACGGCGATGAGCGCGGATGGTCCGATGAACCTCTACAACGCCGTCGCCACGGCCGCGCATCCCGACGCGGGCGGGCGCGGCGTGCTGGTCGTCGCGAACGACGAGATCCATTTCGCCCGCGAGGTCGCCAAGACCAACACGACCCAGGTCGGAACCTTCAAGAGCACCCACCGCGGCCTCGCCGGGCTCGTCAGCTCCGCGCGGATCCATTTCTACGGAACGCCGGTCCGCCGGCACACGATGGAGAGCCCTTTCTCGGTCCCCGGCCGCGCGGCACTGCCCCGCGTGGAGATCGTATACGCCCACGCCGGAATGGGCCGGGAAATGATCGACGCGGCGGTCCGCGCCGGCGCCCGCGGCCTGGTCATAGCGGGAGTTGGCAACGGCAACCTTGGCGCGCGCGCGCGCGCGGCGGCCGCCGCGGCGGCCAGGACCGGCGTGGCCGTCGTCCGGAGCTCGAGGACCGGCGGAGGCATCGTCGAGCGCAACGTCGAGATGGACGACAGCCGGCTCGGCTTCATCGCCGCGGACGAGCTGAATCCCCAGAAGGCGAGGATCCTCCTCATGCTCGGGCTCACGCGGACGACGGACCCCCTCCGGCTGCAGGAGATGTTCTACACGTATTGAGCCGCGCGCCGCTTACCGGGATTCCGGTAGCAAGAATGCTTTCCAAGGCGCCCGCCCTTTGAAAGACTCCGCCCCGATGAAGATCGCCATTGTGGAGGACGAGCGCCTCTTCCGCGACGCCCTCCGAAAGGCGTGCTCCATGCACCTCGGACACGAGGTGGTGGGCGAGGCGGGGACCGGGTGCGAGGCCCTGGCCGTGGTTCCCGCCGCCCTTCCCGACCTCCTTGTCCTCGACATCCACCTTCCCGACATGGACGGTCTCGACGTACTGAGCGTCCTCCGGCGAAAGAGGGCGCCGCTTAGGGCGCTCCTGATTTCGTCATATTTTGACGAATACACGCTATGCCGCATCGAGCGGGCCGCGGTCCAGGGCTTCATCGACAAGTCGACGAACACGGTGGTGGAGCTGGGCCTTGCGATCAGCGTGATCGGGGGAGGATCGACGTACTTTCCGAGCCTGTTCACGGAGGCGAGGAGGGCCCACAGCCGCAACCCGTCCGCCTTTGACAAGATCCTGACGGACCGCGAGCAGACAATCCTGGGCCTGGTCGGCGAGCCGTTATCCGACGCGGAGATCGCGGCCCAGCTCGGGCTTTCGCCCGAGACCGTGGAGAAGCACAGGTACAACATAATGCGCAAGCTCGGGCTGCGCTCGCGCGCCGAATCCGCCCGGTTTGCCCGGCGCTGCGGCCTCACGCCGCCCGCGGCCCGCCGCCATTTTTCCACCGCGCACTGACGGGACGGGGTTGCAGACCGCCGAATCCGGGCTAACAAGGTCCGGTGCAAAGCGATCCAAACCCGGCGGAGACAGACGGCCACGGGCACCGGCAGACGGTGCTGGGCATACTCCTCGCCCTCAGCGCTTCGCACCTGATAAACGACACTCTTCAGGCGCTCCTGCCCGCCATCTACCCGATGCTCAAGGCGTCGTTCGGGCTGACATTCACGCAGATAGGCCTGATAACCCTGAGCTACCAGCTCACGGCCTCGCTTCTCCAGCCGTTCGTCGGCACCTACACCGACCGCAGGCCCAAGCCGTTCTCCCTCGCCGCGGGAATGACCCTGACCCTGGCAGGCCTCGTGCTCCTGTCGCTGGCGCCAAGCTACGGGATGATCCTGCTCTCCTCGGTCCTGATCGGCATGGGCTCGTCCATCTTTCATCCCGAGGCCTCGCGCGTCGCCCACATGGCTGCCGGGATGCGGCATGGGTTCGCGCAGGCGCTATTCCAGGTGGGCGGCAACCTCGGCACATCGTTCGGCCCCCTGCTCGCGGCGATCATCATCGTCCCGAACGGGCAGGCCTCGATCCTTTGCTTCACGCTGCTAGCGGTCGTGGGCATCTCCCTACTCCTTGGGGTCGGCCGCTGGTACGGCCAGAACGTCGCCCACTTCCACAGGCGCGTCGCCGCGCTCCCCCCGCAATCCCTGCCGCGCCGGACGGTCGTCCTTTCGCTCCTCGTGCTGATAGCCCTGGTCTTCTCGAAGTACTTCTACCTCGTTAGCCTGACGAACTACTACACGTTCTACCTGATCCACCGGTTCAACATGTCGATCCAGGGCTCGCAGCTCTTCCTGTTCGTCTTCCTCGTGTCGGTCGCCGCTGGGACCATCCTCGGCGGGCCCCTCGGCGACCGCTTCGGCCGGAAGTATGTCATCTGGGCCTCCATCCTCGGCGTCGCCCCGTTCTCCCTCGCGCTGCCCCACGTCGGCCTAGCGGCGACGGTCGTAATGACCGTGTTCATAGGCGTCATCCTCGCCTCCGCGTTCTCGGCCATCCTGGTGTATGCCCAGGAGATGATTCCCGGAAGGGTCGGCATGATAGCGGGCCTCTTCTTCGGGCTCGCGTTCGGAATCGGCGGGATCGCGTCGGCCGCCCTGGGCCGGCTCGCCGACCTGACGAGCATCGGCTTTGTCTTCAACGTGTGCGGTTATCTGCCGCTGATCGGCCTGCTCACCTGGTTCCTTCCCGACATCGAGGGAGCCAGCCGCCGCGCCCGGCGCCTGCAGAGGGAGGCCGTCGATCCAAGATGGCCGGACGATGAAGCCGAGGACCACTAGTGCGAAGCCCGCATTCGTCTCCCATTCGCGGGAGACGGGCACCGACTACGCAATCTATGTCGATGCGCCCGACCCGGCGCGTTGGCCGGGCCCCTGGCCGGCCGCCCTCCTCATGGACGGCGACTTCCTGTTCGATCCGGCCGTCGAGGCCTCCCGCTCGATCCTCCAACCGGGCCGGATGCCGCCCGTCGTTCTCGTGGGCGTCGGATACGGGGCGGGTTTCGGGCAGCCGGGGAACTTCCGCGGCCGCGATTACACCCCTACCGCCGCCCCTGAGGAGCCGTCGAGCGGCGGGGCGGACCGTTTCCTCGGCTACCTTGCCGATACGCTCTGGCCCGAGCTGGCGCGCCGCTATCCCCTCCGCGAGGCCGGGCGGATGATTGCGGGCCATTCCGTCGGATCGCTGCTGGCTATCTACGCACTGTTTCGTCCCCGTCCCTTCTTCAACCTCGCCCTCGCAAGCGCGCCGTCGATCTGGTGGGACAACCGCAGCATCCTGCGCCTCGCCGCGGCGCTCCGCGACCGGACGGAAGAGCTCCAGGGCCGCCTCTACCTCGGCGCCGGCGAAGACGACACCCCCTCGATGATCGGCGACCTCGCCCTCCTCGAGCGGCAGCTGCGGGACCGGCCCTTCAGGGGGCTGCATGTTCTTTCGGAACGGTTTGCCGGGCGCGATCATTACGATGTTGTTCCGTTCACGCTTCGCGCAGGCCTCGCCGCCCTGCTCGGCCCGGACCCCTCCCGGCCCGCCCAAGCCTTGAATTGACCGGGCGCGCCCCGCGCCGTTATGTCTGGGCGGCCATGCCCGATCCCGCCTCCCCCGCCGTGTCAATGGAAACGATCGTGGCGCTGTGCAAGCGCCGCGGATTCATATTCCAGTCCTCCGAGATATACGGCGGGATCAACGGCTTCTTCGACTTCGGACCGCTGGGCGCCGAGCTCAAGAAGAACATCCGCGACTGCTGGTGGAACGACATGGTCCGGCGGCGCGACGACATTGTCGGGATCGAGACCACGATCATCATGCACCCGAGGGTCTGGGAGGCCTCAGGCCACGTCGCGGGGTTCACCGACCCGCTGGTGGACTGCAAGGTGTCGAAGCAGCGCTACCGTGCCGACCAGCTGTTCTTCGCGGAGGTCGTAGTCGACGGGCAGACCGTGGGCTACGTGAGCGCCCTCGAGAGCGAGAACACGGCCGATGACCTCCAGGCCGCCGCCGAGGCCTTCAAGCGCAAGAAGGCCATCCATGGAAAGCTCGCGCCCGTCGCGGTCCGGGACATGACGGAGGCAAGGCCCGAGGAGATCGAGCTCATCCCCTCCCCCGCGACCGGCCAGCCGGGGAGCCTGACCCCGCCGCGCTCGTTCAACATGATGTTCCAGACGAACGTCGGCGCGATGAGCGATGCGTCGTCGGTCGCGTACCTGCGGCCGGAGACCGCGCAGGGCATGTTCGCCGATTTCAGGGCGGTCGTCGACACGGGCCGAGTCAAGCTGCCCTTCGGGATCGCGCAGATAGGCAAGTCGTTCCGCAACGAGATAACGCCGCGGAACTTCCTCTTCCGCTCAAGGGAGTTCGAGCAGATGGAGATGGAGTACTTCATCCACGAGGATGCCGACTGGTCGAAGTGCCACCGCGAATGGATTGACTGGTGCAAGGACTGGCTGCTCTCGATCGGGCTGCCCGCATCCCACCTTTCGGAATACAACCACCCGAGGGAGAAGCTGGCGTTCTACTCGAGGGGCACGACGGACATCATGTTCCGGTACCCCTTCGGCGTTCAGGAGCTCTGGGGCATCGCCGCCCGCGGCGACTATGACCTGATGCAGCACGAGAAGCACAGCGGAATCCCGCAGTCCATCTTCGACGAGGCCACGAAGAGGAAGATCGTCCCCCATGTCATCGAGCCCGCCGTGGGGGTCGACCGGATCTTCCTCGCCCTCCTCTGCGCGGGCTATGCCGAGGAGGACGTGAGGGACGACAAGGGCGGCGTCGAGAGGCGCACCGTGCTCCGCCTGAGCCCCAGGATCGCGCCTGTAAAGGTCGCCGTGTTCCCGCTCCTCAGGAACAAGCCCGAGCTCGTGGCCCGCGCGCAGGAGATCTACAGGAGGCTCAAGCGCAAGTACGCCGTCTTCTACGACGAGTCTGGCGCGATCGGCCGGCGGTACCGCCGCCAGGACGAGATCGGCACGCCGTGGTGCGTCACCATTGACTTCGAGACCATCGAGAAGGACGGCACGTTCACGCTCCGCGACCGCGATTCGATGCTGCAGACCCGGATCGGCGAGGCCGAGCTGCATGCTCTGCTCGAGGAGAAGGTGTACTAGGCCGCGTGCGCCCGACCCACGCCCGATGACCACCGTCGCAGAGTGCGCAACCGCCGAGCAGGCAGAGGTCCTTCGCTCCCTGCTGGCGGACTGCGGCGTGGTGGCCTATCTGCCCGACGGCCTCTTGGTGACGTACCGTGGCATCGTCGGCAGCCTTCGGGTGCAGGTGGCCGACGAGGATGCGGAGTCCGCCCGCAGGATCCTCGCCGCGAAGGCGGAGTAGCATGGACGCCTACTCGCGGGCGCGCTGCCTGGTGGACGCCGCGCATGCCGCCGACCCGAACAAGGCGGCGGACGGGCGTCCCGCCGAGCTGGTCTACGCGGACCGGATGGAGAACTGGGTGGCCCGGATAGCGCCCGACGCGGATCCCGTCCTGCGGCTCGCGGCGCGCTGCCAGCACCTCGAGCGATGGTCCGTCCCGCGAAACTCGTTTCCCATGGACCGGCCGGGCTACCTGGCCTGGCGCCGATCCCTCTACGCGAAGCAGGCCGGGCGCGCACGGCAGCTCCTGCTCGATGCCGGCGTGCCTGCGAAGGAGGCCGAGGATGCCGCAACCTGGGTTTCAAAGGACGGGCTCAGGACCAATCCCGGAACCCAGGCCCTTGAGGATGCCGCCGTGCTCGTCTTCCTGGAGAGCGAGGTCGAGGCCTTTGCCGCGCAGCACTCGGAATACCCGCGCACAAAGTTTGTCGATATCATCCGGAAGACCTGGCGAAAGATGAGCCCGCGCGCCCAGAACCTGGCGCGCAGCCTCGATTTGCCCGAACCCATAGCCGCCTTGGTTCGAGAGGCCGTGGGGCCTTAGGCTCAGATTGAAAAAGTGCCCATAAGCCCCTCTCGGGCATGTTGTTTATCGAAAAACGATAAATAATAGTTGACGATTATCGATATATATTTATCGATAAACAATCAATCGCCCGCTCATGAACACTAAACTCCGCTACATCAAGTTTCTTCACGTGCTCTTCGTCATCTGCGAGGTCTCCGCAGCCATTGGCTTGGTTGTCGTGCTGCTGCTGGCCCCGTTTCTGGAGGCCATGGTCCGCGGCGGCCGGGCGAATGTCGGGCTTTATGCCGGGCACGGCTCCATCAATTGGACCTTCAGGATCCGCCTTCCCTACGGCGCCGATTCATCGATCGGCAATGAAGGCGCCCGCTTCGGCCGTTCCGAGAATCCAGGACAGGAACCAAGTTTTGGCAGGATGAGCTTCGGGCCTTTCCAGCTCCGCACGGGAAAAGGGGCGATCCCGATGGAGGCCGCCAGTATGAAGGACCCGTCCATCGCAATCGACCAGCTCGAGGGAACGGTGACATTCACGAAGCCTGAGGCTGCCGCCCAGGCGTTGGCATCGGCTACCTGGCCCTTTGTCGCCGGCATGCTCTGCACGGGCGGCGTAACCCTGGCTATCCTCGACCTCCTGCGGAGGATGCTCAAGAGCGTGTACCGGCGTGAGGTCTTTACCGCCGCGAACATCCGAAGCGTCCAGAGCATCGGGTTCCTAATCATGGCGTCAGCCATATTGAAGCTGGCTGCCGGGGCGTGGCTCGTGAGCCGGATGGCCGCATTTGTGGCCGCGCGCGTGGCCACCGGGAACGTGTTCTTCGAAACCTCCTCGCAGAGCGACGTCTCGCTGGCGACGGGGTTCCTGATCCTGGCCCTCGCCGAGGTCTTTCGCCAGGGCCTGGCGCTGAAAGAGGAGAACCAGCTAACAATCTGAAGCGAGGACCCTCCCTATGCCCATTCGAGTCAACCTGGACCGGATCATGCTCGACAAGAAGGTGAGCCTCACGGAGCTCGCAGGCCGCGTGGACATCACGCTTGCCAACCTCTCGATCCTCAAGACCAACAAGGCGCGTGCGATCCGCTTCAGCACCCTGGAGGCGCTGTGTCGCGAATTGAAATGCCAGCCGGGGGACCTGCTCAACTACGCGGAAGACAATCCTCCGTCCGGCCCCGGCAGCAGTCCCGACTGACGGTCGAATCGGCCGCGGCCTCATTCCCGAGCGCCGGGCTGCCGGTTGAAAAATTTCGCACAACGGCCGAAAATCCCCATGCTGCCCGCATGGATTTCGACCGCCAGCAAAGGCCTGCACTCCCAACCATAATTGCCATTTCCCTGGTCGTCGTCCTGGCGGGACCGGTCCGCGCGGACGCCGCGGGGCCGCCGGCAAAGGACGCGGCGAATGCCGGCGCGGCGCTCGGGGTCGATCTCTACCGCCTGTTCTCCGCGCAGGACGGCAACGTCTTCTTCTCGCCGTACAGCATTTCGGAGGCCCTCGCCCTCCTCTCCGCGGGGGCCGACGGGACGACCAGGCGGGAGATACTGAACACCCTGCACTGGAGCCTGCCGGCCGACCAGATGCCGGAGGCATTCGGGGCACAGGACGCGCGGCTTGACGAGGCGTCCAAGGACGGGGCGATCCTGTCGGTCGCCAACAGCCTCTGGTACCAGCGGGGCCATGAGCCCCGCGCGGCTTTCCTCCGGGTGGCGCGCCAGGAGTATCGCTCGGAGGTCCGCATTGCGGATTTTTCCGCGGACATTCCCGTCTCGCAGCGCATGATCAACAACTGGGTGGAAAAGAAGACCGGAGGGAGGATACTCGACCTGCTGCCCTCAGGCGCGCTGACGCCGCGCACCCGTCTTGTTCTGGCCAATGCGATCTACTTCAAGGGTCGGTGGGAGCGGCCCTTCGACGAGCGCGCAACGGCTCCGAGGCCTTTCTTCACCTTGCAGGGCCAGAGCGTCATGACGCCCACGATGGCCCGTGCCGATGAGTTCAGGACATGGGGCGCGGATTCGTGCGAATTGCTCGAGCTGCCCTACGCCGGGAAAAAGCTGTCGATGGTGATCCTGCTGCCAAGGACGCGCGACGGCCTGCCCGCCCTTGAGCAGCGCCTTAGCTCCACCGTGCTCGCCCAATGGCTTGCTTCGCTGGACCTGGCGGGCCGGGAGGACCTCGCCGTCACCCTCCCCCGCTTCACCATGACCTACGCGGCCGAACTGAAGAAACCGCTGTCGCAGCTGGGCATGGAGGCCGCCTTCAATCCAACGGAGGCCGACTTGTCGGGGATCAACGGCGGACGCGACCTCTTTGTCTCGACCGTGCTGCACAAGGCGTTTGTCGACGTGAACGAGGAGGGAACCGAGGCGGCCGCAGCTACGGGCGTCGCCGTCGTCAAGTTGGACGTTGTGATCCCGCGAAAGTTCCCCGTGGACCATCCCTTCCTCTTCCTCATCCGCGACAACTTGACCGGCAGCCTCCTCTTCCTTGGCCGTATCGTCGACCCGCGGGCGATGTGACCCCCGGGGCCCCCCCTATCCGGCCCCGGACTGGCCGCCGAACTCCACGTTTCCGCCCGACAGGATCACGCCCACCCGCCTGCCCTCCACCGCAATTTTTCCCTCGGCGATCGCCGCGTACGCGACCGCGCCCGAGGGCTCCACGGCTATCTTCATGATGTCCCAGATCCGACGCATTGCCGCTGCAATCGCGTCGTCCGAGACGGTCGCGATCCCGTCGACACGGCGCTGGATGATGGGAAATGTCAGGCTGCCCACGAATGCGAGAAGCCCGTCCGCTATGCTCGCCGGGTGTTCCACCGGCAGCCGCACGCCGGCTGAGAACGACAGGCTCGCGTCGGCGGCGCCCTCCGGCTCGCCCGCGAGGATCCTGATCCCCGGCCGCAGCGCCTTGGCCACGATCGAGGCGCCAGCAAGCAGGCCGCCGCCGCCGACTGGACAGACGATCACGTCGAGGTCCGGGACGTCGCCCAACAGCTCCAGCGCCGCCGTCCCCTGTCCCGATATGACGCGCGGATTGTCGAAGGGGTGGATGAACGCGGCGCCTGTTTCCCTCACTATCTTTTCCGCGGCCGCCTCGCGCGCCTTGTGCGTCGGTTCGCAGAGCACGACCTCCCCCCCGAGCCGCTCCACCGAGGCGAGCTTCACGCGGCTGACCGTGCGCGGCATCGCGATGAACGCGGGAATTCCCCTGAGTCCCGCGGCCCACGCGAGCGCCGCGGCATGGTTGCCGGACGAATGTGTCGCGACGCCACGGGCCGCCTCCGGCTCCGAAAGCGAGAAGACAGCGTTTGCCGCGCCCCGGGCCTTGAATGAGCCGGTCTTCTGGAAGTTCTCACACTTGAAGAAAAGGCGCCCGCCCGAAAGCTCGTTGATCCGGGTGCTCGTGAGCACCGGCGTGAAATGGATCCGCCCGCGGATCCGCGCGTGCGCCTCGCGAACGTCTTCGATGCCGATCTCGCTCACGGGCTTCGACCGCCTTATGGCGCGGCCTGGTAGACCTCGACCAGAGCAATCCCGGTTGTGCCATTGGCCCCTTCGACCTGGGCGGAATAGGATCCCGGGGGCAGGGTCAGCACGAGCGCGCTGTCCAGGCTGTTGGCGTTCAGGGCAAATGCCCCGACCGATGCAGCAACTGACGAGGTCTGGGATGGATTTGATACGGTCTCCCAGCCCGCGTTCGAGCCCATGACGTTGTTCTTCGAATCATACACGGTAAGAACGGGCTGGGTCAGGTACCCTGTTACGCCAAAATTGAGCAGCGTCGGCCCCACGGCGCGGATCAGCACCTTCGCAGGCTGGGTCCCCTGAACGACGAAGCCGGCTATCAGGATGTTTCCGCCCGTCCCGACCTGTGCGCGCGTCGAGATGTTGGCCTGCAGCGTGGGATCCGACGTGTTCACCTCGTAGACCTCGATCAGTCCCACACCCGTGGTCGCGTTGGCTCCGGAAAGCTCCACGGAGTAATCGCCTGGCGTCAGGTTTGCAATAAGCGCGCTGTCGGCGCTGCCGCTCGGCAGCGCGAAGGCCCCCACCTCCGCCGCCACCGAGGCTATCCGTGACGGGTTCGGACTCGTGCCCCAGCCGGTATTGGACGCTTGCAGGGTGCTCCCCTGGTAGAGTGATATGGAAGGCTGGGCCAGCACGCCGGTCACGCCGAATTGCGACAGCGCCGGCCCTACGCCGCGGATCAGCACCTCCTTGCTCACGCCCGCCGGCCCCTCGATTACAAAACCCGCGATTGCAATCCCTCCGCCCGTCCCCACAAGCGTGCGGCTCGAGATGTTGATCAGCCGGCTAGCCGCGCTAACGATCGCCGGGCTGCTCGTGGTCGAACCAATGGAATTTATCACCGAGACGGTGTAGCTTCCCGGCGAGGTCGCCGTGTAGCTGGATGCCGTGGCCCCGGAGATTGCGACGCCGTTCAAATACCACTGGTAGTTGAACGGCCCGCTGCCGGAAACCGTCACCGACAGCGCCGTGCTGCCGTCAAACTCCACCGTAGTACTCTGCGGTTGTGCGGTAATGTCGGGAGATCCGGTCGGCACCACGACCGTGAGCACTGCCGCCGAGCTTGTCGCCGTGCCCGCGGAATTCGACACCGACACCGTGTAGGAACCCGCCTCTGATTGCTGGGCGTCCTCGACCGTGTACGTCGGGTCCGTCGCCCCGGATATAGCGGCGCCGTTGAAATACCACTGGTAGGTGAATGGCGCCGTCCCCGAGACTCCGACCGAGAACGGGGCGCTCGCCCCCTCGTTCACGACAAGGCTCGCGGGCTCCGACGTGATGGACGGCGCCACGACCACAGCGGGGACGAGGCGCCGGATCGTGCTGTTCAGCGAGTCGGCGATGTAGACGACCCCCGCATCGTCGACAGCGACGTCGCCCGGCGTGTCGAACCGCGCATCACCCTGGAGCCCGTCGACCGCCCCCTGGGCTCCGGCTGCCCCCGCTATCGTCGTCACGTAGCCTCCGGGGCTCACCCTCCTTATCGTGTCATTGTTGGAATCCGCCACATAGACGTTCCCGAACCCGTCAACTGCGACCCCCGCGGGCCCGTCGAACCTAGCGCCCTGCCCCGCGCCGTCGGTGCTGCCGCTGCTTTGCGCGAGACCGGCAAGGGTGGTCACCGCTCCCGCAGGGCTGATCATGCGGATCGTGTCGTTTCCGAAGTCCGCGACGTATACGTTGCCCGAGGCGTCCACGGCGATTCCCGTCGGGTCGTCGAACTCCGCGGCTATTCCCTGTCCGTCAATGGACCCGGCCGTGCCGGACCCGGCAAACGTGGTCACGTTGCCGCCAGGCGTGACCTTTCGGATCACATTCCCCTTGCCGTCTGCCACGTAGATGTTCCCGGCGCTGTCAACGGCCAGGTTCTGCGGATCGTAAAACTGCGCATTCGCTCCCAGGCCGTCCTTTTCCCCCTGGATACCCGCGGTGCCTGCGAGGGTCGACACCGTCCCGCCAGAGATCTTGCGGATCGTGTAGTTGCCGTCGTCGGCGACGTAGAGGTCGCCCGACGAGTCGATTGCAACGCCCCCGGGCCCGTTGAAGAGCGCGGTGGCAGCGGGCCCATCGGTGCTGCCGCTTTGTCCCGCTACGCCTGCGATAGTTGTGACCACTCCCGCGGGGGTGACCCTGCGGATCGTGTTATAGTAGCCGTCCGAGACGTAGACATTGGCGCCGGAGTCCGCACGCACGCCGCCAGGGAAGCCAAACCTGGCGGCCCAACCCGTTCCGTCGGCGCTGCCCGAAGAATCGGGCCAACCCGCCATCGTCGTAACCCCCGATGGGTTCACCGTCAGGCTGGCGGGCGCGCTTGTCGCGTTGCCCGTGCTGTTGCTCACCGTGCACTGAAACTGGTCGCCGTTCATCGCGGTAGTCGTGTCGCTCACGACCAAAGTTGAGGTCGCAGAGCCGCCGTAGGTCCCGTTGTCCGTCAGGGGCGCCCAGGTCATGGATCCGCTTGGGAGCCGCTGCCACTGGTAGCTCAGGGGCTCGGTGCCTTCGCCAACGACGAAGAACGTCGCCGGCTGTCCAAGGGTCACGATCCGGTTGCCGAGCCCGGCCGGGACGTTCACGGCCGGATATTCGTTCAACGACGCCGTGAGCAGGTTCGAGACATCGGGAACGCCTATTCCCGTGCAAAGGTCGTAGCCCGCCGTTGCGGAATAGGAGCCGTTGTTTCCGGATGTTATGTCGCGAAAGGACGACGAGCCGATCAGCGGATAGAGCTTCGGGTTCAGCAGGCCCAGCGGGGTCGCCCTGGCCTGGTTCAGCAGCGCGCAGAAGGCCGTCCAGACCGGGGTTCCCCAGCTCGTTCCACCGACAACCATTTGGCTGCCGCCGACGACAATCACCGCCCCGAGGTTGGGGTCGGCGGCCGCAGCCACGTCAGGGACGCACCGCATGGATCCTCCAGGCACCCCCGTCCCGGTCTGCCAGGACGGCCGGGTGAACACGGCGCTCACGCCGCCGCCGCTTTCGTTCCATGCCGTTTCGGAGGCCACGTTTCCGTTCCCGTCGAGGGAAAGGCTGGTGCCGCCAACACCCGTCACGTCGGGGTCGGATGCGGGATACCCAACCTGGAGCACCCCGTCGGGGTTGGACCCGTCGTCGCCGGACGCGCACAGCACCGAAACCCCGGCGGCCGCCAGATTCGCCATGTACTGCGCCTCGATGACAAGATAATCCCCTGCCACCTCGAGCTCGTTGCCTCCCACGCAATCGCAGAGCTGGTGCATCCCCGGGTTGCTCGGGATATCGGCGTAGATCTGCTGCAGTATCTCGTCGTTTTCGCCGGGGTCGTTCTCGTTGGCCGCGTATATCCTTATTGAGGCCGCCGGAGCCAGCGCCCCGGCCCATTCAGTGTCCAGCGCGGCTTCGTCGACCACGGTGCTGTCGGGAGAGCTCCCCGGTCCCCCGGCGACGTTGATCGTCTGGATATTGCCCGTGCGTGTCACGCCGGCGAGACTCCAGAACGCCGTAAGGTCGCTGCTCTGCGCGGAGGCCAAGGCGTAAATCGCAATGGTCTGGCCGGCGCCGGTGGGGCCTACGCCATTTGCATTATAGGCCTTCGCGATTTCCGCAGGCAGGTAGCTTCCAACACTGTCGTCCTGCAACTTCTTCAGGCGCATGCGGGGTGTCGAAAGGGCATGGCGGCGGATGTGCGGCTGAAGGCCGTGGATCCCGAGCACCGCCCGGGAGAGCTCCGCCGGCAGCGCCGGTGCCGTGACGGCCGACGTGTACTCGGCGCCGTCGGCCGCCATGACGCGGGCAAACCTTACCTGGAACGCCTGCGCAACCGAGTTGACCGAGCCTCGCCCAAAGACCGCGATGCGGTTCTCGTCCGTCCGGGTCACCTCCAGGCCCTGGGCTTTCAGCCATTCGACGATCTTGTCGTGGTCGGAGGCCAGCGGAAAATACTTTTCCTCCATTTCGACCCGGCCGATCAGCTCGCCTCGGGCCACCCGCGCCTGCAGCTCGCCGAAGTTGCGCATCCGCAAGGCCACCTCGAACGTCATGGTGGCCGAATTCTCCGCCGCGCTTAATGCCGTCCGGGAAATCGCCGGTGAACGCCTTGTCCCCGCCGCCATCTCCGGGAGCTCCTTTATGCTGCCGGAGAACACCGCCCGCGCAGGAGCCTCCGCAGCCCTGCCGGGGACGCCACCTAGCGCAATCGCCAGCGCGAGGCCCCAAGCTGCATGAAACCCCCTCAACCTGCATGCGTTGGCCCTGCGCCGAAGCTGGGTCGGATAGGGTTCCTGCTGGGGCGCGAATCCAAAGCGGGTCATGACGGTGCAAAACCGCGCAGCATAGGAGTTGGTCCCCCCTGTGCAACCCAACCTTCGCGCCGGCGATGTCCGCCTTTCCCCCGCCGGCGGCTAATCCCGGCGTTGCTTTTCCAGAAGCCCGTGTTTCCCCTGCCCCGGCCTGATTCGCCTGGCTTCCAGACTGCAGACATGAAGGGGCCTGGCGCCCGATCCTGCGTTTCAGCTGCATGCTATTCGGGCGCCCGGGTCACCCCTTGAGCGCACCAGCGGCTATCCCGCGCACGATCTGCCGCTGGAGCAGCACGTAGACCAGGAGTATCGGAAGCGTGACCAGGATGATTCCGGCGAAAAGCATCCCGTATTCGCTCCGATACTCGGCTGCTATCGACAGGTTGGCGAGCCCCAGCGGCAGCGTCCGGGCGGAACCCGCCGCATCGCCGCTCACGAGCATGAAGGCATAGAAGTACTCCTTCCATATCCCGATGAACTGGAAGATCGCCACGGTCACGAGGCCCGGCCTCGCGAGCGGCATGAGCACCCTCCAGAACGCCGAGAATTCGCCGCACCCGTCGACTACCGCCGCCTCGTAGAGGGCCCGCGGCAGCGAGCGGAAATACCCCGCGAGGATGAAGACGGCAAATGGCAGCCCGTTCGCCGTGTACACGAGGACGAGCCCCAGCCGGGAGTTGAGAAGCCCGACGGAGCGAAGCTCAAAGAAAAGCGGAATAATCGCGAGCTGGGCCGGGATCGTGAGTCCCGCCAAGATGACTCCGAACGCCGCTTTTCCGGCGGGATGGGCGAACCGCGACAGTGCGTAGGCCGCCATCGCGCCCAGCGCCACGATCAGCGCGACCGAGGCTCCCGTGACAACGGCGGAGTTGACGATGTACTCCCCGAAATGCGCCTGCCTCCAAGCATGGGCATAGTTGTCCGCACACATGCTTGCCGCGGTCGGGATTGCAAATGTGTCGCGAAAGATCGCGTCGTCCCGTTTGAGCGACGAATAACCGACCCATACCATCGGGAACACAAGCCACGTCGAATAGCCCAGGAGCGCCAGGGCCGCCGCGTTCCTGGAAAGCCGGAGTCCATTGCCGTGTGAAGCAGCCATGCGTCTCAGCCCTCGACGGGGCCCCCTTTTAGTCCGCGCAGGACCGCCGCGCTTCCAACAAGCACCAGCGAGGTCAGGATGACCGCGAGCGCCGCCGCGCGCCCGATGTCAAAATCCTTGAACATCGTCGTCACGAGCAGCGTGCCGAGGGTCTGCATCGACGCCGACGGATCCTGCGATGTGAGGAGCCAGACCATCTCGAAGGCGTTCAGGCCGCCGATCACGAGGAACACTGCTGAGACCGCCACGATCTCCCGGATCAGCGGAAGCGTGATCGTGAAGAACTGCCGCCCTGCGGATGCCCCGTCGATTTCGGCGGCCTCATACAGCTGCGGGTCGATGCCCTCCATCGCCGCAAGGTACAGGATGAGGTTGAAGCCGCATGCCATCCAGACGTAGATCGGAATGAGCGCGGCATAGAGGTGGTCCTCCGAGAGCCAGGGGTAGTCCTCAAAAGACCGCAGCCAGCCCCAGTGAAGCGCGTCCCCCACCGCGGCCAGCCCCGCGTTAACAAGGCCGCCGTGCGGCTGGTATGCCGCGAGCCAGATCAGAATCGCGGCGACGCCGCCGAGCAGATTGGGAAAGAGAAGGACGATGCGGAATGCCCGGGCGCCCCATACGCCGCGGTGGATCAGCACGGCGAACAGCAGCGCAAGCGGCACAACACACAGCGCCGGAACCACCATCAGGTAGAGGTTGTTGCCTAGCGCAGTCCACAGAACGTCGCTCTCGAACAGGAGCGACTTGAAGTTGTAGAGGCCCGCCCATGTCCGCAGGCCCATCCCGTCCCAGCGGCTGAACGCCCACATGAATGCAATGAGGCCCGGCGCCAGCATGAGTGCCGCGTAGAGCAGGAAGGCCGGGCCCACAAAACCCGCGGCCATGGAGGCCCGTAGCCTGCCGAAGCTCGCGCCGTCCTCTGCGCGCTCGGTCGCCGCGCTTGCGCCGGGGCCTCCGGCGGCCAGCCGCAGGCGGCCGCGAAGCACCCACACGCCGAGTGATAGGAGCGCGGCGATCAGCATCGTGCCGGCCACGGGGTGCCTGTAGTCGACGCGGTCGTGGTCCACGATCCGGGCGCGGTCGTCTTCGGCGGCGGCCTCAAGCCTTCGCGCAAATTCCCGGGGTTCCACGCGGCCGGCCATGAGCCTGCGCGTCTCGTCCACCCGCACTTGCCGGATGACCGGCGGCAGCAGCATCGTCTGCGGCATGTTGAACGAGTCACGCGCGGCCGCGATCATCGCCGCGGTGTCGCGCATTCTCGAGGAATAGGCCGCCGCGGGAATGCCCCGGATCGCCACCGGAGCATCGGTCGCGCGGACAAATTCCTCGGCCTGCGCGCGGGAGGTGAGGAACCGGAGGAAATCGACCGTCAGCTGCTCGCGCGCCGGGTCGCCCGTGTTGAATACGAAGAAATAGTCGCTTCCGGCCTGCACGGTGGACGGGTCGGCGACGCCATCGGGGAACACCGGGAAGTTCATCGTCCCCACGTCGAAGCCCCCCGGGACCTTTCCGGCCATTTCGTTGAAAAACCATGATCCTGAAGCGGTCATGGCCGCCCTGCCCTCGAGAAAGAGAAGTTCGGCCCCCTGCGCCGTCTCTCCTTCCCAGCCGGGCTGGACGTCCTCGCGGGTCAACCGCTGAAGCAGTTCCGCGCTCCTAACGATTCTTGGGTCGGTCCATGCACCGGGCGTCAGCTCGTTGATGGCCCGCCAGCCCGCCGGACCGGCCAGATTGTGATACGCCGCTCGAAAGAACGCATCAGGATAGAGCCAGCGCGTGCCGGGCAGGCTCACGGGGGCGATGCCCGCCGCCCGAATTTGCGCGCACAAGTCGAAAAACTCGGCCCATGTTCGCGGCTCCTGCCAGCCGTGCGCCCTGAACAGGCCCCGGTTGTAGAAGATGCTCCAGCAGGAATAGACGAATGGCAGGCCGTACACGCGCCCACCCACGCGCCATGAGTCGAGCGCCCCTGGCAGGAACGTCTCTCCCCAACGGGCGTCGCCCTCCCAGTTCCTCCCGTCCAGGTACGGCGTTAGATCCATCAGCTTTCCGTTCCGGGCAAGTGCCGTCCAGAGGATGTACGGCGCCGCCGCTGCATCAGGGAGCTGGCCATCAATGATGCGGACCCTGATTTGGTCCTGAATTCGAGGATTGCCGTACACGTGGACCCTGACGCCCGGCCGAAGCCCCTCGAACCTCCGCGCCGTCTCCTCGTAGAACGCCGTGCCGTAACCCCCTTCGAAGACTGGCACGTCCAGCTGCAGCGGCCCGGCTGCCAGCGCCCGCATGGAGGCAAGCAGCCCCAGCGCACAAACCGGTGCCCGGAATATCACGTGCGGAATCCTGCTCGCCTTAGAGCGCGATGAAGCTCGGCTATATGCTTTCGGTCGCGGGTTTCCACCGTGCACGTGACATGGGTCGCGCTCACGTCGGGACCGCTGAAGGCGCGGTCGTGCGACACCTGGTTTATGCTCGCCCCGCAGGAGGCGATCACCCTGCAGAGCTCGGCAAGACCGCCGGGCCGATCGCTTATCTTGACGGTAAAGCGCGTGAGGCGTCCGTCGTGGACAAGCCCTTTCTCGATCACGCGCCCCAGTATGGCAGGATCTATATTGCCCCCGCCGACAACGAGCGCCACCCGCCTTTTCCTAAGGCCCTTGATCTTGCCAGCCATCATCGCCGCCAGCGGCGTGGCCGCCGCCCCCTCAACCACCGTCTTTTCAAGCTCCAGCATCCGGAGGATTGCCACCGAAATCCATTTCTCCTCAACGCACGCCACGCGGTCCACGCGGTTACGAATAAGGCGAAACGCATTTTCCCCCACAATCAGGGTCGCGAGCCCGTCTGCTAACGTGGCGCGTTTCGGAACGCGCACTGGGCGGCCCGCCTTGAGCGCCGCCGACAGATTCCCCGTGGCGACGCTTTCCACCGCGATGACCTCGACGTTGGGCCTGAGCGCCTTGACGGCTACGCAGACTCCGGCAAGGAGCCCGCCACCGCCGACCGGGCAAACGATGGCGTCGAGATCGGGCACCTGGTCGAGGATCTCAAGACCGAGCGTTCCTTGGCCACTGATAATGTCCGGATCGTCGAACCCGTGGACATAGGTGGCTCCCTCGGCGGCGGCGAGGCGGCTAGCTTCCGCGCGCGCTTCGGCAAAATCGCTGCCGTGCAGGATGACCCGAGCCCCAAGCCGCTGGCAGGTCGTTATCTTTATCAACGGGGCGAACTCCGGCATGACCACCGTTACGGGTATCCCAAGCAGCCGTCCGTGATATGCCAAACCAAGGGCGTGGTTGCCGGCCGAGGCGGCCACAACCCCCCGAAGCCGCCCCGCCGCTGACCGCAGCAGCAGGGCGTTGCGGGCGCCCCTTTCCTTGAAGGAGCCGGTCCGCTGGAAGTTGTCGAACTTGCAAACGATTCGCGCCCCCGTGATTTCGCCAAGCCGAGCCGATTCCGAACACGGCGTTTCGATGACGCCGCCTTTTATTCGTCGCCGAGCCGCCTTGATGTCAGCTAATTCAACAGTCTCTTCGGCCATTGGTTTGCGAGGAATAGCGTTGCGGGCGGTCCGGGTGGGTTTACACCCGAACCGACCGATGTATCAGGTTACCTTTTCAGAGCAAGCCATGCGGGAATTGAACAAGCTCGAGACCCTCGCGCAGCTTGCGCTGGTTGAACCCATTAGCAGCCTCAAGGCGGCCGACCTTGCTCATCCGCGCGAGCCTCTCGGGCGCTTTCAAAGGGCCGGCCGGTCCTTTTACCGCCTGCGCTGCGGGGAACACCGCTTCTATTTCGACGCGACCGGCGACATCCTCCATGTCAATTATATCCTCCATAAGAATTCCCTCGAAGACTTTCTCTTGCGCAACCGCCTCCCTGTGTCGGAGCAGCAACTGGTCGAGCAGCATTCGAAATTCTGGAAGTACCTCGAAAGCCTCACGAAATGATATTCCCGAGACGCAACCCTGACGCTCAGGCGGCCGCCGAGCTGGCAGCCCGCGAGGATCCCTATAATGAGTCCCAGGCCAGCAGGATCTACGTCCTCCCGAACCTGATGACCGCAGGCAACTTATTCTGCGGATTCATGGCCGTCGTGAACTGCATTCACGCCAGGCTCGCGGCCAGCGCGGAGAACGGCCTCTACCTTGATGCCACCGCCTGGGACCATTATCGCTATGCGGTTTACTTTATCTTTGCCGCGGCGTTCTTCGACATGCTGGACGGCCGGCTTGCGCGAATGGGCGGCAGAGAATCGCTTTTTGGCGCCGAGTTCGACTCGCTGGCGGATGTCGTTTCGTTCGGCCTTTCGCCGGCGCTCCTCATGTTCTGTCTGATCCTCGCCCCTTCACAGGAGTTCCCCTGGTTCAGGCAGATTGGGTGGTTCGTGGGGTTCGTCTATCTGCTGTGCGCCGCGATGCGTCTCGCCCGTTTCAACGTGATCACAAATCCGCTGCTTCATCGGGGAACAAGGGAGGCCAGCAAGGACTTCGTTGGATTGCCTGTGCCGGCGGCAGCCGGCACGGTTGCCTCGCTCGTCCTCTGCCTGCTCAAGCTCAACGAAGCCGACAAGTCCCTCAGCTGGTTCGCCCTGGTGCTTCCATTCCTGATGCTTCTCATCGCCTTCCTGATGATGAGTCCGTACCGGTATCCAAGCGGCAAGAATCTCGACATGCAGACCCGGACGCGCCTCCGGACATTCTTCTTCCTGCTGGTGCTTGTTGGTCTGGTGCTGCTTTTCTTCAGAGAGCTCGCGTTACTCCTTCTCTTCCTGGCATACATCTTCTTTGGGCTTTTCCGCCATTGGAAGAAGCCCCGCCCAGTCAAGATCGCCCGTCCAGCTTCGCTTCCCTAGCCATTGCGAACATCGTGCTTGAAGCATGCGCATACTTTCCGAGCAACACAGTCACTGCGAATAACCGCCTACTTGCGCACAGCCCCGCAGAAATTGTTCACCCCGTAGAAACGCGCCTTTCCAGAGCGAACACGACCAGTTGCTGGTCTTTCTAGCACCTCATACGACTACTGCTTTACTTCATTATTGAGTATGCAGTCATTTGGACTTTGTTAACTTGTCCCAGTTACCTCAGGGACCCAGCTCCGGACCCATGAAATTCAAGACGAACCGCGACCATTTCGCCAACGGCCTCTCCCAGGTCCTCAACGTTGTAGGATCCAAGGCGACCATGCCGATCTTGAGTAACGTGCTCATTGAGGCGGAGAAGGATCAGCTGTCGCTTACAACAACAAATCTGGACTTGGGAATCCGCTGCAGGATCAAGGCAGAGGTTAAAGAAGGGGGCGCGGTGACGCTGCCGGTGAAGCGCCTCGCCAGCATCGTGCGCGAGTTGCCCAACACCGACGTCTCGGTTGATGCCTCTCCGAATCATCAGGTTAAGCTCTCGTCGGGAGGGTCGACTTTCCGAATCATGGGCATGGGCAAGGACGAGTTTCCGCCTTTGCCTGAATTCGGCGACGAGAAGGCGTACACACTGCAGCAGGCCGAGCTGGCGGCTATGCTGAGGAGCGTGTCCTACGCGCAATCGCAGGATGAGACGCGATACACCCTCAACGGCGTCTATTTCAACTTCAAGGAGGGAAGCCTGTCGCTTGTGGCTACCGACGGCCGCCGGCTCGCC
>Ga0181530_10000244_pt1 | contig 69119 bp, 48 predicted proteins | sample PEATcosm2014_Bin_42_FD_119769 | JGI IMG/M metagenome (GOLD analysis project Ga0181530, IMG submission 119769) | Peatland microbial communities from MTU Mesocosm Facility, Houghton, MI, USA - PEATcosm2014_Bin10_60_metaG | ecosystem: Environmental > Terrestrial > Soil > Wetlands > Peat | place...
GTTGGTGTCGGCGATAGTGTGGGAGTCGGCGTTGGTGTCGGTCTGCCAGTTCCGTTTGGCGAAGTGGGGCTTGGCGTCGGGGTTGGCGTGGGCGTAGGAGTCGGCGAGGGAGATGGAGTTGGGGTCGGAGTCGGACTTGGCGTTGGGGTCGGTGACGGCGACGGACTCGGCGAAGGTGTCGGGCTTGGCGTCGGCGTGGGTGTCGGGCTGACGAGGGCGGTCACCAAATTCGCGACATTTGGTGAACCGATGCCTGTCAAAAGGTCGTAACCCACCCCGGCAAAATAGGCACCGTTGCCCAGGGTGCCAGACTGGGTGATGTCATGAAACGCCGATGTCCCGAGCAAGGGGTAGATGCTGGGCCCGAGCAGGCCAAGGGATGATTGTCCCGCGCTCGCCCTTGCTTGGTTTATGCAGGCGCCGATGCCCGCCCAAATGGGCGAGGCGAAGCTTGTGCCGCCCGCGGCGCCCAAGGTCTGCACGCCGCCCGACCTATAGACTATGGCCAGATTCTGCTCGGATCCCTTCACATTCCAGGCGGGGCCGGCCACGTCGGGAACCTGCCGGTTGTCGCCTGGGCCTGTGAGGACCCCTAGTCCCACCTGCCATGACGGTCGGCTGTAGATCGAGCTTATCCCGCCCCCCGAAGCGTTGCTGCCGGTGTGGTTTGTCGGATCCAGGAACCAGGCGGTCTCCGTGTTGATGGAGGCATCCGAGTTCAGCTCGAGATCGGTGCCGCCAACCCCCGTGACATAGGGGTCGCTGGCGGGATATTCCACGTCGAGCGGGTATGAGCTTGAATAACCGTTGGTGGCCCCGGACGGGTCCGGGTTCGAGCCTCCGTCTCCGGAGGACGCGAAAATTGTCACGCCGGCATTCTCGAGCACGCCGAATATGTTGTGGAAGGCCAGCAGGTCGGTGGCGGAGGTCTCGTATTCGGAACCCCCGAAACTCATGGACACGATGTTCAAATTCTGGACGGTGGCGCGGTCAGAGGAGAGCTGCGTCAACCCGGCGACGATCTCCACCTCGGTGAGCACGGGTATGTCGTAGAAACGGACTGCGGCGCCCGGGGCCATTCCGGACGACCATTCCACGTCGATGCTGCCCTCCACCCCGTCGTTGGGCGCCGAGCCGCCGTCCACGGTCACGATGCTGTAGTCGCTCAGCGTCTGGGGGACATTGCAGTCGGCCCAGAAAAGCGAGAGGTCCGCGCTCCGGGGCGGAGGGCCCTGCATGATGATCCCGATCACCTGTCCCGCGCCCGTGAGGCTCGCGGGCACGTCGTACGCAGTCCGGACGTCGGGGGGCGCAAGGAAAGGGCTCCCGAAGGGCATGGTAAGGGCGTGCCGGTGGAAGCGCATGTGGGGCTGGAGGCCCATGATTCCCAGGATCACCGAGCCATAGGCGCCAGGCACCGAGGGCGCGGTGACAGCCGAAGTGAACTCTCCCTCGCTTGTCGCCACCCGCGCAAACGTCACCTGGAACACCCTGCCCACTTCCGCGACGGAATCGTGGACGAAGATATTCAGCCTCATGGGGTCGTGGGTCTCGTCCATGACGAAGCCCTCTCCCAGGAGCCAGGCCACCACCCGGTCGTAATCGGCCGCCAGGGGAAGGTATTCTGCCTCCATCTCGCCGCTGGGAATGGTGGTTCCGCTGCTAAGCCTGCTGTGCAGCTCGAAGGCGTGGCGCATCTGCAGGCTCACCACCACGTGCATGGGCGAGGCCATCTCCACAGGCGTCAGGGCGTCCCTCACCACATGCGGCTGGCCCGGTTGGGGGTTTGCCGGCATTTCCTTAATCGACTCGGAGATCGTGATGCGGCCGCCCAAGTCCGGGGTCGCTCCCGGATCCGAGGCGAACAGAATGCCTGAAAGCAGGAACGCCGCGGCTGCTGAGGCAAGATGTCGCAGACGGGATGACAGGGCAGCCTGGAGGATTCCGGTCAGCTCAGAGGGGATCCGGTGTTGAATCATCAGATATGGCTCCGGCCTAGTCCTATTGAGACCTATGGAGTCCACGCGTTGTCTCGCTCCGGGATTCATCAGATGCGCCGGCTGGGCCTGAGGCATCGGGTGACCGCGGGCATTCCGGGTTCGGCATGAATCCGAGGTACTTCAGCCCACCCGTCAGTGTTGGCGTAATGATCCCGTACTCGATTCCGGATCCTCCGGGCTTCCGGAGTCGCCCCTTGCTGACGGCTGGATTGGGTCCCACGGTTGGGGATACTTGGGGTCGGTACTGTAGCGTCCCCGGCGGGTACGTGGGCCCCAGGCGCCGTGAACATCTCAAGAGCCGACCCAAGGAACGGGAACGTTGCGTCGAGAGGAGGCCGGATTCGCAAGCCACAAGAACATGGGTCTTCGGGTCCCTCATTCATCATGCACGTTGCGAGAGCCCCTGTGTAACGGGGGACTGGTTCTCTTTCTCATGCGGCACGAGTGTTCAGCGCGGAACGAATATTGGAGCGGCTTGGGCAACCTGCCTAAGGCCTTCTCATTATGCAGCATCGTACGCGCCAATGGCTTGAATCAGCTTCAGCCTCGTTTTGCAGGTCATTGTTTTTGGGCCACATAAAATGAATCAAATAATTGCGCAATGAGGCGCAATGTATTGGCGCGCCGCATGGCCGTAAAGATTCCCGACGCCGATTATGAGATTCCGACGATGGCGGTCCCGGTTTGTACTTTGCCCGCTCATCGTGCAGGCACGTCCAATCCTCGCCGCAGCAGCCTAATTGCAGTCGGCCGCCGTCGGCACGGCCATCGGCGTGAGGCCCTCATTGCAAGAATCCTCGGGTACATCATCCGGCCACGCTATGACTTGGCCTTCCGACGTGAAGGCTGAAGGAGGAAATCCGGCAGCACACCCATGATTCCACGCTGTGCCGGAGTTGAAGTTGGGGCGGCTGATCGCGGCATATTAACGTCGGGGGACAACCCGGTTGTTCAACCCACCGGCCCAAGGGAGGGGGGAAGGAAGGCGCCCGCGGGGGCCCATGGCCCGGCCGCACCTTGACTTAATGAATCCGACGGCGAAAAAGGGCGGGCTGCAATAGCACGATTCCTATGCGTTCCCAGATACTTCGTCTCCTCGCGCTTCAACTCTGCCTGGTCCCGGCCGTCCTCCTCATGGCGGCATGCCATTCGTCGGAATCGGCCGTCGCCCCGAACCCGAAGGTCCCGCCGGGCGCCCGGAGCTCCGGGGGCCTGCATGCCGACCTCGCGACGGACAAGGGGACGATCGGGATCGAGTTCTTCCCGGCCGACAGTCCCAAGGCCGTCGAGAATTTCCGACTGCTCGCCGAGCACGGGTACTACGACGGGCTGGTGTTCCACCGGATCATCAAGGGCTTCATGATCCAGGGAGGGGATCCCTCCGGCGACGGCACCGGCGGCGAAAGCGCGTGGGGCGGCAAGTTCGCCGACGAGATCCGGAAGGATTCGCCCCTCTACCGGGCCGGCTACCGCAGGGGCATCGTCGCGATGGCCAACGCGGGCCCCAACACGAACGGCAGCCAGTTCTTCATCATGCACCAGGACTATCCCCTGCCCCCGAGCTATGTGATCTTCGCGAAGGTGATTCGCGGCATGGACGTCGTCGACGCGCTGGCCGACACGCCCACCGCGAGGGGCTCGGACGGCGAGGACAGCAGGCCCGTCACCCCTCCGGTGCTGCGGAAGGTCACGGTCCTCCCGTAGGGGACGCCCCGCCGGGCGCCGGCGCCCCTATGCGGCGCTGTGCCAGTCGACCAGTTCGAGCTGCAGGAGCTTCCGGTCGTTGAAGAAATTCCAGTTGAGCTCCACCGCGAGGTCGAGGGGCACGCCGGCGGGCGGCAGGCGGTCGGCCATCTTCCACGCCACGCCGCTGATTGCGCGCCCGCGCGAGTCCTCGATCCAGAACCGGAAGTGCCGGCCCTTGAAAACCTCGGGGCGCCTGATGAGTGGGACGGAGCGCAGCCCGAAGACCGGCTCCGGATTCCCCTGGCCGTACGGGTGGAGCGCGTCGAGCTCGTCCATCAGCCCCTCCGTGACCTGCTCCGGCAGGAGCCACGCCGAGATGCCAAGCCGGGCCTCCGCGATCCCCTCGCCCGCGCGGCTCCGCACGGCCCCGGCGAACCTCGCGCGAAACCCCTCGACCTCGGACTTCGGGAGCGAGACCCCGACCGCCATGGGATGCCCCCCCCAGCTCGTGAGGCCCTCGGGGCACGAGGCGAGGACGTCCACCAGGCTGAGGCCGTCCACGCTGCGCCCGGAGCCCTTCGCCATGTCGCCCTCGTTGCCGAGGACGATGCACGGCCGGTTGTAGCGCCGGGTGATGCGGCCGGCCACGATCCCCACAACCCCGGGGTGCCACGCCTCGCTGAACAGCACGATGCCGGCGTCGCCGATGTACCGCTCCTCGATCATCCTCTCGGCCTCCTCGGTTATCTTGCGCTCGATGTCCTGGCGCTCGCGGTTGAACGCGTCCAGCTGCTGCGCCGTCTCCCGCGCGAAGTCGACGTCGTCGCTGAGGAGGAGTTCAACCGAGAGCGAGGCGTCGGCGAGGCGGCCCGAGGCGTTGATCCTCGGCCCCAGCCGGAACGAGATGTCCACGGGCTGGATCGCCTGGGCGCCCGAGATCCCCGAGACGTCCATCAGCGCGCGCAGCCCGGGGCGCGCCGTCTCCTGGAGGATGCGAAGGCCGGTCTTGGCGAGGATGCGGTTCTCGCCCAGGAGCGGGACTAGGTCCGCGATCGTCCCCATGGCGACCAGGTCCAGGTAGTCCCTGAGCCTGATGCGCGCCGCGACGGGATGGCCCTCGGAGCGCAGCTGCTTCAGGAGCCCGTGCATGAGCTTGAAGACGAGGCCCACCGTGCACAGGTGCTGCCACGCCGGCTGCGCCGCCTCTCCCCCGGGACCCTCGACGTGGGGGTTGATCAGCAGGCCCCGCTCGAGGGTCCGGTCCTTGGACCTGTGGTGGTCGACCACCAGGACGTCGATCCCCTGCCCGATAAGGTACTCCACCTCGTCGTGCGAGTTGGTGCCGCAGTCCAGCGCGACGAACAGCCCGGGCCTCCCAGTCTCCAGGGCGCGGTCGATGGCGCTCCGGGACAGGCCGTACCCGTCCTCGGAGCGCCGGGGCACGACGAAGCTCGGGTCGAGCCCGAACCGCCTGAGGATCGAGACGAGAAGCGCCGTGCTGCTGACACCGTCGACGTCGTAGTCGCCGAGGACGGCCACCCGCTCGCGGGCCGCTATGGCCGCCCTCAGCCGGTCCGCCGCCCGGACGACATTGCCCACAAGGAACGGGTCCTCCAGCCGGGAGAGGTCGGGATGCAGGAACTCCGACGCGTCCGCGGGGTCCTTGTGGCCCCCGCGCACGAGGAGCTCCGCGAGCACGGGGCCCACGCCCGCGCGCTTGCTCAGCTCCTCGACATCGCCAGCCGAAATTGGCGTGTGGATCCAGCGCATCTGCCCGAACCCACCGCTACCGCGAAGCCTTGCTTGACCCCGTCCACTCGTACTTCGGGGCGACGTCTGCGTGCGCCTCGACGTGCTTCCGGTCGCCCTTGTGCCACCAGTAGAAGACCTGGGCGGCGATGAAGATCGCCGAGAAGGTGCTGGTGACGATGCCGACGAGGAAGGTGAACGAGATGTCGCGCAGGACGCCGCTGCCGAACAGGTACAGGGACATGGCGGCGAGGAACGTGGTCGACGAGGTCATGATCGTGCGCGCGAAGACCTTGTTGATCGCCGAATTCACGACGTCGCGCAGCGACCCGGTCGGGTTGAGCTTGAGCTCCTCGCGGATCCGGTCGAAGACGACGACCGTCTCGTTTATGGAATAGCCGGCGATGCACAGGATCGCCGCCACCATCGGGGCCGAGAACTTGTGGGCCGTGATGACGAAGATGCCTATCGTCATCAGGATGTCGTGCGCGGTGGAGACCATCGCGCCGATGCCGAAGCCGAACTCGAAGCGGAACGCGATGTAGAGAAGGATGGTCAGCATCGAGACGCCGACCGCCAGGAGGGCGTTGGACATGATCTCTCGGCCGATGGATGCGCCGAGGTGGTTCTCGCCGATCTTCACCAGGCCCGCGGCCGGCCGGGCGGCCCGCAGGGCGTCCAGGAGGGCGCCGGACTTGCCCTCCGGTGTCTCGATCTTGAGCTGCTCCGCGCCGCCGCCCAGCGCGTTCTCGTAGGCGACGTTGATGTCGTCGATCCTGGCCCGCTCGGCCACCTTGCGTATGTCGGCGACGTCGAGGCGCTCCTTGAACTGGAGCGTGATCTGGTCGCCGCCCGAGAAGTCGATGCCGAAGATCCGGTGGCCCTGGTAGACGATCGTGCCGATCCCCAGGAGGACGACCATCCAGGAGCCGACGAACGCCCGCAGGCCGTAGCGGATGAAGTCCACGTGGATCGGCCCGATCAGGCGCCGCATCGTGATCTTCCGGATCGTCCCCGAGTCGATCAGGAGCTCCATGACGAGGTGGACCGTGATCAGCACCGAGAACATCGTCGACAGGACGCCGATCGCGAGCGTCACACCGAAGCCCCGGATCGGCCCCATCCCGAGCCAGATCATGATCCCGCAGATGATCAGCTGGACGACGTGGGCGTCGATGATCGTCATCAGCGCCTTGGAGTACCCCATCTGGTTTGAGTTCGAGAGCGACTTGCCGACGGCAAGCTCCTCGCGCATGCGCTCGAAGATCAGAATGTTCGCGTCCACCGCCATGCCGATCGTCAGCACGATGCCTGCCAGGCCCGGCAGGGTCATCGTCGCGCCCAGGTTCGACATCACCCCGACGATGATGACGAGGTTGACCGCCAGGCCCACGAGGACGGCGACCACGCCGCCCGTGGCGTAGAACGTCACCATGAAGCCCGCGACGGCCGTCAGGGCGATGGCCGAGGCCTTGATGCCGCTCGACACCGCGTCCTCGGCGAGCGACGGTCCGACCTCGTACTGCTCCCTCACGACCAGCGGGAGGTCGAGCGGGTTGTTGAGGACGTTCGCGAGGTCGATGGCCTCGCGGTCGGTGAAGTTGCCCGTGATGACCGCGGAGTTGCTGTCGATCTCCTCCTTGACGGTGGGGGCCGAGTAGAGCGTGCCGTCGAGGACTATGGCCAGCCGCCCCGCCCTGCCCCTCTTCTGCCCCTCCTCGGCGATTGCCCGCGTCACCTCGGCGAACCGCTTCTTGCCCTCGTTTGTGAAGCGCATCGCGATCTCGGGCTTTCCATAGAGGTCGTGCTCCATGAACGAGTTCGCGATCATCTCGCCGGTCATCTCCGGGATCCGCTTGATGAACAGCTCCTCCGGCGGGGCCTGGCCTATCGAGCCCTCGCGGTCGAGCGTCTTGATCTCGTATCCGGGCGGGATGTCGCCGGGGGCCGCGGTCGCGGGCGTCGCGTCCGGGTAGACCAGCCGGAAGTCGAGCCTCGCCGGCTTCTTGACGTTCTCGAGGACCTCGGGGTTGTCCTTCGTGTTGATCCCGGGGAGCTGGACCTCGATCCGGTTGGTGCCGACCGCGCGGATCAGGGGCTCGGAAACACCGAACGAGTTGATGCGGGCGCTGATGATCTCGATCGCCTTCGAGAGCTTCTCCTGCCGGGCGGTCTCGGCGTCCATGCCCGCCGTCTTGGTGCCGAGGTCGGCCTCAAGCGTGAAGCCGACGCCGCCCTGAAGGTCGAGGCCCAGCTGGAGCTTGCGCTTCGAGCGCCTGAGGAGCTCGTTGAGCAGGATCGTGTTGCGCTTGTCGATGTTCTTCAGCGACTCCTCGAGGCGGATGTCCGGGAAGAACTGGCTAAGGTCGATCTTCTGCTCGTGGCCTATCTGCTTCAGGGCGACGAACTCGCTGGGCGCAGCGCCCGATTTCTTGAGCTCGGCCGCCTTGGCGAGCAGCGCGCCGAACTCGGCGGGCTTGGCGGTGGCGTTCGCCTTGGCGTACACCGGGAACGGAACGTCCCTCAGGGGCAGTGTTTCGGAGACAGCCCAGCCCGTGAGCACGAGGCTCAGGACTATCTTCCAAAGGTTGCGTTTGAACATGTCGGATTTGGGTTAAAGGGATGCGGGCCGCGCCCCTGCGCGGCCCCTGAGCCATCGGGGCGGCTTCGCCCATGCCATGGGGCCGGGGCCGGGGCTCCTAGGAGGATTTCTTCCCCTCGGCCGTCTTCTTTGCGACCGACTGGATGAATCCCTTGCCGACCTCGATCTTGGTGTTGTCGGCCACGCGCACGACGAACCGGTCCTCCTTGACGTTCGTGATCGTGCCGTAGATCCCGCCCGTCGTGATGACCTCGTCGCCGGTCTGCAGCGCCGTGATCATCCTCTCGTGCTCCTTCTGTTTTTTCTTCTGCGGGGCGATGAAGAGGAAGTAGAATCCGCCGATGAACAGCGCGTACATCAGCAGGATCAACGGCGAGAACCCCGGGCTGGAGGCCGGGGGGGCTGCTTGGGCGATCATTTTAGTCATTTAGAATTGCGTTCTTATAAAGAGAAAACACGCATCTAACTGAATCATCGCTTGTGAAGGCAAGCCCTCAATGGTCGCCTCACTCCAAATAAATTGAAAAGCAAATCCGCATCCGCATGGTCGGCAACCAAGTCCGAGGAGCACTACGGGTTCAAGCGCTGGGGCTCCGGCCACCTCTCGGTCGACTCCGAGGGGTTCGTGAACGTCCAGCCCCTCGCGGACGGCCGCTGCATCCGCGTCCTCGACGTCATATCCGAGGCCCTGGGGATGGGCCTCAAGGCGCCCATGGTGATCCGCTTCCAGGACCTCCTCCGGCACAGGGTCGTCCAGCTCAACGAGGTGTTCCGGACGGCGATAAAGGAGGAGGGATACAAGGGCGAGTACCGGGGGGTGTTCCCGATCAAGGTGAACCAGCTGCGCGAGGTGGTGGACGAGATCGTGGGCTCGGGCAAGGACTACAACTACGGCCTCGAGGTGGGGTCGAAGTCCGAGCTGATGATCGCGCTCGCGATGCTCGAGGGCCCCAACCGGCTGATCATCTGCAACGGCTACAAGGACCACGACTACATCCGGCTCGCCCTCATGGGCCGCAAGCTCGGCAAGCGCGCGATCATCGTCGTCGAGCAGCTCTCGGAGATCGACGACATCATACGGATCTCGGAGGAGACCAGCGTGAAGCCGATGATCGGCCTGCGCGCGAAGCTCCAGACCCCGGGCGAGGGCAAGTGGGCGCTTTCCACGGGGGACAACGCCAAGTTCGGCCTCAACACCGCCGAGATCCTGATCGCCTGCGAGAAGCTCAAGGCGGCCAAGCTCAAGGCGTGCCTGAGGCTCTTCCACTTCCACATCGGCTCGCAGGTCCCCAACATCATCACGATCAAGAACGCGGTGATCGAGGCGACCCGCTTCTACTGCCAGCTCACGAAGCTCGGCTTCCCGATGGGCTACATCGACGTCGGCGGGGGCCTCGGCATCGACTACGACGGCTCGCGGACGAACTTCGAGAGCTCGATGAACTACTCGATGGACGAGTATGCCCGCGACGTCGTGTTCAACGTGCGCGAGATATGCCGCTCGGCGGGCGTCGCCGAGCCGGACATCGTGAGCGAGTCGGGCCGCGCCGTCGTGGCGCCCCACTCGATGCTGGTCGTCGAGGTCTTCGAGCGCATCAACAAGCGCGAGTCGCTCGGCAAGCAGCACCAGCCGAACGAGAAGCACAAGGTCGTGACCGACCTGGAGGTGCTGCTGAAGAACAAGGCCAAGCTCGGGCGCCTGGAGAGGTTCCACGACGCCCTTCAGAAGAAGGACGAGGCGTTCTCGCTCTTCAACCTCGGCTACCTCGACCTCGAGAACAGGGCGGCCGCGGAACAGATATTCTGGCAGATATGCGAGCAGATCGCGAAGGAGACCGAGAAGGCTGGCTACCAGCCCGAGGAGCTGCGCGACCTGACGAAGCACCTCGCCGACCAGTACGTCTGCAACTTCTCGGTCTTCCAGTCGCTCCTCGACCACTGGGCCCTGAAGCAGCTCTTCCCGATCGCGCCCCTCCACCGCCTTAACGAGCGCCCGACCGTGAACGCGATCCTCGTGGACATCACGTGCGACTCCGACGGCAAGATCAGCAGCTTCATCGACCTCCAGGACGTGAAGGACTACGTCACGCTGCACCCGCTCAACCACAAGCCGTATTACCTGGGCATCTTCCTGACCGGGGCCTACCAGGACATCATGGGCGACCTCCACAACCTCTTCGGTAGGGTCAACGAGGTCCACGTGTTCCTGGAGGATGACGAGCCGAACGGGTTCTACATCGAGGAGGCGCTGAGCGGCAGCCGCATCGCGGACGTCATCGAGGGGGTCCAGTACCAGCAGGAGGACCTCTGCAGGAAGATGAAGGCCCAGATCGACGCCGCCACCCGCAAGGACATGGTGAAGCCGAGGGAGGGCGTGCGGCTCCTCGAGATCTACGAGAGCCAGATGCTCAACAAGACCTACCTGAACATCGAGCGAACGAACCCGAGAAGAAGCCGCAAAGAATGACCGCCGACACCGCCCTCATAGCCCTCGCCTCCGCATTCTGCATTGCCGCCGCCCCCGCCCCGGGGGCCGAGCCCCCCTCCCTCTACAGGGACAAGTCGGCCCCCGTCGAGGCCCGCGTCGCCGACCTTCTGCCGCGCCTGACGCTCGACGAGAAGCTGTCCATCATCGGCGGCGACCGGGATTTCTACATCAGGCCCATCCCTCGGCTGGGCATCCCCGAGATCAAGATGGCCGACGGCCCGCTCGGCGTCCGCAACTACGGGCCCTCGACCGCCTACCCGGCGACCATCGGCCTCGCTGCCTCGTGGGACTGGAACCTCGCGAGGGAGTTCGGCGCCTCGGTCGGGAGCGACGCCCGCGCTCGCGGCGTAGACATCATGCTCGGGCCCGCGGTCAACATCAACCGGGTGCCCCAGAACGGCCGGAACTTCGAGTACCTGTCCGAGGACCCGTTCCTCGCAAGCGTGTTCGCGAGCGAGATCGCGGCGGGCATCCAGAGCCAGGGCGTCGTCGCGACGGTGAAGCATTTCGCGGCGAACAACCAGGAGACCGAGCGCGGCACCATCGACGAGCACATCAGCGAGCGTGCCCTGCGCGAGATCTACCTTCCGGCGTTCCGGGCGGCGGTGGAGCAGGGCCATGCCTGGGCCGTCATGTGCGCGTACAACCGCGTCAACGGCACCTACTGCAGCGCCAACGCCTGGCTCAACAAGACGGTGCTCAAGGGCGACTGGAAGTTCCAGGGCGTGCTCATGTCCGACTGGGGCGCGGCCCACGACGCCTTGGGCGTCGCCAACGGCGGCCTGGACCTTGAGATGCCCTCGGGCAAGTACATGAACCCGGCGGACCTGAAACCGCTGATGGATTCGGGGCAGGTCACCGCCGCGACCATCGACGACAAGGTCCGCAGGATCCTCAGGCTCGAGGTCGCCAACGGCTTCCTCGATCGGGCCGAGTCCGCCAGCTCGGCTCCGAAGGACGACCCCCGAAGCGCGGCGGTCGCCCTCAAGGTGGCCCGCGAGGCCATCGTACTCCTCAAGAACGAGCACAATACGCTGCCCCTGAACGCGAAGCGGGTGAAGCGTATAGCGCTGGTCGGCCCGAACGCCGCCGGCTACGTCTCGGGCGGGGGAAGCTCGCACGTCGTGCCGTTCCACTACGTCAGCGTGGCCGAGGGCCTTCGCCGGGCGGCGGGATCGAAGGTCCGCATTGACGTGATCCCCGGACCGGGCCGGGAGCTTCTGGACAAGCTGGTGGCGAGTGCGGGCTACGCCGGGCCGCTCAAGCTCGAGTTCCTCACGCCGCGCTGGTGGGAACAAGGCGTGATCGCGTCGACTACCGACACGAGAATCGACCACAACTGGACGGAGCCCCCTGCCCCGGGCGTGGACCTCGCCGCCTACCGAGCGCATTGGACGGGCTCGATCCGCGCGCCAGCCTCGGGATCCTACATCTTCATGGCCGAGAACACGGGCAACCTGTTCATCAAGCTCGACGGGAAGCCGATCATCGCGAGCTGGGGCAATTCGGGCGAGACGCTTTCGGCGCGGGCCGACCTGCAGGCCGACAGGACCTATGCGGTCGACGTCGTTGCCCACCACGACGTTCCCGGCTCGACCGCCGTCCGCTTCGCCTGGGGGCCGGCCCCCCCGCTGATGACGGACGCCGAGGCCGAGCGCGTGCGCACCGCCGACGCCGCGGTGGTGTGCGCCGGATACAACCTGATGCTCGACAGCGAAGGGGCCGACCGGACCTTCGAGCTTCCCGACATCCAGCCGGATCTGATCCGAAGGGTTGCCGGGCTCAATCCGAGGACCATCGTCGTCCTGGACTCGGGCGGCGCCGTGGCGGCGGCCGACTGGCTCGGGCAGGTCCCGGCGCTCCTGCAGGCGTGGTACCCGGGACAGGAGGGAGGCAGGGCCGTCGCCGAGGTGATCATGGGCGCCGTGAACCCGAGCGGGAAGCTCCCCATCACCTTCGGAAGGCGCGTGGAGGATTACTGTTCGTACGGAAACTATCCCGGCTCCGGCGGCAAGGTAGACTACGCCGAGGGCATCTTCGTGGGGTACCGCTGGTTCGACGCCAAGAGCGTGGCGCCGCTGTTCCCGTTCGGGTTCGGGCTCAGCTACACGAGCTTCCATTACGACAGGCTTCACGTCGAACCGACCGCCGACGGGCGCTGGACGGTCACCTTCGAGGTCACGAACAACGGAACGCGCGCCGGCGACGAGGTCTCGGAGGTTTACGTGAGCCCGCCGGCCCCTTCCAGGGTGGCGCGGCCTGTGCGCGAGCTCAAGGGCTTCAACAGGATGAGCCTTGCCACGGACGAGACAAAGATCGTCTCCATCACCCTGGACCGGAAGGCCTTCGAGTACTTCGACGAGGCGAAGGGCGACTGGGAGGTGGAGCCGGGCTCGTACACGATCGCCGTCGGGCAATCCTCGCGAAACCTGGTGCTCACGACCGCCGTAAGCGTGCCGTGATCAGCGCCATTCGTGCCGCGGGTACCTTCGAGAGAGCTCGGGCTTGATCTTCGGATAAACGGATCGCCAGAAGCTCGAGAGGTCCTCGGTGACCTGGATTGGCCGCTGGTTGGGCGCGAGCACCTCGATCCTCACCGGCACCCGGCCCCGGCCCAGGGAGAACCGGCCCTCGACGCCGTAGAGTTCCTGGATCCGCGCGCTCAGCACGGGCGGGCCCTCCCTTGGATAGCTTATGCGCGAGCGCCGGCCGTTGGCCATCGTCAGGCGTTCCGGCACCAGCTCTTCCATCGCAGCGAGCTGCCCCGCTGTCATCCGGGCTCTGAGGACGGGCATGACCTCCCTGCCCTTGACGCCGCGGGCGGAGGTCTCGCCTTGGCACACCCGCTCGATGAGCGCCGCCCGGTCCGGCTCGCCGATCGGACGGACGCCAAGCTCGGGGAACCACTCGGCGAGGCGGTTCACCCGGGTGATCCACTGCTCGGCGGATTCGTCCCAGGCGTCGATCGAGATCCTGCCAGCGAGGACCTCCTGCGCGAGAAGGGCGGCCGCCTCGCCCGGCGGGGCGCCGTCCGCCTGCGGCTTCGACTCGAGCACGAGGTCCCGGAAACGCTTCTCGCGCCGGGCGACCACGCGCTTGGCGGACGGATCATAGGCGACTTCGCGCACATCCCTGAACTCGCCCGGGAAGAGCTCCCCGAGCCAGGACTCCTCCACCGCCGTGGCCAGGCTCAGCAGGACGCTGACCTCTCCGCCGCGCCCCCCCACCTCCGTTATCTCGGCGGCGACGAGGAGCGGCGCCTTGCCGATCGCACTCTCCCGCGCAAGCAGTCCGCGGCGCCCGTGGACAAGGTCGCAGCGGAGCGTCCCCGCGTCCAGCCTGTGGGCGAGGTGGTCCGGGAAGCCGGCCAGGAGGCACTTGCGGACCTCGCTCCCGTCGACCCGCCGCTCGGAGGCGTCGAGGCCCTCCGCCGCCGCGATGGCGGCAAACTGCTCGAAGAGCGGCCCCACCTGGCGCGCCGTCTGCGCGTGGATTCCCAGCCGGCCGCATGCCTCGGGTGAGTACCCGTTGCGGTCGGCGAAGCGCCATGCGCGCATGAGGAGGAAGAAATCGCTCTCGTGCTCCCCGCCGAGGATCTCCTCGCGCGCCTCGTCCACCTGCCGCGTCACGCCCCGCAGCAGGAAGCTCCTCCCCTGGGTGAGCGCGGCGATCATCGCCACCGGCCGCACGCAGCCCCTCTCCTGGGCCACGAGGAACATCCGCGCGTAGCGGGGATGCACCGGGAAGCGCAGCATGCGGCGGCCGGTTTCGGTGATGGCCCCGCCCGCCCCGTCCAGGGCCCCCAGGTCGGCGAGCAGCGCCTCGGCGCGCGCGAGGCTCCTGGCGTCGGGCCGCTCAAGCCAGGCGAAGCCGGAGAGGTCAACGATGCCCGACGCCTTCAGCGTGAGCACGACCTCGGAAAGGTCCAGGCGCCTCACCTCGGGCAGCTCCTGGGCGGGGCGCCGGCCGTGCTCGCGCTCGGTCCATAGCCTGACGCACACGCCGGGCGCCGTGCGCCCGGCTCGGCCCGCCCGCTGGTCGGCGCTCGCCGCCGAGATCTTCTCGATCAGGAGCGTGTTGATCCCGCGGACAGGGTCGAAGCGCGCTACCCGGGCGAGCCCGCTGTCGATGACCGCGGTGACCCCGTCGATCGTGAGCGAGGTCTCCGCGACGTTCGTGGAGACGATGATCTTGCGCCCGTCGCAGGGCGCCACCGCGCGGTCCTGGGCGGCGGCCGGGAGCTCCCCGTGGAGCGGGAGCGCCGCGAATCCCCTCAGGGCCCGGCTGCCCTGGACCGCCTGGATCGTCCGCGCGATCTCGAAGGCCCCGGGCATGAATACGAGCATGTCGCCCCCCGTGTCCGCGGCCACGCGCTCGCACTCCCGGGCGGCGACCTCCCACACCGGGTCGGATTCGAAGTCCACCGGCCTGCCCAGGTACTCGATCACGACCGGATAGGTCCGGCCCTCGGATTCAAGGACGTCGCAGGGCTTGAGGTATTCCCTGAGGGAGCCGGAGTCCAGGGTGGCGGACATGACGGCGATCTTGAGGTCGGGCCGTGCGTTGCGCTGGATCCCCACCGCCTGCGCGAGCGAGATGTCGGTGTACAGGTGCCGCTCGTGGAACTCGTCGAAGATCACTGCGCTGACCCCGCGCAGCAGCGGGTCAAAGGTCATCTGCCTGAGGAGGATCCCCTCCGTCACGAAGCGGATCCTGGTCCGGTCGCTCACGCGCGACTCCAGCCGGATCTGGTAGCCCACGGCGTCGCCCAGTTCCGTCCCGAGCTCCTCGGCCACGCGGCGGGCGAGCATCCTAGCCGCGATCCGGCGGGGCTGGAGCACGACGACCTGGCCCTTGTCAAGAAGCCCGTGCCGGAGAAGAATTTGCGGTATCTGAGTCGACTTCCCGGAGCCGGTCGGCGCCCGCACGATCACCCTGCGGTTGGCGCGGAGCGAGGCGACCAGGGCGGATTCGAGCTCGTAGACGGGAAGGTCGCGGGGCGACATCTTGGGCGGTGAATAACCTGTGAGCAACGTAGCTCACCGATTATTCACACGAATTGGGTGTGAAAGGATTGTGGATAAGAAAACCTTCACCAATTCGTAACGCGCATACAAGCTCGGCGCGTTCCTTGATAGAACAGCCGCAGCGCGAAGGCCTGAAAAACCCTTCGAAAGCACGGCTGGGATAATCCCGGGCGACCGGGGAAAGGACGGTGGCAGCTGGTGCCGCCATCCCCTCAGCGCAGTGATGCGCTTGCAGGCAATATCACCAGCTCCTCTGGACGGTGTCATGACCGCTCCAGTTGCATGAACTCAGGAGCTGAGCGGCAAGGCGCGATTAGAAACCGCGTCCGAGCCGAGTCAGGTACGCGGGGAGTTTCGATCCGCGTGCCGACGCAGTTACCCAGAGGGTATGGCTGCTACTGCGCAGACCAGAACGCAGTCGCGTTTCCCGGCGGGACGACCCCGCCAAAAGGCCCGGTTCGGTAAAAACGAGTCGGGCGCGCAAGGGAGACGGGACCGCGGGGAGCGAGCGGGCCAGGCAAATCCCGTGAAACCTCCTCGATTGGGCGGTGTGTAAACCCACGTCACCCAACTGCAAAGCGAAAGCAGCCTGAGAGTTAAGAGGTCAGACCCGTAACGCGGGGCAAACGATCGGCCAAAAGCCGATGCCGTCCCCGTGGCAACGGTGCCGACGCGAAAGATCCGCACTTGTAGGCGTGTCTGCACCACGTCCGGCGTGCCGCCCCTGGCAGGGGGCGACCGAACTGGGCGAAGAGGCCTCACTCGATAGACTCCAACCGGCAACGGTAGGAGCGATCCCGCCATGAGATCGAGATCTTCGCATGCCGCGAAGAGTGGCGTCGGGGAGCATACGGCCCGCGAAAGCGAGTGCGCCCAACGTATGCGATGGGAAAGAGCGCGTGGCGAGCGCCCACCCCCAAATTTGGCCCCGGAACCGAAAGGTTCCGGGGCCTTATTTTTTTGCCGATTCGGCAATGCCCCCTTCACCGGTGCGGCGTCGGCCGCCCCGTGCCAGTCGTTTGCGGATGGCGGCAAAGCCACCGGGCCCCGCCCAAGGCCGCCTTTCTCAATGTCGCCCGGCCGTCCCATGGACGGGCCCATAACGGCTTCCGGAGGGCGCGCGGCCGCCGGAAGCGATGCGGAAGCTCCGGCAACCCCGTTCGCCCTTGCGTTCAGGGTTCACGAACGGCACGATTTTGCTCTTTTTCAGGATTACAGACCGTCCCGCGCAATGAACCAGAACATACGAAATATCGCCATAATAGCCCATGTTGACCACGGAAAGACGACCCTGGTCGACAAGCTCCTCAAGGAGGGTGGCGCCTTCCGCGCCAACCAGCAGGTGGAGGAGCGTGCCATGGACTCGATGGACCTGGAAAAGGAGAAGGGCATCACCATCAAGGCGAAGAACACGTCCGTCCACTGGCGGGACAAGACGATCAACATCGTCGACACCCCGGGGCATGCGGACTTCGGGGGCGAGGTGGAGCGGGCGCTCCGGATGGTCGACGGCGTCCTTCTCCTCGTGGACGCCTACGACGGCCCCCAGGCCCAGACGCGCTTTGTCCTCCGGAAGGCCCTGTCCCACGGGCTCAAGGTCGTGATCGTGATCAACAAGATCGACCGGGAGAACTCGGAGCCGAAGAAGATGTACGACAAGGTCCAGGAGCTCCTCCTCGAGCTCAACGCGTCGGAGGAGCAGTTTGACGCGCCGGTCGTCTTCGGGTCCGCCCGCGACGGCTACATGATGTACAACCTGGGCGACGAGCGGAAGGACATGTCCCCCCTGTTCCAGACGATCCTCGACCACATCCCCCCGCCGTTCGCAAAGCCAAACGCGCCCTTCTACATGCTCGTGTCGAACATCGACTGGAGCGACTACGTGGGCCGGATCGCCGTCGGCAAGATCCTGGGCGGCACGGCGAGGCTTGGCGACCCGGTCTTCGTCATCCGCAGCTCCGACGGCTCCAGGACGCGGGCGAAGATCACCAAGGTGATCGAGTTCACGGGGCTCGGGACCGCCGAGGCGGAGAGCGGAAGCGCCGGGAACATCGTGGGGCTCGCCGGGTTCGAGGACATCGACATCGGCGACACCATCGCCGCCAGCGAGGACCAGCACGCCCTGCCCTTCACCCAGATCGACCCCCCGACCCTCGAGATGCAGTTCTGCGTGAACGACGGCCCCCTGGTCGGGCGCGACGGGAAGCTTGTCACCTCCCGCCAGCTCCGGGACCGCCTCTTCCGCGAGCTTAAGACCAACGTCTCGATCAAGGTCGAGGAGACCGACACGGCGGGCGTCTACACCGTGAAGGCCCGCGGGGCGATGCAGATCGCCGTCCTCGTCGAGACGATGCGGCGCGAGGGCTTCGAGCTCCTGGTCTCCCGGCCGACGGTGATCGAGAGGATCGAGGACGGCAAGCGCCTCGAGCCCTACGAGACGGTCTGGATCGAGGTCCCCGACGAGTGCGTCGGGGCGATCGTCCAGAACCTCGCGAACCGAAAGGGCGTGATGACCAACATGGAGAAGCTCTCCCACTCCACGATGATCGAGGCCACGATCACGACGCGCGGGCTGATCGGCTTCGAGATAGACGTCGTCAACGCCACCAACGGGAGGGGCGTCATGAGCCATCTCTTCAAGGATTACGGGCCGTACGCGGGGGAGGTGCTGACGCGCCTCACCGGCACCATCCTCGCCACCGAGGCGGGCGTGACGACCGCCTACGCGCTCGACGGCGTCCAGGAGCGCGGCAAGCTCTTCGTCGGCCCCGGCGAGGAGGTTTACGAGGGGATGATCGTCGGCGAGAATCCGCGGAACGAGGACATCCCCGTCAACGCCGTGCGGGCGAAGCAGCTCACGAACTTCCGCTCCCAGGGCGAGGGCAAGGGAATCCAGCTGACGCCCCCGACAAAGCTATCGCTCGAGCGCGCGATCGAGTACATCGCGGCGGACGAGTTCGTCGAGGTGACCCCGAAGAGCCTCCGCCTGCGGAAGCGCATCCTGAGCGCGACAGAGCGGCGGAAGCAGGACCGGAGGGGCTGAAGCGCGCCGCCGGCGGACCTAGGCCGTGAGCTGCGCGTAGGCCGCGGCCTCGAGCAGCTCGCCGGCCTCCGCGGGGTCCGACGGCCGGAGCCTGAGGATCCAGCCCCCGCCGTATGGATCCTTGTTCACGGCCTCTGGCGCGCTGTCCAGCGCCGTGTTGACGGCGACAACCGTGCCGCCCACGGGGGCGTAAACGTCGGACGCCGCCTTGACCGATTCAACCACGCCGAAGGGCGCCCCCTTCTTCAGCACCGCGCCGACCTTCGGGAGCTGGACGTACGTGATGTCCCCGAGCGAGTCCTGCGCGTAGTCGGTGATGCCGACCGTGGCCGCGCCGTCGCCCTCAAGCCTCAGCCATTCGTGTGACTTTGCGTAGCGGAGCCCGCCGGGCACATTGCTCATGTGACCTTTCTTAGCTCGATGAACGGGGGTTTGACGAGACGCAAGTCGATCCGGCTTCCCCGGACGTCGACCCGGAGAGGCCCAGCGGCGGAGGGGCTCCCGACGAGCGCCGACCCGATGGCTTCGGAAAGCATCGGCGAAAGCGTCCCCGAGAGCACCCGGCCCACGATCGCCCCGTCCGCCCCCGCCACCGGGGTCTCCGGGCGGACGATGCGCCGGTCCCCCGTCCTGAAGAACACCACCTTGCGCGCCGAGCCGTCCTTCTTCTCCGCGGCGAGCGCGGCGCGGCCGGAAAAATCGCCCTCCTTGTCGAGCTTTACGGTCCAGCCGAGCCCGGCGGTGAGGGGTGATATCTCCCGCGTCAGCTCGTGGCCGTAGAGCGGGAATCCCGCCTCGAGCCTCAGGCTGTCGCGCGCGCCCAGCCCGCAGAGCTCGAGCCCCTCGGGTTGGCCCGCGGCGAGGAGCGCCCCGGCGAGCGCCGGCGCGTCGCCCGCCGCATGATAGAATTCAATCCCGTCCTCTCCGGTGTAGCCCGTCCGGCTGATGGTGCATCGGACGCCCGCGACCGTGCCCTCCGCGAAATGGTAGTACTTGAGGGGCCCGAGATTCGTCCCCGTAAGCGGCTGCACGATGGAGGCCGCTTTGGGGCCTTGGAGTGCCAGGAGCGCGGTCTCGTCCGAGCGGTCGGTCACGGCCACGTCCCGCCCGGCCGCCCCGGCCCGGATCCATTCGAGGTCCGTCGGGGTGTTGCCGGCATTGATGCACAGGAAATAGTCCTCCGGGCCCCGCATGTAGACCAGCAGGTCGTCGATCACCCCCCCGTCCGGGTGGCACATCGGCGAATAGATGACCCGGCCCACGTACATTCTTCGGACGTCGTTTGTCACGAGGCTGTTCAGGAAAGCGGCGGCGCCGGGCCCCCTTATGTCGACCTCGCCCATGTGGCTCACGTCGAAGAGGCCCGCGGCGCGCCTCACGGCCCTGTGCTCCTCGAGGATGCTCCGGTACTGCACGGGCATCTCCCAACCCGCAAAATCGACCAGCTTGGCCCCGTGTGCCTGGTGGAAGTCCCTTAAGGGGGTGCGCTTTAGTTCGCCCATGCCCCCATACGTAGCCCCCTAAACCGGCCCCGCTGCAAGGTTCTTTTGTGGTAGGAAATGAATGCCGCGCCGCGTAGGCTGCGGCAATGGTCAGGCTCCTCCTTCCCCTTGTAATCGCACTCACTGTCGCCACGTCGTTCCTCTGCTCCCTTTTCGAGTCGATCGTCCTGTCCACGACCGTCGCCGAGATCGAGGGCCTGAAGAGGACCCACCCGAGACGGGCCGCGCTCCTTGAGACCATCAAGCGCGAGATCGACGCGACGATCTCGGCGATCCTGACCCTCAACACGGTCGCGAACAGCCTGGGATCGGTGATCGTCGGCGCCCTCGCCGCCCACTTCTACGGCGGCGCAGCGCTCGTCGCGATCTCGATCGGGTTCGGGGCCGTCCTCCTGGTGTTTTCCGAGGTTCTGCCGAAGAACATCGGCGTCGCGCACCGCCGCGAGCTCCTGCCGTACGTGGTGTATCCCATCGGCTGGCTTCGGGGAATCCTCCTCCCCGTCACGTGGCTGTGCGCCCTCGTGGTGAGGCCCTTCGTCGGGCCCCCGGCGAAGATCCACGGATCGGGCGAGGAGATCAAGCTCCTCGCCGAGCGCGGCGCGCAGGAGGGCACGCTGTCGACGAGCGAGTCGAGCATCATCGCCAACGCCCTGTCCCTGGACAACGTCCGGGTGAGCGACATCATGACTCCGCGCACCGTCGTCACGGCCCTCGGCCGCTCGTCATCCGTGGCCGAGGTGTTCACCGAGTATCCCACCCTGCCCTTTGGCAGGCTGCCTGTCTTCGGAAAGAACATGGACGACATAGTGGGGGTCGTGCGCAGGCGCGACCTCCTCAAGGCCAAGGCCCAGGACCAGGACGCCGGGCTCGTGGAGCATTTCATGCAGGAGGCGCAGTTCATCCCCGAGACGGCCACCGTCGGCAACGCGCTCCAGGTGTTCCTCAAGACCCATAACAAGATGCTCATCGCCGTCGATGAATTCGGGGCGACGGCGGGCGTCGTCACGATGGAGGACGTCATCGAGCACCTGCTCGGCCGCGAGATCTTTGAGAAGGACGACGTCGCCGTGGACATGCGCGAGCTGGCGCGCGCGAAGATCCAGAAGCAGGACCGGAGGCGCACATGACCCCTGTGTTCGCGTACTGGGTCGACCGCCTCAACCCCTTCCTCGTCCGCTTCACCGGCAGTTTCGGCATACGCTATTACGGGCTGGCCTACGCCCTCGGGTTCCTGGCCGCGGCCTGGCTCCTCCAGCGCTATTACCGGGCCGGCCGTTCGCTGCTTCCCTCGGCCCGGATCGCCGACTTCATGGTGGCAGCCGTGGTCGGCGTCGTGTTGGGCGGCAGGATCGGTTCCTATCTCCTCTACGATGGCTGGAGGACCTTCGGGACCGATCCCCTTGCGATATTCCGGGTGTGGGAGGGCGGCATGGCGAGCCATGGCGGGATGATCGGCGTCGTCCTCGCGGTCGCCTGGTTCGCCCGCTCCGCCAAGATTCCCTTCCTGCACCTCGCGGACCTGGTGGCGTCAACGGCGCCCGCGGGGCTCTTCTTCGGCAGGATCGCGAACTTCATCAACGGCGAGCTCTGGGGCAGGCCCACATACGTGCCCTGGGCGGTCATCTTCCCGCGCAGCGCGCCCCCTGACGAGCCGGGCATGCTGGTTCCCCGCCACCCCTCCCAGCTCTACGAGGCCGCGCTCGAGGGCGCCCTGCTCTTCGCCTACATGCAGTGGCGTTTCTGGAGGAGCGACGCCGTCCGCGCGCGGCCCGGGAAGCTGACGGGCGAATGCTTGGTGCTCTACGCCTGCGTACGAATCGTTTGCGAGGCGTACCGCGAGCCCGACGCCTCGCTCATTCTCGGGATGAGCCGGGGCACCTTCTACTCGCTGTTCATGGTCGCATTCGGGCTGTTCCTCTGGCGGCGCAGGGGCGAGCCGCTCGGCGATCCGAAGCCGTAGGGCCCTACACGACCGTGCCCGGCGGGATCGTGGCGCCCTTCGGAACGACGAGCACCCCGTCGCGGATCACCACGGCGCCGCCCACATACGCCCCATCCGGGTTGGACCCGGCGCACAGCCTCACTCCGTCGCCGATGCGCGCGTTCTTGTCGATGATCGCCCTGCGGATGTAGCAGTTCTTGCCGATGCCTATGTTCGGCTTCCCGCGCACCAGGTTGGCGGCCTCCTGCTCGGCCGTCTCGTAGTAGTCGGCGCCCATCACGATCACGTCCTCGAGGTCCGAGCCCTCGCCGACGTACGCGCGGATGCCGAACAGGCAGTGCTTCACCGACGAGTCGGTCAGGATGGCGCCGTCGGCGACCACGACGTTGTCGACCTTGCACTTGTTCAGCTTCGAGGCGGGCAGGTACTCGTAGTGGGTGTAGACCGGCATCGTCCCGTCAAAGAAATTGAAAGGGGGCAGCGGCTGGGCCAGGGCCAGGTTCGCTTCGAAGAACGCCTTAACCGTCCCGATGTCCTCCCAGTACCCCTCGAACACGTGCGCGAAAAGCTTCTTCCTGTTCAGCAGAGCCGGGATCACCTCCCGGCCGAAGTCGACCATGGAATTCTCGAGGGCCTCGGCCAGGACGGCCCTGTTGAAGACGTAGATGCCCATATTGGCGAGGCAGAGCTTCTCCGTCGAATGCTCCTTGAGCGTATGCTCGATCGCGGGGCTCAGGGTCAGGCTCGCGATCACCGCCGGGTCCTTCGGCTTCTCCACGAACTGCTGGATCGAAAGGTCGTCCGCGACCTTCATCAGGCCCAGGCCCTCGACCCTCGAGATCGGGAAGGGCTTCGCCGAGATCGTGACGTCGGCCCCGGTCGCGAGATGCTGCTCGATGATGTCCCTGAAATCCATCCGGTACAGCTGGTCGCCGGAGAGGATCAGGATCAGGTCGTGGGGGTACTTCCGGAAATGGATGATGTTGCGGCGCACGGCGTCGGCCGTCCCCTGGTACCAATCCAGGCTCTTCTCGGTCTGCTCAGCCGAGAGGATATCGATGAACCCGCCGCCGAAGGGGTCGAACTGGTAAGCGTTCTGGATGTGGCGGTGGAGCGAGGCCGTGTTGAACTGCGTGAGGAGGAATATCCGGTTCACGTCCGAGTTGAGGCAGTTGCTGATCGGGATGTCCACGAGCCGGTACTTGCCGGCGAGCGGCACCGCCGGTTTGCAGCGTTCGAGCGTCAGCGGCGACAGGCGGGTCCCGCGTCCGCCCCCCATGATGACTGCGAGCACGCGTTTTTGGGTGGTCATAGGATTCTCCTATTCTATCGTGGACGCCCACTTCGCGAGACAAAATCACCGCCACCACAACACCCAACCAAACAACACACCCATGTGCGGCATCGTAGGCTACGTAGGGAAACGCAAGGCGGCAACCATCATCCTGGAGGCCCTGAAGCGCCTCGAGTACCGTGGATATGACTCCGCGGGGATCGCGATCGCCCAGGGCGGCGGCCTGACGGTCGTCAAGAAGGCGGGCCGGGTCGAGACGCTGGTGAAGGAGACCGCCAAGCTCCGCCTCGGCGGGACCACGGGGATCGGCCACACGCGGTGGGCCACTCACGGCGGGGTGACGGACGCGAACGCGCATCCGCACGTGAGCAGCGACGGCAAGTTCGCCCTGATCCACAACGGCGTCATCGAGAACTACAGCCAGATCAAGACCTTCCTGCTCTCGAAGGACTACACCTTCAAGTCCGAGACCGACACCGAGGTCCTGTGCAACCTGATCGCCTACCACTACGCCAAGGAGAAGGCCGTGAGCAACGGGCAGGGCGCCTTCCTCGAGAGCGTGCGCAAGGCGCTGCACCACGTCCAGGGGACGTACGGGATCGCCGCCCTGTGCACCGACCTCCCCGGGGAGATCGTGGCGGCGCGCAAGGCCTCGCCGCTCATCCTCGGCGTCGGCGACGGCGAGTACCTCCTCGCGAGCGATGCGTCCGCCCTTGTGAGCCAGACCCGGAACGTCGTCTACCTAAAGGACGGCGAGCTCGTCCATATCACCGCCCGGGACTTCGCGATCAGCACGCTCGACCAGACGGACGTGTCCCCGGTCGTCGACCGCATCGAATGGTCGGTCGAGGACGTGACCATGGACGGCCATGCCCACTTCATGGAGAAGGAGATCTTCGAGCAGCCCGAGGCCCTCGAGAACACCATGCGCGGCCGCTTCTCCGAGGACGGGAGCACGGCGGTGTTCGGCGGGCTGAACCTCACTCCGGCGGAATTCCGGCAGGTCGACCGGTTCATGTTCTGCGCCTGCGGCACGGCGTGGCACGCGTGCCTGGTGGCCGAGCACCTGATAGAGCGCTTCGCCCGCGTGCCCGTCGAGGTCGACTACGCCTCCGAGTTCCGCTACCGGAACACCCCCCTCGACCCCAACACGCTCTTCTTCGTGATCAGCCAGTCCGGCGAGACCATCGACACCCTCGCCGCGCTTCGGGAGGCGAAGCGCAAGGGGTTCCGCGTCCTCGCCATCAACAACGTGGTCGGCTCCACGATCGCGCGGGAGGCCGACGGCGGGATCTACCAGCACGCGGGCCCCGAGATCGGCGTCGCCTCGACCAAGGCGTTCACGTCGCAGCTGCTGCTCGGCGCGATGGTCGCGCTCTACGTCTCGCGCATGCGCGACATGAGCTTCAACGACGGGGTGCACTACGTGAACGCCCTGCGGGCCGCGCCCGCGCTCGTGCGCGCCGCGCTCGCGCAGGCGCCGCACATCAAGGCGGTCGCCAAGCGCTATGCCCACTGCTCGGATTTCCTCTTCCTCGGGCGCCTGTCCCTTTTCCCGATCGCCCTCGAGGGGGCGCTCAAGCTCAAGGAGATCTCCTACATCCATTCCGAGGGCTACCCGGCCGCCGAGATGAAACACGGGCCGATAGCGCTCGTCAGCGAGAAGTGCCCGAGCGTGTTCTTCGCGCCGAAGGGAGAGATCTTCGGCAAGATCGTATCCAGCATGCAGGAGATCAAGGCTCGCCGGGGCCCGATAATCGCGATCGCGACCGAGGGATGCGAACTTCCCCCGGGGCTTGCCGACGAGGTGATCCCGATCCCGGACTGCCACGAGGCGGTGCTCCCGATCGTCGCCGCCATCCCGGTGCAGCTCCTGAGCTACTACATCGCCGTTGAGCGCGGCTGCGATGTCGACAAGCCGCGCAACTTGGCCAAGTCGGTGACGGTGGAATGAGCATGGACATCCACCCGACGAAGGCCGAGTTCCTCAAGCTTGCCCGGAAGGGCAATGTCATCCCCGTCTACGCGGACCTGATGGCCGACTTCGAGACACCGGTCTCGGCCTATGCGAAGCTGCGCGGCCACGGCCCCGCATACCTGCTCGAGTCCGTCGAGGGCGGGGAGCGCCTGTCTCGCTACAGCTTCATCGGCTGCCGCCCGCGCAAGGTGATCGCTTGCGGGCCCAGGGAGTCGGAGATCCGCGAGCGCGGCCGGCCCGTCCAGAGGGTTCCCACCCCGCGGGACCCGCTCTCGCTCGTCGAGGCCGAGCTCAAGCGCTTCCGCCCGGTAAGGCTGCCCGGCCTTCCCAGGTTCACCGGCGGCGCCGTCGGCTACATCGGCTACGAGTACGTGACGCGGATCGAGCCCACGGTGCCCGCGGCGCCCCGCGAGGAGCTCGGGATCCCGCTCATCTACTTCATGCTGTCGGACACCCTCCTGATATTCGACCGCGTGAAGCAGACGCTGCGCCTCTGCGTCAACGCTCACGTGTCGGGCGGCGGCGCCGCCGGCGCCGCAAGGGCCCGCTCAGCCGCGGAGTCCGAGCTCCGCGAGATCTTCAGGATCCTTAAGCGGCCCCGCGCGCTTGCTCCGGCCCCGCTCGTCGGGCCACCGGAAGTCAGGGCGCCCGTCGGCAACTTCACGCGCCCGGCCTACGAGAGGCTTGTCGAGGGCGCGAAGGAATACATCCGGGCGGGCGACATCATCCAGGTGGTGCCCTCCCAGAGGTTCACGCGCCCGTTCAGGAAGACGCCCCTCGACCTCTACCGCGCCTTGAGGACGGTGAACCCCTCCCCCTACACGTTCATACTGGATGCCGGCGACTTTGCGCTGGTGGGAGCCTCCCCGGAGGTCCACGTGCGGCTGACGGACGGCCTCGTCGAGATCCGCCCGATCGCGGGCACCAGCAGGCGCGGCGCCACCCACGAAGAGGACGTGGCCCTGGGCGAGGCGCTCCTTGCGGACGAGAAGGAGCGCGCAGAGCACCTGATGCTCGTCGACCTCGCGCGCAATGACATAGGGCGCGTCTGCAAGTTCGGGTCCATCCATGTCCCCGACTTCATGTTCGTTGAGCGCTATTCCCACGTCATGCACATCGTGTCGCAGGTGGAGGGGCAGATCGCCGACGGCAGGAACGCCTTCGACCTCATGCGCGCGACATTCCCGGCGGGAACGGTGAGCGGGGCGCCCAAGGTGCGCGCGATGCAGATCATCGCCGAGAAGGAGCCGGTGCAGAGAAGCTTCTACGCGGGCGCGCTCGGATACTTCGGGTATGACGGCAACCTGGACTCCTGCATCACCCTGAGGACCGCCCTCCTCAAGGACGGGAAGATCTACATCCAGGCCGGCGGCGGCGTCGTCGCCGACTCCGACCCGGCCACGGAGTACCAGGAGACCGTCAACAAGGCCGGAGCGCTCCTGAAGGCGGTCGAGATCGCCTCGAGGTTCTAGGCGGCGGGTAGCGCCATATTGCCCACCCCCTCCGGCCGAGTGTGACATTATTACCCTAGGCTGGGGCAACATTCGCGCAACCTTCATAGGGGGCTGCTCGTCCTGCGCTTCGGAACGGATTAGGCTGAACAAAGGGAACAATCAGGCGTCTTAATCCTCAAACAGACAAAGACACGCGATGCGCACTAAATCCAGGACCGATCACCCAGCGGAAGCTTTGGACGGAGGCGACCGGGCCGTCTTGGCCCCCGAACGGCCGGCGCGTTTCGACAGCCCGCCGTCGTTCCTGGAAAAGCCCGATCCCGCCGAGGCGTCTCCGGCGATGCTCGAGCGGACCAACCTGCAGATCTATCTCCAGGAAATCGGCAAGACCGCCCTCCTGACGATCGATGAGGAGATCGCGCTCGCCAAGCGGATCCGCCGGGGAGACAGGTCCGCGCGCGACCACATGATCAAGGCGAACCTGCGCCTGGTCGTGAAGATCGCGATGGACTACAAGGATTTCGGCCTGCCCCTCCTGGACCTGATAAGCGAGGGCAACATCGGGCTCGTCAAGGCGGTGGAGCGCTTCGACCCCCGCAAGGGCGGGAAGCTTTCGACCTACGCCGCCTGGTGGATAAAGCAGTCGATCAAGCGCGCGCTGGCGAACCAGTCCAAGACGATCCGCCTCCCTGTCCACCTGGTCGACAAGATCTCGCGGATGCGCCGGACGGCGATGCAGCTGTCCGAGCGCCTTGGCAGGGAGCCTACGGACGAGGAGCTCGCGATGGAGCTCCAGATCCCCACGTCAAAGGTCGCCCACCTCAAGTCCGTGAGCGTGCGGCCGGCCTCGCTCGACGCGCCGGTCGGAGACGAGGGCGACTCGGCGACCTTCGGGGAGATCGTGGGCGACGAGAACGCGACCAGCCCCTACGACCACCTGCGCGACAAGAACCTCAACCTGGACCTGCATTCGATGGTCGGCTCCCTCGACAAGCGCGAGGCCGAGATCATCCGGATGCGGTTCGGCCTCGACGGGCATGACGAGCTGACGCTCGAGGAGGTGGGCCGGCGCTTCAACGTTACCCGCGAGCGCATCCGCCAGCTCGAGTACATCGCCCTCGGCAAGATGCGCCGTGCCATGGCGAAGCACGAGGCCGTGCGGAATGCCGATGATGTCGAGCAGGAGGACCGCCAGCGCCAGCGCATGACGGTCATCCGCGAGTTTATCGAGTCGAAGGCGCTGAAGAGCGGGCGCAACGGGGCGGGCTGAAGCGTCCGCCGGCCTACTCCTCGCCCTTCTTGGACGCCTCGTCGAGGATGTCGCCGAGGTTCATCATGTCGTTGGTCGCGCTGCGGTTGAGGGCCTCGTAGGAGGCGGTCTCCGCCGCAAGCTGGTCGGCGCTGTAGTTGGCGGCCTTGATCGACAGCCCGAGCCTGCGCTCCTCGCGGTCGATCTTGATGACGCGCGCCGTGACCTTCTGCTCGGGCTTCAGGACGTCCTTCACCTTCTCGATCCTCTCCTCGCTGATCTGCGAGATGTGGACCAGCCCGTCGATGCCGTCCTTCAGCTCCACGAAGGCTCCGAACGATGTCACCTTGGTGACGGTGCCCTCCACGACGTCGCCGATCTTGAAGAAGCTGTCGATGTCCGACCAGGGGTCGATCGCCAGCTGCTTCATGCCGAGGCTGATCCGCTGCTGCTGGGGATCGATGTCGAGCACGATCGCGTCCACGTCGTCGCCCTTCTTCAGGACCTCCGAGGGGTGGTTGACCTTGCGCGTCCAGCTCATGTCCGAGACGTGGACCATGCCGTCGATGCCCTCCTCGAGCTCGATGAAGGCCCCGTAAGTCGTCATGTTGCGGACCCTTCCGCGGACGCGGGCGCCGATCGGGTAGTTGTGGCGGACCATGTCCCATGGATTTGGCTCAAGCTGCCGGAGGCCGAGCGAGATCTTCTGCTCCTCCTTCTGGATGCCGAGGACCACCGCATCGAGCTCCTGGCCGACCTTCAGCAGCTCGGAGGGCTTCGTTATGCGCTTCGTCCAGGACATCTCGGTGATGTGGACCAGGCCCTCGACACCCGGCTCGATCTCGACGAACGCGCCGTAGGGGACGAGGTTGACCACCTTGCCGCGGACCTTGGCGCCGACCGGGAACTTCCGGTCGATCTCGTCCCATGGGTTCTTCGTGGTCTGCTTGAGGCCGAGGGAGACGCGTTCCTTCTCGCGGTTCACCTCGATGATCATGACCTCGATCTCCTCGCCCTGCTTGAGCATCTCGCTCGGGTGGGAAATCCTGCCCCAGCTCATGTCGGTGATGTGGAGCAGGCCGTCCATGCCGTCGAGGTCGATGAAGGCCCCGAAGTCGGTAATGTTCTTGACGATGCCCTTGCGGAACTGGCCGGGCTGGATCGAGTCGAGCAAGGCGCGGCGCTTTTCGGCGCGCTGCTGCTCGATGAGCTCGCGCCGGGAAAGGACGATGTTCTTCCGGTCGAGGTTGATCTTGAGGACCTTGAAGTCGTACGTCTGGCCGACGTACTGGTCCAGGTTCTTGGGCGGCTGCACGTCGATGTGCGAGGCGGGCATGAACGCGTCGACGCCGATCGAGATGATGAGCCCGCCCTTGACCTTGGCCTTCACGCGGCCAGTGGCCACGGAGCCCTCGGGAAACCTGGTCAGGATGTTGTCCCAGTTCTTCTTCTGCTCGGCCTTGTCGAAGGAAAGGATCGGGCTTCCGTTCCGGTCCTCGAGCTTCTCGACGAGCACCTCGATCGTGGAGCCGATCTGCAGGTCCCCTATGTCGATGAACTCGTTCGCGGGGATGACGCCCTCGGACTTGCCGCCTATGTCTACAACGACCTCGTTCTGGCGGACTTCGGTGATGGTGCCCGGGACGATTGCGCCCTCCTTGAGCTTGTCGAAGGACGACTGCGCGAGCAGATCTTGCATTAATGAACTCATTTTCGGAAACGGGTGAACGGCGCGCCTGCTCCGGAGCGTTCCGGCCACCACGGCAGGCCTTTCGGCCACGGGTTGACGGTTGGACTGAATTCAGGACCGGCGGGAGCATCGCGGCTGCGCCGGTCTGACCGATAGGAACTGCCGCGAACGGTCAGATTCCCATCCGCCACGCCGATCCGGCAAGCACAAATTGTCCCGGGCTAGGCACCCCTATGTACAGAAACAGGTAAGTGATTAATGAAAAGGCACTAACGGACGGTTACTGCTTTGGAGGCGCTTGGAGGGCCTCCTGCAGGTTGCGGAAGAAGACCTCGTAGAGGGCCGTGTCCCGCATGGGCGTCTCCGTCGCCATCACGGGCAGGTTCTTCGAATCCGATTCGATGATCTCGTTGAACGCCACCGACACGGAGGTGCTGCCCTCCTCGTCCGAGCTCAGCCGCACCCGCATGGCGATCTGCCGCGAGCTGCCGGAGTCGTCCCCCGTCGATATTCCGCTAAGCTCCTCGAGTTTTCCCTCGGCGGGCCCTCCGCGGACGAACCGGTAGCCCATCTGGTCGGCGGCCGCGAGCGCCGCCGCGTACGTCGCCTTCTGACTTGCCTGGAACACGCGCGTGCGGGGAGCCTCGCGAGGGGCGATGGCCGATCGGACCGTGTCCTCGAAGCCGGACTCGCATCCCGAGAGGAGGGCCGCTGCGCAGCAGGCGGCAATTGCCGGGAGTATCTTCATGCGATGGGTGCGGGCTGTTGTTGGGAGATGCAGTGCAGTGTGCCGAGGCCCACCACGAGTTCCAAGCAATCTATTGGCACGACCTCGCGGCCGGGGAAGCAGGATGCGAGGATCTCGGCCGCCTCGCGGTCGCGGCGGGGCTGGCGGAACGACGGCACCAGGACGGCCCCGTTTATGACGAGAAAGTTCGCGTAGGTCGCGGGCAGCCTATGGCCCCGGTACTGCCGCGGCGCGGGCAGCGGCAGCTCGACGATCCTGAACCGGCCCCCGGACGGCGCGCGCAGCGCGCGCAGGCGCTCGAGGTTTTCCGCGAGGACGCCGTGATTCGGGTCGCGGCGGTCGCGCTCGACGGAGGTCACCAGCCCGCTCTCGCTGAAGAACCGGGTGAGGTCGTCAACGTGACCGTCCGTGTCGTCCCCGAGGATCCCGCCGCCCAGCCACAGGATCGTGCGCACACCCAGCCAATCCCGGAGGTTCCGCTCGATCTCCCGCCGGGAGAGCCCGGGATTCCGGTTCCTGTTGAGAAGGCACGACTCGGTGGTGAGGAGGAGCCCCCTGCCGTTTACCTCGATCGATCCGCCCTCGAGCACCATCCCTTGCTCGAAGCGGCGCAGGCTGAGCGCGCGGGCGATCCTGCGCGGGATGCCGTTGTCGAGGTCGAACGGGGCGTACTTCTCGCCCCACGCGTTGAAGCCCCAGTCCGTGAGAGCCACCTCCCCCGTCCTGTCGTTCCTCACGAATATGGGCCCGTGGTCCCGGCACCAAGCGTCGTTCGTGGGATGCCCGAAGAACTCGACGTTGCCCATGTCGGCGCCAGCCCTGGCGATCAGGGAATGGGCGCGCCTCAGGTGCCCGGCGCCGATGTTGATCCGCACCTTTTCGCGAAGGCTGATGTGCGCGGCGACCTCGGCGAACTTGCCCGGGATCGGGCGGAAACTCCCCGGCCACGTCGCGCGCCTGTGCGGCCATGAGAGCCAGACGGCCTCCTGCCTCTCCCACTCGGCGGGCATCCGGAAACCGAGCTCGGCCGGCGTCTGGTTCGCGGCGGACATGGCCCCGGGGCTAATCGTGGAAACGCTTCGTCAGGTCGCCGTAGGCGTCGATCCGGCGATCGCGCAGGAACGGCCAGTGCGTGCGCGTGGTGTCGACCTCCGCGAGGTCGATCGTCGCCAGGAGGACCTCCTCCTTCGAGACCGCGGCCTTCGCGATGATCTGGCCGCTCGTGCCCGCCACGAAGCTCTGGCCCCAGAACTCGATCCCCTCCCCTCCCGCGAGCTTCTCGTGCCCGACCCGGTTGCACACCGCCACGAAGCATCCGTTCGCCACGCCGTGCGCACGCTGGATCGTCTCCCAGGCGCCGTATTGAGTGGCACCGTGCTCCTGCTTCTCCCCGGGATGCCAGCCTATCGCGGTCGGATAGAGGAGGATCTCGGCGCCGTGGAGCACGGCCACCCGCGCCGCCTCCGGGAACCACTGGTCCCAGCAGATGAGGACGCCTATCCTGCCGAACCTGGTCTTCCAGGACCTGAAACCCGTGTCGCCCGGCGTGAAGTAGAATTTCTCATAGTAGAGCGGATCGTCGGGGATGTGCATCTTTCGGTAGATGCCGAGCAGCTTCCCGTCCGCGTCGATGACGGCCGCCGTGTTGTGGTACAGCCCGCTCGCCCTCCTTTCGAAGAGCGAAGCTATCACCACGACGCCGCGCTTCTTGGCCAGCTTTCCCAGGGCCTCGGTGCTCGGTCCCGGGATCCTCTCCGCCAGCCTGAAGTTCTCGTGGTCCTCGCTCTGGCAGAAGTACCGCGAGCGGAAGAGCTCCTGGGTGCAGATGATGTTCGCGCCGAGCCGGGCCGCCCTCTCGGCTAGGGCCAGCGTCTTCCCGAGGTTGGCCGCCGGATCTTCCGAACAGGCGTGCTGGAGAAGCCCGAGGGTGACCTTGCCCATTTCAGTAGACGACCTTGTTGAGCGGGTATTCGACGATGCCCTCCGCGCCGAGCGACTTGAGCTGCGGGAGGATCTCCCGGACGACGCTCTCGTCGATGATCGTCTCCAGGGCTACCCACTCCGGGTTGCTGAGCGGCGAGATCGTCGGGTTGCGCAGCGAGGGGACCGCAGCGATGATCGCGTCGAGCGACCTCTTCGGCGCGTTCATCTTGAGCCCGACCTTCGACTCCGCCTCGAGGGCGCCCCGGATGAGTAGCGCGATCGTCTCGATCTTCCTGCGCTTCACCGGGTCCGCCCAGGCCTTCTTGTTGGCAATCAGCTTCGTGTTGGTCTCGAGAAGCGTGTCCACGATCCGCAGCTTGTTGGCGCGGAGCGAGGAACCCGTCTCCGTGATGTCCACGATGGCGTCGACCAGATCGGGCACCTTGACCTCCGTCGCCCCCCATGAGAACTCGACCTCGGCCTTGATTCCCCTGGACGCGAAGTAGCGCCTGACCGTCTGGACAAGCTCGGTCGCGACGCGCTTGCCCGCAAGGTCCTCAGGCACCCGCACAGGCGAGTTCTCGGCGACGCAAAGCACCCACCGCGACTTCCTTACGGAGGCGCGGCTGTAGATCAGGTCGCAGACCTCGACGACGTCGGACCCGTTCTCCTGGATCCAGTCTAGGCCCGTGAGCCCGCAGTCAAAGAACCCGTGCTCCACGTAGCGGCTGACCTCCTGGGCGCGCACGAACCTGCCGTCGAGCTCGGGATCGTCGATCGACGGCCTGTAGGAGCGGGAATCGGTGGTGATCCGCCACCCCGCCTTGGCGAAAAGGCTGCGGGTGGACTCCTCGAGGCTGCCCTTGGGCAGCCCTAGCATCAGGATTGGATTCTTTTCCGGCATGAGGCCCCAAGCTGTCGCCTGTCGATAGCCCGGTTCAAGCAAAATGCTAGGGCGCACGCTGATTGACATCGCACCTGAACATTGTAAAAACTCCGTCATCCCGGATATGGCAGTCACATCGCCGACGCGGCCCAGCCCCAAGCCACTCATCGTAGTCGTCGAGGATGAGGCGGATCTTGCTTCGCTCATCGCCCAATACCTTGAGCGAGCAGGGATGCGCACCCAGGTCTGCAACCGTGCGGGCCACGCCCTGAAGTTCCTTCAGCGCAATTTTGCGAACCTGATCCTGCTGGACCTCGTCCTGCCGGACCAGTCCGGCTTCGAGCTCTACGAGGAGCTGAAGGCCTCCAACATCAACGTGCCCGTCATTTTCCTCACCGGGAACCTCGAGGAGGCCAGCAAGATCCACGGGCTCGACCTCGGCGGGGACGACTATGTCACCAAGCCCTTCAGCTATGCCGAGCTCGTCGCCCGGATAAGGGCTGTGCTCCGCAGGGCGGATTACAAGGAGGACCTGAACCTGACGAAGAACGTCAAGGTGAACGACGAGCCCTTTGACTTCTGCGGGGCGAAGATCACCCCGGTCCGGCTCGAGATCGCGTTTCCGGACGGGGAGATAACCACCCTAGGGCGGAAGGAGCTGGGAATCCTATCCTACCTGAACGAGCACCCGGGCGAGGTGATCACGCGGAAGGCGCTCATCCACTCGGTCTGGGGCCAGCATGCGGACGTCAGGAGCCGCTCGCTCGACCAGTACGTCGTCAAGGTGCGCGAGCTCTTCAAGAAGAAGGGCCTTGACCTCGCGGATTTCCAGACAGTCCACGGGATCGGCTATATCTTCGACCCGAAGCAGAACCAGAAGAAGGGAGCCTAGGGAGACTCGTGGGGTGGCCCCGGGGCGTCTCAGAAGAGCTCCGGCTGGCCGTAGCGCTGGCGCGCCTCCGCAAGCGCCGACCTCATCTCCATGCTCTCCAGGATGCTGTAGAGCTCGGCTGGCCGGGCGTCCCCGCGAACGGCGGCCGGGGGCGGAAGCGACAGGTTGAGCGTCGTGATCCTCCGGTTCCTGCGGAGCATGTCGGCCGACGACGCCACGGCTGCGCGGAAGCGCTCGGGCACGATCCGGTCCGCCGCCGCGATCACTCCATCCAGGCTCCCGAACTCGGCCAGCCATTTCGCGGCGGTCTTCGGCCCCACCCCGGTCAGGCCCGGGATGTTGTCCGACGCGTCCCCGACAAGGGCCAGGTAATCGGCCATCTTCGACGGGGGGACCCCGAACTTCTCGACGACCCCCGCCGCGTCCATCACCCGCCAGCCGAGCTTCGGGTTCGCCGACGGGGGCGGCAGCATGATGCGGATCCGCTCCCCCACGATCTGCGCAAAGTCCTTGTCCGAGCTCACGATCAGGACCTCGTCCCCCCGCCGGGAGAGCGCCTCCGCCTCGGAGGCGAGGAGGTCGTCGCTCTCGACGCCCTCCTGCTCCACGCCTCCCAGGCCCATAGCCCGCGTGAGCGCCTTGATGACGGGGACCTGCTTTGACAGGGCCTCCGGCATCTCCTCGCGCTGCGCCTTGTACTCGGGAAGGAGCGCGAGCTTGTCCTGCGCGCCGCCGAGGTCGAAGAAGACGAGCACCCCGTCCGGCTTCTCCTGGTCCGAAAGCCTCCAGAGCGACTTCACCCACCCGTGGAGGGCGTTCGTCGGGAACCCGTCGGCCCTGCTGAGCTCCGGGATCGCGAAGAAGCAGCGGTAGGCGAGGTTGAACCCGTCGACGAGGAGCCATTTCGCCATGGCGGGGGGAGCCTTCTCAGGCGGGGCTCGCGACGGGCGCCGCCGGAAGGGCGATGGCGCTTCGCACCGCGTCGGCGACCGTCGCGGGGTGGTGCGCCTCCGCCTCGCCGCGCTCATGGTTGAACCTCATCGAGACGGTCTTTGAGACGCCCCGCTCCTCCATGGTCACGCCGTAGATCGCGTTCGCCGCGGCCACGGTGCGCTTGTTGTGGGTGATGATGATGAACTGCGAGTCCTTGACGAACTTCCGGAGCAGGTCCGTGAACCGGCCGACGTTCGACTCGTCGAGCGGCGCGTCGAGCTCGTCCAGCAGGCAGAAGGGCGACGGCTTCACGAGGTAGAGCGCGAAGAGGAGGGCCACGGCGGTCAGAGTTCGCTGGCCCCCGGAGAGCAGCAGCATGTTCTTCAGGCGGGTGCCGGGCGGCTGCACCACGATCTCGATCCCGCTCTCCAGGACGTCGTCGGACTGGACGAGCTCGATGGCGGCCCGCCCGCCCCCGAAGAGCGTCTGGAACGTGAACTCGAAGTTCTTGCAGACCTGCTCGAAGGTGAGCTGGAACTGCCTCTGCGAGGTCTGGTTGATCTCGTCGATCGCGGCCACGAGCTCGGCCCGGGCGCGGGTGAGGTCCTCGCTCTGGTTCTTCAGGAAGTCGTGGCGCTGCTTGAGCTCCGAGTACTCCTCGATGGCGACCAGGTTCACCGCGCCCATCGCCCCCATCCTCTGCCTGAGCGCGTCCACCTCGGCCTTGACCGCATCCCAGTCCGTCGAATCGAGGGCCGCAAGGTCGGCCTCCGGGGGGTTCTCCGGGCGCCTCTTCCTCGGCCGCCTGACGACGGGCCCGGCGTCCTCGTCCTCGTCTAGGTCGAGCGGCCTCAGGCCGGCCGGCTCGTCGTCGGCGCGCCAGAGCGTCTCCTTCCATGCGATCGCCTTGATGTCGACCTGGAACTCGCGCGCGACCTCCTCGGCCAGGAAGATGGCGCGCTGGCGGCCCTCGGCCAGCTGGACCTCGTGGGCGCTCAGCTCCTCGTGGGCCGCGTCGGATTCCTGGCGGAGCGCGGCCTGCGACGCCTCGAGGGACGCGATCTCCCGCTCGACCTCCACGAGCCCGGAGCGTATCTTCTCCACCTGGTCCTGGGCGATGGAAAGGGTCTCCCCGATCCGCCTGGCGTTCGACTGCTGATCCTCCTCCTCCTTCTCGAGGTCCGCAATCTGCCCCGTCCACGTCTCGATCTCCTGCTGGCGCTGGAGGAGGAGCTCGCTTATCTGCCCGCGGCGGCGCTCCATCTCGCCCAGCCCCCGGTCGATCACCTCCACCTTCTGGCGGCGCTCCGCGAGCTCGAGGCGGGCCTGCGCGAGGGACTCGCGCTTCGCGTCGCGCTCCGTCCGCGCGGCAGCCAGCCGGGCCTCAAGGTCCTCGATGCGCCGCCGGTGCTCCGCGGCCGCGGCCTCGGACCGGGCGAGGTCCGCCGTCGCCCTCTCCCACCGGGCCTGCGCCTCGAGCCGGGCGTGCTCCAGGGAGGTGAGCTCGCGCTCCATCCTCTGCACCCGCGCCGACCATTCGTCCGCGCCCCGCCGGGCGTTGCGCTCCTCCACCTGGGCGGCTGCGACCGCCTGCGTCGAATTCATGACCGCAGCGCGGCGTTCCTCGAGCGCCTGCTCGGCGGCGGCGATCCTGGCGTTGAGCGTCTCGCCCTGCGCATGAAGCTCGTCATGGCGGCGTTGGTCGTCGGCGAGGGCGCGCGCCGTCTCGCGAAGGTCGATGTCGCGCTGGACGATGCTGTTCGCGAGCGCCTTCGGGTTGGCATGGCCCCCCGACACGAGCCCCCGCCGGTCCACGAGCTCCCCCTTCTTCGTTGCGACCGCGAGGAAAGGAAAATCGGGATGGGACCGCCAGAAGTCCAGGAACGAGCCCAGGTCGTCGGCAATGTAGCACGAGGCGAGGATTGCCCCGGCGGGGTGGCCCTCGGGGATCCGGGCGAGCGCCGTCGTCGCGGGCGCAACCCCGGGCGGAAGCTCCGGCGGCAAACCGCCCGCGGCGCCAAGCTCGCCGACCCTGAGGATGGCCGATCCAATCTGCTCCTGCTCCAGCTGGGCGAAGATGCGCCGGGCCGTTGCAAGGTCGCTCACATGGATAGCCTCCGCGGCGGAGCCCAGGAGCGCCTCGACCGCGCGGCCGAACTCGGGCCTGAATTCGATGCCCTGGGTGACCGGCGTCGCCTTGGCTCCCGCGAGCGCGCCCGACAGTCTTCCCTGCAGGACCGCCTTGGCCCCCTCGCCAAAACCCTCCCAGCGCTCCTGGAGCTGCTGCAGGAGCCTCACGCGCGCGCCGCGCTGCGCGATCAGGCGGTCGGTCTCCTGCAGCGTGCGCTGGACCTCCCGGAATTCACGTGTCACGTCGGCGACGGCCTGCTGCGCCGCGGCAGCCGCCTCGTTCGCGCGCGACCTGGCGGCAAGCGCCTCCTCAGAGCGGGCCGCGGCGTCCGCGGCCGCCTTGGCTGCGGCGCCCGCTTCCTGCGCCGCCTGCCGGAGGTCTCCCGCAAGCGCCTCGTGCCGGTGGATGCTGGTCTTCTGGTCGACCTCGAAGCCGGAGGACTCCGTCCGGAGCCTGGCAACCGCGCTGTCCAGCTGCAGAAGCTCGAACTTCGCCTGCTGCAGCTCGCGCTCGAGCTTGGCCAGCTCCCCTTCCGCGACGGCGAGGTCCCTGTTGTGCTGCTGGTAGACCGCGTCGCTGCTGCCGAGGAGGCCCAGGTGCATCTGCTTGTCCTGCGAGCCGGTGTCCACCTGGGCCGAGACCTCGCGGAGCTGCATCTCGAGCTCGCCCAGCGTGTCGCGCGCCCCGGCGAGCCGGTCGGCGACTCCACTGCGCCTGGTCCGCGCAAGGCTCGCCTCGTTCTCCGCCCGCTCCTTCTGCGACCGCAGGTCGTAGATCGCCTGCTGGGCGTCCTGCACCCGCTGGTTGAGGCGGCTCCGGTCCGCCTTCTTCGACTCGAGGCCGGACTGGTGGGCGTCGAGGGCGATCCGGCGCCGGTCCGCCTCGGCCCGCAGGCCCGCGAGCTTCACCTCGAGGGCGCCGAGCGCCTCCTGGAGCTTGCCGTGCTGGAACGCGCTCGAGGCGAGGCTAAGGTGGCGCAGGCGGTGGCCAAGCCGCCTGTAGCGCATGGCCTTGGACGCCTGCCTCCTCAGGCTCCCGATCTGCCGGGCGATCTCGGCGACCACGTCGGTCACGCGGGCGAGATTCTGGTCCGTCAGGGCCAGCTTGCCCATGGCCTCCCTCCTCTGGCTCTTGTACTTGGTGATCCCGGCGGCCTCCTCGAAGACCGCCCGCCGCTCCTCGGGCTTGGACGAGAGGATCTGGTCGATCTGGTTCTGGGCCATGATCGAATAGCTCGTCCTTCCGATACCCGTGTCCATGAAAAGCTTGTGGATGTCCTTCAGGCGGCAGGACTGGCCGTTGAACAGGTACTCGCTCTCGCCGTCCCTGAGGACGCGTCGCGTGACCTCGATCTCGTGGAAGTCGCTCCCGAGCTGCTTCTCGCATTCCGTGAGGAGCATTGACACCTCGCAGAGCTGGGACGGCCTTCGCGTGTCAGCGCCCTCAAAGATGACGTCCTGCATCTTCCCGCCCCGCAGCGCCTTTGGGCTCTGCTCGCCAAGGACCCAGCGGATCGCGTCGGCGATGTTGGATTTCCCGCACCCGTTCGGGCCGACCACCGCGGTCACGCCGGGCTCGAACGACAGCGCCGTTGGGTCGGCGAACGACTTGAAACCGTGGAGCCTTAGCGTCTTTAGGTGCATTAAACCCTCCAATTGGAGAGAGCCCCGCAGGCGCGGGCAAACGGAAAAGGCGGCCTCACGAGTGGTCCCAGGGAAGCCGGACGTCGAGCCGCTTGCTCTCCCACACGCGGAACACCTCGAACATCTTGCCGGGATTGAGGATCCCGCGGGGGTCGAGGGCGCGCTTCACGGCCCTCATCGCCCGGATGGCGGCGGGCGGGTGCTGGAGCCTGAGGAAAGGCGTCTTGGCGAGGCCGATCCCGTGCTCGCCCGAGATCGCCCCGCCGAGTTCGACAACCCTCCTCATCAGCTGGCGGACCGCGCGCGTCGCCGCCCGGCATTCCGCGGGATTCGCGCCGTGGTACATGATGTTGACGTGGAGGTTCCCGTCCCCCAGGTGGCCGAACGTGGGGATCGGCAGGCGCGACGACTTCCGAAGTCCCTCGAGGAAGCGGGCGAAAATCACGTAGCTGCGCATCGGCACGACGACGTCCTCGTTGAGCTTCGAGTCGCCAAGTGCGAACATCGCGCTCGAGCAGGTGCGCCGCACTTCCCAGAGCCCCGCCGCCTCGCGCCGGTTCCGCGCCGCCCGGTGAGCGAGCCCGTGCCGCCGCGCCCACCCCGACAGGAGCGCCTTCTGTTCCCTCACCTCGGCCGCACCGCCTGCGAGCTCCAGGAGGATCACGGGGCGTCCCGCCTGCCCCTTGAACACGGCCCTTCCCGTCGCGCGCTCCGCGCATTCGACCGAGTACCTGTCGAGGAACTCGCAGATCGCGGGCTGCGCGCGGAGGGCGAAGAGGTCCAGCGCCGCCCGGAACGCATCGGGCTCCGTCCGGAATGAAACGAGAAGCGTCCAGCGCGCGGCGGGCCTGGGGACCAGCCTCAGGACCGCGTCCGTGACGATTCCCAGCATCCCCTCGCTCCCGATCCAGAGGTCGCGCAGGTTGAAGCCCGCCGAGAACTTCCTTGTTGGCGTCCCCCATTCTACCCACTCGCCGGTGGGGAGGAATCCCTTGAGCGCGAGGACGAAGTCCCGCGTGACGCCGTACTTTCCCCCGTGCATCCCGCCGGAGTTGCACGCGATGTTCCCTCCGATCGTGCAGTACTTCCTCGACGCGGGGTCGGGCGGATAGAACCAGCCGCGTTCCTCGGCGGCGGACTGGATCCGCTCAATGGTCGCCCCCGCCTCGACGTGCGCGATCCCCGCCTGCGCGTCGATCCGGATCTTGTCCCACCCGTGGAGGTCCAGGACCCACCCGCCCCGCGCCGGCGCGGCCGAACCCGTCAGGCTCGTTCCCCGCCCCCTGACCGTGACCGGCACCCGTTGCCGGTTCGCGAGCGCAAGGACCGCAGCAATGTCCGGGCGGCCGCGGGGAAACACAACAGCCGCCGGCAGGAACGGGATCTTGCTGCTGTCGAATGAGGCGGCCCGCCTCGAGTCCCCGTCGGTGCGGACCACACGCGGGCCGAGCTTGCGCCTCAACTGCTTCGTTGCGGAGGAGAATTCCATCGATTGCAGTCCCGCTACACGCGCCGGCGCGCGGGCGCAAGACCCGGTTGCCGAAAGTGCCGGCCCTCCCGGATCCGGCCGGCATTCCGGATATCCGCGGTCTTCGCCGGCTGGGCGGAGGCGTGCGGTTAATGGCCTGCTGAATTTCCTCTAATAGCGGAACACACCGATGATTCCGGTAGCGAGGTCCGGCCGGCTGATTGGCTTGACATCATGCCCGGGCATCCCCGTCCACGCCGGCTCCTGCGCAGGCCAATCCCTGAACCGGTCGCCGCGTGCCGGGGCGGTCCCGCACGCCTGGCGGCTCCCCGAGCATTGGCGCTTGTTCTCGGGCGGCCGGGGCACGTAGCTTGCATGCGCGATAGCGGACCGAACCAATTCCCATGCCAATCCCACCATGAAGCGCCCGCCCCGATCCCTTCTTTCGGCCATGTTTGCGCCGCTCTGCGGCGCCTGCCTTCTCGCCGGGTTTGCGTGGGTCCACGCCGGCGAAACGGCGGAGACCGCCCCGGCGGCGCCAAAGTACCCGGGTCTGCCGAGCGAGATACCGGGCAAGTTCGAGCCGGCCACCGCCAGCTTCGACTACTCCAGGAGCGAGGAGATGATCCCGATGCGCGACGGCGTGAGGCTGCACACGGTGATCGTCGTTCCGCGGGGCGCGAAGTCCGCGCCGATCCTCCTCACCCGGACGCCCTACGACGCCTCCGCCATGACCAGCCATTCCCCGAGCTCCCACCTCGGGCCGCTCCTGCAGGGCTATGACAACATGGTCGAGATCATCGTCGAAGGGGGCTACATCCGCGTCGTGCAGGACGTGCGCGGCAAGCACGGCTCCGAGGGCGACTATGTGATGAACCGGCCGCTCCGCGGCCCCCAGAACCCCACGCCGGTGGACCACGCGACCGACACATACGACACCATCGACTGGCTCGTGAAGCACATCCCGGGGACCAACGGGCGGGTCGGCATACTGGGAATCTCATACGACGGGTTCCTGCCGCTGATGGCGCTCGTGCATCCGCACCCGGCGCTCAAGGTGGCCGTGGCGATGAACCCCATGGTCGACGGCTGGATGGGCGACGACTGGTTCCACCACGGCGCCTTCCGCCAGCTGAACCTGGACTACATCTACGGGCAGGAGTCCACCCGGAAGTCCGAGGAGAAGTGGTGGCGCAGCCATTTCGACGAGTACGACGCCTTCATGTCGGCCGTATCCGCCGGGGAGATGGCCCGCCGGCACGGCCTCGAGCAGGTCGGCTTCTGGCGGAAGATCCTCGCCCATCCGAGCTACGACTCCTTCTGGCGCGACCAGGCCGTGGACAGGGTCCTCGCCGCCGAGCCGCTGACCGTGCCCGTGATGCTCGTGCACAGCCTCTGGGACCAGGAGGACATCTACGGCGCCACCGCCGTCTACAAGGCGCTCAAGCCGAAGGACACCGGCAACGACAAGGTCTTCCTTGTCCTCGGCCCGTGGCACCACGGCCAGGAGGCCGAGGAGGGAAGCGCGCTCGGCGCGCTCAGGTTCAACAGCGACACCTCCCTGCACTTCCGCCAGGAGATCCTGCGGCCCTTCCTCGACCACTACCTCAAGGACGGCGCGCCCGGTTCCGGCGTCGCCCCCGTGTCGGCCTTCGAGACCGGGACGAACCGCTGGCTCCGGCTGCCCGCGTGGCCGGCTGCGGGCGAGAATGGCGGGACGGTTCGCCCGACGCCGCTTTACCTGCGCGCCGGCCTCAGGCTCGGCTTTGCCGGGCCGTCAGCGGGCGAGGCGCCGTTTGACAAATACGTCTCCGACCCGGCCAAGCCCGTGCCTTTCGTCGCCCGGCCCGTCCAGCCGGTCGGCTACGACAGCGGATCGGCCTGGCCCCAATGGCTCGTCGCCGACCAGCGGGAGGCTTCCGGCCGGCCCGATGTCGTGGCGTTCGCCTCCGACGTGCTCGCCGCCCCGGTGAAGGTCTGCGGGCAGCCGGTGGCGAACCTGTTCGCGTCCACCAGCGGCACGGACTCGGACTGGGTCGTGAAGCTTATCGACGTCTATCCCGACGAGGTCGCCGCCCAGCCGCAGATGGGGGGGTACGAGCTCATGGTGTCCGCCGACATCTTCCGCGGCCGCTACCGCGAGAGCCTGGAGCGGCCGTCCGCGCTAGCGCCCGACCGGCCCCTGCTCTTCCGCTTCGCGCTGCCCACGGCCAACCACGTGTTTCTCCCGGGCCACCGCATCATGGTGCAGGTGCAGTCGAGCTGGTTCCCGCTCTATGACCGCAACCCGCAGACCTTTGTACCGAGCATCTTCTGGGCAAGGCCCGAGGACTACAGGAAGGCCGTCCAGCGCGTCTACCACTCCCCGGGGCAGGCCAGCTCAGTCGAGCTGCCCCTCGCATCGCTGCCCTGAGGTTCCCCGGCGGCGCCTCAGCGGGTGGTGGAGGCAACCGGACCGCCCGCGGGTCCGGGCGGGAGAAGCCGCCGGATGTTTGACCCGAGGATCGCCGCCCGCTCACCGGCGCTCAGCCCCGCCCCCGCTATCTCGTCCAGAAACCGTTTGAATCCGGGCCGGCGGGAGTGCTTGGGATAAAGGATGAGCGGATAGTCCGAGCCGTAGATGATCCTGCCGGCCCCGACCCGGTCCACGGCCCGGCGGAACACCCCCGGGTCGTAAAGGAGGGGCGATGCAGCCGTGTCAAAAAAGACGTTGGGCGGCAGCGGCTCCCCAGCCGGCGGTTCCTCCATCGCCAGGCCTCCGCCCCAGTGCGCCAGGATGAACGTCGCCTCGGGGTATTCGCGGGCGAGCCGGACATAGGCGTCAAGGGGGGTTTTTGGCCCGGCGGCCGGACCCGCGCCCGGATCGGTTGCGTGGAGCGTGATGGGGGCCCCCCGGCGGATCGCCGCGGCGACCACGCGCCCCCACCAGGGGCTGCCGAGGTCGAATCCCTGCGCCCGCGGGAGGATCTCGCCCACGCCGCAAAGCCCGGAGTCAAGCGCCCGCTCCAGCCCGTCGATCGCCCTCTGGCCGGCCGCGGGCTGGACGGCCGCGAAGCCCACGAGGCGCCCGGGATGCCTGCGGATCAACTCCGAGTACCATCCGTTCTGGAGGTCGCACGTCTCCTGGCGCTCCCAGTACCATCCGAGCATCGCGCATGAGCCGACCCCCGCCTCATCCATGTCGGCGATGAGGGTCTTCGGATCGGCCCATCCCTGGACGGAGCGCCTTCCGGGCGGCGCGACGACCGCCGCCCAACCCGGCTCGCCCCGGGCCCGGCCCCATGCGGCGGGATCCGCCGCGGCCTCCGCAGGGTACATGTGGATGTGGGCATCCACGATCCCGGCGTCCGCCATGGCGGTCATTCCGTCAGCCGCAGGACTCCAGCGCGAGCCGCCTGCACTTGACGATGTCGAGCTTGCCCGTCCCAAGGATCGGGATCTCGCCGACCTTGAGGACCGTGCGCGGGATCCAGAGGTTGGGGAAGCCGGCGGACGAAAGCCGGTCCTTCAACTCCGTCGCGGAGAACTCGATCGTCGTCACGATGACAAGCTTCTCGCCCTTGGTCTCGTCGGGGATGCCGACGACGACAAACGGCTGCGCGTCGCCCGGGTCTATCCCGAATGTCTCGGCGATCTTCTGCTCGATCGTCCCGTGGGGAACCATCTCGCCGCCGATCTTCGAGAACCTGGCGAGGCGCCCCTCCACCGTGACAAAGCCATCCTCGTCGATCCAGCCAAGGTCCTTCGTGATGAACCAGCCGTCGCGCAGGGCCTCGCTGGTCCCCGTCTCGTCCTCGAGGTAGCGCGAAAACACGTTCGCCCCGCGCAGCCAGAGGACCCCCGCTTCGCCCTTCGCCAACTCCTCGCCCGTGTCCGGATGGACGGCGCGTGCCGACATCCCGGGCAGGAGGCGGCCCACGGTGCCGGCCTTCTTCCCGATCTGCTCGTCGGCCGTCGGAGTCGTGACCGGCGGGTGCGGCTGGTTCACGTTCGAGACGGGGGACGTCTCGGTCAGGCCGTATCCCTGCAGGATCTCCATGTGGAACTTCTCGAGGAAGCCGCGGCGCAGGTCCTCCGGCAGCTTCTCCGCTCCGGAGACGACCAGGTCGACCGAGCGCAGGTCGGCGGGCATCGCCCTCTTCATGAGCGGCCGCAGGAACGTCGGGGCCCCGATGACCACGGTGACGCGCTCCTCGCGGATCGAATCGACCATGGCGCGGGTGTCGAGCGGGCTCGGGGTTGTCACCAGGCGGCAGCCGCGAATCAGGGGATACCACAGCGTCACCGTGAAGCCGAAGCAGTGAAAGACCGGGAGGCAGCCCAGCATCGTGACCGTGTCCGGGAGTATGGACATGGACGAGATCTGCGCGCAGTTGGCGAGGAGGTTGCGGTGCGTCAGCACGACGCCCTTCGGGTTCCCGACGCTTCCGCTCGTGAACAGGAGCGCAGCCTCCTGCCCGTCGCCGGTGCGCGGCAGCTTCAGGAGGCTCGCGACCCACTGGTTCGGCAGCAGCCACGCGGCCGCCAGCCACGGGAGCATCGCGCGCTTTCCGCCGGCCGCCTGGATCTCGGCGCGCAGGTCGAGCGTCCGCTCGGGCCACGGGAAATCCGCGAGTTTCGAACGCATCGCATCCGCTGTCAGGATCGTCCGGACCCCGGACACCGCGATGCTCGACTCGACCGAGGCCCGGCTCGCGGTGAAATTGAAGTTCACCGGGACCTTGCCCGCGCAAACGATCGCAAGGTTGGCTATCGTCGCGCCCGCGCCCGGCGGGAGGACGACGCCGACGCGCTTCTCGGGCACCGTTTTCCTGATCCGGTTCGCAAGCGCGGCGGCGGCCGCGATCAGCTGGGCCGCGCCGACCACGCGGCGCTCCGCCGTGCGGTCGATTAGGGCGACGGTGCCGGGCCGGCGCGCGAGCGCCCGAACCGTCTCGCGGCCGATATGCCTGCGGAGCATGGGCCTCTCGGCGAACGCGTCCGCGCCGAGTTCCATGAGCGCCCTCCTCGCCGTGACGGTATCCGCCCGGCCTGGCGGGATGGGTTCGCCAAAGATGACGCACACGGGCGTCGGCATGAGGCGCGGGCTCTTCCACAGGTACTTGTTCCCGGCAAAGGAGAACACGGACCCCCAGAGCCCGTCGATGGCGGCAGGGATCACCGGGACCCCGGCCCCCTGCGCCATCAGCTCGAAGCCCCCGCGGATCGCCATCAGCTGGCCGGTGCGCGAGATCCCGCCCTCCGGGAAGACGCAAAGGATCTCGCCCCGCCTGAGCGCGTCGACCGCGCTTGCGATCCCCTCAGGGGACGAGCCGGGTGGCGCCACGATCGCCCCGGCGTTCCTGAACACCCAGTCCAGGAACCTGCTCAAGCCCGGTCCCCGGTAGGCCACGAACCGCAGCTTCCGGGGGCAGGCCAGCTGGAGCACAACCACGTCGACGTAGGAAAGGTGGTTCGCGATCACGACCGCCCCGCCCGTCGCCGGCAGACGCTCCACGCCGAAGGCGCGGACGTGGTAGAGCACGCGAGATATAAGCCCGACGGGGACGTCAATCCACAGTGGAAGCGAGGAGAGCCTCCTCATGGCTGCTAGCGCACGGCCCGAGGCTTGCGCTCGGCGTACGCAATGCGCCGATGCCTCAGGATGTCGCCTGGACCGGACCTGTGTTGCACGGGGTCTTTGGGTTTTAGAAAGCCGGAAAACCGATCATAGCGGGTCCTCAGGTCACCTGCCGAGCAATTTGTTGATCAGGCTGCCGCCCTTTCGCAACGGCGCCTGGATCAGCATCTCCCGCCACTGGCTCTGGTCGACTTTCTGGAGCGTGCCCCCGAGGTGGACCGGCTGGTACAGCCGCGTGTAGCCCAGTTCGTCCTGACCCTCCCTGAGCAAGCCCACGATCGCCAGGAACTTCGCGAGGCGCCCCCGCACTCCAACGTCGATGTCGATCGACAGCGGCTGGGCCGCTATCGGGACCCCCTCCTCATAGGTGATCTTCCCCGTTCCAGTAAACCGTTCCTCCGGAGCAATCAGGACGAACTCGGTTATCAGGATGCTGAGATCGGATCCGCGCTCCGCCGATATGTTCATCTGGTCGTAATGGATCTCCGACAGCCCGGTTGCGGACTCGACGAGTGCCTCGCCGACCTTGTCCAGCTTCTTCCCGAAGAGGGAGGTCACCGTGCCGAGGGCGTCCGCGAGCTTCGAGGGGGCCTGCTTGATCGACTCGGTCACGTCGGTCCGAAGGATGCGGCACCTGCCGTCCTTGCTGGACAGCTTGCAGTCGCCCTGGGCCCTATCGAAAAGGTCCCCAAACCCGTCGCCCACTCCCGAGAGGTGGCTGGAGAGGTCGAACCGGCCCTCGATTGCCGGGGGCTTGTCGGGGTCCATGGCCCGGAACAAGGGCCCTGAATCGACGTTGTCCACCGCCAGGCTGGTCCAGAAGGAGTACGGCTGCCCGGCGCCCGGGGTGAACTTGAGTTCGCCGTCGAGCCGAGCCGCGCTTCCGTCCCCGACGCTGGCCGTGCCGGACTCCACGCGAAGCGAATCCCTCTCCATGACAATCTCCCCGCGGAGGTCGCGCAGGTCGATCCGCGGAAGGGCGAGATCCTTGAGCCTGACCGATAGCCGGCCGCGGATGCCGGGCCAGAACGGGGAGGCCGCGGGAGAGCGGGCGGTCGGCGCGGCCCCGGGCGGCTCGGCCGGCCCGGCCACGACCGCGCTGGAGCCCGACAATGCACCGATCACCGCGAGATCGTCGGTTGAGATCTGCGCCCCCGACAGCGCCGCGTCGATCCGCGGCCCGTCCCTGTCCGATGATAGGGTGCCCGAGAAGATCATGTCCGCCGTCCGGGTCCCGTAGTCGAAATGGAGCGGAACGTTGAACGCGGTGTGCCCGTTCATCTCAAAGTCCGCGCGGATATCCGAAGTGATCGACGGCAGGGCGACCGGGCTCCCGGGGCCGACCTCCAGCGAGTTGAGCGCCACCTTGACCAGCAGCTCCCGCGTTGAACCGAGGCTGGCCTCGAAGCTCCCCTTGGCATCGCCTCCGGAGAGCCTCGGGAGGTCGGCCGCGCCGGGCTGCGACAGGAGCGCCGGCAAGGATGCGCTCCATGATCCCGCCGCCTTGACCGCCTGGTCGGCCCCGGCGAGCCTTCCCAGCCGGGCCTCCAGCGAAAGCACCTTGATTCCCTCGCTCCGGACCTCGAATGGCGCCAGCTGGACCTGCCATCCCTGCGGGGCGTAGTCGGCGAGCACGAACGCGGACACCTCAAGGCCCGCTGCTATCTGCCGGCCCTCCCTTGAGAGCGAGACCCCGGTGGCCGTTAGCGGCGCCTTTGTCCGCAGCGCGAGGCGCCCCTCCTCCGCCCGGATGACGAACTCGCCCTGGGCATCGCCTCCGCCGGGGATGAAGCCCGGCATCGCCCCCATGAGCCATGATAGCGGAACGCCCTCCACCGAGATCCCGACCAGGTCGCCAGCCGGGCTGGCCACCTTGAGCTCGCCGGACGCCAGGTTGAATTCGAAGGCCTGGAGCGCCCGCACGGAGGCCACAGGCACCGCCGCCGAGATGCTCGTCTCAAGCCGGTCCACGCGCAGGGAGGCTCCGACGCGGGCTAGGTCGAAATCGGCGGCAAGGTTGACGCGCCCCAGGGCCGCGAGGCCGTCGGCGACGACGCCGAGGCGGTCGGCCGACCCCCTGATTCTTCCAAGTGCGTGTACGTCGCGGGTCGCGAGGTCGACGGCGTAGCTCCCCTGCCCGGCCGCGTCGAACACGGGCAGGCTGCGGCCGAGTGCGAACGGCGCCAGGTCCGTGTCCCTGAGATCGAGGCGCCAAGCCCCGGATAACCTGCGCGAGCCGTCCGGGTTCACGGCATCGATCGAGGCTATCCGCTCGGCCCCCCGGCTGAGCGAAAGCGAGTAGGAATTCTCGCTGGCCTTTCGCGCCGCCGACGCCTCGCATGCCAGGCCGATCCCGCTCGGGAACTGCCGCCCGCTCGCCTTTGCCCCGACCCTGAGGTCGGCCCGCGTGAACCTCCCGGACTCGTCCAGCGACGTGAAAAGCGTCCCGCGCACCGCCACAGCCGACACCGGCGCCGTGGCGTCGTTGAGCGAGGCGCTCGCGCCGCACAGGAATCGGCCGTCGCGCCCGGCCGCCAGCCCGCCCCCCACGATGTCGATGCGGGCATTGCCCATCGGGCGCCCGTCGTCATCGGGAATGATGACGCGACCCTCGAGATCGACCCCGTCGACCGAGAGGTCGGCGGGCACGTTGAACGCGGCAAGCATTCCGGCCAGGGCCCGGGCCGCCCGCGAGGGCCCGGATCGATGCGCGCCGCGCGCTGCGCCCGGCGCGCCGGGCTGCCGAGAGTTCGCAAGATCCAGCGTCCACCCCTTGGCGACCAGCCTCCTGACGTGGATTCCCCGGCCCAAGGCGGCGGAAACGACCCCGAGCTCCGCTTCCGCCGACGGGACGACGAGGACGGCTCCGCCCATCTGAACGCGCAGGCCCTCCAGCGACATACGGCTCAGCCCGACCGACATCCGTTTCAGGGACGCGCCTTGGCCGGCCATGGAGGAGATCGCCTTGCGCGCGGCCCACGTCTGGACCTGCGGGATGAAGGCCGCGCCGGCGGCGAGCAGGAGCGCGCCGGCAACCGCGCCGGCAGAAATCAGGAGTCTCCGCTTTGATCGCATTTCTTCGGAACGCCGTGTCGTGGGGCCGTCCAATGCCGCCCCTTTCTGGGGCGCCGCGTCAGGGGGTTACGAGCGCATCGCTCAGGCCGATGGCTTTCCTGACGTTAGCAAGGGCGACGAGATAGTTGTAGTTGGCCGTAAGCTGGTCGGTCTTCGCCTGGGTGAGCGCCACCTGCGACGTGAGGACGTCGAGCTGGGTCGCCGAGCCGGCGTGGTATTTTGCCTCGGCGAGCCGAAGGGCCTCGGCAGCCTGCTCGATTGTCTGCTTCGACGCCGTCACGAGCTCCCCCGCCTCCTGGAGCGTCGAGATGGCCTGCCTCACCTCCACGTCTATCTCGAGCTCCTCCGACGCCACGGAAATCCGGGCCTGCTCCAGCTGCGACTTCGCCTGCCGCACCTTCCCGTCGGTAGCCCGGCCGTCGAAGATCGACCAGGTCGACTGCAGCCCGAACATCCAGCCGTTGACATTCTCGTTCCCGTACACGGGGTTGGCGAAATTGATCCCGTCCCACTGGTACGCTCCGAATGCCTGGAGGCTTGGGTAGAAGTTGGCCCTGGCGGTCGTCACCGACTGCTCGGCGGCATCCTGCAGCTTGCCGAGCCGCCGGAGCTCGGGCCTGTGCTCTCGGGCCGAGGCGAGCGCCGACTCGGCGTCATATCTCACCGGCTCAAAGTTTAGGTCGCCGACCACCTCCGGGAAGGAAGAGGATCCCGGCGTGCCGAGTGACTGGCGCAGCTGCTCGATCGCGATGCGGTAGCTGTTGCGGGCCGTGATCAGGGCGGGCTGGGCGTTCGCGAGGAACACCTTTGCGCGGAGAACCTCGAAGTTCGAGACCGTTCCGCTTGCAAACTGATTCTTCGTGTCCTCGAGCTGGTGCTCGTAGAGCTGCACGTCCTCTTCCGCGACCCGGATCCTCTCCCGTGCGAGGAGGACGTTGTAGAACTTGGTCCTCACGTCGAGCAGCGCGGAGTCTATGGTCGTCTGGAGGTCGTAGGCCGTGGCTTCGCGGGTGAGCTTGGCGCCCTTTATCGACGACTGGACGCCCCCGCCCGCAAAAAGCGTCTGGGTCGCCATGAATTCGACGCTCCAGAGGCTGGTCGCCGGGGGATAGAACGTTGAGATCGAAGCATCGTTCTTCTGCCATTGCCCCTGAGCCGAAATGTTCGGGATCTGCCGGCTCTTCACCTGGACAATGACGCCCTCCTGGAGCCGAATCGCCTCGCGCGCCTGCTGGATCGCGTAGTTGTGGTCGAGCGCGTAGCCGATGGCGCCCCTGAGGTCCAGCGGCGAAGGCAGCTCCGCAAGGGCCGGGGGGGCGCTGGGCGCGCCGCAGGCTGAGCGGGCGGCAATTGCGATCACAATGGAAGCAAGCAGTATTCGTTTCATGCCGAGAGTGGTTTGAGGTTGGCTGCGACGGGCCCGGCGGCCAATTGCCGCGCCCGGGCCTTGGCGATCAGAGCGCTCTTTGTCATGTGGATCAGTCGTTGTCCGGCCGAAGCGTCACATCGCGGCCACCTGTGAATTGCTGCGTGCCCCGGACGCCATCACCGAGGCCTGCCCGGCAACCTTGTCGAGGAGGCGCACGAGTGTCTTTCGCTCGTGCTCGGAAAGCGGGGCCATGAGGGCGGCCATGCGCTTGAAATGCCCGGGCAGGATCTCCCTCAGGGTCGCATGCCCCTTCGGCGTGAGATGCACGAGCATCATCCTGCGGTCGTCAGAATCGTGCTCCCGCCTCACGAGCCCGTCCCTTTCGAGGGTGTCGACAAGGCCGGTTATGGTCGCCCGGGTGACGCCCGCCTTCTCGGCGAGCTCGGCCGGGGTCTGGGGAACCGGCTCCCCCCCAAACTTGTCGGACAGGAGCATCAGCACCGTGAACCGGCCCGGCGACATGTTGTGTTCGCTGAAGAAGGCTTCGCTCTGCCGGTAGGCCTCGTCGCCCGCCCGGAGCAGGTTGAGGAATGCCTCGCACGCGGAGGGGTCCAGGTCCGGGAAGCTCCTCGCGGCCTCGAGCAGGCAGTCGTAGCGGGGGAGGTCCTTGAGCATCAGGAGCGGCATGGCGTGCGGGTGTCGGCGGCGTGGCTTTCCGTGGAGTGAGCGAAGTAGTTAGGTGGCTAATTATCCTCCTTACAAGCGCGAAATGCTCCGCGCGCCGACGGCGGCCCGGAACCGCCCGCGGAAGTCAGGATCCGATCGAGCGCGCGGCCGCCACAAGGGCCTCCGCCGTGATTCCCAGCTCCTTGAATACGACCTGGGCGGGGGCGCTCAGCCCAAAGCGGTCGATGCCAACCACCCTGCCGTCGAGGCCGACGTACTTGCGCCAAAGGCCCGTGACTCCCGCCTCGATCGCGACGCGGCGGCGGCACGACCCCGGCAGGATGCTCTCGCGGTACTCGTCGGACTGGCGGTCGAAGACCTCGAACGACGGAACCGAGACGACGCGCGCCGACGCGCCAAGCTCCCTGGCCGCTGCCATGGCGAGCTGGAGCTCGCTCCCCGAGGCCATCAGGACGACGCCCAGGGGAGTCGTCTCCCTCAGGGCGACATAGGCTCCCTTCAGGACGCCGGCCCGCCGGACTTCGGCCGGGATTTCGTTCAGCGCCGGCACAGCCTGGCGGGTGAGCGCGATGAGGGTCGGCCCATTGGCGCGCTCAAGCGCCGCCGCAATGGCGCCCGCCGTCTCCTCGGCGTCGGCCGGCCGGATGACCTCCATGTTCGGGATCAGCCTGAGAGCGGAAAGCGTCTCGACTGGCTGGTGGGTCGGGCCGTCCTCCCCGACGCCGACCGAATCATGCGTGTAGAGGTAGATAACCGGCAGCTTGGCGAGCGCGGCAAGCCGCATCGACGGCCGCGAATAGTCCGCGAAGACGAGGAATGTAGCGATGGAGGGCCTGAAGAGGCCGTCGTAGGCGATCCCGTTTGCGATCGCGGCCATCGCGTGCTCGCGGATGCCGAACCGGATGTTGCGGCCCGCCCTGTTCGACGGATCGAAATCCCTGTCGGCCGCTATGTAGTTCAAGGTCGAGCCGTAGAGGTCCGCGCTTCCGCCGATCAGCAGCGGGAGCTCCGCGGCGAGTGCCTGGAGGATGTCCCGGCACGCCGCGCGCGTCCCGCCCAGCTTTGCATCCGGCGCAAAGGGCGGGATCTTCGCCAGGAGCTGGGTGGCGCTCGGCGCGGAGCCTGCGGATTCGAGGAGGGACGCCTTCTCCGGATTCGCTTCCCGCCAGGAGCCGTAGGTCTTGTTCCAGCGGTTGTACGCCCGCAAGAGCCGCTTCTTGTGCGCTTCAAAGTAGGCGCGTACGTCGTCGCTCACGTGGAAATACTGGCCGGCGGGCAGCCCGAGGCCCGCGCGGGCGGCGTCGGCGAACCTGGCCCCGCCCTCCCCGTGGCCCTTCGGCGTGCCCTGCACCTCGGGAATCCCCTTTGCGATGACGGTCTTGGCCAGGATGAGCTGGGGCTTGCCGCTCTTCGCCTTCTTCGCCCTCCTGAACGCCCGCAGGAAGGCGGCCATGTCGTAGCCGTCCACACTCTGCACGTCCCAGCCGATCGCCTTGAACCGGAGGGCCGTGTTCTCGCTCTGGGTCATGGACGCCATCGCGTCCAGCGTGACGTCGTTCGAGTCGTAGATGAGGATCAGGTTGTCGAGCTTCTGGTGCCCCGCGAACTCGACCGCCTCCATAGCCACGCCTTCCTGCATGCACCCGTCGCCCGCGAGGCAGACCACGCGGTAGTCGAAGATCGGATGCTCGGGCGTGTTGAACCGCGCCGCGGCCATCTTGCCCGCGACCGCCATTCCGACCGCATTTCCCACCCCCTGCCCGAGCGGGCCCGTCGTAGCCTCGACTCCGGGGGTCTCCCGGAACTCCGGATGCCCGGGGGTCATGCTGTGCAGCGAGCGGAACTTGGCGATCTGCTCCATCGGAATGTCAAAGCCCGCCAGGTGGAGCCAAGAGTAGAGGAACATGCTGCCGTGGCCGGCCGACAGGACAAACCGGTCGCGGTTGATCCAGCGCGGGCGCTCAGGGTTGAGCGACAGAGCGTGCCCGAAGAGCACCGCGCCGATCTCGGCGCATCCGAGCGGAAGTCCGAGGTGCCCGGACGAGCAGGCGCGGACGGCGTCGATCGTGAGCCCGCGGGCCTCGTTGGCCGCCTTCGCGAGGATACTGGTCTGGAGAGTCATCGGTGGAGAATCCGGCAACCCCTAGGGGAGGCCGGCCGTCCCGGAAAGAATAAACGGCGGGCATCCGCCGCGCAGGGTGTCAGGTAGAGGCCGGCGCCGCGACAGGCTCCCCGGCGCGCCGCGTCTTCACGTTGACGGCCACCGCGGCCTTTCCGGTCCTCTTGCGCAGGTAATACAGCCTCGCCTTCATCGGCTCGGAAACGAGCTCGATCTCGATCGTCTCGATGTTCGGCGAATTCACCGGGAACACGCGCTCGACCCCCTCGCCGTAGCTGATGCGCCGGACGGTGAACGTTTCGTGGATTCCCGAGCCCTTGCGCGCGATCACGATGCCCGAAAAGACCTGGATCCGCTCCTTGTCGCCCTCCCGCACCTTAGTGTGCACGCGCACGCCGTCTCCGACCTTGAACGGCGGGATGCCTTTCTTCACCTGGTTTGCGGTGATTTCCTTGATGATTGGGTTCATGGCTGCTGCCTTGTTTGTTTTTGATTGAAAGTTACTTAAGTAGATCTGGTCGGATCCTGCGCGTCTTTTCCAAGGCACGGGCCGCACGCCATTTTTCAATCTCGGCATGGTTGCCGGAAAGGAGGACTTCCGGCACGGACATGCCCCGAAATTCGGCGGGACGCGTGTATTGAGGAAAGTCGAGCAACTTGCCGGTGAAAGATTCGTGCGTCAACGACTTTTCCTCGCCAAGGACGCCCGGAATGAACCGGCTGAGCGCATCGATGACGACGGCGGCGGCGAGGGTCCCGTTCGTGAGCACATAGTCGCCAATGCTCAGCTCGGAATCGATCGCCCGGTCTCGGATCCTCTGGTCGACCCCCTCGTAATGGCCGCTCAGGAGGATCAGGTGCCGCTCCCTCGAGAGCCGGTCCGCGATCGCCGTCGTGAGGGGCACCCCGTCGGGGGTCAGGTAGATCCGCACGCAGCCCTGCGTCTGGAGCTCCTCGATCGCCGCGAAGACCGGCTCCGGCTTGAGCACCATGCCCGCGCCCCCTCCGAATGGCCGGTCGTCGGCCGTGCGGTGCTTGTCAGTCGTCCACTTGCGCAGGTCGTGGACAACCACCGAAAGCAGGTCCCGCTGGAGCCCCTTGCCGAGGATGCTCTCGTCGAGGAAGCCGTCCAGCATCCTCGGGAAAAGCGTCAGGACGTCGATGCGGGGCATGCTGCCCCACCCTTCCGGCGGCAGACCGCCTCAGCTGGCGGTCGCCGGCGTTTCCGGCGCCGCCTGCGGCGCCTCCGGGGCGGCGGTTGATGCACGGCGCGCCCGCTTGATCATTGAGTGCACCGTGTCGGACGCCTTCGCGCCCTTGCCGATCCAGTAGTCCACGCGGTCGAGCCTCATGTTCACCTGCTTGCCCTTCGCGCGGGGATCGTACGTGCCCACCGTCTCGACGGCGTCGCCATCGCGGCGCGAGCGGGCCTCGGCCACCACGATGCGGTAATGCGGCTGGTGCGTGGAGCCTATGCGTGAAAGGCGGATCTTTAGTGCCATGAGAGCGGGATTGTCGGGTGCGTTCTATTAGGAAAAGAGGCCGATGACACCTTTCGGCGCAGTTTCTGTCAAGCCCTGCGCGCGAGGGGTGGTGTCCTAATTTCGATCTCCGGCGCGATGAACGGCTTCGCGATTGGCAATAGACCGCAATCGCACAATCTTAGGGAGTTTCAGTAGTTCAATCCGATGATCACCAGCATCCACACCCTGATTTATTCCGACGATGCCCCCGCAACGCGCGCATTCCTTCGCGACGTTCTCGGTTGGCCCTACGTCGAGGATGCGCTGGGTGGAGGCGCGGGTTGGCTGATCTTCAAGACCGGGCGGAGCGAGATGGGCGTGCACCCGACCCACGGCGTCTACGATGGCAAGACGTTCGAATCGCCGCGGCACCATCTAATCTCCCTGATGTGCGACGACATTTCACACACGGTCGCTGAACTGAAGGGAAAAGGAGCGGAGTTCCGCGGCGATGTTCAGGATCACGGGTACGGACTCGTGGTCATGATGGCCGTTCCTGGCGCGGACGACATCATGCTTTACGAGCCCAAGCATCCGCTGGCCTACAGCCTGTGACCGATTGAAAGGGCAACCAACTCACTCCCACCTTTCACCCTTCGCAAGGCTTCGTTCAGATTAGGACACTACCGCGCGAGGATGGCCTATTCGGCCCGGATCCGCCCCGCCGAGGGGCTTTGCAATTGACCGCCGCACAACCGGGGAGGAGGTTGTGCCCTCCATGCTCAAGGCCGGCATCGTCGGGCTGCCCAACGTCGGCAAGTCCACCCTCTTCAACGCCCTGACGCGTTCGCACAAGGCGGATGTGGCCAATTACCCGTTCTGCACGATAAACGCGAACGTGGGCGTCGTGACTGTGCCGGACGACCGCCTGGAGGTCCTCCGGAGGATAGCGAAGGTGAACATGGCCATCCCCACGACGATTGAATTCGTGGACATCGCGGGCCTGGTCGCCGGCGCGAGCAAGGGCGAGGGCCTCGGCAACCAGTTCCTGGCGACTATCCGAGAGGTGGACGCCATCGTGCACGTCGTGCGCTGCTTCGAGGACCCCGACGTCGTCCATACGATGGGCTCCATCGACCCGGTCCGCGACATCGAGGTCGTCACGACCGAGCTGATCCTTTCCGACCTGGAGGCCGTGCAGAAGCGGATCGAGAGGACCCAAAAGAAGGCGAAGAGCGGCGACAAGGAGTCGCTGGTCGAGATGGCGCTCCTCGAGCGGCTGGCCCCGCACCTGAATGCCAACAGGCCGGCCAGCGCGCTCGGCGTCCATGAGGACGAGGCGAGGCTGCTCCACCACTTCCAGCTCCTGACCGCGATGCCGGTGATCTATGCCTGCAACGTCGCGGAGAACGCCCTCTCCACCGTGGAGCAGAACCCCTTCGTCCAGAAGGTGGCGGCATTCGTGCGCGACCACCATGACGCGGCCCACGTGCCGATCAGCGCGCGGATAGAGGCCGAGCTTGCCGACCTGGCACCGGACGAGGCCAAGGAATTCCTGAGGGACCTTGGCGTGGCCGATTCGGGGGTGTCCTCGCTGATCCGCGCCACATACGCCCTCCTTGGGCTGCTGACTTTCTTCACCGAGAACGAGAAGGAGGTCCGCGCCTGGACGATCAAGAAGGGATGGAAGGCGCCGCAGGCCGCGGGGATCATCCACACGGATTTCGAGAGGGGTTTCATAAAGGCCGAGGTCGTCTCATACGCGGAGCTGTCCAAGCTTGGCAGCCTGGCCGCGGCCCGAGAGGCGGGCAAATACAGGCTCGAGGGCAAGGAATACGCCATCCAGGACGGCGACGTCGCGCTCTTCAGGTTCAACGCATAACTTGGCGTCGCTAATTTGGAAGTTACAGGTGCGCCATAGATCCGGCCACGGCCTGAGATCGGGACCGTTGGCGGCCCTAGTCGGGGCTTAGACCTACCCTTTGGATAGGTCGACCGGGAACTCCGATGCAGTGCTCTCGATGTAGGATTTCTTCACTTCCCGGTAGTTGCGGCGCGAACACCAGTGCGTCCCGCCGAAGGAATCGGCGACTCCGATCTGCTTGTAATCATCCTTAAGGAATAGGTTGGGCAGGTGGCGAAAGGTCAGGGTCACGCTGGCACCCACCTCCAGCTCGCAGGGGAACTTATCCGACAGCGGGTCCTCGTAGTCCCGCATGAGAAAGGCGAACTTCTCCATGCGAACGAGCCTGCGCCACCAAGAGGCCCCGCTCAGGTGAAGCCCGTTGGGGCGGGCCTTCCCCGGACCATGGTTCGTGATCGTAAGGGTAACCCGTTTGGGCGGGTGCGCCTGTCCGGGATAGGTGATGATAGCGTTCATCAGGCTCAGGCGCAGCCGCGGCTTTAGAATAACGTCGCGGTAGACGTTCCAGCCCAGCGAAACCGCGGGCAGTAAAAGCGAGACTAGGCTGATGGCGATTGCGACGAAGGCCAGTTTACGGGTGGCCTATCGCCAAGACAATCCGTGGTTGGTGATGGCGTCTCCGTCGGTGCAGCGTTGCGCTGGACTTTGGCCCGTCGTTTCCCAGTACCCCGGTTCCCGAGACGGGCTTCTACGGAACCTCGTAGAACTCTGCCAGGGCCACCTCGGCCGTACTCGTTCACGCAATCCCCATCAGACTCTCCGATGGATAATGCGTTCGATAAGCGGAACGATTTTCGTAAAGGGTGCGTTCTCTTTCCCTTGAATTGACATGGCGTCGGTCTAATCGGAACGAATGCGTATCGTAGACTGGCCAACAAGTCTGGTGAGGAAGAAAAAGCTCGGGTTAATATCGCTTGTGGTCGTGTTGTGCCTCGTAGGGATGGGTTCGGCCGCCCATGCCAACGACATAGCCTATGTGGCCGATTCCGGGGGTGGATTTGGCGTCATCGATTTCACTGCCCGAACGTACACAGCGATCACGACGACGGGGGTGCCTATACTCAGCGGCCTGGGAGAGGTAGGCGGTTCCCTCTTCGGCGGGGTCGCGAACAGCGATCAACTCTACTCTATAAATACAACGACCGGAATCGCGACGGCGGTCGGCACCCCACCCCCAATCAGCTCCCAATATTTTGGCGGATTCGGCTCAACAACGACCGGGCTTTATGTAGTAGATCAAAGCTTAAACTTGTTGTCCGTCAGCACAGCAGGGACGGCAGCCACCGTCATCGGCCCGGGCGCCACTGCGCCGAATAGAATAAATGCCAATATTTGGGATCTGTCCACAGGTTCAAGCACGTTGTATTACGCCATCGGCGGCATCCTGTATTCCGTTGACACGACGACCGGCTACTTTACGTCGCTCGGCACTATGGAGATCGTGAGCGGCGGTGTTCCTCCCGGCTACCCGACTCCTGCTCCCGGCACCTATGACACAGCGGACATAGGCCCTCTCGTCTATGTAAACAGCACCCTGTACGGGGCTGATGCAAACCACAACATCTATTCGCTGAACACAGTCAACGGGTCCGCTACATACCTCTACAACATAGGCGCAGTCGAGCCGCGTACTATTGATGGCCTCGCGCCGTACCCGGTATCTGGAGGGGGTGGCGGCGGGAGCGCTCGTCTTATCAACATCTCCACACGTGCCCAGGTAGGGACCGGTGGAAGTATCCTAATCCCCGGCTTCGTGATTCAGGGTAGTGGCACGGAAACCCTCCTGATCCGCGGCGATGGGCCTAGTTTGACCCAGTACGGTGTCTCCGGGGTCCTGGCCCAGCCCAGTCTCAGCGTCTACAGCGGGCAGACGGTGATCGCCTCAAACACGGGCTGGGGCACAAATCCAAACCCGTCGCAGATCGCCAGCGTCGCTGCTCAGGTGGGAGCCTTCCCCTTCTTATCCGGCAGCGCCGACTGTGCCGTGATTGTCAGCCTGCCCGCCGGTGCGTATACCGTGGAAATCTCCGGTGTGAACAACACGACTGGAGTCGCGCTTGCCGAGGTCTACGAAGTGTCGTCGAGCGGCACCCGGCTCGTCAACATCTCCACCCGGGCTCAGGTTGGAACAGGTGGCAATATCGAGATTGCCGGTTTCGTGATCTCGGGAAGCGGGACCGAGCAGTTGCTCGTGCGGGGCGATGGGCCTAGTTTGACCCAGTATGGTGTCTCCGGGGTCCTGGCCCAGCCCAGTCTCAGCGTCTTCAGCGGGCAGACGGTGATCGCTTCCAACACGGGTTGGGGGACAAATGCCAATCCTGCCCAAATTGCGAGTGTTGCAACAGATGTCGGTGCCTTCGCACTACCGTCGAACAGTGCTGACAGCGCCGTGGTCGCCAGCCTGACGGCAGGCGCGTACACGGCAGAGGTTTCCGGAGTCAACAATACGACAGGAGTAGCCTTAGTAGAAGTTTACGAGGTGCCTGACGATTAGGTGACTGTCGCCTCTAGTGGCTTTAGGAGGTCCCTTGGCGGAAGGCGTGCTGGTTCAGGGACGGGGAACTGACCGACACGGCAGACTGCTGACTGGGGCCCCCTGTCCTGATTGAGATCGGCCCACCTGGGCCAAGGGAATGGGCAGGGTGGCGCACTGGGTGCCCACTCCTACGACGCATCCTGCTCCACTACTTTGAGATTCCCGTCATCGGGTGACGGGCAGACCTCCACACGTCGATGCGGATGACTCAAACCCTGCCTAGCTTGGTGTTACCTATGAATGCTCAGGTTCAGCGTAGGGTCTTTGGCGGAATCCAAGTCCCCGACTCGCCCGTAGGAATCAACCCGTCCCCCTCCGCAAGCGTACATAGTACTGCTCTTCGTAGTTTATCTGGCCTAGATACAAACCCACTGACAGTTGATAAACGAGGTGTTCGACTTCGGTGTTTGCAGAGGTGCTCGTCGGTTGCCCCATCACCGCTATGACTTGCTCCTTGGTTCAACGCCTGATGCCCGGCCAGGGCTGCGCCCGGCGAGCACGGCCGTTGACCTGGGATGAGAACCGCCGCAACCTGTCGCCGCGGGATGATCCGCCCCAATCCCACCGTGAAATTGAGAAGCCCCCTCGTCCTCTTGCTGCTCGCCGCCGCAGTCTGCAGTCCGGCCGGGGCCGAGTCCTGGGGCGAAAGCATAGCCGGCCTCTACCTCACCGTTGATGGCGGCGCACAGGTCCGCGTCGACAAGGCTCCCGACGGGACCTACACCGGCAAGATTGTCTGGCTTAGGACCGACAGGAACCGGCTGGACAAAAACAATCCCGATCCCGGGCGAAAGGGAGACCGCGTCCTCGGGCTTGTCATCCTCCGCGGATTCAAGGCGAACGACGACACGAAGCGTTGGGAGGGAGGGACGATCTACGACCCCAAGAGCGGCAAGACCTACGATGCCTTCATCTGGCGCGACCCGGACGCGCCGGGAGTACTGCGCCTGAAGGGATACCTCTTCGGCATCACCTGGCTGGGACGCTCCACGACGTGGACCGTGGAGAAGAAGCTTCGTGAATGACGGCGATCAACCCTGGGGTCTCGTTGCCGGTTCCGAGGATGAGTCCCCTGCGGACGCCTTCCACCGGCAACCGCACGGCATTTCCGCAAGTATCTCACAGGGAGATCGTTAGATACAACATTTGACCTCGATCCCGGCTGCCGAGAACTCCCGGCGGATGCGCCGGGCGAACTCAACCGCGCGCGGGCTGTCGCCATGCAGGCAGATTGTGTCGGCGTCGACGGGAACCTCGGTGCCGTCCGCCGCCTGCACAATGCCCTCCCGTGCGATCCGCAGCGCCTGGCGGGCCGCGTCGTCCTCGTCCGCGATGACGGCCCCGGGATCCGAGCGCGGAGTCAGCGTCCCGTCGCCCCTGTAGGACCGGTCGGCGAAGGCCTCGCCCGCCACCTTTAGGCCTCGGGCCCTGCCGATGGATAGCAGTTCGCTTCCGGCAAGGGTGACCAGGGCCCACTGCGAGCCGGACTGGCGGTTTGCCTCGGCCAGAGCCTCGACGACCGCCGTCGCGAGCACCCTGTCCCGCGCGGCCATGCCGTAGAGCGCCCCGTGAAGCTTCACGTGGCCCACCCGTGCGCCGAGCCCCGCCGCCACCTCTTGCAGCACCCCCGCCTGCTCCACCACGAGGGCCGCGGCGTCCGCGGGAGACACCGAAAGCTCCCTCCTGCCAAAATGCTCCCGGTCGGCGAAGCCCGGGTGGGCTCCGATCGCGGCCCCGTGGCGCAGTGCGAGCGACACGGCCAAGCGCATGGTGCCCAGGTCCCCGGCGTGCGCGCCGCACGCGATGTTCACCGAGGATACTAGGGGGACAAGATCGGCATCAAACCCGCAGCCCTCACCCACGTCCGCGTTGAGATCTATGGAAGCGCGGCGGTTCATGAATGGCTGAATTTCCCGGCGAGCCCCTCGCGCAGGAGCGCGAGCCTGTGCTCCTGCGCGTGCGCCAGGGCGTGCGCCTCGGCGACCGAGGATGCGGCGAACCTCAGGCCGTCCCCCGGGGCAAGCTGCGCGAGAAGCGGCATGTCCACCCCGATCGCGTGGGCGACCCGCGGATACCCGCCGAGCGTCTGCGCATCGGCCATGAGCACGATCGGGTGCCCGTCGGGCGGGGCCTGCACCGTGCCTGGCGCCACCGCCGCTGAGACGAGTTCCCCGCGGCCCGAGCGCTCAAGCTGGGGTCCGCCCAGCCTGATTCCCATGCGGTCACAGTTTGGCGTGACCTTGAACAGGGCTGAATAGAGCGCCTCGCCATATTCCTTCGCGTGGGCTCCAGGCACAACCCGGACGGCCGGCTCAGGCGAATAGTGCGGGAGCACCCGCTCGTCGATGCTCCAATGGCCGGCCGGATGCCGCGCCGACGGCAGGAGGCGGACAACGTCCCCCTCCCGCAGGGCGCGCCCACGGAACCCGCCGAATCCGGCCGTGAGGAAGGTTCCCCTTCCCCCCAGCACCGGCTCGACGTCTATCCCCCCCGAGATGGCCAGGTATGCGCGGCAGCCCTGGACGCGCCTCCCGAACTTCAGCCGTCCGCCCGCCTCGATCCGGAGCGGCCTCCATGCCGGCATCCCGTCGAACCGCGCCCCGCAGACGGCGACCCAGGCGGCCTCCGCGAACTCGAGGTCGGGCCCGGTGAGCGTGATCTCAAGCGCGGGTGCGTCCTCCGGATTTCCGACGAGGAGGTTTGCCACCCGGAGCGCAAACGGGTCCGCCGCGCCGCCGAGAGGCACACCCTCGGCAAGGTGCCCGCGCCGCCCCAGGTCCTGGACGGTGGTCAGCATGCCGGCGCGTATGACCCTCATTTCCATGTTCCGAATTCGGCCGCGGAGATGGCCCTGAACCGGACCCGGTCGCCCGGCCTGAGGAGGGCGGCGGGGTTGCCTTCGGGCCGGAAGAGGGCTACCGGCGTCCGGCCGATGATCTGCCACCCTCCCGGGGACTCCACCGGGTAGACGCCCGTCTGCGGGCCCCCGATTCCCACCGAGCCCGCCGGAACGCGGCCGCGGGGCGTGTCGCGCCTGGGCGTGTGCAGCGCCTCGGGAAGGCCCCCCAGATAGGGAAACCCGGGCGTGAACCCCACTGCGTGGACCAGGTAATCGGCCCCCGAATGGAGCGCCACAACCTCGGCGGCCTTGAGGCCGCAGCGGCCGGCGACAAGCTCCAGGTCGGGCCCGAAGTCCCCGCCGTAGCACACCGGAATCTCCAAGGTCCCGGCCGCGGCCGCCGGAGCGCCCCCGGCCGCACTCGCGGCACAGGCCTCCATGAACCGGCAGACCGATGCATAGGCGTCCTCGGAGGCCTCGGCAAACTGCAGGGGGTCGTAGAATGCCGTGACCGTCGCGTACGCCGGGACCACGTCGACGATCCCCCTGCCCTTCGCGGCCACCAGCGCCTCGGCGAGCCTCCGCACGGAGCCGAGCGTCGCCGCGTCAATCGCCGGGCCCAGCGTCGCGACAACCGCCGAATCGCCGAGGGGCTCGAGATTCATGGGGACGATCAGCCCGCGCGGAGAAGCTTCTCCGCGTGCGCGAGCGCGCTCTTCGCGTTCCGGTCGCCCAGCATCCGGGCGAGCTCGCCCACCCGGGCCTTCCGGTCCCCGTGGATGGGCTTGATCGTCACGACAGCCCTGTCGCCCGACTGGTCCTTCTGGACCACAAAGTGACTCGCGGCGTGCGCCGCCACCTGCGGCAGGTGGGTCACGCAGAGCACCTGGTGGCGCGCCCCTATCGCCGCCATCCGCTCCCCGACGACGTTCCCGATCTCCCCGCCCACGTTCGCGTCGACCTCGTCGAAGACCAGGACGGGGACGGAGTCGAGATCCGCCAGTATCGCCTTCAAGGCGAGCATCACCCGCGCAAGCTCGCCGCTCGACGCGATCCGGCTCAGCGGGAGCGGCGGCTCGCCGGCGTTCGGGGAGAAGAGGAATTCGCAGCCGCAGTCGCCCGCAGGACCCAGCCCGGGCGCGTCCGTGATCGAGACGCGGAACTCCGCCTTGTCGAAGCCGAGCTCCGCGATCCCCGCGGCAGCGGCCCGCCCAAGCTCCTTCGCGGCCCTCTGGCGCACCGCCCTCAGCGCCGCCGCGGCCTTCCTCGCCTCGCGGGCGGCCCCCTCGATCTGCTCGTCCAGGCGCGCAAGGGTCCCCTCGATGTCGCCGTGCGACGCCACGCGCCGCCGCATGGACTCGCGCGCCGCGGCCACGGAGCGCAGGTCGGGTCCGTGGCGCCGCCGGGCCTCGAGCCAGGCGTTCATGCGCTCCTCAAGCGGGCCGAGGCCGTCGGGGTCCGCCTGCATCTCGCGGCCAAGCGAGGCATATTCCGCGGCGAGCTCGACAAGCTCCGCGGAGGCGGACGCCAGGCGGTCGGCGAGCGCCTTGCTCGCGGGATCGATCGACTCGAGCCGCCGCGCCTCGCGCACGAGCGCCGCCACGCGGGAGGTGGCTCCGTCCTCGCCCGACAGCCCCGCCTCGAGCGCCGACGCGAACGCCGCGATCTCCTGCGCCCGGCTCATCCGCTGGAAGTCGCGCTCAAGCGCGGCGATGGCCTCCTCCGAAAGGTCGAGCCTGTCGAGCTTGGCGAGTTGGGCCTCCATGAACGCGAGCTCGTCCGGGGTGAGCCGCGCCTCCGAGGCGATCCGCTCGCTCTCCGCCTGGAGGTCGCACCACGCCCCGTACCGCTCGGCGTAGGCCTCGAGGGCCGGGCCTGCCCGGCCGTAAAGGTCCAGGAGCTCGAGCTGGCACGAATCCCTGAGAAGCCGCCTCGGTTCGCTCGGCCCGTGGAAGTCGATCCAGCGCTCGCCGATCCGCTGCAGGGCCGCGAGCGTCGCCAGGCCCCCGTTGACCGTGATCTTCGGCGCCCGTTCCAGAGGCACGCTGCGCTTGAGGACCAGGAGGCCGTCCTCGCAGGCCGGCAGGTCCAGCTCGGCAAGCAGCGCGTTGACCGTTTCCGAGTCCCTGAAGTAGAGCGACGCCTCGACCTCGCACGCCGGCGTCCCCTGCCGGATGATCGACTTGTCCGCGCGCTCGCCGGCCAGCAGGCCCAGCGCGCCGACCACGATGCTCTTCCCCGCGCCGGTCTCGCCGGTTATGGCGGCGAACCCCGGCTCGAAATCCACCGACACGTCGTCGAGGAGAGCGAGGTTGCGGATGCGCAGCGACTGGAGCATTGGGGCGTTCCCTCGGGCATCCCGCCCTAGACCGCGTGCCTGGGGAGCAGGGGCATCAGCTTCTTGATGTCCTGCACGGCATCCCTGTGGCACACGAGCAGGGCGTCGGGCGTCTCGACGACCACCAGGTCCCTCACGCCGCAGAGCGCGATCACGCGCCCGCTGCTGACGGCGATCGTGCCGCTTGTGCCCACCGAAACCACACTCCCCCGCAGGACATTGCCCGACCCGTCGGCCGCCAGGTGCTTTGGCAGCGCGGTCCACGCCCCGGCGTCGTCCCAGTCGAATTCCGCCACGACGGTCGAGACCGAGGAGGCCTTCTCAAGGACAGCGAAATCGACCGAGATCTTGGGGAGCGGCGCAAAACGGGACGCGAGGTAGGGGGCGGGGTCGCCGGCCGGGAAGTCCCGGATGAACGCCGCCAGCTCGGGCGCCGCGCGCTCGGCCTCGGAGAGGAACTGCCCGACGCCCCACACGAACATCCCTGCGTTCCACGCATAGCGCCCGCTGGCGACATAACGCCGGGCGGACCGGTCGCCCGGCTTTTCCACGAACCGCTTCACGCGCAGGAGCCTGCTTCCGTCGCTTCCCCTCGCGCGCTCGCCGCCAAGTTCGAGGTAGCCGAAGCCCGTCGCGGCATAGGTCGGTGGAACCGCAAAGGTGAGCAGGCCGTGGCCGGCTCCACCCGCCCATGCGAAGGCCTGCGCAAGCTGCTCGGAGAAACGCGCCGCGTTGCGGATCAGCGCGTCGGCCGGCAGGAGCGCAACGACCCCGTGCGGGTCGCGCGCCCGGACAAGGCCTGTCGCGAGCGCCGCGGCCGGGGCCGTGTCCCGCCTCGCAGGCTCCCCGACGATCTGTTTCCTCGGGAAGCGGGGAAGCGCCTTCCGGATGAGCGGGACCTGCGACTCGTTCGTCAGGATCCAGATGTTCTTCTCCGCCACGACGCCCCTCACCCGGAGGATCGCCTCCTCCAGCAGCGTCCGCTCCGAGAAGAGCCGGAGCAGGTGCTTGGGCGCGCGCGCGCGGCTCAAGGGCCAGAAGCGCTCGCCGCTTCCGCCTGCCATGATGCAGGCGTGGAACCGGGGATTCGTCTTCATCTGTTTCGTGCGCAAAGACTCGCCCGTGAACGGGCCCGCGCCAAGCCGGAATGCGGCCCTCACGCCCGGATGACAATCTTCCCGAACTGGCCACCGCGCTCCATCAGGTCGAACGCCTCCGGCCCGCGATCGAGGGGGAAGACCCCGCTGATGACGGGCCTCAGCCGGCGGTTGGCCACGAACGCCGTCATCGCGGACCAGTCCGCCGGGCTTCCCATCGTCGTCCCAAGGAGGGAGGTCTGCCTCCAGAACACCTTCCGGAGCGCGAGCTCGGGCACGCTGCCCCGGGTCGCGCCGAAGAACACGATCCGGCCGCCCGGCGCCGCGAGGTCGACCAGGTCGGCGAAACCGGGGCCTCCCGCGCTGTCGACAATGACGTCGAACAGTCCGGGCGCCCTGGCCGCGCCCGCGGCCCAGCCGCCGCGGTCGTAGCGGAACCCTCCCCTGGCGCCCATTGAGACCGCCCGCGCTATTTTGTCGTCCGAGCCCGACGTGACCCAGACCTCATTGCCGGCCGCCAACGCGAACTGGAGCGCAAAGAGCGCGACCCCGCCCCCTACCCCGGTGACAAGCAGGCGCTCGCCGGGCGCCAGGCGGGCCCGGCTCATCAGCGCCCGCCACGCCGTCAGCCCGGCCAGCGGAAGCGCCGCGGCCTCCTCCCAGGACAGGTGCGCGGGCCTCGGGGCCAGCTGCGACACGGGGACCGCTATCGCGCCCGCCAGGGTCCCGTCGCGCGGGAGCCCGAGGATCGTGAAACTCGGACCCTGGGCGCCTTCGGACGGCCCCCAGTCGAACGCGGGATTGATCACGACCTCCCGCCCCACCCAGGACGGGTCGGAGCCCGGGCCCACGGAGGCCACGACGCCCGCGCCGTCCGAGCCGGGGATGCACGGATACCTGAGGCCCGCATACTGTCCAAGTTTGATCCAGACGTCGCGGTGGTTGAGCGCGGCCGCCCTCAGGTCCACCACCGCTTCGCCGGGCCCCGGGTCGGGGTCCGGGACCTCGGAGACGGCGACCCTGCCGACGGCCTCGATCCGAATGGCTCGCATGGGTCCCGGGCCGCGTCAGACGTGGACGATCACGTCCTTCGGCCTGAAGCGGACCTTTGGAAGGGTCGCGTACTTGTCGTCGCCCGCGCGGTATCCGGCCGCGCACGCGCAGAGCGCCCCGTAGCCCATCGCCGAGAGCCCGAGGATTTCATTGTACTGCGCCGGCTCAAAACCCTCCATCGGGCAGGTGTCGATGCCGAGGACAGAGGCGGCCGTTATGAACATCCCGAGCGCGATGTAGACCTGGTGGGCCATCCAGAAGTCGAGCACGCCCGCCTTGCGGCTCTTCTCGGTTCCCCCATGCAGCATCTCGGCGAACCCCGTTAGGCTTTCCCGGGTGGTGCCGCGCACCTCGGCGGTCCTCGCCAGATGGCGCTCGATGTCGGTGGTGTCCAGGCCCTTTCTCCCCGCAAAGACGACGAAGTGCGAGCAGTCGACCGGCTGGCTCTGCCCCCAGGACGCCGCGGAAAGCCTCTTCCGCACCGCCGCGTCCTGCACGACGACGAACTTCCATGGCTGGAGGCCCATCGTGGACGGGGAGAGCACGAGCGCCTTCTCGAGGGCGGACCACGTGTCCGCAGGGATCCTCTTCGACGCGTCGAATTTCTTGGTGGCATACCGCCAGTTGAGCGCGTCGGTGACGAGAGTTGTGGATGCGGGCGTCATGGTGGTCGGGCCAGAATGAGACTCCCCGTTGAAGCCTTTGTCAAAGCGCCGGCTGGAACAACCGTCCCAGGACGGGCAGGCGGGCGAGCACCGCCTCGAGCTCGTCGCGCCCCTCTATCCGGAGCGCCCAGAGGACAAGGCCGTACGCGCCCACCCCGACGGGGATGAGCCCGCCGACCGCGGCCGCGTCGGTCGCCCTGACACCTAGGCCAAGCCATCCGAGCGCCCGCCAGCCCCCGGCCACCACCCCCGCCATGGCCGCGGTCGCAACGACCACCTTGGCGACGCTGGGCCAGAGCGGCGCGAAGTGCATCTCGGGCAGGCGGCGGACGAGGGCCCTCCCGAGCAGGTAGGTCTGGGCGATTATCGCGGTCGTGCTTGCCGCAACGATGCCGACGACGCCCAGGAACTGGATGAGCACGAGGCTCACCCCGATGTTGATCAGGAAGTCCACCAGCGCCACCCGAACCGGCGTCTTCGTGTCCTTCACCGCATAGAACGCCCGGACCATGAGGCTGACCACCGAGAAGAACGGCAGGCCGATGGCCATGAGGCTCAGCAGCAGCCCCATGTTGTGAGCGGCCTGGTGTGTCACGTTTCCGTGCTGGAAAATGAGGCGAACGATCGGCCCGCTGAGAAGCGCGAGCCCCGCCGCGGCCGGAACGTTGATGATGAGGATCAGGCGGATGCCCTTCCTGAAGTCGCCCGCCATCGCGCCGAAGTCCCCCTTCACGGCATGCGCCGCGATCAGGGGATAGACCACCGTCGAGACCGCGATCGCGAACACCCCGATCGGGAACTCCATCAGCCGGTTGATCGCGTAGAGATAGGTGGCCGACGCGTCGTCGAGCGAGAACGCGAGGAGGCGAGACACCGAGAAATTGATCTGGTAGATCGCGGTGCCGAAGATGCCGGGCGTCATGAGCAGCGCGATCTCGCGCACTCTGGGCGAGAGCCCGAGATCAAAACGCGGCCTCCAGCCCATCCCGATGAGTACGGCCGCGGGAACGGCCATCTGCAGGAATCCGCCCGCAAGCACGCCCGCGCAAAGCCAGTGGATCGCGGCGATCGGCGTCGCCGCGTAATGGGAAGCGGCGAGCGCGAGCGTGGCGATCATGGAAAGGTTCAGCCAGATGGGAGAAAGCGCCGGCTCGACGAACCGCTGGAGGACATTGAGGGTCGCGCTGAACGCGGCCGCCAGGCTGATGAGCGCAAGGTACGGGAAAAGGGCCACCGTCAGGTCCGCCGCCACGTACCATTTCTCCTCGTGCCCGGGGATGAGCCGCGACTGGCTGAAGGCGGCCATCGCCAGGAGCACGACGGCGCCCGTGGCGACGACAAGCCACGAGGTGACCTTCGAGAGGAGGGAGAACGTCCCTGGCCTCCCGTTTGCATGCAGCTCCTCCTGGAGCGTGGGCACGAACGCCGCCGTCATCGACCCTTCCGCGAGCAGCCGCCTGAAAAGGTTGGGAAGGATGAAGGCCGTCGTGAACGCCGACATGACCCATCCCGTCCCGAACACCGCCAGCGCAAGCGAGTCGCGCAGCAGCCCGAGGACCCGCGAGACCACCGTCAGCAACGAGATGACCCCGATATTCTTGAGGCTTTTCGACACGCGGGCTCGGCCAGCCTTACGGCCTCTTCAGTATCATCTTCGAGCCTTCAATGGTCACTTCGGAAAGCTTGGACCACGCTTCCGCGATGTCCTCCGGCACCGGATCCGTGAACAGGAGCTTCTTCATGAGCCATTCCCGGGCAAAGGGGATCCGCTGCAGGGGGCAGCACCCGACGAAGAACACGTCCGGAACGAATTGGAAGCCCCCCCCGACCTTCACGAAGCTCCCGGTGGCCTGGACCACGAAGTTCCCCGTGAAGCCGTATTCGTTGTACGCGTACACCTGCGCGAACTGGATCTTGCCGTCGTGGATCCGGGCGTTGAGCGGCAGTTTTTCAAACTCCTTGGGCGGCGGCGGCGGCGGCGGCTGGACAAGCGTGTTCGGCGGCAA
>Ga0181530_10000245_pt1 | contig 68956 bp, 49 predicted proteins | sample PEATcosm2014_Bin_42_FD_119769 | JGI IMG/M metagenome (GOLD analysis project Ga0181530, IMG submission 119769) | Peatland microbial communities from MTU Mesocosm Facility, Houghton, MI, USA - PEATcosm2014_Bin10_60_metaG | ecosystem: Environmental > Terrestrial > Soil > Wetlands > Peat | place...
CATTGCGCATGTTGTCAGGGAGCTTTGCTCCGGCTCGAGTCGCTGACTTCCGCTGCTGGTAAAGCGCGATTGCATCTCCCCTTCGCCCCACCTTCTCGCGCTTGAGCTTTCCATCGACCCTATGCCGAATCCACCACACGTTGCTGCCAGGAACCTTCTGCCAGACACCGGGGACGCGCGACTGCTCTTTTCGAGGCACTTTGTTCTCCAAGGATCATCTGGTACAAAGCTTCCCCATAGGTATCACCATCTTCGAGACACACGTCGTCACTCTTGAAGGATTTCTTGTAAGTTGTTGATTTTATGGTGCCCGGAGGGGGACTTGAACCCCCACGACCGGTTAAGGTCTGCGGATTTTAAGTCCGCTGCGTCTGCCAGTTTCGCCATCCGGGCTCGTCGCTAATTCCCTCTTAATTTCCTCCTTTTCAGGCAGTTACCTCAATATTGATCCTACTCCCCTGAGGTACGCCGGTTGGGTTCTGCGCGGTTCCACGAGGTTCTATGTGGGTTGTTTGGGCATCGTTCAGGCATAGTCCCAACACGCCAAATACCCAGTCTACGCCCCATGTTTACGCTGCCCTCCAGCACCCAATTGGCTGGGTCGCTTCCAGCGTTTACTCGCAATTCCACAATGATCGCCCACAGGTCAAGCTCCCTGTCGAACTGCACTGGAGCCATTCTATCGCGCAGTTCACTGATTCCAACTCTCGACCGGCTCGTGCCGGAGAGAACCTGGCACTGGCGTCTACGGGCATATGACGTGCCTTTGCAGCGAAGGGAGTAGGGGGCGAGGAATGCAAGTCCCTGAAGATCAAGCAAGTGCCAGAGTCCGAGCCAGCCGCCTGTGCGGCGAGAAAATCGCCTATTGGATGCTTTTGCGCTCGTGAATTGGATTATAATTTCGCGGTATAACGCATGGTTTTTAGCGGGAAAGTGTCCTAGGAGACTGATCGCAGCGGCCTCAAGGACTGGCTGATCGACGTATGTCATTTTCTTCGTACGTTCAAGGGCATGCAGCAACGTCAGTGGAGCTTCCACTGGTGCACACAACTACGTGCTTCCGCCTGAATTCGTATTGCCGGCGCCACTCGATCCAGACGAGTCCATGTAAGGTATTCGATGAAAACCTGACTTACTTCTTCTATGGACGGCCCTCGTATAGAGATAGGTCTGCGACAAAACCCGTTCGCGATATCGGCGTTTACCCAGTATGCTTCGTTTTCAAGCCTGGTGCGATCTCTGTTACGCCTAGAAGGCTATATCCATTCGATTCGGGTGCATTTGGGATGGGCCTCTATAACCCGGCGATTCCCGCCAGCCAAGCGCTTCTAATGTATGAGCTTGCAAATCGCCTGAACCTCGCCCGAAGCGACGTGCCTGGGCATCCATTAGTAATCGAGCTCGATCGATCTCGTTTCGTACAAATCCAGTGGGATGGGGTACAAAGTGGGAATTACAAGCGTCGTCGCGAGCCGGATCCTCCGCGCGGTTAAACTGAGGTCCGGACTTATGGCCGCAGTGACCATGCTGGCGGGGCACGCAGTCGCGCAGGTGGAGTATGTTGATCCCACCATCGGCAATGTTGGCATTCTCCTGGTGCCCACCCGCCCGGCCGTGTTCCTGCCCAACAGCATGGTGCGTGTGTATCCACTCCGCGCCGACGCCTTGGATGATCGCATTGAGTCCTTTCCGCTGACCATCAGTTCCCACCGGATGCAGGAGCTATTCAGCGTCATGCCCGGAGAGGACGGCAGCGCCGCCTATGATCAGGAAAAGACTACGCCGTATTACTATTCCACCCGCTTCGACGAGTCGCTGATTCAGACGGAGTTCTCCGCAACCGAGCGCTGCGGCTACTTCCGCTTTACCTTCCCGGACGGCAAGGCTTCCGTCGTAATGGCCAACCGCATGCCCGGCGACCTGGAGACGCAGGACGGCGCCGTGGTCAGCGGCGAAGAGCGTTTCAGCAACATGAAGGCCTTTGTCTACGGTGAATTCAGCGCGCCGGTTACTTTCAAGCTTGAAAACCTTGGCGACAGGAATCGCGTTACCGTCTCAAGTCAAGGCGCGAAGGCTCTCGAGTTCCGGTATGGCATTTCATTCATCAGCGTAGAGCAGGCAAAGAGAAATCTGCGTCACGAGATTCCAGCGTGGGGCTTTGACAAGGTCAAAGATGCCGCAAGGGCCCGCTGGAATCAGGTCCTCGGCCGGATCGCTGTGGAGGGCGGTACCGAATCGCAGCGCAGGGTCTTCTACACCGCTCTTTATCGTTGCTTCGAGCGGATGGTCAACATCACGGAAGACGGCCGCTACTACAGCGCCTTCGATCATCGGGTCCATGAGGATCAGCGCCCGTTCTATGTCGATAACTGGCTTTGGGATACCTTCCGCGCGCTTGAGCCGCTGCAGACCCTGCTCAACCCTGACATGGAAGCGGACAAGATCCAGTCCTATGTGCGCATGTACCAACAGTCAGGAGTTATGCCGACCTTCGCGCTGGTTTCGGGGAACTACGCGTGCATGAATGGCAATCACGCCGCGCCCTGGTTTGCGGATGCCTGGTTCAAAGGCGTTCGGAACTTCGATCTGCAGGCTGCCTTCGACGGTGTTCGCAAGCGATCTCTTGAGGGCACGCTGCTTCCCTGGCGCCTGGGGCCCAAAGGACGGCTTGACGAGTTTTATGCCGCCCACGGCTATATGCCCGCTTTACGTCCCGGAGAAATGGAGACCGATGCGCAGGTTGATCCGTCCGAGAAGCGGCAACCCGTGCCGGTCACTCTTGAGAACAGCTTCGATGACTGGTCGATTGCCCAGCTCGCGCGTGTTCTCGACAGGCCGCAGGACGAAAGACTCTTTCTTCAGCGTGCCGCGAACTACAAGAACCTTTTCCGCGCGGAGAAGGGGCTGATGTGGCCGAAGGACTCAGAGGGACGATGGATTGAGCCGCTGGATCCTAAGTTCGATGGCGGGATGGGCGGACGGGACTATTACGACGAGAACAACGGCTATACCTACACCTGGGATGTGATGCACGACTTCAACGGCCTGATCGAGTTGATGGGCGGAACCGGAAAGGCCACTGCCAACCTGGATCAGCTTTTTCGCGAGCCTCTGGGTCGCTCGAGGTATGAGTTTCAGGCGAAGTTTCCCGATTCCACGTCGATGGCGGGCCAGTTCTCGATGGGAAACGAACCCAGCCTCGCCATACCCTACATCTACAACCGGCTCGGGGCTCCCTGGAAAACGCAGAAGCGCGTCCGCATGCTTCTCGAATCGTTTTTCACCGATACGCTCGAAGGCATGCCGGGCGATGAAGATGGCGGCGGCATGAGCGCCTTCGTGGTGTTTTCGATGATGGGTTTCTATCCTGTCACGCCGGGAATTCCAACCTATGACATCGGCAGTCCGGTCTTTGACAAGGCAACCATTCATCTCAGGAATGGAAAGGACTTCGTCATTGTTGCCCATCATACTTCCCATGAAAACAAGTATGTGCAAAGCATCCGCCTGAACGGAAAGTTGCTCAACCAGGTCTGGTTTCGCCACGCGGACATTGCCAATGGCGGCACGCTTGATTTGACGATGGGCGACACGCCGAACACCTCGCTCGGCTCCGCAGTTGCCAGTTTTCCGCCCGCGTCCTTCGATGTCCACCCGGAAGAATTGAGCAAGTAGGGTCCGATCTGCTGCTGCGCTGAATCAGGAGCGAAACAGCCAGGCGATGGGGAGAATTGCGCGCGCCGATTGCTTCACATCCACCAAGGGAAGGGCTCTCGCGACCGCGATGTTTCACTGCCCCCGCGCTGTTGCATGCCTGGCGCGAATACCGGCGCTGCAACAGGCCCCAGGTTTATCTGTTTCCCAGCACCCTCGGCGATCGGGGCTTGGAAGAACCGATCGCCGACAAGATGGTTTGGTCACCCTTTACCGCTGCACCCGATGCAGAACCACTGGGATGCTGGCCGGGACGCGGAAGGAAGGATTCCGCGACGGATCCGATCCATCCGGCGGGGGCCCAATCGCCGGGCGCGACCCCGCCGGCTCCTCGGGCCGGCTCGGCGGCTGGAAGCCGGGAGCCATCGCTCGCTGGAGCTCGATCTGGTCTCCTTTCAGCTTTCCCGTATAAGTGCTGCTGCCGGCCTTGAAGGAGACACTATTGCCATCCACTTTCCCTTCCTCGATTGGGACGGGCGCATCGCCTCCGCCGAAGAAGCCGCCACCGGCGCCCTCCACGCTCCCCGTCAGGTTGTTCCCATTCTGCTGCAGAGAGAACACCGTGGCGCTGTTGCCAGGGAGGAATGCGAGCGGGCCGGAGGCGGCGCCAGCTTGCTGTATCGGCCTCCACAGGCCGGTGATGCCTGAGCCCACCGGCGCCTCGCGTTCCCAAACCGCCGCCTGCGGACGGAGCGTCGCCCCTTTCGCCGCAATCGTAACGCTGGCCGCCGCCAGCGAAGGAGACGCCGCCTCCACGGTGATGCTCCCGGCAGCCTTCGTTGCCTGGACCAGGGCCATGCAAAGACCGGAGAAGGCTTTTCGCGATGTGCCCTTGTCGGATTCCTGGTCAGTGGGGTCGCCGTTGCCCACGCCGATCAGTCTGCCCTCGCCGGAGACCTGGAACGTCACAACGTTATCGGTGATGGGCACCACGCGGCCTTGCGCATCGTGAACTTCGACGGCAAACATGGCCACGTCCTCGCCATCGGCGGAAATCTCCTGTCGGTCCGCATTCATCACGAGCCTGGCCGCGCGGCCCGTGGTCTCCCGCTTTGCCGTCATCACCAGCTTGTCGTCCTTGAACCCTCGCGCTTCAACCGTGCCGGGAGCATATTTCACGTTCCACGCCAGGTGTGAATCCTTCTTCATTTCCTTCGTGCCCAGGCTCTGGCCGTTGAGCAGCAACTCCACCTTGTCCAGGTTGGAATAAACCCAAACGGCGATCTCTTTTCCTTCCATGCCCGGCCAATTCCAATGCGGGAAGACGTGCAGAACCGGCTGCGATGTCCACCAGGATTGGTAGTAGTAGAAGGTGTCTTTGGGAAAGCCGCACGTATCGATAATCCCGTACTGCGAACTGATGTTGGGCCACCCGTTTGGCGAGGGTTCACCGCGGTAGTCGAACCCTGTCCACACAAAGCCTCCCGAAAGCCACAGCCGCGCATTGCAAAAGCTCCACCAGCCTTCCGCCGAAGCGCGGCCCGTGGTAGTGTACGGATCGTACGAACCCACATAGCCTTTGTCGAAGTCGGTGACGTAGATGCCGCGCGTGCCCACGGCGCTGACCGTTTCAGTGCCAACGACCGGCTTGTCGGGATGGGCTTTGTGGTAGGCCTCCGCGCCGGGGTCCATGTAGTTGTAGCCCATCACGTCGCACTCCACCAGGCCGCCGGCCCCAATCGCGCGGATGGGTGCGATCGACACCGGCCGCGAACCATCGTACTCGGTGGCGACGGCTTTCATCGCGGTCAGAATATGCAATCCCGTTTCCGTGTTCGCCTGGCCTTCTTCATTTCCCATGGACCACATGAAGACGCACGGATGATTGCGATCACGTCGGACAAGATCGCCAAATTGGCTCAGGCCTTCAGGATTTGAAGACATCATCCGCGTCTCATCGAACACCAGCATCCCCAGCTCGTCGCAGGCGTCGAGCAGTTCCGGAGTGGGAGGGTTATGCGACGTGCGCCAGGAGTTGCAACCCATCTCCTGAAGCTTCCTCACGCGGTAATACTGCACGGCGTCAGGCAGCGCCGCACCCACGCCGGCGTGGTCCTGGTGATTGCAGGTTCCTTTCAGCTTGACTGACTTGCCGTTAAGAAAAAAGCCCTTCTCCGCGTCGAATTTCACCGTGCGAATGCCAAACGGCGTCTCGTAGCGATCGACGACCTCGCCGCCCGCTCTCACCTCCGTCACCAGCTTGTAAAGGTTTCTCTCTTCGAGGGACCAAAGCAGTGGCCTCCTCACCACCAACTCCTGCTCGAAAGTCTTCTCTCCGCCTTCCGGAATGGACACGGGGATTGCGGCCGCTTTCCCCACCTCCTTGCCGGAGGGATCGAGAACTGTCGAGACAACCCGCGCGTTCTGCGCCGCCAGGCCGTGGTTATTCACCTCCGTGCGGATGGACAGGGTAGCTTCGCCGGCCCGGACCTGCGCGGACACGAAGGTGCCCCATTGCTTCACATGAACCGGGCTCGTCTTCACCAGCCACACGTGCCGGTAAATCCCCGCTCCCTCGTAAAACCAGCCATCGCTCGAGGTAGCATCCACGCGAACCAGCAGGACGTTCCTCCCTCCCGGAATCGCAAAGTCGGTCACATCGAAACTGAATGGATCGTATCCGCCGCTGTGCCGGCCGATGTAAAAGCCGTTGAAGACCACCATCGTCTCCCGGTACGAGCCGTCGAACTCGATGGTGATCCGTTGGTCCGCGTTTGCGGCGGAAAGCTCGAAGACGCGGCGATACCAACCGACGCTGGTGGCCGGGTAGTTCCGTCCCAGCGGGTAGAACCCTTTGCTGGCCAGCGCGGGGTCGTTTTCGAAAGGCAGCTCGACGGCCCAATCGTGGGGCAGATCCACAGTCCGCCAGTCGCTATCGTCGAACGCAACGGAGCCGGCAGGAAGGAAATTTCCCGTCTTCTGGAAGTTGCCGGTCCTTCCACTCCCGAACCCGAAGTCTTTGACCGGGTCGTTGGCATTCCCGAAGTGGAAGCGCCAGCCGAAATCCAGCAGGAGACGTTCGCGTCCCGCGCCTGGCGTTGGAGATTTGCGTAAGGCGCTTGTGGGAAGCGGGCCAGACGCCTCTCCGGCAACTTGGATCGCCGCGCCGATCGGACCCATTCCTTGCGCCGCCGCCACGACGGCCGGCGCCAGCAGGCTGGTCTTCAACAGATCGCGACGTGATAAGGTTTTCATCTTTGCCCCCTTGAAGGATCCTGCGAGCGGGATATACTGAAAGCCGCTCCATATGATCCGGAGTTTTCCATTCAAAATCCGGAAACCCGCCAGTATACGCCCACCGGCGTCCGCGACCACAATTCATGGAATCCAGAGGCCGGCGCACCTTCCAGATGCCGCCAACCGGCGCCTCGACCCGTTTCCCGCGCGATTTCTTGCACACCTCCATCTAAGAACTTATCCGTAAATAGTAATAGTCTGCCTCCAACAACAAGTCAAAGCGGCGGCTAAGGAGAGTAGTGCGCAGTAGCTGGCCTCTGTTTTCTCGAAACTGACCAGCAGTTTTCGAAAGCGGTTGAGCCAGGAGTGGGTTCGCTCGACGACCTGGCGTCTGGCCCGGAAACCTGGCTCCCTGCGCTTGGCCTCGGCCTCTTCCCGACGCTGCTTGATATGGGGCCGATAGTTGCCAGCCAGCACCGCCTCACGGGCCGGATGGCCCTTGTAGCCAGCGTCGGCGCAGAGGTTCTGCTCTTGCCCGGCGCAGGGCGCGGGGCGTTTGATCACGACTTGGTCGAGGGTGGCTGGCAGCAATTTGACATCATGCACGTTGGCGCCGCTGGCGACGAGGATGAGCGGGACGCCATGCCCGTCGACCAACAAGCTTCGTTTGCGCCCATTTCTTTCCCCGATCCGTGGGGTTCGGTCTCACGCACTGTTGAGCCAGCGGAGCCTTGCCCAGCGCCCCGTCGATGCTTTGCCAGTCCCAGGCAATGCCCTCCATTTCGTCGTATTCGGCCAGTCCGGCGCGCCACAGACGGAGAAAGAATCCCGCCTGCTGCCACTGCTGAAAATGTTTGTGCACCGCGCTGGCGCTGCCGAACTCGCGGGGCAGGGCCTTCCACTGGCAACCGGTGCGCAGCACGTAGACGATGGCGGAAAAGACCTGCCGCGCCGGCATCGGCTTCCGCCCGCCGCCCGGCCTGCGCTGATACTGCCGGTTTGCTGGCCGCTCCACTGTTGGAACCAGGGACTCCACCTTCGCCCAAAACTCGTCCGATACCGTCCACGACTTTATTTGTGCCATCCTGTTCGGTATCTTCGCCCAGACTGTACCCTCTGCTTCTGACTTTCTACCGTCCAGAATCAAGTTTGACACTATTTACGGATAAGTTCTAAGTTGGCTCGTATTTCTACCGACAGGCGGACGCCGATGAAAAACTGGCCGAAGAGGGCGTAGACGGCGCTTACTTCGTCGAAGCGCATCTCATGTGATGACTCATGAGAGAAGTCGAGCTCGCTTGCCTTGCGACTTCAGTAGAGATACCGCCTTCTTGTCAAAGCTGACCAAGTGCTCAGCCCCCAGCCAATACCCCTCGTAAGCGATAGCGCCGTCGGCAAAATCGCCGCCCTTTTCGAGAACTTCCAATCCGGCCTCGACCGCCGGTTGGTTCATCACCACGTTCTCGCTGTTCATAAGCGAACGAATGGAGTGAGCGACCGCCGCAGCGGGCCTCTTATAACCACGCCGCATCACCCAAACGAACTCGCAAAGGGCTGCGACAGGGACAGCGACCAGGTCCGCTGTCCGAAGTATGGTTGCAGCGGATCTGGATTGTTGTGGGTCATCGCGCACCGCAGCCCGCAGCAGAACATTCGTGTCCGCGGCGATCCTCATCGCTTGCCTGCCCAGCCCTCAGCGGAAATCTTTTTGATTTGGGCGATGGAGAGCCTGGATCCGCCCTTCTGTTCCAGGCTACCTATGAATTTGTCGATCGAGCCTGTTCGCGAGGCAGTTCTGACCACGAGCCGGCCGTCGGGCAACTTGTCGGCTTCAATTTTCTGGCCGGGAGCGACGTTGAGATGCCTGAGCAGTTCCTGCTTGAGTGTGATCTGGCCCTTGGCGGTAATCGTAAGCGTGGTCATCGATCGACCCTCCTTCTCCATAGTAAGGTAAATAAGCCTTACTGTCGAGGGCTTTCCAACGAGCAGCCTGGCAAGCGCTCGACCGGCGAGCGAACGCCGATCAAGCTATCCCTCAGGGGCTAAAGAGACTGCGGAAAAAGTCTTGTTCTCGCGCCAAAATCCCGAGAAGCAGCCCTCAGGAGCTAAATCCCACGTTGATTCCGTGGCGCTTACGGCACGTCAGAGGGGCGATGGGGCGATCGTCAATGCCGATCGTTTTATCGGCCAAATTTGGTTTCGCCGTATGGGTTATTGACGGTCAACGCGGGCCAGCATGATCAGCGGCCATAATAACCGGCTTCTGAGAGTTGCGGTGCGGCAATTGATCGAGAAGCACCACATTGAGCAGCGACTTATGCACCTGGATGCGGCCGTTGTAATCGATAAACCCAAGCTTGCGAAAGCGATTCATGAAGAAGCTGACGCGGGACCGGGTGGTGCCGATCATATCGGCCAGAGTTTCCTGGGTAATAGGAGGAATAAAAGTCTCCGGGTCGCCGGGCTTGCCGAATTCCGCCATCAACAGGAGAATCCTCGCCAAACGTTTTTCGCTGGAGTTGAAAAGCTGATCGACAAGATCGGCCTGGGTTCGCATGCTGCGCGCTAGCAAGAACTTCAGGAAATTGTCGGCAAACGCATGTTCATCATGCATCACGCGAATCATCTCCTGTCTCCCAATTTTGAGCGCATTGCAGACATTCACGGCAGTGGCCGTCGCCATACGCAACCCACCGATTGCCGCGAGCGATTCCTCCCCAACAAAGTCGCCGGTGGAGAGCAGCGTGATGGTGGCCTCCTTGCCGTTCTGCGATACGACAGTGAGCTTTGCCCGGCCCCTCTGAAGATAGAAAACTGAGTCCGCGGGATCTCCCTGCGTAAAGAAGGTCTCCTTGGGCTTTAATTCAACGATTCTTCGGCCAAGGCCGGCATTCGCAAGAAAGGCGGCGAGGTCGAAAGTAGGATGGTTCTTATCGGTCATCAACATATAACCTCATAGCAGGCGGTTTGCTCAGTGTGGATGGTTCATGCTCAGCAAACAACCAATCAGGATGTGAATCGATCGGGGTATTGTGGCGAAGCGATCAAACGCCACGGAAGAAATGCTTGAAAGGATAAGAGCAAGGCATTCCTCGCAACCTGGCACCGGCAACGCAGTCCCGAGTTGCTTTCTTGAAGTGGACGCATCATCGGGGCAAGCTTCCCCTGGATTGATCGCGATTACAAACAATCCCTCTGTGTCTATGATCGCCTATATCCAAAGCGTATTTCTGTTCCGTATTGCTCAACCTCGAGCAACGGCCTGGAAAGCGGGCAGATAGGGTACCGGTGGGGCACGGAGGGCGGTAGAGCGTTGCGGGCTGTCTGGCGGAAGATGAGAAATGGCAACCTGCCGCGCCCATCCTGCATCTGATCCCAACAAGGCGTGCCAGGCTACCATTCAAACCTGTTGTGCGTGAGCAAAACGGACCATACGATTGCGCTGGATTCGAGAGATTCTGCATAGAGAATCCCCCGAGAAAGCCTGGGTGCGGAGTGCTAAGTGTCTGAGAATAAAGAGCAGTCAGATGTTCAGCACATTGGCAGAGATCGCCAATTGTCTGCACCGGCCCCCTGGTATCGCAGGCGCTGGCTTCTGTGGACAAGCCTGCTTCTTCTGCTTGTCCTGGCTGTGATCGTTTTCGCTGTCATTCATAAGAACGAGGCCAAGGCCGCAGCTGCCAAGCGCGCGCTGGCTGCCGGGAAGCCTACCGTCACTACCACCGTCGCCACTGCCACGAAGGGCAGCATTGGCGTGTACCTGGATGCGATTGGGACGGTCACTCCGGTCTACACGGCCTCCATCATGGCGCAGGCAAGCGGAGTCCTGACTTCGGTGCATTACAACGAGGGGCAATTCGTAAGAAAAGGGGACGCGCTGATCGACATCGATCCGCGGCCTTACCAGGCACAGCTGATGCAAGCCGAGGGCGCACTGGATCACGACAGCAATGTTCTGGCACAGGCCCGGATGGACCTGGACCGCTATCGTGCGGCGTGGGCGCGAAACGGGATCCAGAAGCAGTTGCTGGATGACCAGGAGAAGATCGTGTTACAGGACCAGGGCACGGTGAAAAACGATCAAGGCACCGTGAATTACGACCAGGTTCAGCTCAGTTACTGCCACATTACCGCGCCGATTGCCGGCCAGGTAAGTCTTCGCCTGGTGGACCCCGGAAACGTGGTGCAGGCAGACGGAGCGACCGTGCTGGTAGTTATCACCCAGATGCAACCCACTACCGTGATTTTCACCATGGCGGAGGACAGCCTGGGACAAGTGCAGGCGCGGATGCGGAAGCTGCATACGCTGCCCGTGGAGGCGTGGGATCGCGCCCAGACCACCAAAATAGCATCGGGCAAGCTGTTCACCATCAACAACCAGATAGACACTACCACGGGAACGGTCAAACTGCGCGCCCTGTTCGATAACAAAAAAGGCGCTCTTTTCCCGAACCAGTTTGTAAATACCAGGTTGCTGGTAAATACGCTCGACGGCGTCACGCTGGTACCCACCGCCTCAGTTCAACACAACGGATCGGTCGCTTTCCTTTATGTGATTGCGAACGGTGTGGCGAGCGTGCGCAATATCACGACGGGCGTTGCGGACGGCGGGATGACCGCGGTGCAAGGAATCAACCCCGGCGAGGTTGTGGCGACCAGCAGCTTCGATAAGTTGCAGGCCGGGAGCAAGATCGTGGTGTCGAAGCAGGCGGCTCCGGCAAATCCTGCAGAGAGCTATACTCCGTGAATCCTTCCGGGCCTTTCATTCTGCGCCCTGTTGCAACCTCGCTGCTGATGGCTGCAATTCTGCTGGTGGGTATCGTTGCGTATACCCAGTTGCCGGTCTCCGCCTTGCCGGAAGTCGATTACCCCACCATCCAAGTACTTACGTTCTATCCAGGCGCCAGCCCGGACGTGATGGCCACGACAGTAACTGCTCCCCTCGAACGCCAGTTCGGACAACTGCAGGGGCTGAGCCAGATGACCTCGACCAGTTCCGGCGGGTCGTCTGTGATTGTGCTGCAATTCGCCCTGAGCCTGAACATCGACATCGCCGAAGAAGAGGTTCAGTCCTCGATTAACGCCGCGCAGAGTTTTCTGCCGTCGAGCCTTCCCTCGCCGCCTATCTATAGCAAGACAAATCCTGCCGACGCTCCCGTGCTGACGCTGGCCATCACATCCAACTCCATACCGCTCTCGCAGGTTGAGGATATGGTGGATACGCGCCTTGCGCCCAAGCTATCGCAGTTGAGCGGGGTGGGCCTGGTTAGCATCAGCGGAGGGCAAAAGCCGGCCGTGCGCATCCAGGCCAATCCGACGGCGCTTTCCTCGTACGGACTCAACCTCGAAGATCTCCGCACGGCGCTTGTGCAGACCAGCGTCAATGCCGCCAAGGGTAACTTCGACGGGCCTCATCAGGATTATCAGATCAATGCCAACGATCAATTGGTGACCAGCGGCGACTATCGCAAGGTTGTGGTTGCCTACCGCAATGGCGCGCCCATCATGCTGCAGGATGTTGCGCAGGTTGTGGACGGCATAGAGAACAACAAGCAGGCAGCCTGGATGAACGAAACGCCGGCGGTCATCGTGAACATTCAGAGGCAGCCCGGCGCCAATACCATCACCGTAGTGAACGCCATCAAGACGATTCTTCCCCAGCTTGAGGTGAACCTGCCGGCTTCGATTCAGGTGACCTCGCTTACCGATCTAACCACCGCCATCAACGCCTCCGTCTCCGACGTCGAGTTTGAGTTGATGTTGACCGTTGCCCTGGTGGTGATGGTCATCTTTCTCTTTCTGCGCAACCTGTACGCCACCATCATCCCCAGCATTGCCGTGCCGGTCTCATTGGTGGGCACCTTCGGCGCCATGTATGTGCTGGGCTACAGCCTGGACAATCTTTCGCTTATGGCGCTCACCATCTCCACGGGCTTTGTGGTGGATGACGCGATCGTCATGATCGAGAACATTACACGCTTTCTCGAGGCCGGGGATTCGCCCATGCAGGCGGCCATGAAGGGCGCGGAGCAGATCGGCTTCACCATCATCTCTCTCACCGTCTCGCTCATCGCGGTACTTATTCCGCTGCTGTTCATGGGCGACGTCGTCGGCCGTCTCTTTCGCGAATTCGCGGTTACCCTGGCCGTCACCATCATCCTGTCCGCGGTAGTTTCGCTGACGCTGACGCCCATGATGTGCTCACGCATTCTGCGCCACACTCCCGAAGAAGAACAGGGCCGCTTCTTTAAGGCCTCGGAGCGCGTCTTCAAGAACGTCATCGCGTTTTACGGCCGTACGCTGAAGTTTGTCCTTGAGTACCAGACCATCACGTTGCTCATAGCTGCCGCGACCCTGGTGCTGACTGTTTTCCTTTACATCGTCATCCCCAAGGGATTCTTCCCCACCCAGGATACGGGTGTTATCCAGGGCATCTCGCAGGCACCGGCGACTATTTCCTTTGCGGCCATGGAGGAAAAGCAGCAGCAACTGGCAGGCATCGTCCTTCAGGACCCAGCGGTTGAAAGCCTGTCTTCGTTTATCGGTGCGGATGGGACCAACACGACGCTGAACAGCGGACGGATGTCGATCAACCTGAAGCCGCTGAGTGCGCGCGATCTGAGCGCCTCCGACGTGATTCGCCGGCTGCAAACGAGCCTGAAATCGGTAGAGGGCATCGAGCTCTACATGGAACCAGTGCAGAACATTACGGTGGACGACCGGGTCAGCCGCACGCAATACCAGTACACGCTGGAGGACCCCGACCCTAATGAGTTGAACCTGTGGACCGGCCGCCTGGTCGACAAGATGAAGCAGTTGCCTCAACTTGCGGATGTGGCGACCGATCAGCAAACCGGGGGCCTGGCGGTATCGCTGGTGATCGATCGCGTCACCGCATCGCGGCTTGGCATTGCACCGTCAACAATCGACAGCACGCTCTATGACGCCTATGGGCAGCGCCAAATCAGCACCATGTACACGCAGTTGAACCAGTATCACGTAATCCTTGAGACGGCTCCAAGCGATCAGCAAAGTCCCGGCAAGCTACAGGATCTGTATATCCAGACCAATACATCCGCCGGGGGCTCCGGGCCGGGAGCTTCCTCGTCTTTCGCATCTTCTGGATCCTCGTCCGCAGGCTCGAATGCGACCACGACTACGGCGGCATACACTCCGTCATCGGCGGCGCTCAGCGTGCCCTCGAATGCCATTATGTCCGGAGTAGGCACGAATGGCACTTCTTCACCCGCAAATGCAACCGCCAGTTCAACGCCATCCAATGCCGTACCCCTCAGTGCGTTCACTCATGTTGCGAAGGCGATCGAGCCGCTCTCGATCAATCACCAGGGCCAGTTTCCGGCCGTGACCGTGTCGTTCAATCTGGCCCCCAACGCCGCGCTGGGAGGCGCAATTACGGCCATCGAAAAGGTTCAAAAGGATCTGAACATGCCGGTCAGCGTTCAGTATGGCTTTCAAGGCACCGCGGCTTCTTTCCAGGGATCGCTTTCCAATGAAGGCCTGCTGATCCTCGCTGCGCTGGCCGCGGTTTATATCGTGCTCGGCGTCCTTTACGAAAGCTTCATTCACCCCATCACGATTCTTTCTACGCTGCCGTCTGCCGGCGTGGGCGCGTTGCTGGCCCTCATCCTTTTCAGGCAGGACCTCAGCGTCGTAGCCATCATCGGCATCATCCTGCTGATCGGTATTGTGAAGAAAAACGGGATCATGATGGTTGACTTTGCGATGGAGGGAGAACGAGAGCACGGGAAGAGCGCAACGGACGCGATCTACGATGCCTGCCTGCTGCGGTTCCGGCCTATCATGATGACGACGATGGCCGCGCTGCTGGCGGGCATTCCACTGGCTGTAGGTCAAGGGATGGGTTCAGAACTGCGGCGGCCTTTGGGCATTGCCATGGTAGGCGGACTGCTGCTTAGCCAGGTGCTCACGCTCTACACCACACCGGTCATCTATGTCTTCTTCGATCGCATCGGCCAACGCTTCAGCGGTGCGCCAAAGACTATCGAAGGCGGCAGCCAGCCACAACCGGCGGAGGGAACATGAATATCTCCGCCCCCTTCATCCGGCGGCCGGTAGCTACTACTCTGCTGACGGCAGGGATCACGCTTGTAGGGGCCATCGCCTTCAACGTTCTGCCTGTTTCTCCTTTGCCACAGGTCGATTTTCCCACGATCTCGGTTTCCGCCAGTTTGCCTGGCGGAAGCCCCGAGATCAATGCGTCTTCCATTGCAACTCCCTTGGAGCGCCAGTTCAGCCACATCGCCGGCGTGACCGAGATGACCTCATCGAGTTCGTTGGGCAGCACCTCGATCACGCTGCAGTTCGATTTGAGTCGCGACATCGACGGCGCGGCGCGAGACGTGGAGGCGGCCATCAACGCCGCGCGCACCTACCTGCCGGCAAACCTGCCCGCCAACCCGACTTATCGCAAAGTGAATCCAGCGGATGCACCGATTATCATTCTGGGGCTTACCTCAGATAAGTACGACAAGCCGACGCTCTATGATGAGGCGTCGTCGGTCATCGCACAGAAGCTCTCGCAGATTGAGGGTGTCGGACAGGTGTCGGTCGGCGGAGGCGCCGGTCCTTCCGTGCGCGTGGAAGTGAATCCTACGCTGCTCAACAGTCATGGACTCACGATCCAGAATATTCAGTCCGTATTGAGCCAAGAGAATGCTCACGAGCCGGCAGGTCAAATCTCAGACGGAAATACGACCGCGGACATCGTCACAAACGACCAGCTAAACCACGCAGACGATTACAAGCCGCTCATTGTCGGCTACAACAAAGGAGCCGCGGTGAGGCTGTCGGACATTGCCGACGTTTCTGAAGGGCAGTCGAACATCCGCAACGCAGGATATCTGAATGGCGTCCCCTCCATAACTGTCCTGATCTTTCGCCAGCCGGGCGCCAATATCATCGATACCGTCGACCGCGTCATCGCACAATTGCCGTCGATTGAAGCGTCCATTCCGCAAGGCATCAAGACCACAATTGTCGTTGACCGCACTACAACCATCCGCGCCTCTGTAAGCGATGTGGAGAGCACTCTCATCCTTTCAGTCATCCTGGTGATTCTTGTAGTCTTTATCTTCCTGCGCAACTGGCGAGCCACACTCATCCCCACAGTCGCCGTTCCCGCTTCGCTCATTGGCACCTTCGCAGTCATGTACCTGTTCGGCTTCAGTATCGACAATCTCTCGCTGATGGCATTGACCATCTCGACTGGTTTTGTCGTAGACGATGCCATTGTGGTAATGGAGAACATATCCCGCCTCCGTGAAGCAGGTATGACTCCCATGAAGGCCGCTTTTCAAGGTTCCAAGGAGATCGGCTTTACCATCCTTTCCATCAGCATGTCGCTGATTGCGGTGTTCATTCCGCTCCTTCTCATGGCCGGCATCGTCGGCCGGCTGTTTCGCGAGTTCGCGATCACGCTGTCGACGGCCATTGTTATCTCGATGGTCATCTCGTTGACCACCACACCCACGATGTGCGCCTATCTGCTTAAGGACGAGAGGACAATCAAGCACGGGAGCGTGTATCGGATAAGTGAGAGAGGATTTACTTGGATGATCTCCACTTACAGCCGCTCTCTGACGTGGGTGCTGAAGCACCCGGGACCGATGTTGACCCTTTTGCTCCTCACCATTGCGTTGAACTTCTATCTCATCGATATCATCCCCAAGGGGTTCTTTCCGCAGCAGGATACGGGAGTCCTGACAGGCAATGTGCGAGGCCCGCAGGACGCATCGTTTCCGGTGATGGACAACTCGATTCTGCAAATCGAGAAAGTTATCCAGGCTGACCCGGCTGTCGCGAATGTCATCGTCCATACGGGCACCGGGAACACCGGCAGTATCAATATCGCGCTGAAACCGCTCAATGTTCGGAAGATTTCGGCGGCGGCCGTTATCGATCGCTTGCGGCCGAAATTGAACCGGCTTCCGGTCGCTTCGGCCTTTCTTCAGGCGGCGCAGGACCTGCGCATTGGAGGACGACAAAGCAATGCGCTGTACCAATACACCATTCAGTCGGACAATGTCGCGGATTTGTCGCACTGGGGTCCCATTCTGCTTGCAGGGATGCAGAAGATTCCAGGATTTCAGGATGTGAGCAGCGATGCGCAGAATAACGGTCTGGAGGAGCTGCTCAACTATGACCGCCCCACAGCAGCCAGGCTTGGCATTACACCGCAGTCTTTGGATCAGGCCCTCTCCGGCGCCTTCGGGCAGTCGCAAGTATCCCTTATCTATACACAATTGAACCAGTATTACGTTGTATTGGAGGCAGCGCCGCCTTACTGGCAGAGTCCCGAAGGGCTCAAGAATATCTACCTCAATGCCGGAGGGAAAGGGATCGTTCCGCTTTCCGCTGTCAGTTCGGCGCAAGCAAGCACTACGCCGCTTGTCATCAATCACACCAGCACCTTCCCGTCTGTCACTGTGTCGTTCAACCTGGCTGCGAACATGTCGCTGAGCGATGCGACCCGCCTGGTTAGCCAAATGCAGGAGCGTCTGAATATGCCGCCAACGGTCCGCGGCTCCTTTTCCGGAACGGCTTCGGCCTATCAAACCTCGCTCGCAAGCGAGCCTCTGCTCATAGGCACCGCATTGCTCGCGGTCTACATTGTCCTCGGCATTCTGTATGAGAGTCTGGTGCATCCTCTCACCATCATCTCCACCTTACCGTCGGCAAGCGTGGGAGCCATGCTGGCGCTGATGTTGTTCAAAATTGACCTCAACGTGATATCGATCATCGGCATTATCCTGCTGATCGGCATTGTGAAGAAGAACGCGATCATGATGATCGACTTTGCCCTGGTTGCGGAGCGCGAGCACGGCAAGACCACAACGGAAGCCATCTTTGAAGCTTGCCAGCTTCGCTTCCGGCCCATCCTGATGACAACGATGGCCGCCCTGTTTGGCGCCCTGCCGCTAGCCTTCGGCACCGGCACCGGTTCCGAACTCAGGCGCCCGCTTGGCATCACCATCGTGGGCGGACTGATCGTGAGCCAGATGCTGACTCTCTACACCACGCCCGTCGTCTATCTGTTCTTCGACCGCTTGCGCCTGCGCTTCAGGAGCAAACAAGCAGCGACCCTCTACCATGGAACCGCGGAGGCCTCCTAGCGAAGGGCAATTATGGAGTGTTCGTTATGAAGAGTTCAATCGGGCAATCCCGGCAAGTATCCGCGGCTTTGTGCGCGGCCCATGCAGCGGTGCTGTGCGCCGTGCTGGCTGGATGCAACGTAGGGCCAAAGTATCTTTCACCCACGATGACGGCGCCTGCGGCCTTTAAGGAGTCTCCCGCGCAGTTCAAGGAAGCGGATGGATGGACTGTCGCGCAGCCCCAGGATGCAGCTCTCCGCGGCAAATGGTGGGAGATTTACAATGATCCGGACTTGAATGCGCTCGAAGATCAACTCAATATCGACAACCAGAATATCCGGCAGGCTTTCGAGAACTTCATGGAAGCTCGCGCCCTGGTGCGTGAAGCGCGGTCCCGGTATTTCCCCACAGTGGCCGTAGGTCCCTCCTACACCCGAACCCGAACGTCTTCCAACGTCGGGTCCACGACGGGCACCGGCTCGACTGGCGGTAAGCAGTCTCAGTTGTTTTCTCTCCCGGGCGATGTTTCATGGGAACCCGATCTCTGGGATAAAGTCCGCAATGCAGTGCGCGCCGGTCAATATACAGCCCAACTGACCGCGGCCGACCTCGAGGTTGAACGGCTGACTGAACAGGCCAGCCTTGCCCAGTACTTCTTTGAGATTCGCGGCCAGGATGCGCTGCAAAAACTGTTCAACGACACGGTGGAAGCCGACAGGAAAGCACTCGAAGTTGTGCGCGCAGCCTATGACACTGGCGTTGGCGACCAGATATCCGTTGTTGAAGCGCAGACAACTCTGGAGAGCGCGCAATCGGCGGCAATCAATATTGGAATTGCACGAGCCCAGTATGAGCATGCGATCGCCATGCTCATCGGCAAGCCGGCCTCGACGTTCTCCATTCCAGTGCGGCCCATCACGACCGCGCCGCCGCCCATCCCCGTCGGCTTGCCGTCGCAACTGCTCGAACGGCGCCCGGACGTCGCTGCCGCGGAGCGGAACATGGCCTCTGCGAACGCCCAGATCGGGGTTGCTTATGCAGCCTATTATCCTGCTCTGACGATCTCAGCCACCGGCGGCATGGAGAGTTCGGCTATCAAGAACCTCCTGGCGTGGCCCAGCCGCTTCTGGTCTGTCGGCCCATCCCTCTCTGAGACTGTTTACGATGGCGGCCTGCGCCGTGCGACGGTCAATCAATACATAGCCACTTACAATGCAAATCTAGCCACCTATCGCCAGTCCGTACTGACCGCATTCCAGCAGGTTGAAGATTCGCTCGCAGCGGTTCGCATCCTGTCGCAGCAGATCCGGCGGCAACAGGAAGCCGTCGACTCCTCTGAGACCTTTGTGAGGCTCGAGTCAGGGCGCTACGAAACCGGCATCGATCCTTACATCGACGTGGTCATAGCGCAAACCACCTTGCTCTCCAACCAGCAATCTCTGGCAAACCTGCAAGTGCAGGAGATGACGGCTTCGGTGCAACTGATTCAAGCTCTGGGCGGTGGTTGGGACCGGTCGCAGTTGCCCACAACGGCCCAGGTCACGCAGAAGCCTTCAAAGCCGGAGACCGCGATTCAGCATTAGATTGCGAGGACTGTCGTTGCACGTGTGGCAACTGGATTATCTTCAGCCCATTCTCATAAGTATCTATTACCACGACCACGTGAATTTGTACTTCCCAGGTCTCTCCGCCGCGGTCCGCCACGGCGGAAGACCTGGGGCACCCATTCTGTTCTGATCGACATTTCCAAATCATGCAGTCACGGTACTAGGAGATGCTGAGACGAGCAAAGACGGGAATCTTCACCACGTCCAAAATCAAGCCAAACGCGATAGCCGCGGCAAACTCATAAGCGATGATCGAGAGGGGCAATGGCGCCATGGCGATTCCGCGAACCGCCAGCGTTGAGATGATAAGAATATCGGCTACGGAAGATAGCACGAGCATCAAGCTGGGGCGCAGTCCCCAGAGATGTTGGCGCCCGCGAATGACGTACGTTGTAGCCTGGCTGCCATACACAATCCCCACCACAGAAAGCGTTTGAAGTGCTTCGATGCCCAGGTGCAATTCAAATTTGCCGAAAGCCAGGATGGCCGTGGAGAATGCAAGGAAGCAGACCCCCACGATGACGCCGGCGGCGGTAATTCTGCCGATTTGCCACGAGTTAGGCATCTGGGATGGCCGGACTCTGTCGGTGGTCAGCGACATGGCCAGAAAGTCGCCCGTGATCATCACGATGACAATCAGCATGGGGGTGAGGACCGCGTGCCCGGTCATCACCAGGCCAACGGCCAGAAGCAGAACCTGGAATATCTTCTTTTGAACCGAGTTCAGGGTGTAGGTGAGGATGCGCTGAAACGCGGTTCTGCCCTCTTTTACAGCGGACACAATGCCGCCGAGGCCAGCTTGGGTGAGAACAACGCCGGCAGCGGATTTTGCCACATCGGTTGCGGTCGAGACGGCAATGCCGATTTGCGCCTGGCGGAGCGCCGGCGCGTCGTTGGCGCCGTCTCCGCACATTCCGACCGCATGGCCGTTCTTCTGGAATGCCTTGACGAGGTCATACTTGCCTTCGGGAAGAATGCCCGCGAAGACCGCGAAATCCGCTGGCTTGACAGCATCGGGAAGCTCGCCGGGCGGGCAGACGGCGCCGTTCAATCCAACTGCGCGAGCGACGATTGCGGCCGTAGCTGGAGCGTCTCCTGTCACCATGACCGTGGCCACGCCGAGGGCATGCAATTCCGAGATGAGAGAGCTTGAGTCAGTCCGCGGCGGGTCGCTGAGGGCGATCATACCAATGATCTTTGCGGACGCCGTGGGCCCCGCGGCTACTGCCAGAACCCTGAAGCCTTGCTTCTCGAGTTCGTCGGCGATTGCAGATGCAGCAGGCGACGGAGCAGTAAGGGCTACGACCGCGGTGAACGCGCCCTTGATGATTCGCTCTGCGCTTCCTTTCTGATCTGTGACCGCGGCTTCAGAGGTTTTTTGGGCGGAGTCGAACGGCACAAACTTGGACAGCTTTGGCAGGTCCGGCGCCGGCTGGTGCGAGGCGGCAGCACGAATCGCCTGATCGACAGGGTCCTGGCCGCCTTCTGAGCTTGCCATAGCCGCCAATCCGAGAACGTGCGCTTCGTCGAAACCTGGCATGGGGCGAACGCTGGTTACTGAAAGTTCGTTGCGGGTAAGGGTCCCTGTCTTATCCGAGCACAGAACATCGATCGATGCCGCTTCATCTACGGCGGTAAGCCGTGTGGGCAATACACCCAGCTTCGCCAGAGCACGAGCTCCAACCGCGGCAGCAAGGGTGAACGTCGCGGGCAAAGCCACGGGTATGGCCGCGAGGACCGACGTGAGCAACAGGGGAACGATCTCGCTCCATGGCATCGCATGGGTATAGCCGTATGCGCCCATCGCAAGGATTACGAGACCATTGAAGATCGCCAGGTTGCGCACGATCTTGAGCACCGCCGTCTGCTGTGTGCTCACCACATGTGCAGTGCGAACGAGTTCCGCTGTGCGGCCGAATTTTGTGCGGACGCCCGTGGCGGTTACCACGGCTGTTGCCTCACCGCGCCGCACCAAAGCCCCTGCAAAGGTGTCCACGCCGGGACCGGCTTCAATGGGCAGGGATTCGCCGGTGAGCATCGACTGATCGAGCTCGACCGATCCCCCGGTCAGATGCACATCGGCGGCGACCACGCCGCCAAGGGACAGCTTTACCAGGTCGCCACACGCCAGTTCCGCAGCCGGCACAGTCTTCCATACGCCATCGCGCTGGACTGAGGCGTTGAGAGCCAGGCGCGACTTCAGAGCCGCCAGTGTAGCCTGGGCCCGGCTCTCCTGCAACCAGGCGAGCGCCGCATTGAAAACCAGCAGAGCGCCGATGACAGCAGCTTCGTAATACTTATGCAACACAAGTTCAAGCACAATGGAGGCTTCGAGCAACCAGGGAACAGGCGCCCAGAATTTGGCCAGTGCATCGCGCAGTGGATGAGCCGAGGTATCCGGCATGGCATTGGGCCCGTCCTTTTCAAGACGTGCTCTGGCCTTATCGCTGGTGAGCCCTTTTGCGGCGACGTCCTGAGCCGGCTTTACGGCCTGACTGGATGATGCGGGGGTGACAACGCTAGTTACACTCACAATTCAGCTACCTGTCTCACCGCCTTCGCTACCACCATTCCATGGAGCGCCCTGACGCGGTCTTCACGCCGGACTCAGGCTTGGCCGAGCGCAGAAGAAGAAGGGGACATTGCACGAGCTTGACGACCTTCTCGGCAATCGAGCCGAACACCAGCGGATGCCAGCCGGAGATGCCGTGGGTGGAGATTACGACCATGTCGATATGCTCGCGCTCAACCACGTCCATGATGTTTCCGGCTATGTCGTTTCCAACCTCGACGCTGGAAGTCGACTTAACTCCCCTGGCCGCAAGAGCTGCATGGCACTTGGCCAGGTGGAGCTCTGCGAATGTTCTTGCCTCCTGAATGAATTCGGCTTCGGGAACCAGGTCAGGAAGACTTGTGGTGGGAAACATCGGGATGACGTTGACGAGATAGAGTTCGGCCTGAAAGTGCTGAGCAAGGTCAGCTGCCATCTCCAAAGCTGCCTGGGAGGATGGGCTAAAGTCGATGGGCAACAGGATCTTTGTGGGGATGGAAGAGATAGGTCGAGTTTCAGGCATAGCAATCTCCTCGTCCAACCATCAAAGTGGCTGGAGCTTTATTCTCTTCAATCCTGAAGGCAAAGGCTGTGCTCTTTTGCACACACGACTGGCGGACTCTGCGCGCGACGGGACCGATTTCGTTCGATCGCCTGGCGCCGCGGATGCAGGGGAAGACGACTCGCGATAACGTGCAATTATGACCATCCTTGGGGACTTCAATTCTGACAAAATATTTAAAGGCATGGCTAAACGCAGACCTAAGCCATTGACGGCGGCATGTGTGTTGGAGAGATGCGATGCCGATCGGAGGGAGTCCCTTGACACCAGTAATGAGGAAATGGAATTCGCAGCCCTCGCACGTCTTCCATGGCGATCCGGCATGCAGGCAGGGTAGCCGGTCGAGCGAGGAGCCTCACAAGGGGAAGATCCGCATGGCAGGGTGGCTGCTGCTCGGCGCCGCAGTCCTGGCAAGCTTGCCGGTGCCGGCAGGATCCCAATCACTGGCCGCTTTGGCAGACTCTTCCGGCACGGTCGCAACCAGGACCGCAACGCCAATCGACATTACTTACACGGTACCGACGCAGAAAACAATGGCCAGCAACTATGCTTTCGACACGTTCGGTCCGTATCCGCTTGCGGGCGCCGCCCTCGCGGCCGGTATCGACCAGTTTTACAATTCACCTCCAGAGTGGAATCAAGGCGGCGGGGGTTATGCGAAGCGATTTGGGTCCGACTTCGGCATCGCGGCGGTGGGCACCACCACGCGCTATGCGCTGTCAGAAGCCTTCAAGGAAGATTCATTGTACTACCGGTGCGAGTGCAGAGGCATATTGCCGCGACTGCGCCATGCGATGGTTTCCACCTTGACGGCGCGCCGCGGCGAAGACGGCCATCTTGTCTTCTCGGTTCCTTCTCTGGTGTCGCCCTATGCGGGTTCGATGACCGCAATCTATGGCTGGTACCCCAACCGATTCGGCGCCAAGGACGCGTTCCGGACGGGCAACTACAGCCTGCTGGCCTATGCCGGGGGGAATATTGCACTAGAGTTCTTCTATAGCGGTCCTCACTCCTTGCTTTCTCGCATGCACCTGAACAATGCGCACGGCTCGCCAATTCAAGGTCCGAACCGATGAGCAACCGCGAATTCACGTCCGCCGCAGGCTTGAGCCCTCCGCTTCCGGGGCAGCGGGCCGTGCCCATGCCCTCCGTTTTGAGCTCTGCCACGGGCCTGGCGGGTGGATTCTTTGAGTGGTTTGGGAACCTGGGCATCTTTTCCTGGCAAGTTGCGCGGGCCGCGGTGACGCCGCCGTTTGAATGGCGCGAATTGATTCGACAAATGGACGACGTCGGATCAAAGTCTCTGCCCCTGGTCGCTTTGGCCGGAGCCGCCATCGGCGCTGTTCTGTCGATGGAAGCCCGTTCCAGCTTGACGCGATTCGGGGCAAAAGCGATGCTTCCCTCGGCCATTATCTACTCCGTTGTCCTGGAGATGGGCCCGATCATCACCGGCCTGGTGGTGAGTGGGCGCGTGGGCGCGGGCATTGGCGCGGAGTTGGCGTCGATGAAAGTGACCGAGCAGATCGATGCTATCGAGGCATCCGCGATCAACCCTTACAGGCTGCTGGCGGCGACTCGCATTCTGGCTTGCATCCTGATGCTGCCTCTGCTGACCCTCGCCGCGGACGCATGCGGCGTTTTGATGGGCTGGCTCACTCAGACCCTGGCTGAGCCGCAGTCGTTACGCCAGTTCATCGATAGCGGCTTTCGCGGCGCTACTTTCAACGACCTGCTGCCACCTACGTTTAAAACCGCCGTGTTTGGCCTGATCATTGGGCTCATCGCGTGCTTTCAGGGAATGCGCACACGCGGAGGCGCCGAGGGCGTCGGCCGCGCCGCAACCAACTCCGTGGTTCTTGCATCGCTCTTGGTGATCCTGGCCGACGTTGTGCTGGTGAAATTCATTCTCGTTGTCTTCCCATAACCATTGATCTCGGGGTTTGTGAAACAAACATGGCCACAGCCTATGACATCGCGATGAAGACAGGGGATTTTGAGGAAGACGGCAGTGCGCCCGCTGTTGCCGTCGAAAATCTGCATAAGTCCTTCGAAAGCCGAGTGGTCTTGGACGGAATTAGCTTGTCGGTAAGCCGGGGAGAAACTTTGGCAGTGCTGGGACGCAGCGGCACAGGCAAAAGCGTATTGCTGAGGCTCATTATCGGCCTCGAAAAACCCGACTCGGGATCGGTTCGCATCCACGGTCAGGAGATTGTCGGCATGGCTCTCGATCGGATGGGCGAAATCAGGAAGAAGATGGGATTCCTGTTTCAGCATGCGGCGCTCTACGATTCGCTCACCGTCGCCGAAAACGTGGCGTTCTCCCTCGAACACCATCGCAGGGACATGTCGAAGTCTGAGCGGGGCGACCGGGTGAAGCACTTGCTTGCCGAGGTGGGCATGGAAGGTGACCTGGACAAAATGCCTTCCGATATCTCAGGTGGAATGCAGAAACGCGTGGGCCTGGCGCGCGCGTTGGCATTGGAGCCGGAGATTCTCCTGCTCGACGAGCCGACAGCCGGGCTCGACCCCATCAGTTCCGGGGAGATCGACGATTTGGTGCTCAAGCTGCAACGGGAACATCAGATGGCATCCATCGTAGTGACTCACGATCTGCACAGCGCAAAGACGATTGCAGACCGTCTGGCTTTGCTCAATGAGGGCAAGGTGATAATTGAGGGAAGCTTCGCTGAGCTTCAGCAATCCGACATCGAATTTGTGCAGGAGTTTCTAAAGCAGTCGTAGGAGGTCATATGTCAAGAGCGGCGCGGTTGGGAGCTTTTATCGTTGCGACACTGCTAATTCTGGCAATCGGCGTCTTCATCATCGGGAGCAGGGAGTATATCTTCGGCTCGACTTACCAATTGAAGGCGCAATTCGACAATGTGGCGGGTCTGGCTGCGGGAGCCGATGTGCAAGTGGGCGGGGTTCACAGCGGGACTGTGCGCAGCATCGCTTTGCCGCACCAACCGGGCGAGAAGGTTACCGTGTACATGGATCTCGACAAGGCGACGCACGAGATCATCAAGCAGGACTCGGTGGCGTCGATTGAAACCGAGGGGTTGTTGGGCAACCAGTACCTGGCGATTTCGTTTGGATCAGCCGGGCAAGGCGAGGTGCGCAATGGCGATACGATCGCGAGCCTCCCGCCACTGGAAATGTCGGAGTTGCTCAAGAGGACGAGCGGCATCCTGGACAGCAGCCAGCAAGCCATTCAGAACGCGACTTTGGCGACGGCGCACCTGAATTCGGTAAGCGCCAAGATCGATTCCGGCCAGGGAACCTTGGGTGCCCTGGTGAACGACAAAGCGATGTATAACAATCTGGACCAGACGACGAGTACTCTGCGTGACACGACCATCAAGGCGCAGGCCGGTGTAACCGACTTCCAGGAGAATATGGAAGCCCTCAAGCACAACTTCCTCCTGAGTGGGTATTTCAAGAAGCGTGGATACGAAGATTCCGCCGATCTGGGAGCGAACAGGATTGGCGGGCTCCCGCAGGGTACGCCTGTCAAGACGTTCACCTACCCAGCCAAGCAGCTCTTCGACGGTCGCGATTCGGCCAAGCTGAAGGACCAGAAATCTCTCAATGCCGGCGGCGAGTTCCTGACACAGAATCAATTCGGATTTGCAGTGGTCGTGGCTTCCACTGGCATGGAAGGCGATGCCCAGAAGGACCTGGTACTCACCGAGGCCAGGGCCATGGTTGTACGCGAGTATCTGGTCGAAAACTTTGGATTCGACGACAGCCAGCTTAAGACATTGGGAATGGGAAAGCAGGCAGGCACGAACCTGGACGCAGATTGGGGTTCGATTCAAATCCTCATCTTCCCAGCGGGAACCCAGATACCAGCCGACAAACCGGCGTCTGCGAGCAACTCACCCAAAACAGAGGCGGACAGCCCGGTTCAGGCCGCCGCTGCGCCAACTCAAAGGCCGTAGCACATGGCGCGATGAGCGATGGCAGCGAGTATGCGCACGAAGGCTGCCTTCAGTTTTACGTACCCAATTGCTCAGAACCCTGGCCGCCAAGATGAAAGACTTACTCAGCAAGCGCGAAACGGTTGCTTTGCGGAGATTGATGCTTCCAATATGCTCCTTTCCCGACCTGTTTCTCACCACGGCCGTGCCGAACTTAAGCTGTCGTCACCCTTCCATCCGCACTCTTGGTGAGCGACTTGAGCGCTGGGTGCACATTGGGTGTCCTCGGTACAGTCGGCGCTGCCATCTGTTGGACGACCTCTCCCTGCATCAGTGATGCAAAGTGGTCCCGCCCAAGGGCGCAGTCGCCGGAACTCGGCATTTGGTTGTGGTGTATTACCGGGCTCGCTGCAACCAGGCTGCGCGCCGCGGCGAATACGACGCAGTTATGGAGAAGAGATGACTGGAAGCAAGCACAACCTCGAAGGCAATAGCAGTGACAAGGGTGAGCCCGATCCTGGTCCTTACTGGAAGCGCATGCACCGTGACTGGCGCTTCTGGGTCGGCGCAGTCCTTATGTTTGCGGCTCTCGCAATTTACGTTTTGAGCGGAGACCTGGCGTGGGTTCCGCGCGGCCAACCGCATCAGCCGCCGCCGGCAACTGCCGGGAGATAGCGGGGCCCACCGGCTTTCTAAGTCAGCGAGCCATCGCCGGCAAAGCGCGGCATAGACAACCGTGGTGGCGGCTGTTGACATCGATCGAGCGCCGACTGGCGATCATGAGAACAGAATGTAGAGCAAAGTAGCTCAGCAATTGGCTCAACAATTTAGAACAATAATCCTGAAGAAGAGCAGTCCTTCTCATCTCCCTCCTGGCTCCCGAGTTCAGCCAGAGCGTCCGGCATGGGTGACTCTTGGCCATCTGCATTGCGCAAGGACAACCGGCGAAGACCGCCTCTCTTCAAAGGAGTGGCGCACCTCCACTTCACTTGAGTTCAATTGCCAAAGCGAACATGGGCAAAGAGTGAGAAACCGCTTCAACACGACTCGCACCGAGCCGATTGAAAATGCCTTTGAAGTCGTATCGGATCCGAGAGAATTACTGGAGAACATGAAATGTCGCTTGTAACTGTTGTAATCACACTATTGGTAGTCGGCGTGTTGTTGTGGCTGGTGAATGCCTACATTCCCATGCAGGGAACGATCAAGGGAATTCTGAATGCCGTGGTGGTAATTGTACTCGTCATTTGGCTCATCAATGTTTTTGGATTGCTTCACTACGTTACCCAATTCCGCGTAGGACATTGACGAATCAGTCCAGGGAGCGCGGCAAGACGGCAGCCAACAGAAATGAGCAGCTTGAGGGGCCGAGGGCGCGAAGGCCATTCCAGGGTGTATACTTGAGATAACAGTCAGGACCTTCCCCTTCTCGCCTTCAGCGTCCCGGCTTCGCTCCAGACGAGTACCGTTCAAGCGAGCAACAGAACGACTGGAGCGGCAGTGAGCCTGATCAAGAAAGTCGATGTCAAAAAGCATCTTGCTGCCCGGCCATTGAGCCAACCCGATGCAACCGGGTTCTCAGAGATCGAGCCGGCCGGCACGGGAGCGAATGCTTCAGATTTCATTGAAGATTTCTCCCCTGAACATTCTTCTTCGAGCGGTGTCTGTCACTGCGATTGCGATTGGCGCCGAATCTGGCAGTATTCAAGTGCCCAGCGTGGCGGGAAGCGCACAAGTGTGAAGGAGCACACCTTATTTCTGCGTCAAGGATGCATCCTGCCGGATCAATTCGATCTGCGCTCAAGAGCCGTTTTCAAAGGGCGGCGGAGGCGACCGGGATGCTGGCGGCAGATGTGGATGCGTGTACGCAGCACAGGTTGGCACTTTGTGTGGATAGAGGATTGGCATTCGTTCCGAGGTCTCGGCAGAACGCCGCGAACCGCGATCCATCGGGCATTGATTGGCGCCCTCAAAGAAGTGAAGGGCGCTTCAATGGCGCCGCTAAGCTCGATCCGAATGGTGAGGTATTCGGGCTTGCGGATGGCATGAGCAAAGCTCCACGCTCGCCGGATGCAAATACGGACGTCAGTGGACCGAGCTGAGGAGATGAAGGTTCAACAGGCGTTGGTTTTTTAGGTCCACTGTTTGCCTGCACACGAAGCAGGTTGCAAGGCTGGCACCAAATCCGTGCAAGTGAGTCCGCACAGAGACGGCTTGCACCACGTCGATAGAAGCGAAAGTAGGACAATATGTCTCTCACTGACACGAATCATCTTGGAGATCTGCCCGGGGGCATTCTATCAGCGGCCTCTCCGCCGGTTGCGCCAAAAGGTTGCAGCCTGCCTTTGCCTACGCGCATTGCGTTTATCGGAAACTATCTGCCGCGCCAGTGCGGCATCGCCACATTTACGACGGACCTATGCACGGCACTCGCAACCGAATACGGCAGCGGCCGGCTGTTTGCCATTCCCGTCAACGATCCGGAGTCAAGCTACGAGTATCCAGAGCAAGTGCGTCTGGAACTGGAGCAAGAGGATCTGAGCTCCTACGAACGGGCCGCGGAATTCCTTAATTTCAACGGCAACGATCTGGTCTGCGTTCAGCATGAATATGGCATCTACGGCGGGACTGCGGGCCGCCACATCTTGACCTTGCTTCGCAAATTGAAGATGCCGGTCGTAACCACGCTGCACACTGTTCTGCGGGATCCAAATCCGGATCAGCGCATGGTGCTGGAAGAGATAGCGAGGCTTTCCGATCGCCTGGTGGTCATGAGCGAGCAAGCGGCTCAGTTTCTGCGCGAGGTGTATGCGGTTCCGAACGAAAAGATCGACATCATTCCACACGGCGTGCCCGATTTTCAGTTCATGGACCCCAATTACTTCAAGGACAAGTTCGGCACGGAAGGGAAGTTCGTGCTGTTGACGTTCGGTTTGCTGTCACCGAACAAGGGAATCGAGAACGTGATTCGAGCGTTGCCGGCTATTCTGGCAAGACATCCAAACGTGGTGTACATCGTTTCCGGAGCGACGCATCCGCAAATCCGGCGGCGCGAGGGCGAGCGCTACCGCGAAGGGCTGCGGGCCTTGGCAGAACAACTTGGCGTTTCTTCGCAACTGATCTTCCTGAATCGTTTTGTGAGAGCGGAGGAACTGGTTGAGCTCATAGGCACGGCGGATATTTACATCACGCCTTACCGGCAGGAGGCGCAGATCGTTTCCGGCACGCTGGCCATCGCGCTTGGTGCAGGAAAGGCGATCATCTCCACGCCGTATTGGCACGCGAAAGAGTTGCTGGCGGATAAGAGAGGCGTGATTGTACCGTTCGAAAATCCGGGCGCCATTGCAGAAGCGGTGCTTCGGCTCCTGGATAACGAAGGGGAACGGCACGCCATGCGGAAGCGTGCCTATCTCTATTCCCGGGAAACAATATGGTCCAAGACGGCGCGGAAGTATATGGCGAGTTTCCAGCGTGCTCGCTTCGAGCGCACCTTGCAACCTAGGGCAGCCCAGAAGGACGATGTGGCAGTAAACGCTCCCGATAACCTGCCGGCGTTGAATACCGCTCACATGTTGAGGATGACGGACGACACCGGCATTTTGCAGCATGCTATCTTCTCCGTGCCCAATTCAAGCGAGGGTTATACGACCGATGACAACGCGCGTGCGCTCATGGTGTCGGTCCTTCTGGACGAGGGCCCGGCGCATGCGGGTGCCCGGGAGTATCCAAACCTCTCCCATCGCTACCTGTCCTTTCTATGGCTCGCATTCGATGTCGATACAGGGAGATTCAGAAACTTTCTCGGCTACGACCGCAAGTGGCTTGAAAATGTTGCACCGGACGACAGCCATGGGCGCGCGTTGTGGTCGCTGGGGAAGGTGCTTGGCCATTCGCGAAATGCAGGATTGCGAGGAGCGGCAGGGAGGCTCTTCGAAGCCGCGGTCCCTGCAACACTCACGTTCACCAGTCCGCGCGCGTGGGCGTTCTGCATCCTGGGCATGCAAGCCTATCTGGACTGGTTCCCTGGAGACAGAGCCATCCAGGGAGTTCGCAATGCATTTGCGAATCGACTTCTCGATATCTATGAGCGCAGTCACTCCGCGACATGGCGATGGTTCGAGAAGAGCCTTTCCTACTCGAATGCGAGGCTGTCGCAGGCGCTCATCCTGGCGGGATGGCGGAGCGACAACCAGAGAATGATCGAAGCTGGAATGGATTCTCTGAAGTGGCTTGTTGCCGAGCAGCACCGCGACGATGCGGAGATCTTCGTGCCGATCGGATCCAACGGATTCTATATAGAAGGAAATGAGAAGGCGCGTTTCGATCAGCAGCCGGTGGAGGCCTGCGCAACGGTCTCCGCTTGCCTTGAGGTATACAGGCTGACGGAAGAAAGCTATTGGTTTGAGGAAGCCCAGCGCGTCTTCCGCTGGTTTCTCGGCAAGAACGACTTGCAGGCGCCGCTTTACGATGCAACAACAGGCGGCTGCAGAGACGGACTTCATCCCGACCGCATCAATGAAAACCAGGGAGCGGAATCAACGCTTTCGTTTCTGATGGCCCTGCTCGAAATGCACGAGGCCAAAGTGACAAACGCACAAGAACGGCACCTTGAAATGAGCACCTCCTCTTGAATCCAAATGTTTCCCAAGTCGTAACGTCAGATTCCGTCACCCCGGAGGCCCTGCATGTGGAGACACGCACAGGGCTGCCACTGTTCACCCGTTATTCCGGGAACCCGATCCTTACCCAGAGCGACTGGCCCTATTCAATCAACAGCGTTTTCAACGCAGGGGCAGTGCGGCTGCCCGACGGAGATACTCTGCTGCTTTGCCGGGTGGAAGACCGGCGAGGCCTGTCCCACCTGTGTGCCGCGCGTTCTGCGAATGGAATCGATAACTGGCGCATCGATTCTCAACCGACGTTGCCGGCAAACCCTCGCGACTATCCGGAAGAGATCTGGGGCATCGAAGATCCGCGCATTACCTATGTTCCGGAGCTTGAACAATATGCGGTGGTGTTTACCTCTTTTGCGCGAGGCGGTCCGGGAGTTTCCCTGGCACTAACCAAAGACTTCAAGAGCTTTGAGCGATATGGGGTAATCATGCAGCCGGAGGACAAGGACGCGGCACTGCTGCCGAGAAGATTCGGCGGCCTTTGGGCGCTGATTCACCGGCCAGTGACAACGCAGGGCGCGCACATGTGGATCTCCTACTCGTCCGATCTGCGGCAATGGGGAAGCCACAAGGTGATTCTCGCGGCGCGCCGCGGCGGATGGTGGGATGCGAACAAGATTGGGCTGTGCTCTCCGCCGATTGAAACAGCAAAGGGGTGGCTGACGATCTATCACGGGGTACGGCAAACGGCATCGGGCAGCATTTATCGCCTGGGCCTGGCGCTCTTTGACCTGGAGCGGCCAGAGATCTGTTTGCAGCGAGGAGACTCCTGGATGTTCGGCCCTGAAGCTGCCTATGAGCGCGGCGGAGACGTCAAGGATGTCGTGTTTCCGTGCGGTCAGACTATCGGCGCGGATGGAGATACGATCTACATGTATTACGGAGCCGCGGATTCGTGCGTGGCGCTGGCCACCGGCAGCATACGTTCGCTACTCGCATGGCTGGACTCAAACTCCACCCCATGGGAAGGATTTGCATAGGAACGCGACCCGGCTTCAGGGCGGGAGGAGCGGTTGAGATGAACTTCTCGAACCGGACGTGGCCCAACTGGGTGCCACGCCTGCTGTGGATAAGGCGCGAGTGCCCCCGGTGTAATTCGGTCAAATTCAAACCAGCCGAGTTACGGTCGTTCGATAGCTTGCTCAGCATGTTTGCTTTGCGGCCGGTGCGTTGCATGTTTTGCTGGCGACGGTACTACTGGTTCACATTGCGCAACGCAGATGCGGGATAATTCCACGATCGTTTGCAGTGCTCAGGAGCGGGTCTTGTTGCTGTGCCTGACGAGAGCAGAATGCAACTCGCCTCGTGCCCGGATTCGTGCGACCCATGGTTGCGAAGCTCAAGTTTTCAAATGCAAATACAGGGCCAGGTCCGCATGAGTGTCCTCGTCCAACAAACGGCTCTGCTCCTTGCGCCACGCGTCCATCCCTCGCTTGTGCCGCACTGGCTCACGCACCTGGGGGCGCTGGGGCTCTTCTTGGTTGCGGTGGTCGATTCCTCGGTCGTCCCTCTGCCCATTCCCGGTAGCACCGACCTGCTGCTGCTTTGGCTGGTGGCGCACAGGGGCGATCCTTGGCTGCTGGTCCCTCTGGCGGTTGCGGGCAGCATTCTGGGCGGGTACACCACCTGGCACATCGGCCGCCGAGGCGGCGAAGCGGCGCTGCGCCACTACGTGCCGGCGCGTCTTCTGGGGCGAATCGTCGGATGGGTGGAGCGTCACCGAATCCTCGCGGTGTTTCTTCCCGCCTTGCTTCCTCCGCCGATTCCGCTGTTGCCGTTTGCGCTGGCGTCGGGCGCGCTGGGCGTTTCGCGCCGGCGCTTTCTGGTGGTCTTCGGCGCGGCGCGCAGCCTGCGTTACTCATTCGTCGCCTGGCTAGGCGTGGTCTATGGGCGCAGCGTCGTGAGCCTGTTTTCAGGAGCGCTCCAGAAGTGGTCGACTCCGCTGCTTTGCGTGTTCCTGGGCCTGCTGGCGGCCTGCGTCTGCTATTGGATATGGAAAATTCGCGGGCTGCGCAAGATCGATGCCGCAAAGAAGCTCGCGTTGCACGCCTGATGAGCTGATGAGGAATGAACTGCCGAGGCAGCTTGTCCTGCGCGCGCTGCCTTGTGCATTTGGAGTCAATTCGGGTCGCGCAGCAGACCGATGCAGGGACAAAAGCCGCGGCCGGGTAGAGTATACCCGGCCGGGAACGGCTGCAATGGACGATCAATATCTTCCGAGAGGAAGGTTGTGCTATTTTCGCGACTGCGACCCCGATGAGCGAGGCTGGGGTTGGCGAGCCTGCAACGTCTGCTGCTCCGCGGTGTGTTTTTGCACTAACTTCTGCGTCTGTTGCTGGTGCTTCTGTTCGAGTTTCTGGTTGTTGGCGTTGGTCTTCTGCTGATGTTCAGCGTCCTGCTTCTGCTGAAGCTTCTGCCGCTCCTGGGTTTGTTTGGCGATCAACTTGTCCTGCTGCTGCTGGTACTTTTTGTCTGCCTTCGCATTCCCTGAGTTGACCGGCGCGGGGCGAGCGGGGGGCGGAAGGTCCTTGGGATGGATTGCGGGGCGGGTCTCGGTTGGCGCACCGCCGGCCGCGGCGTGGGAAGTCTCCTCCGCGCCCCTGGCGCCTACCGCTCCGTGTTGCTGGTTGAAATCTCCGGGCTTTGCAGTGGCTGCGATTGCCGGATTGCCGTGGTTATTCCCCGCGCGCTGATCCGGATTGGCGCGCGCGGCCTGCGTATGTTGAGTTTGAGCCGCGACGGGCGGAATATGCCTCTGGGTTGCCGCGGTCTGCTGTTCAGCGGTTGGACGCGCCGCAACCCCGCCCCTTCCGCCGTTGAAGCTGACGCGGCTCTCGTTGTTGACCTCGACTCTTTCGTTGTAGACATTGCGATTGACGGTGATATCCACGTTGTTCACGGAACGGTTATAGAAGAAGTGTCCGTGGTCCCAACGGCCGCCTCCGTACCCGCCGCCCCAGTAGCCGAAGCCGTAGTTGATGCCGCCATAGAACCCTACGGTAGGGCCCCAGTAGCCGTCATAAAAAAGAAATCCGCCGTCGCCCCAGCCCCAATAGCCCGGGGTCCAGAGGAAGCCCACTTCCGGCGCCATGATCCACGTACCGGGAACCCAATAGTAGTCGGAGACGCTGTCGTCATAGGCCCAGTAGCCCGGTGTCCAGAGATAGCCGTCTCCGGGGCAAATCGGCTGGTCGTAGAAGGGCAGAGCAGGCGGGCCGATGGCGATCCTGATGCCAATCTGCCCGAACGAGGCGGCCGGAATGGCCAACAACAGAAACGCTAGCAGAAACCGGATGGTGCGCATAAAAATCCTCTTCCCAGACCGTCCTTCGATTGCCCGGCGGTGCTGTCCCGACCGAGGCTGCGAGGACGGGAAGGCGACGCGTTACGCGCCTTGGTCAAGGCTTCCACGGGCTCCTTTCCCAGTCTGTATAATCCGGCTCACCTTTCGATTGGCCTTGCGAGCCCGGATGGTTGTGCCTGCAAGCTCCGATGGTCAAGCGTGCGGGTGGATGCAGCAGGATCGGCGGTCTACACAACAAACATCGCAACGCCCGCGGCGAACATGGCCATTCGAGCAATTTCAGGGTCAACATGCCGTAGAGGAGTTCCAGCAGCGCGGCTTTTGCTTCCTCCCCGGAGAACAAACGCGGCTCGCCGGGGACACGGGAAGGAAAAGGGCCACTTGAGCGCATCGGGCCCGATTACGGCAACCTTGAAATTCCTGTAGCGAGGGGCAGAAGCAGGCTACTCCATCCCCAGTACTTTCACAATCACGCGCTTGCGGCGCTGGCCGTCGAATTCCGCGTAGAAAACACGCTGCCAGGTTCCAAGGTCCAGCTTGCCATTGGTCACTGGCAGGGTGGTCTCGTGGTGCAGCAGCAGCGACTTCAAGTGCGCGTCTCCGTTGTCCTCGCCGGTGCGGTGGTGCTTGTAGTCCGGCCGCGCCGGCGCCAACTCCTCCAGCCACTTGCCGATATCCTCGATCAACCCGCTCTCCAGGTCGTTGACATAGACGGCGGCAGTGATGTGCATCGGGGAGACGAAGCACAAACCGTCCCGCACCCCGCTGCGCCCCACAATCCGCTCCACCTCGTCGGTGATATGGACCATCTCGCGCCGCTTTTTGGTCTCAAAGACAAGGTATTCCGTATAACTCTTCACTTCGTCCTCCCGATACTCCTTCCCCTTCGACAATAAACTGAAAATCCCGCGTACTCCAGCTTTCGCTTTTGAGATATGGGAAACGGTAAGTCCAACGGACGGTTGCAGGCCGACAGCGAAGCTGGCCTCGTTGACCACAAAGCCGGCGACGCGAAGGGCCATCTGCCGGGCCGGCCACAGCTACGCTATTTTGGATGCGCGTTCAGCTTTTCGATTACGTGCTTGAGATCGTCAAGCTTCTGGCCGGCCTCGCCCAGCTTGCCTTCCGAGGTGAGGCGCTGGTAGTCGGCGAAGTCCTTGCCGGCTTGCGCGATGAGCGAGTTGAGATCCGCCGTGGCTGGGGGCGCGGTTCCTGCTTCAGGCGCGGCTCGCGGCGCTTCCGCCGCACTCAATGAGGAGGCCTCGGAGCCAAACAGGGAAGCCAGCGCCGCCTCGAAGGTGGGCGCGTAGGCGAGCCGGTCCTGCAGCGCGAGCACGACCAGGCGCAACTCCGGCATGGGGCTGCGCTCGGCTTGCAGGTAGATGGGCTCCGCGTACAAGAGCGCCTTGCCGCAGGGAATAACCAGCAGGCTGCCGCGGCGTACGTGCGAGCCCTGCTGATTCCACAGCGTGAGCTGCCCGGAAAGCTGCGCATTCTGGTCGATGCGCGCCTCGATCTGCTGCGGTCCGTCAACCAGCCTGGTTTTGGGGAAGTCGTATACCACCGATGTGCCGTAGTGTGCGCCGTCGCTGCGGCCGGCGATCCAGCCAATCAGGTTGTTGCGGTTGGCGGGAGTGAAGGGCAGAATCTCAACGAACTCGAGGCCGCTTTCGCCGGGCAGATTCATGAGCACGAAATTGGGCTGCATGGCCTGCGTGGTTTGCTCTCCGCCCGCGGCCATGCCGGTTTCCGTGGCAACGGTCCACAGGTCTTCGCGGTTGTAGAACACTTCAGGATTGGTCATGTGATAGAGGCCGTAGACTTCAGCCTGCAGGCTGAGCAGCAACTCGGGGTAGCGGACGTGCTTGCGGAGCCAGGCCGGCATGGCCGAGGCGTCCTTGAAGAGGCTGGGAAAGATGCCGCGATAAGCGGCCAGGATGGGATCGGCGCTGTCAAACACATAGAAGGTGGTGGTCCCATCGTAGGCGTCGACGACCACCTTGACGCTGTTGCGCATGTAGTTGATGGGACGATTGTCGAGAGTGTGATGCGTCGAGTAAGGATAAGTGTCCGAGGAGGTGAAACCATCCATGACCCAGGAGAGGCGGCCATCGTCGCCGACCACGATGTAGGGGTCCTGATCGTAGGCGAGGAAGGGCGCCAGGGCGGCCACGCGATCGCGGACGTTGCGGCGCATGAGCAGGCGGCTCTGGGGATTGACATCGTCGCTGAAGGGCAACTTGGCGATATCGCCGCGGTCGAATGCGAGCAGAACGCGGCGCAGAAAGCCGCCCAGGACGATGCCGCCGCTGCCCTCGTAGGAGGTGAGGTTGTTGGCTTGTCCCTCGGGGTAATTGAACTCCTGCTGGCGCGTCTTCACATAGACGTCGGTGTTGGTCATCTCGCCGAAGTAGATCTCAGGGCGCGTCACGTTGAGGCCGCGCACGGTGCTCTGGACGGGCATGTTGCTGAGCATCAGCGTCGGCAGCCCTTCAGGTGTGAACCCATTGACGGGGTTCATGGTGATGCCGTAGCCATGGGTGTAAATGAGCTTATCGTTGATCCAGTTGCGGCTGCTCTCGGGAAGCTTGTCGACGTTGAGCTCGCGCGCGGCCAGCATCACCTCGCGCAGGTTGCCGTCGATTTCGTAGCGATCGATGTCGATCCCGGGAAAGTCGTAGTAGGTACGAATCTCCTGAATCTGGCGCAACGTATCCTTGAGCGCTTGCACGTCCCACAAGCGGATGTTCTGAAGCGTGGGTTGATTGTTGGCCGGATCGGTTGCGCCCACGGTGGTTTCCGCGGGAAACTCGCGCTGCGAGAAGAGGTCGAGGCCGTATGCCCGGCGCGTCATCTCGATGTTGTTGGCGATGTAGGGTTGCTCGCGAACCAGTTCGTTCGGTTTGACCAGGAAGCTGGTGACGTACCAGCCAACCACACCCACCGCGGCATAACAGACCACAGACGGAACGATGGCCGCGACCAGCCATTTTCCGCGCGGGTTGAGTGCGGCGCCGGCAAGGGCAATCGCCGCTCCGAGCACCAGAGCAGCACAGATAAACAACATGCCGGCGAGGGTTACGTGCGCGTCCGTGTACGTGACTCCGTCAAAGATCGTGTGGTGTTCAAACAGTTGCTCAAACCGGGCGACATACTCACGCATGGCCAGGATGAACAACAGGAACCCAACCGTGATGGAGAGCCCGCGCCAGGGCAACGGAATGCCGCCGTCGAGACGCCCGCCGAGCGCGCGGGATCCGCCGGTGACGAGAATGAACAGGGCGGCAAGGATACACGCGAGAATGGCCAGCGTAAGCAGCCAGCCGACGAGGAGTTGCCAGGCGGGCAGGGTGAACAGATAGAAGTTGAGCGGCCTGTCGAAGATGGGGTCCAAAAGGCTCCCAGGGGCGCTTGCCGCGGCGCGCGGCGCGTACCAATAAAGCGCCAGCGTGGGCCACTGGGCCTGCATGGCGGCGCCTGTGGCAAGCGCGATGACGAGCGAGACACCGATGGCGATCCAATGCAGGACAGGCCCGACCGGGAGACTGACCGCATTTCCCGCGATGTAGATGGTATGGCCGCTGGGCAGATCGGCGCCATGCGTCCGCTTGAGGACGGTAAAAGCCCCGTACAGAATGAGAAATGTGACAACGGCAAAGGCCGCGAAGACTCCCCACTCGAGGAACAATGTCTTCCAGAAGACGTCAGCGTAGGCGAGAGATCGGAACCACAGCAGATCGACCCAGTAGGAGAGCGCGGTCCGGCCTCCCAGGACGATTGCGGCAACGATGGCGATAAGGATCAGGAAGGTGCGGCGGCGCGGACGCGGCGGCTGTGGCTGCGCCTGCCGTGGCCAATCAATGGAATCGGGCAATTCTCTACCCCACTTTACCGGTTTGATCCATGCTGCGCGATCCAGGAAATGGGCAGAGCCCGATCACAGGGCCGGCCCTGGCAGTTTCCGAAACCAGGCTTCGAGGATCTCACCCACTACACTCTAATCTTTTTGACACCCTTTTGCAGGAGGCGCTGGGTTTTGAGTTTCTTGTCCGCTTTGCGGGGCAGTTGGCCGGAGCGGTCATTCGCGGAGCAGCAGCTGAGCTGCATTGCGGCGGCCGCGGCATTCCTGTGCGATGAACCCATTTATGGTCCCGGTCTGCCAGGATTATGGAGCAGCGGAATTGTTGGTCCGGCGCCGCCGCAAAGTGACCGGCATTGTTGTAGCAAGCCTGGATAGTCAGCCGCGCCTGAAGAGCGAAGGGCGGATTCTCCTGCGCACACAATGTTATCGAAAATGAAGAGACGAGGAGGATCGGAGCGATCTGGACGCCATGCATGCACGGATTGAAGACCACGGCTGACATGAAAGGCCGGACGAGGAAGATGCTACAGCAGCAGATCGCCCGGTTGCGCCCGGCCTTCCGGGATTATTGGGGATGGGCGGCGGGACGGCAACTATGGCGCAGAAACACCATCTGCTTGGCCGGGTCGGGTTTGTAGTTGCGGAGTTCTTCCTGGAAATTCTTGCCCTTGAGGGATCCTCCGTACTCATAGACACTCCCGGAGCACTCCAGGTCGCCATCCAGCGAAAACAGCGCGTAGGTGCCGACAGAGCCGCCGCTGTAACGCACATTGCTGCTGAGGATGCCGCTGGTCTTGGTCACGGAACCTCCGGATTCCAGCGCCTTGATGAGGAGAATATGCAGCGACGCCGCATCGTCAGACGACAAGTCGCCCGTCTCCGGGTTCACGCCAAGTTTGGCCGCCAAACCGTCCGCCATCAGGACAGCGCTGAGGTGAGATGAGTAAGACGCTGCCGCGGAGACCGCCGGGCTCGGCGTCCCCTCGGGATCCGGTGCGGAGGAGCTTCCGTCCGCAGGCTTGTCCGCAGGCGTTCTTGCGCCTTTCGACGCCGAAGCGGGGCCCGCGGTGAGCGTGTCCAGAAAGATTTGGATATCCAAGATGGCCCGCTGGACGCTGTCCTTGTTCTTCGTGTCGGGGTTCGCCGCCAGGCCTTCCAGGCATCCACGAGCGGCCATGGTCCTGTCCAGGCTGGCAAGAAACGGCGAATCCGCCTTGTCCAGCGTGGCCAATGAGTAGGGGGTGTAGGCGGTAGGCATCAGCACGGGCACGCTGAGCTGTTGCAGTTCCCGGCCAACGCCATTCATGAAGGCCTGATCATGAATGGTGCCGCCAACCGAGAAGCTGGATTGTTCTGAGGCCAACAGGGCCATAACTCCCTGGGCGACAGCAAGGGGCGGGCCTACCGGCGAAGCGCTTACCGCGGCGCTCGCAGCGGAGCTTCCTCCTTTTGAATTTGCAGGGCAACCGAATTCTCCGGCTTTACGTTGCAGTTTGGCCATGGTGGCCATATCCGCGCGCCAGATCTGGAAGTCTTCAAATTCGCTGGAATCGAAGGGGAGGAGGACGACGCTGGCTTTTTTGGAGCCTGCCCTGACCTCGCAGATCGAGCCGGCGGGAGGATTGGTGAAGTTTGCGTCGGTCCCATTGATAAACGCCGCTATGTCGCAGGCTATGGCCTCGGTGTTGGACTGCATGGCGCGGTAGGTTAACATTTCGGATTCGATGGAAAAGCCCACCCCCCCCGAGGCGGTGTCTGAGCTTCCCTTATCTGTGCTCCCCTTGGCAGGTGCGGTTTGTGCCCACACACTCCCCATCGAGAGGGCGCCGAATGCCAGCGCAAAAACCAGCTTGCGGGCCGAGGCAATGAATAGCTCATTCGTGACAAGTCGTTCGACGTTCCACATTTCTCCACCTCTGTGCTACTGTGCAACTGCTGATTGTGAGCGAGTATACACGGCCCAGGGTCCGAGCGTTCACAACAGATTCGACGTCAATCCGGCGGCAAAGTTGCGGACCGCCGGGCCAGGCCCCTGAAACTCATGGGAAGAAGGATGCGCAGGCTCGATGGGCTGTGCCGGAAAACTGCCTTCCGGTCCGCAGGGATCAGTTATTCAGCACGGATGCGTTCTGTTCGCGCAGCTCTTGCTCGAACTGCGCCCGCAATCCGCCCGGATTTCCGCGTAACCTCGAGACCGGGCGCCTGCGAAGAAGCCGCTAAATCGCTTGACACCCGCTCATCGTTTCTTTAACTTTTGGTCCCAATAAGGGTTATCACCCTGCAGAGGGGTGTTTTCATGGAAGTTCGCAAGGTCCGCCTTCTCCTGCCAGTGTTATGCGTCGTGTTTTGCTGCCGAATCTCAGCCCAGGCTCCGTCCGGGTCGCCGGCAGTGCCCACCAAGAGCGCGCTGCTGATCGGCATCGATATCTACTCGCATCCCAGCGACGATGTAAAGGTTCCCGATGGCGCTCCCCCCATCGGACGATACGAGCCCCAGTTGACTTATCGGGATCTCAAGGGTCCATCTCACGACGTCGCCGCGATGCGCGACCTGCTGACCAGCGAGAAGTTCGGTTTTCCCAACGACGACCAGCACATTCACATCCTGCTGAACCAGGCTGCGACCCGCGACGCCATCCTCAAGGCCATGCAACAGTACCTGGTCCAGGATCCGAAACCGGGCGACACGGTGGTGCTGTTCATCTCCTCGCACGGTTCGCTCCGCGCCGACCCCAAAGGGCACGGCCAGCGCTACGACCTCGACGGCACGGGCCTCCATCCCTCGTATGTGGAGAACACCATCGTGCCCTATGACTGGTATCTCGGCCAGGATGACATCTTCAGCCGCGATCTCCGCCACATCTTCAATCAAGCCGCCGACCGCGGCATCCACCTGACGGCCATCTTCGACTCCTGCCACTCAGGATCGCTGGCGCGGGGCGCGGAGAACACGGCGCTGGTGGCCCGCGATTTCGACTTCGATCCCCGCCCGATGCCGGATGATCCTTATCCCGCGGAGGCTGCCGGAACCCCTCCGGAGAGCCGTAAAGACAACCCCGTGCTGGTTCTCTCCGCGGCACAGAAAGATCAGTCGGCGATCGACGTCCAAGACGGCGTGCCGCCGCATGGCCTGTTCACCGATGCGCTGCTTGAGACGCTTCAGGCTCTGCCCGCCAACCGGCCCGCGAGCGACGTCTTCAAGCGGCTGCAGGTGGCCATGGAACTGGCTCCCGGCGCAACCAATCAACAGCCCGAACTCGACACTTCCGACACCCGCAAGGAGCAGGCGTTCTTTGGGGGACCTGCGGGCAGCGGCCCACCCACAGCCGCCATCGTCTCGGCCGATGCCAAGGGCGTCCTCCTCGATATCGGCACCATCGCCGACATCGGCAAGGGCAGCGAATTCACCGAACTCACGGAGAGCAACGGGGCGCGCGCGGTGCTCCAGGTTACCGATTCGATCGGGCCGGCGCGCTCCAGGGCCACTGTGATTTCTCCGGCAGGCGCCACGGTGCACGCCAAAGACATTGTTCAGTTGACCAAATGGGTGCCGGCGCAGCGGCCCGCTTTGAGCTTCTACGCGGGCGCTTCGAACCCCTCGCTGGCGGAGATTGAGGGCGCTCTCACCGTGTTGCGCGCAGCCAATGTCAAGCTCGCCGCCGACCCGTCCTCCGACCCCTGGACCCATCACCTGGCCTGGGACGGCACGCACTGGACTCTCTCGACCCATTCCCAAAAGACCTCCGCGGGTCAGGTCAGGAAGGAGAATCCCGTCACACTCGGCGCCAAGCTGTCGCCAGGGGCGCTGAAGAAGCTGCCCGCCGCCGCCATCGTCTGGTTTGACGCTCCGCTACCAAAGGAGTGGGTGCCGGGTCTGCTGCCCCCGCCGGCCGGCAATGAGCCCCCCAGCGCAGCCCAGATCACCTCCGATCGCTCCCAGGCAACGTATGTGATCGCAGGTACCCCCACCGGCGCCCGGATCGGCTACGCATGGTTCAAACGCAGCGATGTGGACGCCGAGGTTCAAAGGCCAAAGGAGATCGGCGCTGGCTGCTCGCCGAACTCACCCTATCCTCTGCGCACGGATTGGGTGGACGCGGGCGGAGAGAATTCCCCGGCAAGCGGCCTCACCGACTCCGCGGTACAGTTGGCGAGACTAAATGGCTGGCTGCACCTTGGGTCATCCTCGCTGGGCGGCCAGGCGGACTTCCCCTACCGGCTTACCCTGCGGCGGGTGTCGGAGGAGAAGTACCTTGGCGAGGGCGGCAATACTTACACGGGGGAATACGAACTGTGGCTTGTCGGCAACGCCAAGGCCGCGGCCTCGCCTCGCTGGGTGTATGTTCTCGGGATCGACTGCCAGGGCAAAGGTACGTTGCTGTGGCCCTTCAACCAAGTGCCTCCGGGCAAATTTCCCACGGATAAAGGGAGGCTCGGCCAGATTCCCTTGCCGGGGGATCCATTCCCCGTGAGCGAGCCGCTGGGGACCGACACCTATGTGCTGTTGACGACCTCGACGCCGCTGGCGGACGCATCGGCTCTCGAGTTCAAAGGAGTGGTCACACGGGGCGCGAAGTCTGCAACCCCGGTGGATCCTCTTGAGGAACTCCTGGATGCAACCAGCGCCGGTACCCGCGGGGCCAGCAGGCCCACGCCGACCAACTGGAGCGTCCAGACGATACAGACACAAAGCCTGGCGGAGGCGCCCCCTCCAACCCCCGCAAGCGGCAAGCCGCAATAAGAACCTGTGCTTTGCCAGTGTGAGAATTACCCCGGCTGCAGGCGCAAGAGAATCCGCGCCTGAAGAGCATCTGTTCAATTCCTCGAAGAAGGACACCTTTGTCCTGCAGTAAGCCCGGCTCGACTGGCGCGCCCTATGCGCTTGCCCGCCCGGTTCTTTTGTCCGGACGGGCTCCGCCCGCCGCGCTCTAGAACAAATTCCACAGCGACTGGTTGTAGACCTCGTGGTGGTACTGCACCTCGGAGCCCTTGACGAAGGTCCCCAACTCGCGCGGAGAGCGGTTGGCCGCGGCCTGCTTCAGGTCGGCGTACCGGCCTTGCACGTCCGCGCCAAGGATCTTCGCGATCCACGCCGAGTCCTTGAAGTCGTCGATGGCCGTCTGGATGTTGTCCGGCAGGTAGCGCCCGCCCGCGCGCAGATTCTCCACGCTGGAGATATCGCCGTCGATGCCGGTCTTGAAGATGCCGTACATCGTCAGGTAGGGGTTGGCGTCCGGCGCCACGGCCCGCACCTCGGTGCGCATGGAACGGTGATTGCCGATGGGCACGCGCACCATGGCGCCGCGATCAACCGCCGAGGCCCGGATCTGGTTGGGCGCCTCGAAGTGCGGGTCCAGACGGCGGTAGGCGTTCACGCTCGAATTGAAGACCAGGCAAAGGTCCAGCGCGTGGGTCAGAATGCGGTCCAGAAAGTTCCAGCCAAATGTGGAGAGCTGTTCCAGTCCCGCCTCATCCCAGAACAGGTTGGTCTTGCCCTGGGAGACCGAGACGTTGGTGTGCATGCCGCTGCCGTTCACGCCCACCACCGGCTTGGGCAGAAAGCAGGCCGTGTAGCCGAGGTTATTGGCGATCTGGCGGGTCAGCAGCTTGTAGAGCTGAATCTGGTCGGCCGCGGCCACCACCTCGGAGTAACCGTAGTTGATCTCGAACTGGCTGGGCGCAACCTCGGGGTGGTCCTTCTCGTTCTGGAAGCCCATGGCCCGCTCCACCTCGGCCGAGGTGTCGATGAACTGCCGCAGCGGGTCGAGCGGCAGCACGTGGTAGTAGCCGCCCGTGTTGATGAACTCGAACTTGCCCGTCTCGTGGTACTTGCGCTCGGCGTCCTTGCCGGAGAACAGGAAGCCCTCGATCTCGTTGGCCGCGTTCAGCGTGTAGCCCTTCTCCGCGTACAGCTTGTCGGAGTAGTTCTTGAGCACCCCGCGCAGGTCGCCGGAGTAGAGGGTGCCGTCCTTGTCGATGACCACGCCGAAGACCAGCACCTTGCCGTTGCCGAAGACGTCGGCGGGAACCCAGTAGAAGGCGCTCCAGTCGATGCCTAGGCGCAGGTCGCTCTCCTTCTGCGCCGTGAACCCGCGGATTGACGAGCCGTCGAAGGTCAGGTTCTCGTAAGCGCCCAGCAGGAACTTCTTGTCGTAGTCGAGCAGGTGCAGCCGGCCTTCAAGGTCGCTGAACAGCACGGTCACGGCCTTGATACGCTTCTCGTCGGTCAGATACTTGATCCGCTTTTCGCGGATTTCCTCAGCGGCAACGCGGTTGACGCGATCGGCCTTGGCGGCCAGGTTGAGCTCTTCCAGTTCCTCGTACGGGAGGGCTAGAAAATTGCGGTATTCCGTAGACATGGTTCTCCTTTGGGTGGAAATAGGTTTCCGGGATTCAGACAAATGGTAGTGCTTCGCTCATAAAGAATCCGTGAAGATTTTTTTGGCAGAGAGCCGGTGCGGCAAAGCGGGTTACCTGTGATGGGCAACCAGGATCATCAGCAGCAGGATGACGACCGGGATGAGGGCCAGAGCGGCGTAATAGAGGACTTTGCGCGAGAGTTGGGATTTGCGCTTTTGCCAGTCCCGCAACTCCGGGCGGTCCTCCACGCCGACCTGGTCCAGGTGTTCGAGATCCCAGGCAAATTGGTGTGCCTTTGCATAGCGGTTTTTCGGGTCCCTTTCTAACGCCCGATACAAAACCTCCTGCAATTGAGGAGAGATGGAAGGGTCGGCGACGCTCGGAGGGGTGGGGTGGTTCAGCAGCCGGTCATTCATCGCGGCCAGCGGCGAGGGGCCGGAAAAGGGCAGTTTGCCGGAGAGCATTTCATAGAGGATCACGCCCATGGCATAGATGTCGGAGCGGCCGTCGCCGCGCTTGCCCTTGACCTGTTCCGGAGAGATGTAGTTCGGCGTGCCGAGAGTCGCGGTGAAGTTGGCGTAGGTCAACCGCCGGGCGGCAGAGTCGCCGGCGATGCCGAAGTCGATGAGCTTGATGTTGTCTTCCGCATCGACCATGATGTTTTCCGGCTTGATGTCGCGGTGCACCACGCCGTTCGAGTGAATGTATTCCAGGGCGTCCAGAACGCCAATGGCGATGCGGATGGCGCGGTCATGCGGAATCCTGCCTTCATCGAGGATCTGGCGCAGGAGACGGCCTTCGCACCATTCCATCACCATGTAGATGCGGGAGCGGTCTTCCCCGCCAAAGACGCGCATCACCTTGGGATGGCTGAGCTTTTCGCCGATGCCGGCCTCGCGCTGAAAGCGATCGAAGAGGATGGGATCGGCTTCCAGATCGGGGTGGGGAATCTTGAGGGCGACGACGCGGTTATCGCGCAGGTCGATGGCGCGGTAGATGGAGGCCATGCCGCTGCGGGCGACAGGCGCCTCAATGCGGTAAGAGTCGATCTGCGAACCGGCTTCTAAGCTATCGTGAAAGCCCATCGGGCGGCATGCTCCATCCAGGTAACTTGTTCTACTGTACCGGGAAACTGATCAACAACAGTAAGGATTCTGTAAGGCTCTCCTGGAATCCTATGAGGGCCGGTTCAGGAAGGCAGCCGGTAGGGCCGGCCGCGGTACATCCCCACTGGCTCGACCGAGCGGACGCGGATCACCTGCGCGGTGGTGTTGTCGCCGCCGTCGAGTTCAACGGCGCGGGCCACCAGTTCCCGCGCAATCTCGTCGATGTTCTTGTTCTGGGAGACGATCTCGGCGATGGCACTGTCGCTCATTTCGTCATGCAGGCCGTCAGTGGAGAGAACCAGCACGTCACCGGCAAGCAACGTGAGGGCGTTGGTATCCGGGGAGACGAACATCTCCGGTCCCAGCGAGCGAATGAGCAGATGACGGGATTCTGACTCGGCAATCTCGCTGGCGGAGATGAGTCCCATCTTTCTCTGCTCGTTGACCCAGGTGTGATCCTGCGTGACCTGCCTGGCTTTGCCGTTGCGGACCAGGTAGCATCGCGAGTCGCCCACATGGGAAACGATGGCCTGATCGTGGCGGAGGGCGCAGGCCACCAGCGTGGTGGCCATCTTCTTTCCGCGGTACTCGGGGGCCAGGGTGCAATCGTGAACGGCGGCGTTGGCGTGCTGGATGAGGCGCGGCAACAGGCTGATGAGCATGGTGCCGGCCTGCGCCTTGGCGAACTCTTCGGTGAGGACCGATATGGCCGTGGTCGAGGCAACCTCGCCCAGATCCATGCCGCCAACTCCGTCGGCAACGGCGAAAAGATAGCCGTGGGAGCGGGCCTGCTGGCGCGAACCAGGAATGAACGATCCCATCGCGTCTTCATTATTGGTGCGAACCTTGCCGAAATCGGTTGCCTGGCCGAACTGAACATCCAACATGGGCGCCGCCGCCTGAACCATTCTCCGCATTGCCGCGGGGAGAATGCTTTTTAGAGATTGTGAAACATCGAATTCAAAAATGCCACTGGGTGGTTCTCCGTTCATCGTCTCTCCAGATGAGATCGAGGACAGATGCCACCCAGCGGTTGTGGTTCGGTTGCAGGAGATTACCTGGATGCGAGCAGAACCGTCCTGCCTCTCTGCTTCGAGGAGCGAAGGAAGTAGATGGCTCCGTAGATGCCCCAGACGGCGGAGATGCCCAGCGCCAGCAGCGGCTCCTTGAAGGTTCCCAGGCCGAAGACAGGGCTGATCAGGTAAAAGGCCATGCAGACCAGGTTGGCGAGGAGGCCGAAGCCGGGGATAAGCAGGTGCAGCACCACGTTGTAGTCGGGGCGCTTGTGGAAGGCCACGATGCACAGGAAGCAACTGAGCGCGTAAAGGATAAAGGTGCCGAAGTTGGAAGTGAGGGTGACCGTGAGCAGTGAGTTGGGCAGGGCGGCGAATTGATCGTGCGAGAGATAGCCGAAGTTGGAGAAGAAGCCGTGCGGCAGCGCGGCAATGGCTGCATCGGTGGGCGCGCTGGCGTCGCCGAAGACCAGAGCGACGGCAATCACGCCGATGACCGCGGAGATGGTGGCCAGGGTCCAGATGGCGCGGCGCGGAGACAGGGACTGGGCGTGCAACATGCCGAAGTGCTCGGGAACCTCTTCGTCCTTGCCCATGGCGTAAGTGACGCGGGCGCCGGTGTTCATGCAGGCCAGCGTGGTGCCGATCAGCGCCAGGAAGACGGTGATGGCTTCGGCCAGCATGAAATATCTGCCATGGCCCTGGCCCAGCAGCGCGTCGCCGACGATGATCATCATGTCGCCGATGGGCGCCGCCGAGCTAACTGCGCTCTGCATCGTATAACCCGAGTTGAGGAAGTAGTTGGCCGCAAAATATTCAAACAGGTAGCACACCAGGCCCTGGATCAGCAGTGAAGCGATGACGGCGATGGGAATATGTTTGGTGGGATTCTTGGCCTCGCCTCCCATCGAGGTCACCGATTCGAAGCCGACCAGGATCAGAATGGCGACCGTGGCCTGGATGAACATAAAGCTGAACTTGTGCGGCGCAATCACCGAAGCGGCGTTCTTATGGGTGAGGAAGTTGCCGCTCGCGTCTGTCTCAGGGTAGGTGATTACATAGGGAACAGGCTTGCCTGCCGAGTCCAACAACGGCAGAGGTGTGCCGCTGGCGTCGCGGACCGTGGAGCCGTCCTTGGGGTCGGTTTTGAACTGGTAGGTGTAGGTAGCCAGCGTTTGCCCATCGTATTGAAAGGCGGTAGGGCCGGTGGTGCCGGAAGGGTGGCTGGCGCGATAGCCCAGCGCCAGGACGGCGAAGACGACCAGCGCGGAGATCTGCACCACATTGATGGCGATATTGACGGCGGTGGAAGCGCCGGCTCCCTTCGAGGCGATCCAGGCGACAAAGAAGGAGAAGGCAACGGCCACCAGAGCCATGAAGACCAGCCCGGGGTTGGTGCCGTTCATGATGTTTGGATAGAGAAAGCCGACCACGTAGCCAACGAAGACGCCGGTGACGGCCACCATCACGCCGGGATAGACCCAGTAGTAGAGGTGCGAGCCCCAGCCGACGATGAACTTGGCCACGCGGGCATACTTGAAGGCCTTGTCTTTCGAGAGCAGGGCCTGCTCGGCGTAGTAGTAGCTGGAGCCGGTGCCGGGATAGAGCTTGGAGATTTCAGCATAGGCTACGGCCGTGGCCAGACAGAGCAGCAGGGCGGCGAAGATGCCCAGCCACATGGTTGGCGCGGTGCTGCCGGTGCCGGCCTGGATGACGAAGGTGAGCCAAAGGAAGGCGCCGGGGGCGATCAGGGCCATTGCGTTTGCGGTCAGCCCGGTAAGGCCCAGGGTGGACTTCATCTGTGGTGCGTTTTGATCTGCCATGAGCATTCTCCTGGTTAGTGAAGTTCGTAGTCTGATCCCGGTGGCTGGCCCCGGGACCTTGGTGAGATTCGCCCGTCTCCGCTTTCCTGCCCGAACCGAAAATGGGTAACGTGAATGAGTTAGCTGAATCCTAAGACCGGGGTGATAAAGATGAAATGAAGAAAGCAAAAAGGACGGGGTCCACGACATCGGGTATGGAAATGTCTACCAGAAACAAAAGGAAATTCTGCATGCGGTCAAGTTTCCGCTCCAGCATTCCCTCTATGGCGAGCGCCCTGTGGACCTTGCCGTGTTTGCGCAGAGCTAGGACCCATAGCCCTCAACACATTGATTTGTGCAGAGGGTCCTTGAGGCACATTTCCGGCACGAGCTGTGGCGAGTCAAGCCTACCCCAGGAGCTCCGTCGATGGAGCGGATGCATGTGGGCTGACAGGGTTGGGTCTTAACCCAACCCTTCGTCCCCGAGGAAAATGCTGACCTCGTTCATGCCCGCTTGCTCTGAGGTCCCTATTCGTGCTTCATCGGCGATAAAATCGCGATAAGCCCAACCGTTAGCGTGGATTGTGCATCCACCATGCCTATGCTGCCCCTATGGAAATACGGCACGTTGGACATGTCGCGCCGGTATTCGAAACGCGACAACAGGCCCTGGGGCAATTTGGGCACCTTGTATTCATAAGTCCCGGTGAATTCGTTCACATGCTGAGCCATGCCGGTCTGGAAGCCGTTCGGATCTTTGAAGTACTCATATCGTCCGGCCAGCGCCATCGTGGAAGATGCTTGCTCGTGAGCGGCAAAGGCGATGCCCTGCCAGGTATTCACCGAGGTGTCGCCAACGCCCTTTACGATGGCGTCGTGGTTCCGCCCGTAGTCATAGTTAATGTAGGCGTTGAACTTGGCATTCGGCGTCAGTAGCAGTGTCGTGTCGACGAGGTTCCTGTAACCCTTCCCCGGTAAGGCGTTTTCAGGGCCGGTGTAGTAATTCAGGTTCCACGTGTACTTGGTCTTCACATAGGCGCTGGTCAACCCCACCGTCGCCCATCCGTTATTCTTTGTCACTTCGTTCCAACCATTCACCACTTGCACGCCGACGGTCTCCGTCTTTGAGACCGGCATCGAGGTGCGCAGGCCGAAGTGAGTGTAAGGTATGGCCCACGAGAAGAGCAGCGAACGCGAATAGTTCCAGTTGTCCTTTGCCTCGATCACTTCCGCGCCCGCCGACGTCACAAACCTGCCGAAGTCCATCTCCAAGCCTTTGGCCTTGGCTGGCTTCAGGCTCAGGAACGCCTGCTCGATGTAATTTGCTTGCTCGCCTGCACTCACCAGCCCGTTGGTCCGGCCATAGAGAAAGTCGAAGTGTGCGCCCACTGGGGCGGGGTCGTGATTCAGCGTCAGCTTGGCCGCGCTCAGTTCCACTTGGTCGGCCTTGTCGTTGAAGTTGTACAGGTCGTTGATCTGGCCGTTGGCGGAGTCACTGGGGTGATTGTCATTGTAGGTGTAGTAGCCATCAATGAAACCGGTCACGGCCATGGGCCCAATCTTCCACGGGAACCCCAATGCCGGAGCCGCCGCAGGCTGATCGGCCTGAGCCGGAGTCGCTGCCGGAGCTGCCGCGGGTGCGGGATCCGGAGCAGGCGTAGTCGGTGTCTGTGCGCCAGCCACCAGGGCGATTCCCATGGCGGCTCCAACCATTGTTTGCAGGATGCGATTCAGGTTCATATACATCGGCACTGTTCCTCCAAGAAGAATTTTTGTTGTATGACACTGAACGAATTGAGCCAAAAGGAGGCAAAAAGGTGCTCATGCGGTGCAATTCCATCGCCGGTCAGGCCCACCTATCCACGCGGGCCAATTGGCGCACAAGTTTCCTGGCGGACGACTGAACTCCTCCCTGAGGTAGTCCGGTCGTTGCGAACTAACTTTAGTAATGCAAACCTCACATAAAGAAGAAATGAGGATTCTGAAAAGAAATTTTCATTTCCAAACTGGCTATTTCTTTATTTCAATTCGGGCATCAAGTGCCAACGGTTGATCCGCAGCCCAGGACCTGGCGCCGTGGGCGGAACAGGCCGTGGCGCAGAAGCTCACCCGATCCCTGTTAAAATCCCTCTACGGCTGTTGCTTACTGATTCAATAGGGCGCTTCCTTGTGGGAGTGGCGCCCTAGCCACGGAAGGTCCGCGCATTGGATTTGGGGCGCCTCCGCAGCTTGTGATGGTTCTCACTGCATCTCGCCGGGATCGAGAGGTTGGTGGCAGGTTGGCTGAAAGCTACATTCCTGTGCGTTCCGCTCTGGGGGCAAAGCGCGCGCGCGGCTCCGGGTCGCGGGTGCTTTTGTTTACCCTGGAGTGTGCGCTGGGGATTGTCGCCGTGATTGTTGTGGCGGCTTTTGCGCATTGGGCCCGGTGGCTGCTCCCGGTGGCGGTGCTGCTTTACCTGGTCATCGTGGTTCCCACTGCCTTGCTGTGCGGATTCTGGCAGGCGGTCATCGTATCGCTCTCGGCGGTTGTGGCGCAGGGCTATTTCACCGCGCGGGAGCCCCAATTGCGTTTCCAGTCCAATCTGGCTGTAGATCCAACCAACTCGGTCACCCTGGTGGTATTCGTGCTGGTGGCGCTCACGGTGAGCCGGCTGTCGGCGCGCGTCACCGGCCACGCGCGCGAAGCTGAGTCCAGGGGCGGACAGATGCATGACCTGTATGAGTTCACCCGGCGGACGCTGCAGATGAATCTCCACGTGGAGCCGGGGCCGCAGTTGGCCGAGCTGGTGCATGAGATCTTCGCGCTGGAAGCCGTGGCTGTGTTCGACGCCGACCTGCACGCTGTGTACCAGGCCGGCTTTTGGAGCGTGGACCCGCAGGAGATGGCGCAGAGCGTCTACTACTTCGAGACCGCCGCCGACGATCCGGAGACCGGGCTGGGGCGCCGCGTGGTCCGGCTGGGGACGGTGCCGGTCGGGAGCCTGGTGGTGCGCGGCGAAACCAGCCCGCTGACCAACAACGCCATTGCCTCGCTGATCGCCATCACCTTCGACCGCTACCGGGCCTTCGCCAACGAGAGCCGCATCGAGACCGAGCGCCGCACCGAGCAGCTTCGGGCCACGGTGCTGGATAGCTTGGCGCACGCCTACAAGACGCCGCTGACGGCCATCCGCGCGGCCTCGACGGGACTGGGGGAAATGGGCCACCTTTCTCAGGGACAGGCGGAGCTGGTGGCGCTTATCGACGAGCAGACCGGCCTCCTGGGCGAGCTGACCACGCGGCTGCTGACCACGGCGCGGCTCGATGCCGGCGAGGTCGCGCTCAATGCCACACCGGTCGGCGTTGCGTCGCTGATTGAAGAGGTTGTGGACAGCCTGAGAGACCGGTTGGCCAGCATGAAGGTCACCATCGAACTGGAGGACGACAGCCTGGTTCTCTCCTGCGATCGCCAGTTGATGGTTATGCTGTTGACGCAGTACATCGACAACGCATGTAAATATTCGATATTCGGCACCACCATCACCATCCGCGTGGTCCGTGCAAACGCGGAGGCGATCTTCTCAGTGCATAGCTTTGGTCCCGTGATTCCCATGGCGGACCGGGAGCGCATCTTCAACCGCTATTATCGTTCCTCCACGCAATCCAACCGCGCCGCCGGCACCGGAATCGGCCTTTCGGTGGCCAAGCGAGTCGCGGTGATACACGGCGGCTATGTCTGGGTCACAAGCGATGAGATTGAAGGGACCACGTTTTTTGCGGCCATCCCAGCCCCGGTGCTGAAAAGGAGTTCCCCATGAGCCAGCCTGCCATTCGCATTCTTGTGGTGGACGACGAATCCGCCATCCGCAGGGCGTTGCGGCCTCCGCTGCTGGAACTTGGCTTTCAGGTGGTGGAGGCCTCGCGCGGCGAAGAGGCGCTGCAACTGCTGCGCGCCACGGCCTGCGATGCCGTCTTGCTCGATGTGAATATGCCCGGCATCGGCGGCATTGAGACGCTGCGCCGCATTCGCGCCTTTGCGCCGCGGCTGCCCATCCTCATGCTCACCGTGCGTGACCAGGAAGAAGAGAAGGTGGAGGCGCTCGATCTGGGCGCCGACGATTATGTCACCAAGCCTTTCAGCACGCGGGAGCTGATCGCGCGCATCCGCACGGCCATCCGCCGCGTCAAAGCCCCGCTCCGCGCCGAAGACGCGCCCATCGAGATCGGGGAGATTCGTCTGGAGCCAGTGAAGCGCAGCGTCACCAAGCGCGGCCAGCCGGTGCGCCTCACCCGCAAGGAGTTCGATATTCTGCACTGCCTGATGAGCCGCGCCGGCCGCGTGGTGACCTACGCCCGGCTGCTGACCGCGGTGTGGGGAGCCGATTGCCGCGAAGAGGTCGAGTACCTGCGGACCTTTGTCCGCCAGTTGCGCAAGAAGATTGAAGACGATCCCTCCAATCCGATGTATTTGCTGACCGATGTGTACGTGGGATACCGTTTTGCGGATGCGCAGATGTTTCAGGAAGAGGTTGCGGACCGAGCGCCGCAGGAGAGCGAGCCGGAGGCACCGCCGGACGGCGCATCCTGAAGCAATCTCCCGTTCGGCAGGGAATCAGACGGGGGCTTCTACTCGTCGTAGTGCAGCAGGCTGAAGACGTCGTAGTCCTTGAAGCGTTCGCGGCCCTTCAGGAAGTCCAGCTCGATGGCGAAGGCCAGTCCGGCAATCTCCCCGCCCAGTTGCTTGACCAGCTTCACGGTGGCCTCCATGGTGCCTCCGGTGGCCAGCAGGTCGTCCACCAGCACCACGCGCTGGCCGGGCTGAATGGCGTCCAGGTGAATCTCCAGGGCGTCGGAGCCGTACTCCAGGTCATAGGTGACGCGGGCCACGGGAGCAGGCAATTTGCGCGGCTTGCGCACGGGGACAAAGCCGGCGTTCAGCCGGTAGGCCAGCGCCGGCCCGAAGATGAATCCCCGCGCCTCGATGCCCAGCACCAGATCGATCTTGCGCTCGATGTAATGCGCCGCCAGCAAATCGATCAGCTTGGCAAAGCCGACCTTGTCCTTCAACAGCGTGGTGATGTCGTAGAACAGAATCCCCGGCTTGGGAAAATCGGGTACCGTGCGCACCAGCGCCTTCAGGGCTTCCACATCGATAGGCTTGATTTGTTCACTCATCCGTCCGTCCATTCCTGAATCAGTGTTGGCAATAATCTGCGGGAAGAGAACGGGCGAGGAATCGGTTCGGCTCCCCTACAGATTATAGAGGGCGGCAGGGCAGTGATCAGTTTTCAGTCTTCAGTTGTCAGTGAGTGGCGACGAATGCGCAGCGTCATCATCCACGAGAAGGGGCGCACATTTGACCCGGTCATCGGTTCCATGGCATTTCCAGGATCGGTGTCCCCGGACGTTGAAGGGGTCTCAATTCTGCACGCCCTTCAAGGCAAAGCCGGAGACGCAGCGACCTTCAAAACTGCTGCCTTTTCCGCTCAAAGCGATCAAAAAGCCGGGGTTTTTCAGGGGGTCTTGTTTACCATTGAGATAATAGGGCGTCCCTGGAGTTCAGGCGATAAGTGTTTTATTCTAATCCACTTACGCTCACAGGCGGGGCAAAAATGTGCCCCAAAGGTGGGCATTTTGGCGGGGGAGGTGGGGGGTACAGGGTTTTTCGGCTGGGTGCGGGCCGCAAATCGATCTGGACGGGGTCTGGCATACAGACATTATGCGCGGTTGGATCTTAATCCCCTCGAAGCGCCGTTGCGGGAAATTCCGTGGGGGTAAAGCACCTGGGGAAGCGGCCTAGCCTGGTTTTCCGGGTGAGCGCCTAAAACTGACGATCGACAACCATTTTGCTACCACGCCCCCTCGATCCGGAACGAACTCAGCCCGGCGGCCTCGCGCTCGTCCAGATAATGCTCGATCAGGCGGTCCACGCGGCTGCCACGCGGGCCGCGGCGCAGGCTGGCCCTCAGCTCGGCCAGGTCTTCGGCGGTGCCCGAGGCCACCACCTCCACCTCGCCGTCCTCGGTGTTGCGCACCCACCCGCACAGGTCCAGCTCGCTGGCCTCCCGGTGCACATACCAGCGGAAGCCCACCCCCTGCACGCGACCCTGAATCAGAAAATGAACAACCATCGTTGAGAACCAAGGCCAGTTTTGCAGATGCGCCGCCGTCGCGCAACTGACGAGCAAATCCTGATCCCCAAGGCCAGCGACGAAGATTTGTCGCTGGGGCGCGGTTCCTCATCCAGCGCGCTACACTGGACTTCACGATGGTCTTCGTCCTCGACAACTACGACTCGTTCACCTACAACCTTGTCCAATACTTGGGCGAGCTGGGCGCGGAGGTCGAGGTTTATCGCAACGACGAACTTACGGTGGAGCAAGTGGAGGCGCTGAAGCCCGAGCGCATTCTGCTCTCGCCGGGCCCCTGCACCCCGCGCGAGGCCGGCATCCTGGTCCCGCTCATCCGGCACATGGCCGGGAAGACACCCATTCTTGGCGTCTGCCTGGGCCACCAGGCCATCGGCGAGGCGTTTGGAGGGCGGGTGGTGCGCGCGCGGCAACTGATGCACGGCAAGACCAGCCCGGTCGACCACGACGGCAAGGGCATCTTCGCCGGACTGCCCACGCCGCTCACCTGCACCCGCTACCACTCGCTGATTGTCGAAGAGGACTCGCTCCCCGCCGAACTGATGGTCACCGCGCGCACCGCGGGCAGCAACGCAGACGATTCCGTCATTATGGGTCTGCGCCACCGCAGCCTGCCCATCGAGGGCGTGCAGTTCCACCCCGAGAGCGTATTGACCGAGGGCGGCCACCGGATGATCCGCAACTTCCTGGAGATGTAGCCGCAATGCGAGTGCCGGCACGAGTCCCCACGCGAGTTCAGTCGCGATCCGAAACACACCACCCGAGACCGGCGCGCACTGCAAGTCTGGCCGGAGTGCTTCTGTTGGCGGCGATTCTATTCACTGCGCCTGCGCTTTGCGCCCAGGCTCCTCCTGAGGCCCAGGTCCCCGCGACCACACAGGCCCCTGCAACCACTCTGGCCCCTGCGCCCGAATCCGGCCCCATCGCCATTGTCCCGCTCGACAGCAAGAACCCCGACCTGGCCGCCAAGGTTACCGGCGCGCTCGAAGTCTCCCAGGGCAAGGCCGTCATCGCCGCCAGCGGCTCCGTCACCTCCGGCTCCGGGACTACACAGGTTATCCTGCCCCATCGCGGCGTGCTGCGCGTCTGCGCCTCCACCACCGTCAAGCTGGCCGCCGACTTGAGCGTCCCCGCCGGCGAGATCCCCGGCCTGCTGATGGCCATGGATCATGGCGCGGTTGAGGCCAGCTTCGCCACCGGCCGCAACTCCGACATTCTGCTCACGCCCGACTTCCGCATCCTCATCGGCGGCCCCGGCGCGGCGGAGGTGAAGGTGCGCCTGGGCCAGCACGGGGACACCTGCGTGGACAACGCCGGCGTGAACGCGCCCTACGTTCTGGTTTCGAGCGTCTTCGACGGCGGCGCCTATCGCGTGCAGCCCGGTCAGCGCGTGATGTTCCAGCACGGCAGCCTGCACGAGGTAGTGGATCAGGAAAAAGAGCCCTGCGGCTGCCCGCCCCCGGCGGTCCCGCAAACGAACGAATTTCCTTTGGCGCAGAGCGAGGGCCTGGCTCCGCTGGCGGCGCCGGCGCCCAGCCCCAACGCTCAGCCCGGCCTTCAGCCGCAGACCACGGAGACCCTGGCCTATAGTGCCGCCGACCACGCCCCCAAGCCCGCCGAGGCCGCCACGCCTGCGCCCGCCGCCGCGCCCCCGCCCCAAAAGAAGCCCGGTTTCTTCAACCGCGTAGGCCGCTTCTTCAAGCGTATCTTCGGCGCGGAGTGAGGCCGCCCGGTCGGAGATGCCCCGTCAATCTAGTACCGCGACCGTGTGGATGCGTCGTCTCCCAGGTCCCAAGAGCGAGACCTGGGGCACCCAGATCCTCATCGTCGACATTTCACAATCACACGGTCGCGGTACTGGTTGCGCGCGGCTTTCGGTTTCGACGCCACGACGGTAACAGTGACGACGTTGGAGCGAACCACTGGCATTCCTGGCACTTTGCGCGAGGCCTGGATCGTATACTCCCCGGGATAATCGAACGGGTAGATTTCGCTTATCCGGCCATCGCCCGCTATTGCAGCGCTTTTCCCAGGCTAAATCTTGATCTCTCCGTTGATTAGACTGCCGGGCAGGCGCGCCGGAAGTTGGAAGGTTTTCTCATTGGGCAGCTTTACGAATCTCTTTCCGAAGCTCGCCACTGGTGCGTCCTGCTCATCTCGTACATCGAACTTGAAGCCGTCTGGAAGCGCGCCATGATACCCCGGGTACGGAATAGCAATGACCTTGTCCGAGATGTTGGTTATTGCGATCTCAATCTCGATTTCCGACCCCGACTTGACTTCGGGCGTCAACGCCTGAACGGCGATTGAAAACTTTGGACTTATAGCCGCGTCACGGTTGCGCTGACTTCAGAGACGTTCGAACGCCTCGTCCCGGACAATGCGACCCGCGTCAAGCTGCTGGGCCATAACATCATTTGACCCGGACTCCGGCCGCCGGGCGGATCACTTGAAGATCGGCACACCGCGCAGGATTCTTTGCGCTCAGGCGCGCGGAATCTCGAGCGCCCCGGTGAGGCTTGCCACCCGCTCCACCTGGTGGCCTCGGCACCAGGACTCGAGGCCATGCGCCAGCCGCTCGACGGCTCGCGGGTCGGCGTAGCTGGCCGTGCCCACCTGGACGGCAGTGGCGCCGGCCAGGAGGAATTCGACGGCGTCCTCCGGGGTGACGATTCCACCCATGCCGAGAATGGGAATAGTCACCGCGCGCGCCGTCTCATAGACCATGCGCAGGGCGATGGGCTTGATGGCCGGGCCGGAGAGGCCGCCGGTGACGTTGCTGAGGCGAGGGCGGCGGGTCTCCACATCAATGGACATGGCCAGGAAAGTATTGGTCAGGCTCAGTGCGTCGGCGCCGGCGTCGGCGGCAACCTTGGCCATGTGGGCGATGGATGTGACGTTGGGCGAGAGCTTGACGATGAGGGGCCGCGTGGAGGCTGATTTGGCCTGTCTGACCAGGTATTCGAGCGAGCCCGGATCGGAGCCGAAGGCCATGCCGCCGGCGTGAACATTGGGGCAGGATACGTTCAGCTCATAGGCGGCGATGCCCTGGGCCTGGTTGAGCCGTTCGATGACCGCGATGTAGTCACCCACCGTGTAGCCGAAGACGTTGACGATGACTTTGCAGAGGGGGTAACGCGCCAGCGGCGGCAGCTTGCGCTGGATGTAGTCCTCGACGCCAACATTCTGCAGTCCGATGGCGTTCAGCATTCCGGCCGCGGTCTGAACAATGCGTGGGGCGGAGTGGCCGGCCATCGGCTCCAGCGAGATGCCCTTGGTGACGAATGCGCCGATCTGCTCCAGCGAGACGATCTCTTCAAACTCGATGCCGTAGCCAAAGGTGCCGCTGGCGGCGATGGCCGGGTTGATGAGTTCCAGGCCGGCCAGCGAAACTTTCATGTCGGGTTTCACGCGCGGCAATCTTCCTTTTGGACCGTAGTCAGTTCTCAGTGGTCAGTTGTCAGTCTCTTCGTCGCCGTGTCGCCGGTTTACTTCTTGAGGCTTGACTATCTTGACGATGAGATACCTGTTTTGCGGCAGCCTGCCGGTTTGGCTTGAGCGCCTCGGTGAGCACCCGGCCCGCTGCGGCCGATGGCAGATTGACGCCCGCAAGCGAGGCCAGCGTCGCCCAGGTCCACTGGGGCTACCCTTATCATGATACTCGCCCGGCAGAAGCGGCGCGCCGTAGAAGGCCGGCAGCAGATGGGGTCATAGGACCGCGGGCTGAAGTGAGTGGTCCCAGTCGAGCCGTGGGGGTCCTCCAGCCTGGGTGGCCGGCCCATCTTCGCATGGCTCCTTTGTATGTACCGTTATATGTACCATGCTTTCCCTTGACATTCGACAGGAAGGCGCGTAATTCTATTGTCGAATATCGAGGGGAAACATGCCGCCATCGACAGACCTGTTGCAGGGAACCCTGGATTTGCTGATTCTGCAGACGCTGGCTCCTGGACCGATGCACGGCTGGGGCGTGGCCCAGCGCATCCAGCAAGTGTCGAAGGATGTGTTGCAGATTGGCCAGGGATCGCTTTATCCGGCGCTGCATCGGCTTGAATATAGGGGGTGGATCCGGGCCGATTGGGGAGCCTCGGAAAACAACCGGCGGGCGAAGTTCTATGCCCTGACTCGCACGGGCAGGAAGCAATTGGAGACGGAGGTCGCGACCTGGGAACGGCTGTCGGCGGCCATCGGCCTGGTGCTGGGAGGGATTCCGGAGGCGCAAGCATGATGAAGGAATGGTTGACCCGATTGCGCTTTCTGGTTTTGCGCCTGCCACACGCCGAATTGGACGAAGAACTTCGAATTCATGTCGAGCAGTCGACCGAGGCGAAGATTGCGGCGGGCATGACGAGGGAAGAGGCGCACAGGCAGGCACTGATCGAGTTCGGCGGCGTAGAGCGGGCGCGGGAACAGTGCCACGAACAGCGGCCGGGGTGGTGGATGGGCACGGTGCTGCAGGATGTGCGCTACGCGCTGCGGGGATTCCGGCGCAATCCTGTTTTTACCTTCACGGTGATTGCCACGCTGGCGCTGGGGATCGGCGCAACCACGGCAGTGTTCAGCGTGGTGGACCGGATTCTGTTCCGCAGCCTGCCCTATGCGCACGACGACAGGCTGGTTTCGGTCGGCCTGGTGGCGCCTATCATTCCGCAGGAGTTCATGCTGGGCGGTTCCTATTATGACTGGCGCGATAATCAGAAGCCATTCGAGGCATTCACATCAGAGACGGGAGTGAATGCCTGCGACCTGACAGAGCGCAACCCCGCACGGCTCAGTTGCGCCAGCGTGGAGCAGAACTTCCTGCCCACACTTGGAGTTTCTCCTTTGTTGGGAAGGAATTTTCTCCCGGAAGAGGACCGGCCCAACGGCCCCAAAGTGGCTCTCATCTCTTACGGATTGTGGCTCTCGCATTACGGCCTCGATCCCGGCATTCTGAACCGGCTGATTGACATCGACGGCAAGCAAGTGCGTGTCATTGGTGTGCTGCCCAAAGACTTCGAAATGCCTGCCTTGGAATCCGCTGATATTGTTGTGCCTCAAGCCCTGGACGAGGCAGCCGAGCGCAAGGAAGCCCCCGACACAGTGATGTACGCGTTTGCACGTCTGAAACCGGGGCTCACAATTGCACAGGCTCAGGCGGCGCTTGAGCCTGTGTTCAATTACTCGCTCAACCTGGCGCCGGCGCAATTCCGCAAAGAGGTGCATCTGCGGGTGCGATCGATTCGCGACCGGCAGATGCAGGATGTGTACACAGTTGCGTGGGTGCTGCTGGGAGCAGTGCTGGCGGTGCTGCTGATTGCCTGCGCCAACGTGGCCAGCCTGCTGATGGCGCGCGCAGCACAGCGCGAACGGGAGCTGGCGGTTCGCGCTGTTCTTGGCGCCAGCCGGGCCCGCCTGGCGCGGCAAAGATTGACCGAGACGTTCCTGCTTTCGTTGGCGGGAACTGCCGCCGGACTGGTGCTCGCGGAAATTCTCTTGCGAGTGTTCATCGCCATTGCTCCGGCGGGAATTCCATTTCTTGAAAAATCCCACCTCGACCTGCGCATCGTTCTCTTCACCGTCATTCTCTCCATCCTCTGCGCAGCGGTGTTTGGGACATTTCCCGCGCTGCAATGCCCCCGCACGGCTACGTTGGCTGCGCGCGCCACAAGCTCCGGCGCGCACGCTTTCGCTCGCCGCTGCCTGGTGGTGGGACAGATCGCCATCAGCATGATCCTGCTCACCGACGCGGCGCTTCTGATGCGCAGCTTCAGCAGTCTTGAGCGCCAGCCTATGGGCATGGAAACCCGGGGCGTACTGGCTGCGCACATTGCGCTGCCGAGCTATCGCTATACGACCGCGCAAGAGCAGATGGAATTTTTTCTCGCAGCCGAGGCCGCGTTGCGGCGGCTGCCCGGTGTTTCCGCCGTGGGCATGACCAACTGGCTTCCGCCGTCGGAGACTCGCGAAGAGCAGATCTTCAGCATCATCGCAGTTTCCGGCAGACCGCGTCCGGCGGGCGGAACAGGCGGAATGGTAACGTGGCGCTGGGTCACTCCGGACTACTTCAATGCGCTCGGAATTCCGATTGTGCGCGGACAGAATTTTACCGAGGAGCAGCGAACCTCCAATGAGAACTTGCTGATCTTGAGCAGCCTGCTCGCTTCCCGGCTCTTCGGCGATGAGGATCCAGTGGGCCAGCATGTGCAGCCGGTTCCGGACGGCCCCTGGTACACGGTGCTGGGGGTTGCGGCGAACGTAAAGAATGGCGGCTTGACGGGTGCCGATGATCCGGAATTCTACCGGCTCAGACGCAACGTCACCGGCGATTGGCATCCCTGGAACGTGATGGTTCTCAAGACATCGCTGCCGCCCGCGGCAATAGCTCCCTGGGTGCGCTCTCAGATTGCGCAAGTCGATCCCACCGTGCCCGTCGAAATTGAGACGCTTACCGACAGCGTGAGCAAACTCGCCGACCGTCCGCGCTTCGAGACAGCGCTGCTGGGATTCTTTGCCCTCTGTGGCCTCTTGATTTCTGTCATTGGCCTCTACGGAGTCATCGCCTTCGTCGCAACCCAGCGCACCCAGGAGATAGGCGTGCGCATGGCGCTGGGCGCAACGCGGATGAATATTCTGCGGCTGATCGTTGGAGAAGGCGTGCGGCTGATTGTCCTGGGCGGAGTGTTAGGCCTGGGCGCGGCGCTGGCCACCGCGCAACTGCTCAAGAGCCTGCTGTTCAACGTCGGGCCGCACGATCCGGCCACGTATGCGGCGGTTGCCGTGCTGCTGGCGCTGGTGGCCATGGCGGCTACGCTGATTCCGGCGCGTGCGGCGATGAAGGTCGAGCCGGTGGTGGCGCTGCGTTATGAGTAGCGCTCAATGGGGCTTGAGAGTGGCGGGTTGGGATTCGTGCTTTCCCACCTTAGCCGCAAAGACAAAGACGCGGCGAAGGTGGGGCACCCAGCATGAGGGCCGGCAAAAACTGATCGGAAAAAACAAGGGCGCCCGCCGCTGCGGACGCCCTTTGTGCTGCAGAATCTCCTGCGCTACGCAGGTACCGCGTCGGCGGCGGTGACCTTGACCGGCGTCAGCCAGCCGAAGCGGTCCGGCTTGAGGCCGTTGGCGATGCCGAAGAACTCGTCGGCGATGCGTTTGGTGATTTCGCCGGGCTTGCCGTCGCCGATTACTATTCGGTCAATCGTAGCGATGGGGGAGACTTCGGCGGCGGTGCCGGTAAAAAAGACTTCGTCGGCGATGTAGAGCAGTTCGCGGGGGAGGGACTGCTCGATGACGGTGAGGCCGAGATGGCGGGCGAGGGTGAGGACGCTGTCGCGGGTGATGCCGGAGAGGGCGGAGTTGGCCAGGGGCGGAGTGTAGAGGACGCCGTTGCGGACGACGAAGATGTTTTCGCCGGAGCCCTCGCTGACCAGGCCGTTGACATCGAGAGCGATGCCCTCGTCGTAGCCGTTGATGTCGGCTTCCATGCGGATGAGCTGTGAATTCATATAGTTGGCGCCGGCCTTGGCGAGGGCGGGCATGGTGTTGGGGGCCAGACGGTTCCAACTGGAGATGCAGACGTTGGCCCCGCCGTGGCCGGCAATGTACTTGCCCCAGGGGAATGCGGCGATGTAAACCTCGATGGGCGAACCCTTGGGGCTGACGCCGATTTCGCCGTAGCCGCGGAGCACGATGGGGCGGATGTAGCAGGGCGTAACGCCATTGGTTTCAATGACATCGACCACAGCGGCGCAGAGCTCTTCGAGGTTGAAGGGGATCTCCATGCGGTAGATTTTGGCGGAGTCGAGCAGGCGCTGCATGTGCTCGGGGAGACGGAAGACGGCGGAGCCCTGAGGCTGTCCGTAGCAGCGGATGCCCTCGAAGACGCTGGAGCCGTAATGGATGACGTGGCTCATGACGTGGAGGGTTGCGTTTTCCCAGGGGATGAGGTTGCCGTTGTGCCAGATTCTGGATGTGGTTTGGATAGGCATGGGGGTTCGGAAAGCTCCTTCGGTCGGGCCGCACACGTGTACAGATCAGGGTAACGCGATTCGATGCAGCATGTCACGGGAGAGCGTGGATTGGCAAGGGCAGGGGGTAACCAATATCGCACTTTGGTGCCGCTGGGCACTTCAAAAAATGGTGGCCTGAAGTTCCCCGGTTCGATGCGAAATGGAGAGCTTCGGGGTTACCATTTTGCACAAACTGAGGAGCATTGATCCCCGGCATTGAGCAAACCGAGGAGCTACGAACCCCCGGTTTTAAGCAAATGGGGCCTGCAATCGGCGGGTTGGGAGAAAAGCGTGGCGTGCAATCCGCGCGTCTGAGCAAAAGCGTGGTGTGAAGCTGACAGCTTCAGTGAGTTCTGGCGGAGTGCTCGAGGACCTGCTGAATGTGCACGTCCACCTGCCGGAGCACGGCAGGCGCCACGGCGCAGGCGTCGGTTTCGTAGGTGAACAGGGGCATGGCTTGTTGAATGCTGAGCGGCTTGAGGATGGCCTCTGAGATGCGGAACGGGAGACAGTTGAATGGCCCGATGAGGATGATGCCGTCGTAGCCCTCGTATTCGGCGTTCAGGCTCCTGCCTACGGTGGGGGTGATCTCGCCGAAAATCTGCGGCGAGATGTGTTCCGAGCTCTTCTCAAACACGGCAACAACATCGTTGGGCCTGGAGACCAGGAGTCCGGTCTTCGAAAAGATCTCGCGGTAGTGCTCCTCGGTCCTCCGTCCCGACTGAAATCCCCACCATTGCTGCAAATACTCCTGTCCGTCCGGTTCCAGCATCCTTGTGCAAGCCTTGGCCAAGGCGAAACCTCCCGGCTTCAGGCCCCAGTTGTTTGCCGTTCCCCTCATGCCATCATAAGTGGCATAAAGAAAGAGTTCATTCAGATCGACGGGCTTGAGAATGATTCCCCGCGCCGTATAAAGGTCGCGGACTCCATCCATGAAGAAGGGGCTGAAGCGGGCGTAAAAGTCGCCCGTAACGACCACCCGGGGGCAGTTCATGGGATCCCGCGTCCGCGGCAGCGCGGCCAAATGCTCCACCAGCGCGGGCAGTTGGGAAGTGAACTTGTCGAGTGTTCTGGCCCTGGCCCTGAATCGTTTCCACTCCAGTTGGAATTGGTCGATGGCGCCGGGAGAGCCCACTACGCGCAGAACATAATCGATCTCCACGAGGATGTCGGCCAGCAGAATTGACGGCGATAAATGCTTCATCAGAATGGAGGGGTCGAATCCCAGATAGTCGTTCTCCCGCCCAGGACTGAGCATGAACACATCGGCTAACTGATGCTCGACGATGAAGCGCTCGAAATAATCCATGTAGGCTTCACTCACGCACGGAGCACCGCCGCGGAGCATGTGAAAGCCGACGATCTCGCCAGGCTGACGATCGCGATGGATCTGGAGGAGTTGTCCGATGGAGAGCGGCAACGGGAGGCACTCACGGCCGGAGGTGGACTGCAGGCCGAGGTCGAGCTGGCTGCGATCCATGGGAACCACCTGGCCCACGTGCAAGCCAAGCCAGCCGAGGGCCATGGCGATGGACTGGGCGTGATACTGCGAGAAGTTAAGAAGATGCAGCTTGACCCTTGGGTCGGTGAGCGGCACTCGCTCGCCATTCGACGAGACAACGACCCCGCCCTTGACCAGCCGGCATGGAGTGAACGGCCTGCCGAGGCTGGGTTGAGCAGCGTGGTAGTTTTCGACGATATCGAGAAAAGCCTCCAGACGCGTTTGCACGCCGGCGTCAGCGGTGTGAGCATCGATTTCGAGGATCAGGTACGGCTTGGATTCCAACTCGGAGGCCAGCAACGAGTGTGTGAATGCATCGATGGTGCAACTGAAATTGCTGATAGTGAGGAGAAAAAGATTGGGATGTCGTTTGGCGAGCGAGGCCGCATTCAATATCTGATTGGCGAAATGCCAAACCGTGGGCCCTGGCCCGGCCGGCATAAGGCAATCCGCGGGAATCACCAGCACTCCCATGCTGGAGAGCTTTTTGCCCACGGATTGCGAAGCCTCGGGCGTATAAGCGTTATAGCTGTGGCCCGCCAACAGGATGGCGGGCTTGTCCGCCGCCAACGCCTGCGCGAGAGCTTGCCTGCCGATCTCAACCAGGGCACAGTCGGTTCTGGTCTGCTCGCCGATGGCCGCCGCCCAAGCCTCGTTGGCCAACTCGCGTGAGACTCCCAACTCGCGCACGGCCATCTCGGTCATGGCTGCATTGGCCGCGTATCCGTTGGTGAAATCCAGAACCGGCGAAAGGAATTGCGTATCGGGAAATGCCTTGGCCAGGAAATAGGGGCCGGCTTGTGTGATCGGGCAGAGATAAGAATCCTTGCCGGAGTCGTGCTGAGGCATGCGGGCCACCTGCGGCAGGAAAACCAGACGCACGCCCTGTTTTGCCAGATCCAAAACTGCGCCGTGGGCGATTTGCGCCGGCAGGCAGAAACCGGAGTGCGACCTCAGATCGCCCCGCGGGTCTACGGCGGACAACACCACCTCCATCCCCAGGACCGAGAAGAAAGTCGAATAGAGGGGGAACAAGGAGTGGGTCGTCAGCGCGCGAGGAATGCCGATGCGAGTCTCGGAGAGAGGCGCCTTGACGTTGGGATGACCGAAGGACTCTTCAAGAAACGATTTGGCGGCTTCAAGCGCCGGCCCAACGTCCCAATAGGGACGCGTTTTCGGCTCATGTCTTGGCTCTGTATCGGTATGTTTGGGACCGCCATAGATGATCGCGGCCCGTTGTTCTACCAGGTCGGGAGCGGGCGCGATGCGGGCCTTTCTTTTCCACACGTTCTCGTACAGGCTGCAGCGGCCGCCGAACGGGAAGCGCCGGCCGGCCACTTCGAAACGCTCAATGCCGCAGCACATCTTGCACGCGCGGCATGTGAATCGACCTACGAGTTTCATCTCTGCCGACGCCAGAGTCAGGAGATCGGTGGCCGTGCCCATGACGCTGCCTGAGCGTTCGAGAGCGAGCAGTCCTACGCCCATAGCACCGAGTAACTCGGGGTTGGCCGGGATCACAATGGGGCGCCCAACGCGATGGGCAAATGCATGCCCAACTGCCCGGTTCAGAGCTACCCCTCCCTGCAGGAGAACCTTCTTCCCCACCGGGCGCTGTCCTTTCACCTTTGTGAGGTAGTTCTCGGCGATTGCATACACCAAGCCGGCGAGAATGTTTTCGCGGCCCTGGCCCTGCTGTTGGGCGATGCGGATGTCGGAATTGATGAATGCCGCACAAGTGGTCTTGAATTTCACCGGCGAGGGCGCAGCCAACGCGATGTCGGCGATTTCGGAGACACTGGTGCCAAGATCGCTCTGGGCGCTCTCCTCGAGGAAAGAGCCTGTGCCCGCGGAGCAGGCGTTGTTCATGGCATAGCCGATGGGCACGCGATTGCGCAGGTAGATGTACTTGGCGTCCTGGCCGCCGATCTCAAAGATGGTGTCCACGTCCGGGGCAAAATGCGTTGCGCCGGCGGCATGGGCCGAAATCTCGTTGTAGACCTGCTCAGTGCCCAACCAGGCGCCGATGAGTTCACGGGCCGAACCAGTCGTGCTGACAAGTCCCACCGGGCGATTGCCAACCTGGCCGATGAGGACCCTGAGGCACTCACGAACCGCTGCCACGGGATCGTCGCGCGTGCGCGCATAATGGGAGGCCACAATGGCTCGCGTCGCAGGATCGAGCAGAATTGCCTTGGTAGTCGTCGACCCTGCATCCACTCCCAAAACCATGGGACCTTCAGGCGGCGCCTGCAGAGGAGGGGCGACCATGACCTGCACCTGGTCCTTGTAACGATCGAGCGGCGGGAGCGTATCGAAGACCGGCGGCTGTGCAATGTGCGGGGATTTGTGGAGCGGATGGTCGCGCGTGAGCAGTGCGCTGCCCCACGCTTCGAACCATGGGCTCTCCGGCAACGCGATCAGTTCGGTTTCCGGCAGCTTGGCGCGGAGTGCCCCGACCAGGGCATCGTTGCGCGTAACGCCTCCGATGAGCAACACGCGCCGCAGCTTGTTCTGCCCTTTCTCGAGGAGCGCGACGACTTTGCCGGCCATGCTGTCGTGCAGCGTTTGCAGAATGTCCGCGGGAGTCGCCTCATGACGATTTAGCTTGTGCGTCACATCGGATTTGCAATGCACGGTACAGCGCGAAGCCAGCGGCACAACCGTTCCAAAAGACGAAAGCTGGATCGCCGCGTCGATGTCGAGTCCCATGCGGCCGATCAGTTGCACGAAGAATTCACCGCTGCCCGCCGCACACTTGTTGTGCGACAAGACATTGGTGACCCTTCCATCCGTGAGCGCATAGACCAGAAAAGACTCGCCGCCCAACGAAGCCACCGCATCAAACTCGCCCTGCGCGCGTTCGCGCACCTCGCGCAGAGCACGTTGGATGGCGGCAAACTCGGAGATGTGGCCCAGATGGCCGGATACGCCGAAGTATTCGGCGCCGGCGAACTCCGGCTGTGCGAGCAACTGCTCAAGAACTTCCAGGGGGCGTCCCTGATGAGCCATCACCCTGGCATTTTTGACGTGGGATTGGACCGCGACCACCTTGACCGTCAGTGCGCCGATGTTGATGCCTACGAAGGACATGGCGGCTCAGTACTGCGGAAATCAGGAGCAAAAGCATCGCGTGCATACGAAAACTGGAGATCCGATCAACTCAAATGTGCATGTGGAGCAACTGTACTCCCCAATTGCGGGGAAAGATAGTCTATTGGGAAGGTCGAAGAACAGCCGTATTCATGGTGCTTCAATGAAGGGAACCTCCGATTACTGAGTCTCGCATAATAGAGTGACAGGCTGGGTCAAAAAAAGAGCCCTGCATGGTGCAGGAAGGAGAACGGCAACATGGATTGGCGCACCCGCTCCATACCCTTGCACACACTGGCTTCGGCCTCGCCAAGACCGGCGACGCAGCGATTGGCCAATTCCTGACCCTTGATGTTGCCCCATAAGTCCTCTACCGGATTCAGGTCGGGAGAATAGCCCGGCAGCATCTCTACCTGTAGCCAACCGCGCTGGCTCTCCAGGTACTGCTTCATCTTCCGGCTCTTGTGCGCGGGCAATCCATCCCAGATCAGAATCGCCTTCTGCCCGCGCAAATGCTTCTTCAGATCGCGCAAGAAAGCGATCAGCCGTTCGTCGTTGTAGCTGCCTGGCCGGGTCTGAAACCATAGCCGGCATTGCTCGCCGTCCCAGCGGTAGCCGAGCGCCGCGCACAGGGACAGCTTCTTCCAATTGAAGGCATGAACCAACACCGGAGTCTCCCCTTTCGGCGCCCAGGTCCGTCTTACTGGCGGCCGCTCCGAGACCCCGCTTTCGTCTTGGAAGAGAATCCAGGCTCTTCGTAGCCGGGCGTTTTTTTTACTGCCGGCCACCGCTTCGCCACCCAACGCCGCCGCGCTTCCCCGTTGCGTTCCCGCGCCTGCCGCGCCGGCCGTTGCAGGCTCCACTCGAGGGCCGCAAGAATCTTCCACACATGGCCGGGATGATAGCCAACGCCAGTTACCCGCTCGATCACCGCCGCCACCCGGGGCAACGTCCACAGATCGGTTCCGAAACCGTGGGCCTGCGCGCCTTGCCGCAAGGCTTCGTCCACCTGCTTGCACTGCGCCCCGTCCAGTTTTGACCGACGGCCTGCCCGCCCCGCCCCGCCAATCCAGTCAGGCTCATTCCGCCGCCATGCCTGGTACCATCGGCTCACGCTTTGGCGGCTGATGTTGAGTTCACGGGCAATCTCGGCCTGCGACCGCTTGCCAGCGGCAAACAGCCGCGCGGCGCGGCGGCGGCGTTCTCGCATGGCTGCAAAGTCCCGTCGGGGAGCACTGGATCGTGTCATGCCTTACAGCTTACTGCAACATCATTGAACGTGTCACTATATTATGCGATGTTCAGTAAGTTCGAACATATGCGCGGACCTTCCCTCGGGGAGCTAACCCGGATAATTCACGAATCCCCTGACACGGAAGGCCTCATCTGCTACAAACATGTTGTCAAGACAGTGTTTGAAGCAGAAAAAGAGGCCTTCGCGTGACAGAGAATAGCACAACAGA
>Ga0181530_10000247_pt1 | contig 68845 bp, 65 predicted proteins | sample PEATcosm2014_Bin_42_FD_119769 | JGI IMG/M metagenome (GOLD analysis project Ga0181530, IMG submission 119769) | Peatland microbial communities from MTU Mesocosm Facility, Houghton, MI, USA - PEATcosm2014_Bin10_60_metaG | ecosystem: Environmental > Terrestrial > Soil > Wetlands > Peat | place...
TCCTGCCCAACACCTTCATGCAAGGCAATCCCAACGGCACGCCCACCGAGATGCTGGGTGCGGGCAGCGACAGCTCCACCGATATCGCCGCCATCGGCAACGGTGACAACACCAAGTACTTCACCGGCGGCGTAAAGTTCGGGACCTTCAACCGCACCCAGTTCGGGCAGACGCCGGAATATCAGGCCCGCATGGGTTGGCGCTGGACCAATCCCGGCTACGACACGACCACCTGGACCTTCATTCCCATCTGGGCGACCGGCGACACCAGCGTCCGCTGGATTGGCGATCCCAACGTCCGCTGGCCCGAGGTCTACGCAACCGATGTCAACTCCACCACCGCAACCATCGGCACCTTGAACGTCACCACCTGCAATGGCTGCGGCTCCGGCGGCGGCGCGCCCAGTGGCGCGGCAGGCGGCGATCTCAGCGGTACGTATCCCAATCCGACCGTAGCCAAGATCAATGGCAGCACGCCGGCGACAGTTGCCACGTCGGGTAGCTACAACGACTTGACCAGCAAGCCCACGATCCCCACCAGCGCGAATTGGCCGAATCCCGGCGCGTGTGCCTCCGGCCAATATGAAACTGCCGACAGCAATGGTGCGTCGCCCACTTGCGCCCAGGTGCAGTACTCGCAACTCGGCGGCACGGTCCCGGCCACTCATCTAGTCGCGGGAACGATCCAAGGCCCAACCGCAGCGATCACCGGCACGGGCTCGACCGCTGCCCTCTACAGCGTAACTTTGCCTGCCGGCACGTTCTCCGTCGGCACCGGAATAAGGTGCTTCGTCCGCGCGCGCCACACTACGGGAAGCGCCACCGTCACCGTTGGCTGGAAGTTGGGAAGCACCAGCTACACCTATCCGACCACCTACACCACCGGCAACAATGGCGGCGATGCCTCCATCGAGATTCTTACCTTCTCGTCCCTAACCGCCGAGACGGTCAACGTCCCATGGGCCGCGTTCGGCGGTACGACCGAATCGCCTTACACCGGTTTAGCTTGGGGCGAGAATCTCGGTAACGCCGACACGCTCTCTTTCACCTTCAACGTCGCCAGCACCGACAAGATGACCGGCGACAGCTTCTACTGCCAAACCATTCAGTAAGTGATCAGTGGCTGGTTGCCAGTGGCTGGAAAATCCACCAGGCGGCTGCCTCTTGACTGACAACTGACAACTGGCCACTGACAACTGTGGTTTGTCATCCCGAGCGATCCCGAACAACGTGAGGGGGGTGTCGAAGGACTTCCCGCCACACCAAAGATGAAGTCAGAGTCGTCAGCTCCCACGCTGTGGGATGGTACTAACAACTGACAACTGACAACTGGCCACTGGCCACTGAGTACTGGACTTCCATGTCTACAAAACCCGCACCTGAATCGCAACCGGAGAACCCGGGGCTGCCCAAAATGTCGGACGAGCTTACCGCCGAAGTGCTCAAGGCGTGCAGCAGCCATCTCGACGAAAAGCCTCCGGACACTTGTCGCGTTGGTCCGTACAAAACCTCGCCCCAGCCCACGACCTGGCGCGAGTACCTGATGTACGGCATGCTGAGGATCCGCGACAAGCACGGCCATCTGCGCAAGCTGACACTCAACCGCGCCCAGCAGGACCTGGAGCGCACAAGTACTAAGCGCAACATCGTGCTCAAGGCGCGCCAGCTCGGCGTCACCACCTACGTCGCCGCGCGCTTCTTCATCAACTGCATCACTCGCGAAGGCACGCTCGCCGTGCAGGTCGCGCACGACCAGCGCTCTGCTGAGGAAATCTTCCGCATCGTGCACCGGATGCTCGACAACTTGCCGGCATCGTTGCGCCAGGGAGTGCTGGTGACCTCGCGCGCCAATGTCCGCCAGATCGTGTTTCCGGTCTTCGACAGCGAATACCGCGTGGAAACCGCGGCGGACCCCAACGCCGGACGTGGGCTGACCATCCACAATCTGCATTGTTCAGAGGTCGCTCGCTGGCCGCGCGACATTTCCGAGACGCTCGCCTCGCTGCGCGCCGCCGTCCCGCCCGAGGGCGAGATCTTTCTTGAGTCCACGCCCAACGGTGCGGGCGGCACCTTCTACAACGAGTGGCAGCACGCCGCGCACACCGGCTACGTGCGCCATTTTTATCCCTGGTGGTGGGACCCCAGCTATCGTCGAGCGCTTGGGATCGTCAAGTTCACCGAACTGGAGCTGGAGCTCATGCAGAAGCACTCGCTCGACGCCGCCCAGATCGCTTTTCGCCGCGAGATGCGCGCCAACTTCGGCAATCGCGCCCCCGAAGAATACGCCGAGGATCCCGAGAGCTGTTTCCTGGCCTCTGGCGACTGCGTCTTCGACAACGAAATTATTGAGAAGCGCCTGCACCAGGCCGCGCCCATCATCGAGAATGCCGATCAGGGCAAGCTGCTCACCTTCTTTCCGCCGGTCGCCGGCGGCAAAGGTTATCAGCCCAAGCAGTACATCATCGGTGTCGATCCCGCTGGCGGCGGCGTGAACGGCGATTTCTCTTGCGCCCAGGTCATCGAGAAGGCTTACGGGGTGCAATGCGCCGAGCTTTACGGACATTTTCCGCCGCAGGCCCTGGCCGCCCGCGTCGCCGTGCTGGCGCGCAAGTACAACGATGCCCTGGTCGCTGTCGAGCGCAACAATCACGGCCACGCCGTCCTCGTCCATCTCATGATGGGTCAGGGCTACACCAATGTTTATCAGGCCGACGGCCAGCCCGGATGGCTCACCAACGTCGCCACCCGGCCTCGCATGTTGGAAAATTTGGCCCAACTCATCTCGGTCGCGCCCTTCATGTTCCTCAGCCCGCGTCTGCTGGAGGAGTGTCGCACCTTCATCCGTCATCCCGATGGCAATTGCTCGGCCGCCTCTGGTGCGCACGACGACACCGTCATGGCCATGGCCATCGCCCAGGCCGTCCGCGCCGAAGTTGTCGTCCAGCCTCCAAAGTCAGCTCAGGAGCTGGCCGCGGCCTGGGCCCAACCCGCGTGAGCGGCAGAACGCACTTCAGACGAGACACAGCGAACTCCTGGCATGGCGTCCCACAAATTCGTGGATAAATGCGACGCTGCTTTGCAAGGGCACGGCTTCACAGGCCGCTGAAAAATTCCGATTTCGCGAGCTTTGTATCAGGGCACGACTTCAGTCGTGCTGGTAAGCCGTTTATTTTTTGTCGTTCCGAGCGGGCTTCAGCCCGCGAGGAATCTGCTGTTTCGACTTTTCAATAGCCTCTTCAGCCGTGGACGTGTTTTGGGAGATGACATGATGGCAAACCTCAATTCAGTTCCTTCCGAGCGCAATCCCCACGTCGCTCAGGACGAGGCACAGCAGTCGGACGACGCACAGCTCAGCGGTCTGGACGCTCCCGATTGGGCGCTGTTGTTTGACTCTCTGCTGACCGCCGATGACCGCAAGTTCCTTTGGGCCATGTGGATCGACTTCCGCCACAGCTCGCCCGAGACAACGTGATGGCATCCCGAACTCGTCATCCATAACCAACCACAACTCAACCCTGTAGCGTCCGCTATGACTGCTACTACAACCTCAACGGAGAAAATCAAAATGGCGTTCAACCTGCAAACATTTCAAAAAATAATGGGAGTCGTGCAAGCGGCTACCACGGAAGCAGCCTCGGTCGCCGGTCAGTGGGGATCGGGCGATCACGTCGGTGCGGTCACCGCCGCCGTGCAAACGGCGGGAGCCATCGCCCAGTCCGCTACTACCAATCCCCAACAGCAGCAGGAGGCGACGGCGGCAACCCAACTGGCCACCGCTCTGATGCCGGCAATCTTCGCGTTCGCCAGCCTGTTTGTGAAGAAGCCCTAAGCCTCGCGCCACGAAATCCGAGTCCCGCTTGCGGGACGAAAGATGATAGCCCAGCGCTTTAGCGCTGGGTAAGCAATCTGAGGGGCCGAGTCCCTTGGGGACGGCACAACGCGCGCGGGCTTCAGCCCGCGCGGCAGTCCTCACATCCTGGGTGCCCGTTCTTGTCATCCCGAGAGACCCCAATGTGAGGGGGAGTCGAGGGCCTGCTTTTCTCCTTACTCTCTTGGCTAGGGCGGGGCCGTACGGCGAACAGCGAACAGCGGCAGTCCTCACACGCCTCTGTGACCGGTGCCACCAATTCGTGGCAGCCTTCCGATTACCATCGAGTTGTCGGAAGCTGCCGCTATCGGGCTCCCAACCTCGCGTCCCCGCGGCGCGGGTTTGGGCGTTGCGACGCGGACGTGATGGCCGTGATGTACGGCCGCGATGACCGTAGCGGGCGGTTTCCAGCAAGTCGCTGTACACCGCCCGGTCGCTTCGCACCTTCCGGGCTCACGGGTTTTACTAATTGCTAGTTGCTAATGGCTAATTGCTTCTTCTCATGTTCATTCAGGCAGTCCAACACGTGCGCAGGATGCGGGGCGGCGCGCAGAGTCATCTTATGCGCTGCGCTGACGGCTTTTACTACGTCGTCAAGTTCCAGAACAACCCGCAGCACACTCGCGTCCTGGTCAACGACTGGCTGGGCACGCGCCTGGCCGAGATGATCGGCTTGCCCGTCCCCGTCGCTGCCGTCGTCGACGTCAACTCCTGGTTGCTGGAGCACACGCCCGACCTGCGCATCGAGCTCTGTGGCCGCCGCACCATGTTCACTCCGGGCCTGTCATTTGGCTCGCGTTACGTCATCTCGCCGCTCGACGGTCAGGTTTACGACTATCTGCCCGAGGGCATGATGTGGCGCGTGCGCAATCTGCCCGACTTTGCCGGGGCTCTGGTGCTCGACAAGTGGACCTGCAACGCCAACGGCCGCCAGGCGGCCTTCTGGAAGCGCTCGCGCGAGCGCAAGCTGAGCGCCAGCTTCATCGATCAAGGCTACTGCTTCAATGCCGGCGAATGGAATTTCCCCGATGCGCCTCTGCGCGGCGTCTTCGGCCGCAACGATGTTTATGAATCGGTCACCGGGTGGGAAAGCTTCGAGCCCTGGCTCACTCGCATCGAAAACTTTCCTGAGAGTTCGCTCTGGCCGCTGGCGGAAGAGGTCCCGCCCGAGTGGTACGGTGGCGCTAGTGATGAACTGGAACGGCTGTTGACCCGCCTGCTGGCGCGCCGCTCCCGCGTCCGCGAACTGATTCTGGATTTCAAGAATTCATCCCGAAACCCCTTCCCGAACTGGAGCGAGGCGATGAATTGAATTTAGCAACTAGCAATTAGCAATTAGCAACTAGTAGTAGGGTATTGGTGAAGGGAGAGATTGGACGCTTCGAATACAAAGATCCCGGAGCAGACCGGTGATAAGTCTTTTACTGACTGGCTCCTAGCTCGTTGCTAATTGCTAGTTGCTAACTGCTGACGGCTGATAGCTGATGGCTTCTTACAAACAATGCGAATTCTTCCTCCTCCGCTACGTCCCCGACGTGGTCAAGGGGGAATTCGTCAATGTGGGCGTCGCGCTGCTGGAGCAGGGCGACGACGGCTTCACCGATGTTCGCTTCACCCGCGACTGGCGCCGCGTCCGCTGCCTCGATCCCGAGGCCGACATCGAACTGCTGGAGTCCTACGAAGCCGAGCTTCGCCGCCTGTTGCAATCGCGGCAGCGCGAGATCATCAGTTATCGTGGGCCCATGTCGCGTCGCGATTGGCTGCTCGCACAGGTGCAGGAATCGTTCTCCGGCGCGCTTGATTTGGCGCCCATGACCGCGGTTCTGACCGAATCGCCGCAAGCCGAGCTCGGCAAAATCGCCCAGCTATATCTGGAATCGACCCTGCATGCCCACCGCGCGCAATCGGGTCGCCGCGTCATCTATAACGCCATGCGCGATGCCTTCGAGCAGGTTGGGGTTTGGCAATCGCCGGCCATGCGCAAGGACATCGAGATTGCCCAGTACACTCTCAAGGGCGATCCGCTCAAGATCGATTGCGGCTACAAGCCTAACGGCGTGCTTCATCTTTTTCATGCTGTATCGCTGGCCACCGATGTGAATTCGGCCAAGGTGCTGGCCTATAGCTATTCCGATATGCGCGAGAATCTTCAGGCGGCGGAACATGCCGTCAGCGACCTCACCGCAGTCACCGAAGATGAGCTCGATCCCCACGACGAAGCCGTCGCCTTCGCGCTGGCGACGCTGCAAGGCAGCGAAATCACGGTCGCGAGAGTTGCCGAAATGCCGCACATCGCCGAGCGCGCCCGCGTCGAACTGAAACTCTAGCGGGCGGAAGAGCCAGCCTTCAGAGCCTGCCCTGAGCTTGTCGAAGGGACCCCTATGTTGCGTAAGCCGTCTCGCGCCTTTTTTTATGATGTGTCATCCCGAGCGAAGTGAGGCCGGTCGCGCAGCGAGCGGCCTCACGTAGTCGAGGGACCTGCTTTTCTCCTTGTTCTTTCTGGCTAGGGCGAAACAGTTACAGCTCAAGCCCTTATCCCGTTGCACCGCAATCCAACAATGTGGGACTCAACTGACAACCGACCACTAGCCACTGACCACTGACAACTGACTGGATCAACCCATGAACATGCCAAATGCTCTGCGCGGCGCCCTGCGCCGCTTCGCCGGACCGTCGTTTCTTAACCTGCAATGGCCGCTTCGCCGGCCCCCGTCTGCGCTGCTAGCCACCAGCGCCGAATCCGCCCGCAGAACGGTGCCGCTACCCACCATATTCACTCCGGGGGCACCCACGCTCGCGCGTGCCGGAGTCATGCCCAAGCCTTCGCCGGCCAATCTGCGCCGCTTTGCCGAAACCCCCATCGCGCGCAAGGCCATCAATACCATCAAGGACCGCGTCGCCGGCATGGCCTGGCGCATTCAGCCGCGTCGGGGCCGATCGCCCGAGGAATCGCCCGCCCGCGGCGATTTTCGCCCCGATGGCATGACCATGCTGCCCAGCGCCGCCGCGCGCATCGCCGCCCTCACCCTTAACTTCGAGCAGCCCAATCCCGAAGATTCCTTCCGCTCTTTCATCGAGCAAGTCTTGGAAGATGTGCTGGTCGGCGGTTTCGGAGCCATCGAGCTCGACCTCACCGGCGATCCCGCGCACCCGCTCACCATGTGGCCCGTCGACGGCGCCAGCATCCGCATTCGCACTGACTGGGACGGCAATCCCGCCTCACCGCATTACGTCCAGTCCACACTCATCACCTACGCGCCGGAAAAGGTCATCACCCTGGCGGACGAAGAGCTTTCCTACATCCGGCTCAACGCCCGCACCTATACGCCCTTCGGCCTGGGCAAACTCGAAGTCGCCTTCGAGACAATCCACGAGTTCCTCTGCTCCCACCGCTACGCCGCGCGCCTGGCCAGCAACAGCGTCGTGCAGTATGCGCTGTGGCTGCAAAACCTCAGCCCGCAGCATCACGAGCGCCTCATCCGCTGGTGGCAGGACGAAATCGAAGGCACCGGCAAAGTGCCCATCCTTACGGTCGAAAACAAGCCCGAGGTGCTGCGCTTCGCCGGCGGCACCGACGCTGACCTGCGCCTGCAATGGCAGGAATTCCTCATCCGCATCATCGCCGATGCTTTCGATCTGCCGCCCATGCTCCTCGGCCTGGAGCGCGACGTCAATCGCAACACAGCTACCACACAGTATGACGACGCCTTCCGCACCGCAGTCGTGCCGGTCGCCCGCCTCGTCTCCGAGCACCTCACCCGCGACGCCATCAGCAAGCGTCTCGGCTGGGACGATCTCGAGTTCGTCTTCACTGACGTCGACGCGCCCAACGAGCTCGAGCAGGCCCAGATCCAGCAGATACTGCTCAGCTCCGGCGTCTTGACCGTCAACGAAGTGCGCCGCATGAGGGGTTTGCCTCCGCTGCCTGAGAAACAAGCCGGCCTCGCCGACATTCCGCCCTTGCAGTGAAGTCCGCGCTCATTGTTTTAGCTACTTGCTAATTGCTAACTGCTAATTGCTTCCATCGAGGAACCCATGAACCTCCAACTCGACGCCATGTCCGTCGCCATGCCCCACGTTGTGGGACATCCCAACCGTCTGCCTTTTCGCGGCGTTCTCACCCTGGTCGGCGTTGCTTCGCAGCGCTCGCCCAGCGGCGCTCGCGGGCATCGCGTGATGCTCACTCGCGCCGCCACCGAAGCCGCCTTGCCATCTCTGTTAGGCATGGCGCTAGACTACGCCCCATCGCTCGACGCCCACGATGCCCGCCGCAAAATCGGCATCATCACCCAGGCCGATATTGTGCCTATGCCACAGAGTAAGACATCCCGTCCTGCGGGTGCCCCACCCATATCGCCCCGTTTTGGCGATAGAGTGGGATTTCACAACCCGCTCGGCCAAATCGCCGTCAGCGGCTATCTCTTCGCCCACGACTTCCCTGACGTGGTCGACGAAATTCGCGCTCAGGCCGCCAGCCGGCTCGGCATGTCTTATGAAATCGCCAACGCCACCGTACCCAACCAGGAAGCCTTCATCTGGACGATCACCGATTTCACCTTCACCGGCGCGGCGGTTTTGCGCCGCGACAAGGCTGCCTATCCCCAAACCTGGATCGCACTAGCTCCAAGCAACTAGCTACGAGCTCCGAGCCTCGCTATTAGACCAGAGCGGGTGCTCCGTTCTAGCCATCTTTTGGCTAGGGCGGGGCTTTAGGCGAAACGATTCAGGCTTTGGCTAATCGCTAACTGCTAATTGCTAATCGCCAATTGCTAATTGCTAACAAAAGAGGACAAACCATGGACCCAGAAACAACTACTTCCGACACCCCAACTCTGGCCGGCCAACTGGCCCAGGCCACCCAATCCCTGGCGGATGCGCTGTCCAACTTGGACAGCCAATTCGCTTCCCTGCACGCCAAGATCGACCGCATCATCGCCGCGGTCGATGACGGCGACCTGCAGGTTAACGCCAACGCCAACGGCAATCTTCACAACAAACTGGCCGAGCTGGAAAAAGCCAATCACGAACTCAAGGCGCAAAGCGCCACCGCTCGCCGCAAGACGCTGTCCCCCATGATCACAGCCCTGCTGGCCAAGCAAGGTGTCGAGGGCGACACCCTGATCGAAACTCCGATCGTCGAGAAAGCTCTCGCCGGTCTCAGCATCGAGCAGCGCATCGCCGTCAAGGCCGAGCTCGCACGCGCCGGCATCCTGGCCTAGTCATTCTCTTCTCATTCCGCGGAAGCCTGGAATTTCTAGCCCTAACCCCCATCCCCTAACCTCTGCCTTTCGAAAGGACACCAATGAAAGCACAATTCCTCAACCTGCAAGCCGCGGCTGATTACCTCGGCCCGGGCGCAATCGAAGTCGACCTCTACCAGACGGAAATCCTGGACATCTGTCAACGGCGCAACCCCTTCGGCTTGCGCATCAAACAGGTTCCCGCAACCGGCCATCCCTCGCGCTTCTTCGAGGAGACGGCCATCCCCTCGCCCACCGCGGCCAACGCCTTCGTCGATCCCCGCAACATCGTGCCCACCCTGGTCACGCCCACCCGCGTGGAACGTTGCGTCCCCCTGAAGTGCCTGGTCTCGCAGATCAACTACAACGTCTTCGATATGGAGGTTGGCGCTCAGCAAGCCCAGTTCGCTTACCTGCAAGCCAAGGACTTGGCGGATTCCGTTGAAGGCCTCCTGCGTACCCACGACGTTGCCTTATGGAATGGCACCGACACTTCATTGACCAATCCCACTACGCCGCAGTATTTCGGTGTGTGCGGACAAATCGTCGCCGGCGGCAACACCGCCACCATCGCCACTACCGCCAGCATCGTCGACGGCCTGAAGAGCATCATCGCGCAAATGGTTTCCAACAGCGGCTTTGAGGTGCGGCCCACCGCCATCTACTCCAACCCGGTGCTGCTTGATCTGATCGACCGCGAGATGAAGCAGGAGTTCAACGTTGTGCTCTCCACCACCGACGTCGCTGGCGGCCTCACCGTCAAGACGCTCTCCACCCAGGCCGGCAATCTCCCGCTCATTCCGGACTGGTCGCTGCCCTACACCGGCACGCCCGGCAGCGGCGGTGCGCAATTGCCTGTCTACATCGTCACCGAAGACCTCATCGAGTACCACTGGCTCACCGCTCCCACTCCGCGCGTCTTCCAGCTCGGCACCCCGAGCTCATTGACTTCGCAGATGGTGGTGGTGAAGTTCGGCGCCGTCGTGGTCAAGGGCGCCAACTACGCGCACTATCAGGTGATCGTCGACCGGTAATCGTGCTCTCCGCTGTCTCCAACGTGCTGTCATCCTGAGCGAAGGCGGCCCGCATTTGGCCGCCGGAGTCGAAGGACCCCTATTGCGCTGGGTGCCCCGTTCTAGCCTTCCTGTGGCCAGGGCGGGGCAGTCACATTCTCCCTTGCAGAACCCTTTCATGACTGGACTTCCTATGAACTACTTAGCCGATTCGGAATACCAAACTTATGGACTGGAGCCGGACACGCCTGAATCCTGGGTTTCCGCCGCTTGCTCCATCGTCAATGCCCATTGCCATCGGCCCACGCTCTGGTTCTCGGAATTCACCGAGCGCGTCCGCCTGGTTCCCGGCCGCAACGTTCTTCGCCTCACGTATCTTCCGCTGGCCATTCCTGCCGGCGGCACAACGCCTCTGGTCTCGGGCCGCGCTCGTTATGGCGTGCCGCGCCGTGGCGATGATCTGACAATGTGGGAGATGGCCACAGAGTTCGCCATGACCTTCGGCCTTCCCGGTACCTGGATCGATCTCGACGTCAGCAACTTCGACTACTTCGCCGAAACCGGCGAGGTCTCTTGGCTGCCCAATCCCTTGGGCATGTACTTCGACGAGATGGAACTGGTCTACAACGGCGGCTTCACTACCATTCCCGATCCCGTGAAGTTCGCCTGCGTGCAGCTTGTCCGCAACGCCCAGGCCATGCCCGCCCTCAACGTCCGCGAGGGCACCTTGAACGCGATGCACTTCGCTTATTTCGCCGACACCCTTCTCGATTCCACCGTACAAACCATGCTCGCGCCCTACATCGCGCAGAAGGTGGCTTAATATGCCCGACGGCCAATCCGACATCATTCCCGGCCCCGCCTGCGCCATCCGGCGCTTCGCCAACGCTTTGCTGCGCTCCGGCGGCCACACCCAAATCACGGTGCGCATTTCCGATCCTTCCACTGGCGATACCAGCAGCCAGCTCGGCCTCGAACCTCCCACAGCCGAGGACTTGCAGATTTCGCCCGCCTTGGTGATGGCCTTGGAGCCCACCGAAGACGGCAAGCGGCGCATTGAAGCGGTGGTCAGCGCCACCTCGCTCAAGGCCATCGCCAAGAACTACGGTATCGAGGACATCGCCGCCTGGCTGCTGGTTGCCCAAGGCGTCTTGTATTACGGTCACCTTATGCGCATCGATACCGTCACCATCGACCGCTTTCTCGGTGCCGACTGCCTCTACCACCTTACTGCCACAGAGTAGGACATTATGCAACCAACCAAAGACAGCTTCTACATCGCGCTGCGCAATCGCCTGGTCGTCTTCGATCCCAACCGTACCATGACGCTCGATGGCGCTACTCGTCCGGCCATCGCGGTGATCGAAAACGAACCGCCAACCGGCGCGCCGCTACTGTGCGACACCTTTTATCTGCGCTGGGGAAATGCTCGTCCCACCTCGCTCTCCGTGGGTACGCTGATGGCGGTGGATTGCGCCATCTCCTATTGCACCAAGGGCTCGGTTCAGAACGCCAATCTCGATCGCGGCCGCGATCTGGCCAGCCTCGACACCGATCTGCTGGCCATCTGCGCTCCTCCGCAAACCCCCAAGTGCGACTACAGCACCGGCTCGCCGGTCGCCCTCGGTTCCACCATCTTCTGGACCAAGCCCCTGTTGAACGCCGCCAAAAGCACCCCCCCGTATGTGGGACGTGACGTTATCGTCACCGTGTTTTTCTATCCTGAGGTGACCCAGTCATGAGCTCCAACTCTTACGCTAAGCGCTCGCAGATGGCGCCCGCAGCCCGCGCCGTCCGCGCCTACGCCGCTCCGATCAACCGCATCAGCGATGTCATTGCTGCCTTCGATCCCGCATCGCAAGGCCAGTTCGACCTCGACTCGCCCCCCACTCCCTGGATCGATCTTGGCTGGGTAGAGAATTTCCAGCGGGTCGCCGCGACCAAGTACGACGCCCTGCGCACCGGTCCTGCTGCCAACATCACCATCCAGTACCGCATGCAGCCCGAAGCTCGCGTGGAATTCGATTTGCTTTCCTGGGGCAAGCTCCAGTTGGCGCTCTCCGGCGGCACCCAGCAGATGAACGTGCTCGCCGAGCAGCCCGGACTTCCGCCGCAGCCTTCCGGCGCTATGGCGCTTCCCGCCTCGCCGGTGCAGAGCGGTTCCACCTACACCCAGATCGTGCTCACCACCGATCAGCTCGCCGACTACAACGTTGGCGACATCGTTGCCGTCGATGTCGATTACAGCGGGCAGACCGGCTATCTCGGCTCCGGCGCGCCCGGCGCCTATCTTGCTTCGCCCTTGAACGGCCAGACGTTTGTGGACTACGTTCGCCGCGTCACCTTCAACGTCTCCCGCGTCTGTGCGATCACGTCGTCGGCCTTGCAACTGGCCGGACCGCTCATCGCACAGCCTGTCATGGGCATGGGCGTGCAAAAAGTCGTCGCCTTTCTCGATCGCGAAGGCAGCAGCTTTTTTCAGGAGTGGTCGGGTCTGTTCATCGTCGGGCCCGACAGCGGCGGCCGCGCCTGCTTCTACTATCCGCGGCTCCAGCCCGCGGCCGGCGCATCGGAAACGCGCCAGGAGTTTGCCGCGCCGCTCTTCAGTCATCGGCTGCACGTGGGTCTCCGCGCTCTGCCCACCACCGACACCAACGACAACGAGACCGTGCTTTGCTATCGCAGTTACTTCCCGGCTCCCACCGCTGCAGTGTAACTAACGTTGCACTGTCATCCTGAGCGAAGGTTCGCGCTGCTGTTGCGCGAGCCGGAGTCGAAGGATCTGCGGTTCGTTTCGGATCGCGAATCTCTCCCTTCGAGGTGAAATGAAGCGCCGGCCTTAGGCCGGCGTGAAGCACCCTCCTAAAGTTGGCATCCCGAGCGCAGCGTCCGCTAGCTTCTCTGACCCGCGTCTCTTGCGGGCCGGGCGGACGCGGAGTCGAAGGACCCCTATAACAGCTTGGATGTCTTCGATTGTGGGAGTCCCACCCTATGAGATATTAGCGGACTTACTTATGAACCTTCTTATCGACAACAACGACGGCCTCGGCCAGCAGGACTACACCTCCTGCATCGACACCGATCATCTGCCCAAAATCACGCGCAAGCTCAACGCGCCGGCTACCATGATCGCGGCCATGCTCTCCGCCGACCTGAACTTCCACATTCCGGTCAGCGGCGCTCGCATCATTCTTCAGCGCAGTGACGGCTACACCCTGTTCACCGGCTATCTGGCCACGCCGCCTAAGATGCAGTATCTCGGCTATGGACAACTGCCGGCTTGGCGCTACCTTCTCGCGGCCATTGACGATTCCTGCCCCCTCGACCACAACGAGCTGCCCGCGCGCACCGTCTTTGCTTCGCGCACCGCCGGCAATGCGTTGACTACCCTTGCCAACGATGTTCTTCCCGGCGGTCTCGACGAATCAGGTGTGCAAGATGACACGCCGGTCAACCAATTCGTCATCGTTCCGCAGAAAAGCTGGACTTGGCACGCGCAGGAGTTGTCCTTGATGGCGCGCTCCACCTACCGCGTGCACGATGGCGCGCTCGACTTCCAGCCCGTTGGCCAGCAGAGCTTCACCATCAGCGAGCAGGACCCCAACTTCGACCCAACCGGGCTAACCCTGCTGCAACCCAACAAGCTGCTGAACGACGTGACCATCGTCGGAGAGTTGGAGCCGCTGACCTACGTTCGCGACTACTTCCTCGGCGATGGCACGACCCTGGAGTTCTATCTTTCCCAGGCGCCGTTCGGCAACAGTGCCGTCGCTGCTTCCGCATACGGCTACGGGGAAGCCGACGCGCCTCCCGCGCTGTGGAGCGCGACCGATCCCAACGGCAAAATCTTGACCGTCTTTGCCGACGATTACTCCGAAGCGCATTTACTGCCAACGCTCTGGACTCTGACTGATCCCAACGGCGCAGTCTCGCTCACCGGCAGCCAGTTGCAACTCAACGGCGGCCCGTCCACCATCACCTTTGTCGAGCAGGTCGAACTCGCCGGAGGCTGGCTGATGCAACACGGAAACTTTGTTTTCAGCGCGGCGTCCACCGGCGCCATCGGAGGCATCTACAACGGTTCGCCCTCCAATGCCAACTGCATTGCCGGCTTCGCCATTTCGCCCAACGGCAGTAACTCCAACATTCAGGCGCTCATCAGCGGCAGCGCCACCGGTCCGGTCCTCACCACCACCCCCGGCCATCAATACGCGTTTGTCACGGAGTTGATTTGCCCCGAGGCGCACCGCGTCAATCAGACGTTTCTTTCTTCGCTTCATCCCGCGGGCGATGGCCGCGGAGGCGATTCCATCCCCGCGGCCGTACGCGTCGTGCTCACCGTGCACGATGTCGATCCCAATAATCCTGGAACGCTGGCCACCGTGGCGACGGTGCTCTACGACGGCGTGCTGCCCACGCCTCCCGGCTTTACCACCTACGCGCTGATCAACACCACCAGCTTCTTCGTCGGCGTCTCCTGCACTTGCTTGCAGCGCATGGTCAACGCCGAGATCCGCAGCATGGTTCCCGGCGGCCAGTTCCGCACCCGTTTGGCCGGAGCGCTCGCCAATGGCGGTGAGTGTTACATCGACTCGTCTGCCGAGTTGTGTTTCTACGACGCTTATCCTCCCCAGGAGAACGAGCAGATTGTGGTTTCCTATCGCACCAGCGGTCGCGCCCAGGCGCGGGTGCAGGACCTGGTCAGCATTGCGGAACATGCGCAGGGCAACGACAAGGGCCAGCGTGTTTCGGTTCGCCGTCTCAGGCTGCCGCTTGCGCTCAGCGATATCGATTGCGAAAACGCGGCTTGCGCTCTGCTCGACGACACGGTCCAGACCGCATGGCAGGGCGAGTACAAGATCTTCAGCGACTTCCTGCCCATCGAAGACGTCATCCCCGGCAACGCGGTTCAGGTGTCAGTGCCATCGCGCGGAGCGGACTTCACCGCCCTGGTTCGCGATGTCGAAGTGCAAGTGGTCTTGCTCGCCGATGATCGCTCGCAATACGACATCAAGTTCGCCAACGATGCCGATGAGCCGATCGCCTTCAAGCTCGAGTCCACCACCTTGACCGAACCGCTGACCACCATCTACGACACGGGCACGCCGTCGTCTTCGCTTTACATCGACTCCCTGACCGCAGCCCAGGTGACCAACGTTATCGCGACCGAGATCTCCGTCGACGCCGGCGTCGCCCCGCCCGCCGGCGGCGGCATCGAAGTGCGCCGCTCCGACGGCGGTTGGGGTCTCAGCGACAGCGGCAATCTCGCCGGCCGCTTCGCCACCGAAACCTTCACTCTGCCGCGCCTGGAGCGCGTGCAGACGTATTATCTGCGGCAATATGACGGATCATCGCCCGCTAAGTACTCGCGGTATTCCATGTTGCTGCATGTGGACTATCCCCTATGAGCACATGTCCCAGTATCGTCACGCTAACTGACTTCGAACAAAAAGTCCTCTCCGACCTGGCTGAACTCAAAGCCAACATGCGTTGGATCGTCGGCAATGGCAGTCCCGGCAAGATCCATGAAATCGAGGAGCGCGTCGATCGCCACGAAGCCTATCTGCAGCGCTTCACCGGAGTCGCGGCCGCACTCGCCACCCTCCTGACCATCTTCCATCTCGCTGTCGACTACTTGCTCTACAAGCACTAGCCTCACCCACGAGGGCGGCATCCTGAGCGGAGGCTCGCGCCGCTGCTCCGGCCCCGACGAACGCAAGGTGGAAGAGCCGTCTTTGGGACGAACTCTAAAACGCCCCTCTTTCATCTCTGTCATCCCGACCGAGCCCGCCGCGGCACGCGAGCAGAGGGACCTGCTGTTAGTTCGGGGCCGAGACATTTACTTCTTCCGGAGCGGACCTCGAGCGAACTTTGCTCGCGTGTAATCGAAAAGCCTGGAGTGCAGCCGACGGGACCTCTATTCATCGAAGGATCTGTGGTTCGCCCCTGCCGCTTACAAGGCGCTGCAACTCCTCGCTCGCCCATCGCGTCGAATTCTCAGATATCCTTGTTGCTGTCCATGAAACGGTCCGTCTGTCTCGCGATTTTGGCCTTCTCTCTGTCAACTCTGGCGCAGGAGCCGACCACCATGCCGCAGAATGCTCCAGGCACCAACGCGCCCGCTCAGCAGCAAAACAATGTCGCGAGTGCGACGCAGGACACCAGCGCCCCCGGCGGCGATCAGATCACCAAGCCGGCGGGCGCCAAGGGCGCTACTCTCATTGGTTGTCTCGCGGGCCCCGACAAGGACGGCAAGTACCTGATCCGCAGCATGGCGCATCGCATGGGCGTGCAGGTCGTCGGCCCCGGCGATCTCAAGAACGATTCCGGCAGCAAAGTGAAGTTGACTGGCCAATGGCAGCCGCTGCCGCAAACCCAAGCGCAGCCGTCGCAATCGCAAGAACGGATTGCTTCGCCGCAACAGGGGGAGAAGAAGTCAGCCGAGACGCATCGCTTCCTGGCCACCGATGTCGAGGTGTTGGCGCAGAAGTGCAAGCCGCCAGCGGAGGCCACTCCCCTCAGCAAGAACAAACCGCAGAAGCCGACCACCTACAACGCCCCCAGCAGCGACGAACCGAAATAGATCCGCAGCTCCAATCGAATGCTGGAAAGCGCCAATGAACTGTCATCCTGAGCGGAGCGTCCGCAACCTTTTCCGGCCCGCTTCCTTTGCGGGTCGGGCGGACGCGGAGTCGAAGGACCCGCTGTTTTCTGCTATGCCTCAAAATCCCTTCTTCGAATCCAGCAAGATCGTCACCGGCCCGCTGTTGATCAGCTCCACCTCCATCATTTCCTGAAATCTTCCTGTCTCGCACCGCAATCCCAATCCCCGAACCCGCTGCACAAAATACTCGTACAACTCCCGCGCCCGCGCCGGACGCGCCGCCGCGTCGAACGACGGCCGCTTCCCTCGCCGCACATCGCCCAACAGCGTGAACTGCGACACCGCCAGCACCGCCCCTCCCACCTCCACCACGCTCAGGTTCATCTTCCCCGCGTCATCCTCAAAGATCCGCAGCCCCGCAATCTTCTCCGCCAGATAATCGGCATCGGCCTCGCTGTCTTCCAGCGCCACTCCGAGCAACACCAGCAGACCTTTCCCGATCTCCCCCGCCAGCTCGTCTCCCACCTTCACCGACGCCCGACTCACGCGTTGCACTACGGCTCGCATGAAAGGGTTGTATCATAACGGCCGCCCCTCGCTTTTCGCCTTTCGCTTCTCGCCTTTCGAGTCGCCCATTCTGGACGGGGATTTTACGCCATGAGAAAAGCCGGACACAAACAGCCTGAGGGCGAAAGGCCAAAAGCGAAAAGCGAACGGCGGCCTTCCCGCGTTGACCATTGCAAACCTCCCCGTTTAGGATGAATCGGGACTCATATCGCTGAGCGCTCTCCGGTCGTCCTGTAGGCATCTACTTTGGAGAGGGTTCTCGGCATCCTTTACAGGTGTTCCTGCCTGCAATTAGACTTACGAGTTTCCTCCCACCGCCCGCCAAGCAGCGTGCGCTGGGTGTTCTGGTGCTTGCGCTGCTGCGCGACAGGAGAAAGAATCGATGGCTTCCGTAGAAGAACGGGTAAAACAGATCATCGTGGAGCAGTTGGGGGTGGACGAGGCGGAAGTGACGCCCAGCGCTTCCTTTGTGGACGACCTGGGCGCCGACTCGCTCGACACGGTCGAACTGGTCATGGCTTTCGAAGAAGCTTTCGAAATCGAAATCCCCGACGAGGACGCGGAAAAAATCCGCACCGTGCAGGACGCGATCACCTACATTGGCCAGCACTCCAAGGCGAAGACATAGCTGCCCCCAGATGCGGCCGGACGTTCCGCAGGGGACCACGCTCATTCGGCGCGCAACCGTCGCCGGTTGCCAAAAGCTAAGAGCTAACTGCTAAGAGCCGGACCCGGATGGCTCGAAAGGAAACGACTAATCTTATGGCATCCGTTGATGAACGCGTAAAGCAGATCATTGTCGAGCAACTGGGCGTAGACGAAGGCGAGGTCACGCCTAACGCCTCCTTTGTGGACGACCTGGGCGCCGACTCGCTCGACACTGTCGAACTGGTCATGGCCTTCGAAGAAGCCTTCGAAATCGAGATCCCCGACGAGGACGCGGAGAAAATTCGCACCGTCAAGGACGCCATCGACTACATCAACGCACACGCGAAAGGATCGAAGTAGTTTGAACCGCCGCGTCGTCGTTACCGGCATCGGCGTTATCTGCGCTATCGGCAACCATGTCGAAGAAGCCTGGCCCGCGTTGCTGGCCGGCAAGAGCGGCGTGGAGGGCATCACCAGCTTCGACGCCTCCGCTTTCGCCTGCCGGATCGCGGCTGAGGTCAAAAACTTTGACCCGCTCCAGTTCATCGAAAAGAAAGAAGCGCGCAAAATGGCGCGCTTTATTCATCTGGCAATCGCGGCCAGCGACGAAGCCCTGCACATGGCCAATTACAAAGTTGACAATGAAGAGCTGGCCGAGCGCACCGGGGTCAACATCGGCTCCGGCATCGGCGGATTCGACATCATCGAGCGCGAACATTACAACCTGATCAGCGGCGGCCCGCGCAAGATCTCGCCCTTCTTTATTCCGGCAGCCATCGTCAATCTCGCAGCCGGTCAGGTCAGCATCCGCAACAACGCCAAGGGCCCCAACGAGGCCACCTGCACCGCTTGCACCACCAGCGCTCATTCCATCGGCGATGCCGCCCGCGTCATCAAGTACGGCGATGCCGAAGTGATGATCGCCGGCGGAAGCGAAGCTGCGATCACGCCCATGGGCGTCGGCGGATTTGCCGCCATGCGCGCCCTTTCCACCCGTAACGACGATCCGCATCGCGCCAGCCGTCCCTGGGACAAGGACCGCGACGGCTTCGTCATCGGCGAAGGCGCGGGGATTTTGATTCTGGAAGAATTGGACTTCGCGAAGAAGCGCGGAGCCAATATCATCGCCGAAGTTGTCGGCTACGGCATGAGCGCCGACGCCAACCACATCACCCAGCCCGCTCCCGGAGGCGAAGGTGGCTATCGCGTGATGCGCAACGCCCTTCGCGACGCCGGCCTCTCGCCCGATCACATCGGCTACGTCAACGCTCACGGCACTTCCACCCCGCTTGGCGACGAACTGGAAGCCACGGCCATCAAGCGCGCCTTCGGCGATCACGCTTACAAGCTGCTGGTCAGCTCAACCAAATCGATGACCGGCCACCTGCTCGGCGGCGCCGGAGGTCTTGAAGCTGCCATCACTGTGCTCGCCCTGCGGGATCAGATCGTCCCTCCCACCATCAATCTCGATAATCCCGACGAAGGCTGCGACCTTAACTTTGTCGCCCACACCGCCCGCAAAGTTGAAATGGACTACGCCATCTCCAACTCCTTTGGCTTCGGCGGCACCAATGGGTGTTTAGTGTTCAGGCGGTGGAGCGAGTAGAAACAGCACTTACCGTCTCTGGCCCGAGAATCATGGACGCGTTCTCGTTTCCGCGCCAGTTATCAGGTCATTCGCCCGCTAACGTGAAGTTGACGTTAATGGTAGTCTCCACTTCTACAGGATTGCCGTTCAAGTAGTAGGTCTTATACTGCCACTGTTTCACGGCTTGGAGCGCAGCATCGGTTAGCATGGGGTGTCCGCTCACCACGTGTAGATTCTCGATTGTTCCATCCGTCCCAATGAGAGCCTGTAGCACAACCGTCCCCTGGACGCGCGCCTGACGGGCCAGAGGAGGGTAGATTGGCTGCACTTTGTGGATCAACAGTCCCTGCGACACGCCCTGCGATACTCTGACGCGCTGCGGAGTCGCCGATTTTTCGTCGTGCCCAGAATCCGAACCTGCCAGACCTCCAATGGGGGCGCCAGAATTAGGCGCTTTGGCCCGTGGCGTCATGTCGGGAACCGACGAGAGGGACTCGCCTTTATGTGCGTTGGGTTTCGGATTGGTGGTTGGCGGCTCCGCGGCGGCATTACGCGATGAGTTTTCAGTTGCCGGCGCGCGACTCGGCTGTTGTAATTCCGGAACCTGCTTCTGCGTTTCGGCTTTCTGTCCTCCCGGTCGCATTGCCAAGTACAGCAGGAAAGCCACGACCAGCACGCCACATAGTGACAGCAAAACCTTCTTCCAACCCGCGGCCATAGAAAACGAAAACATGGGCAACGGCGCAGTCGAAGCATCGCTGTGCTCCGACTCCTGCCGCGCACGTTGCCCTTCCGCCGGACGGACCTGGGCGGCGGCGCGTTCTTCTTCTTCCAAGGGTGGGCGTTCGGCAGCGGCCAGCCGTTCGCGTGCCTCTTGTTCTACCAGCGCCCTATTCGGCGCCCAGATGTGTTCTTGCCGCGGGACGGAATGGGCTTCCTGCGGAATCCCGGAAACTGCAGCCGCGCCCGCTGCCGACTGCCGCTCCACGCCGAGCGTCCCCAGCATCAGCTTCAAGCCGCGATCGTAGTCCGTCCTGAAATCTATGTACTGAAATGGCCGCAGTTGAAACGGAACCTTGCAATCGCGAAAGAAGATCGGAATGACGGTCTTATGTTCTTCGAGAGCGAAGTTGACTTCGTCCTCGACATTGGTTGAGTCGACAGAGGTAGGAGACAAGATCACCAGCACGCGCTGTGCATTGTTCAAAGCGTCCTGCACGGCGCGCGCCCATCGTTGGCCTGGTTGGATGTCCAACTGATCCAGCCACACGTTTGCGCCAGCAGCCTTCAAGTCCGCGGCCAGGCGGAGCGCGAACCCTGAGTCTTCGCGGCTATAGCTGAAAAAGGCGGTTGGCGCGTCTGGTGGCAAAGCCGATCTCCGGACACTGATACTAACAGGGAGCTTGGGAGCGAGAAACTCCCTTGAGATGCCGACATTTTGCCACATTGCCGCAGCGAATAGGAGGGGAAAGAAGTTGCTGCTAACGAAGAAACTGTGGCGCCTGAAGGGTATCCGACAAACTCTGTTCTCTAATCTCTAATCCCCAGCCCCTGTCTTTGGCGGTTCCCACAGCTCTACCCGATTCCCCTCCGGGTCCATGATCCAGCCGAACTTTCCATAATCATCGTATCCTTCCACTTTGTCATCCACCTGCACGCCTTCCTCGCGTAGCGCCTTCAGCAGTTCGTCAAGATTGTCTACGCGGAAGTTGAACATGAAGTTCGACTGGCTGGGCGCGAAGTATTTCGTGTCCTGCGGAAAGATCGACCACACGTTAACGGCTGGAAGCTCGTCGCGGAAGATCGCGCCCGAACCCTCCGCACTCTCAATCCCCAGATGCTTCCGATACCACTCGTACAGCGCCTTCGGGTCTTTCGCCTTAAAGAAGACTCCGCCCAGCCCAGTAACTCGCTTCATAAAACTCTCCTTCCACGCAGGCCATTCGCTTGCGTATTTCATTTTTTACAGTCGAGAATTCCGGAATCGTGACCACGCAGTCCCGCTCAGCGGGACGGAAGATGATAGCCCAAGAAGCAAAGGCACGGAGAACTATTCATTCTCTGTGCCGTAGCCTGCCCCGAGCGAAGTCGAGGGGTGTCTCTGTGGTAAACCGAATTTTACGCCTTGCCGCCCTGCGTCTTCAGCACCTCGATCGCCTTGTTCAACTGATCGTCAGGCTGGGTGGCTTTGTCCTTCTCTTCCTGCGCCTGGTCCTCGGCGTTTTCATCCTCGTCAGGAGCGATGAAGTCATCGTTGTTGTCAGCCACCAGGATGTTTGGCGTGATCGCCGTGTCCTCTACTGCCTTGCCATCGGGCGTATAGTACTTGGCCACCGACAGGATCAGCGCCGACCCATCCGGCATATCAATCACCTTCTGGATCGCGCCCGAGCCAAATGTCTTGTCGCCGACCACGTCGCCGCGCGCATTCTCCATGATTGCGGCCGCAACTACCTCCGCCGCCCCTGCCGTGCCCCGATTCACCAGCACTACCAGCGGCATGTTGGGCATGACCGCCTTCTGCGGGTCGGCATTGAACACCTGCTTGGGATATTTCTGGCCTTGCAGATAGGTAATCGTCCCGTGATTGAGGAAAAGATTCGCGACCGCGATACCCTCATCCTCTTGGCCATCGCCCGAGTTGCGCAGGTCGAGGATGATCTTCTTCGCGCCATCCTTCTGTAGCGCCTTCAGCTTGTTGGCAATCTCCTGCGCCCGACCTTTGGGAAAGTCATCCACTTTGATGTAGCCGATGCCGACCTCCATCATCTTGTCGGTGATGGGCGGATCGGCAACCATGGCCAGCGTCAGCGCCGACTTCACCGGCACCGCCCGCCGCGGTCGCACCACGGAAACGTTGACCACCGATCCCGGTGGCCCGGTCAGTCGGCCATCGATTTCCGCCAGCGACATGTCGCGCGTGGACTTGCCTTCGATCGCTTCGATGATGTCGCCGCTCTCGATCTCCGCTTTGTCAGCCGGCCCGCCAGGAATGACCGAGATCACGGCGGCGTAGCCGTAACGCTTGGAGATCGCCGCCCCGATACCGGCCTTGCCTTCCTTGCGCTGCTTGTACTCTTTGAACTCCGTGGGATCCAGATAGCTGGAATCGGCATCCAGAGACTCCAGCAGCCCATGCAATGCGCCGTTGGTTACCGACGGGATGTTGGGCTCCTCGACATACTCGTCGCGGATGCGCTCCAGCACCTCGCTGTACACGCCGAGCTGGCGATAGGAGCCGTCGTCATGGCTGTCGGCCTTAACGCCCAGTTGGCCAATCACGATAAACGACGCAATCAGGAAGGAAAGTGCAAGGACAATAAACTTGGTGGTCTTCGACATGGACATGTGCAATTCGCTGTTCGGAGAGATACCGCCCACGGGATCACTCCTATTCTATCTCAGTTTCGATGCCGGCACTCCGGTGAATGTTCCGGAAAATCAGGCAGAGATAACCCATTCCGGCTGGGGGTTGGACGCAGGCGAGAGGGGATTGTAAGCCGGAAGGCGTGCTCTTGAACATTAAGGGAACTCCAGCATGGTTTTCCAAGGGGACGGCCTTCAGGCCAGTGCCAAGCCCGCAATCGCAAGTACTGCCACGCAGTAATGCCACTTTGTAATTACACTTTCGATGTACAATGGCAGTACGAGGTTTCGATGTCCCAAACCATCCAGCGACGCAAGGAAGATACTCTTAACCTGCGGGTGGATCCGGCCCTGAAGGCCGAGTTCGTCGCGGCCACGGAGTCGGAGAACAAGCCGGTTGCCGAGGTCCTACGCGAATTCATGCGCGGCTATGTACAGCGGGCGAGACGCAGGAAGTTTGCCGCCGAAGCCCGCAGGCAGTCGCGGCTTGTGGCCAACTCTGCCGATGAAGCGGAAGTCATGAACTGGATCCGGGATGTGAGCGGTCACAAGTAATGAACGTGAAGCGCGGCGACCTGGTTACCGTTGCGGTCTCTGGGGACTACGGCAAGCCTCGCCCCGCCCTGATTATCCAAGCCGACGCCTTCGACTCCATTCCTTCAGTAACGATAGCGCCGCTCACCAGTGAAGTCTATGACGCTCCATTGTTGCGCGTCACCATTCCGCCCAGCGCAGGCTCGGGCTTACGCAAAGTATCACAAGTCATGATAGACAAGATCACCACAGTTCCCCGGTCCAAGATTGGATCGCGCATTGGTTCTGTGGAGGCAAGCACGTTGGGTGCTGTGAATCTGGCCATCAAAGCGTTTCTGGATCTGGAGTGATCTACACTCACGCCGCTTCGACCGGCTGCCGCGCCAAACGTGTTTCCCGCCGCCTATGCCCTGCCCCTGATAAACTCCTGTGTTTACCTGCCGATCTCCGGCGAAAAGCGAAAGGCGAACAGCGAAGAGCGGATAGCGACCCATGTCCCGAACCCTCAACAAATCCCGCAGCCTGCAAAAACGCGCCGAGCAGCTCATTCCGGGCGGAGTCAATTCGCCCGTCCGCGCCTTCGGCCCTGTCGGTGGCGAGCCACCCTTCCTGGTTCGCGGCCTGGGCGCCTACGTTTGGGACGCCGACGGCAATCGCTACATTGACTATGTCGGCTCCTGGGGACCACTCATCCTCGGCCACTCCGATCCCGAGGTCGTTGAGGCCATCATCCAGGCGGCCCGCAACGGCACCAGCTTCGGGGCGTCGACTCCCAGCGAAGCCGAGCTCGCCGCGCTCGTCATCGAAGCCTTTCCAGCAATCGAGAAGGTCCGCTTCGTCAGCTCGGGCACAGAAGCCACGATGTCGGCCATTCGCCTGGCACGTGCCGCCACCGGCCGCAAAATCATCGTGAAGTTCGAGGGATGCTATCACGGCCACAGTGACGCTCTGCTGGTCAAGGCCGGCTCCGGCGTCGCGACGCTCGGCATTCCCGGCTCGGCGGGCGTGCCCGAGGAGTTCGTCGAGTTCACTCTCGCCCTGCCTTACAACGATGTCCCTGCCGTTGTAGCCGCCTTCGACAAGTTCAAAGACCAGATTGCCTGTGTCATCGTTGAACCCGTGGTCGGCAACATGGGATGCGTGCTTCCCACGCCCGGCTATCTCACAGCTTTGCGAATCATCACTTCCCAGGCGGGCTCGTTGCTCATCTTCGACGAAGTAATGACGGGTTTCCGCGTAGCGTTTGGCGGGGCTTCCGAGCTGTACAACATCAAGCCCGACCTCACCACGCTGGGCAAGATCATCGGCGGCGGCCTGCCAGTCGGCGCTTACGGCGGCCCAGCCAAGCTCATGGACATGATCGCGCCCGTCGGCCCCGTCTATCAGGCAGGGACGCTGAGCGGCAATCCCTTGGCAATGGCCGCTGGCATTGCGACCCTGCGCCGGTTAAAGGCCAATCCGGAAGCTTTCTACAAGCAGCTCGACGAAATGACCGGCAAGCTCGTCGCCGGCGTCACGCAAGCGGCGAAAGAGGCCGGTGTCGCGATGACCGCCAACCGCGCCGGCTCCATGTTTACCTTCTTCTTCAACGATCGCCAGGTCACCGATTGGTCCAGCGCGGCCACTTGCGACACGGCAAAGTTCGGCCGCTTCCACGGAGCGCTGCTCGACGCCGGTGTATGGCTGCCGCCGTCGCAGTTCGAAGCCGCATTCCTCAGCGTCGCCCACACCCAGGGTGACATCGACGACACCATCGCCGCCGCCCGCGAAGCGCTGGCGCTCGTATAGCCGTTGTTTTGAAGGGGGCGCAGCTTCAGCTGCGCCGATAGTGGCTTTTTCTAATTGTCCTCACGAGCGGGCCTTAGCCCGCGAGGGATATGCTGTTCGGTTTTTTTCCACCGTCTCTGTGGCCGTGGCCGCCCGCTACGCTCGCGCCGACTGCTCATCCCCACCCAGCGGCAGGAAGTATTGCGTGCCGCGAATGGGCTCGCTGACCCGCCGCAGCAGCGCCTGCAAATCTTCGCTGCGCTCCACGAAGTCGATCTCCGACGTATTGACGATCAGCAAATCCGACGAGGTGTAGTGAAAGAAAAAGTGCTCATACGCCTTGATCACCTCTTCCAGATAATCGTCGCTGATCGCTTTCTCCCCTGGCGCGCCTTTCTTCTTCAGCCGCTTCTTGAGCACCTCGGGCGTGGCCTGGAGATAAATGACCAGATCGGGTGTGGGTACGTTCTGCCGGAACAGCTCGTAGTAGCGGTTGTAAACCTCCAGCTCCGCGTCGCCGAGATTGAGGCACGCGAACAGCTTGTCCTTCTCGAAGATGTAGTCAGCCACGTAGGTCTTGTTGGGATTGTGCTTGACGTCCAGGCCGCCTAGCTGTTCGTAGCGGGCGATGAGGAAGGCGAACTGCGCCTGAAACGCAGCACCAGGCTCTCCCTGGTAAAACGCACGCAGAAAGGCATTGTTCTCGGGCTCGCTGATGCGCTGCGCGTGCAAGGTTTCGGCAATCACCCGGCTCAGAGTGCTCTTGCCGACCCGGATTGGGCCCTCGACTGCAATATACCGGGGTGGTTCGAAGAGGTTCGCCATGATCGGAGTAAAGTTACCTCAGAAAACGCAACGACGGTGTCTTCTGGGAGACCCGAGCAGAATATCTTGCTCCGGCCTCCGTGGCAATTAACTCCCTGTGAAACGCTGTGGAAGATTTCCACGGGGCGAGTAACGCCCGGCACTTGGCATTTAGCATTTGACCAAGTGCTAAGTGCCAAATGCCAAGTGCTTACCCTCGGCCAAGCTACAATCGCTTAGTGCTCCCCATCCTCATCGACACCGTAGGTCTCGCCGCACTGGCCACTTTCGCGGGCTTCCACACCATGTGGCCCACGTCGCAGTTATACGGCCGGACGTTCGTTGGCTTGCCCAGCGGCTCGCGCTTGCTGGCGCTCACCTACGATGACGGCCCCAATGATCCTTACACTTGGCGCATGATGGAGGTGCTGGAGCGCCACGGCGTCAAGGCGACGTTCTTTCTGCTTGGCCGCTTCGTTGAGGAGAGGCCTGACATCGCGCGCGCGCTGGTCGCTGCCGGACATGCCATCGGCATCCACACCTGGGACCATCCCAACCTGATCTTTGCCTCCGCCGCCGAAGCACGGCGCCAGTTGCAACGGACCCAACAAGCGATCGCCGATGCTACTGGCGTGCATACCAAGCTCTTCCGCCCCCCCTTCGGCGGCCGCCGCCCAAGCTCGCTACGAGCAGCCCGCGCCCTGGGGTTGCAACCCGTGATGTGGAATGTCACCTGCTACGACTGGAAGGCCAAGTCTGCCGCCGAAATTGCCGCCCACGCCGAACGGCAGATTCGTGGCGGCGATGTCATTCTGCTGCATGACGGCGAATACCATCGCATCGGCGTTGACCGCAGTCGCAGCGTGGAAGCCACCGATCGCATCGTGTCACGCTGCCAAGCCGAGGGATATGACTTTGTCACCATTCCGCAGATGATGGAGAGGCAGCAATTAGCAATTAGCGATTAGCGACTAGCCGCCGATGTCCTCACTGGCCGGCGGCCTGCGCTGGCTTCTCCCTGTCCAGTTGGGCCAGCAAGTCGTCGACGCGCGCCTCCAGGATATTGCGGATGGAGCAGATGCCCAGCACTTTGCCCTGCTCGTCCACAATCGGCATGTGGCGATAATGCCGCTCCAGCATGACTGCCAGCGCTTCACTCGGAGTGGTGGCTTCCGTCGCCATCTCGACGATGGGGCTCATCAGCTCGCGCACCGGAGTGGTTACGGGATCGCGCCCGCTCAGCGCGAACTTGGCCAGGACATCGCGCTCGGTAAACATGCCGGCGACAATTCCGTGTTCGTCGATCACGGCGACCGCACCCACCGTCTTGTCGATCATGGTTTGTATGGCCTTCTCGACCGTCGCCTCCAGAGACACGGTCGCCGGCCCCTCGTCGCACCATTGCAAAAGACTCATAACAGTTAGAATTCCTTTCATCGCAAGAGTGCGAGATTATGTTCCTTCGGCCACCTTCGTCAAGTGCGGGTTGAGCAACTCTACGCTGAAGCGGATAATTCCCTTATGTTCCCGCGATGTACCTTCCTGCCGTTCACCGTCAGCCTGCTCGTCGTGCTCTCCACATGGACACTGTGGGCCGCCAAGGAGTTCGTTCCGCCGCGCGCGGGTAACGCCGGCACCTATCTCTGCAAAGACGCTCATCCCAACGAGAAGGTAACGGCCGCCATCGATCTCTACAACACTGCGCCCAAGGACAATATTTTCATCACCCCGTACAACCAGGAAGGAATCCTGCCGGTATTTCTCATCATCACCAACGACGGCGATCAGCCCATCACGATAAACAATATGCAGGCGGAATTGGTGACCACGCGGCGCACCAAGCTCGAGTCGCTGACCAACGATGACATCTTCCGCCGCGTCGCCCACATCAGCGGCAGCAGCACCAATCCCGGACGCGCCGGCCCCATCCCGCTGCCCGGCAATGCCAAGAACAAGAAGGCGCAGAAACAGTACGAAGAGATCCAGAGCGCGAATTTCGCGGCTGAGGCGGTCGAGCCGCACACCACCAGGTCGGGCTTTCTGTTCTTCGATGTGTCCGACGTCCAGCAGCCGGTGGAAGGAGCGCACATCTATCTGACGGACGTGCGGGACGCCCACGGAAACGAGCTGATGTATTTCGAGATTCCAGTCATCCCGTCGAATGCTGCCGGCACCGGATCACAGTAGAGTCTGTGTGGCTCTGTTGACATGCTGCCTTGAAGGGGCGCGCCTTTAGGCGCGCCGTAACGCCTTCGAAACCCGCTGGCTTTAGCCGCCGAGGGAACTCGTTTTCCATGCCTGCTAAGTTCGAGATTCCTCAGGGGCTAAAGCCCGCCGTCGAGATGGTGTCGATCGGCGCGGCTGAAGCCGCGCCCCTTCAAAGAGGATGTCAACAGAGCCACACAGACTCGGTAGCCCGCCGTAATCCAGCGTCGCGTCAGCAACCTTCCGAGACTGCCGAAACGCCGGTTACTACCTCGGCTTGGGCGATGCTGGCGATGGTTGCGGCGCTGCCCGTCGCCGCTCTTCGCGGTCGATCTGTTGCCGCATATCGCGAATTAGGATCGTCCACATCTGCGAGTTGGTCCGCAGCAGGATTTGGAGGTTCTGGTCGCGCAGGAACTCGATCTCGCTGCTCATGTTCAGGTTCAGGCTTTCCAGCTTATTCAGATCATCTCGCATTCGCGCCAGCTCATCGTTCGCCGCAGCCGTTGGTTGCTCGACCGAGGTTTGCGCTGGCCCGCTCGCTGCGTGGTTCGAAGCCTGATTCCCTGCTCCTCTTTGATCAGAGGAACTCTGAGCCCGCAGCGCCGAGCTCAATAGCAATACGAAAACAATTTGCCGCATCGTAACACCTCTCGGGTAGTTCACCTTCACGGCGACTCGGCAATAGAACATAAGATTTCTTTGAAGGGGCACGCCTTCAGGCGTGTCGTTAAGCCAACCAAAAAGTCCGGCTTTAGCCGCTGAGGGAATGGATCCTCAGGGCCTAAAGGCCAACGCCTTGGACCGCCTGACGGCACGGCTGAAGTGTCTGCGTGAGAACCCTGTCGTCCCCAAGGGACTCGTGTACTTTTCCCACTTGACCCAGCACTCCGCTTCGCTCCGTGCTGGGCTATCATGACTCCGCGCCTACAGCGCTCTGTTTTTCGAGCTTCTTACTCCACTGCCAAAAAGAAAAGCTGGTTCTCACGCAGACATTGAAGCCGTGCCCCTTCAATACTCTGCCTTAGGTGCCCTGCCGCCGACATTCGCGTGAATTCAGTATGATCGGAAACAGCGCTTTTGAGGAGACGATCTGTGCACCAAACGACGCTAGGCGATTTTGAACTGACAGTCCTCTCGGACGGCACCTATCAAATGGACGGTGGCGCTATGTTTGGCGTAATCCCCAAGGTGATGTGGGAGAAGCGCATCGCGGCTGACGAGCGCAACACCATTCCGCTGGCGCTGAACTCTCTGCTGGTTCGCACCGGCCGGCAAAATGTTCTCATCGAGACTGGCATCGGCAGCAAGCTGAACGAGAAGAGCCAGGCCATCTACCGCAACCAGGCCTTGCTGATGAAGAGTTTCGAGCAAGCCGGGGTGTCGCCCGGCGAGATCGACATCGTCATCAACACTCATCTGCACTTCGACCACTGCGGCTGGAACACCTATTACAAAGACGGCAGGCCGGTGCCGACGTTTCCTCGCGCCACTTACTATGTTCAGGAAGGCGAACTGCAACATGCTCACGAGCAGCATGAGCGCGACCGCGTCAGCTACATGACCGACAATTACGACCCCCTCGTTAACAGTGGGCAAATGAAGCTGCTCAAGGGCGACACCGAAATCGTTCCCGGCATTTCGGTGAAGGTCTATCCCGGCCACACGCGCGATCTGCAAGCCGTCATTATTCGCAGCGGCGGCAAGGTTGCCGCTTATCCCAGCGATCTGGTCTCCGACGCCAAGCACCTCGATCCCACCTGGGTCTTGGGTTTTGACCTCTATCCGCTGGAGACCATCGCCAACAAGCATCGCTTCTACGATCAGGCCATCCCGGAGCAGTGGCTCGTGGTCTTCACTCACGATCACGAATTGCCCTGGGCCTATCTCGACATGGGCGAAAAGGGACGGCCGGTGGCGCGACCGGTCAGGCAAAAGGTGGGCTGAAGGCACGGCGCTAAAAGGCCATTTACTGTTCGTGCCGTTGATCCTACTATGTGGGACACTCGACATTCACACCGGAGGCTGGGGATGGGCAAGAAAAACAAGAAAGACAAAAAGAAAGACAAGCACAAGGACGAGCGCTCTGTGGCGGAAGCAGTTTCCGAAAAGAAGAATATCAAACTCGATCTGCGCTCGGCCGAGATCCCGCCCCCGCCCAAGCCGATGAAGCCCGGCGACATCCGGGCCCTGCGCGAAAGCCTGAACGCCAGTCAAACCCTGTTCGCGCGTCTGCTGAACGTCAGCTCCAATGCAGTTGAGAGCTGGGAGCAGGGCGTCCGCCAACCACGCCAGGCCACGCTAAAACTGTTGCACGTCGCCCGCAAGAACCCCGATGTGCTGCTGCACGCGTAGGGCCTAATTCAGTTCGCAGCCGCCGTTCATCATGCAGCAGTTGGCCTGTCCGCAGCTAGCCTCTGGCGCCGCCGCGCCGCTGCCCTTGCTGACGGCGAAGGTCGAGAGCTGTTTCTCCAGCTTTGTAGTATGACAACTGGGGCATTCCGGCGTCTGCTGGCCGAACAGGATGGCCTCGAACCGATGTCCACAGGCCTCGCAGCGGTATTCGAAAATAGGCATGGAATTTACTCCGATCCGGCGTCGTTCGCAGCTAATCGCCGGTTTATCGAATCGGCCGCAACCGTGAAGACATCATTATAGATGCAGGAGCTTGATCTATCCTCTCTAATAACCAATCGGGCCGGGGTGCGTCGGAGCTTCGCCTTCCTCACACTGAAGCGGCGCATCAGCACGACTTTTTCGGCGAGCCCTTTCGGCCGCGCCGGCCCTTTGTCAGCGGCCACGCCCAGACGATTGCCGGCAACTTCCTGCCGCGCCGTAATCTTCTTCCACCGCCTGAAGAGCGGTTGTTCCAGGTCGAACCGGGAGTCCAGGTGCTGTGCCATTGCCATTGGCAGCCCGAGCGCAAAATTGCGATGACACTGGTCATCGTGCATGGACTCGAAGGCTCCAGCGAATCGCAGTATGTGATCGGCACCGGCAGCAAGGCCTGGGCAGCGGGGATGAACGTCGTCCGCATGAACATGCGCAACTGCGGTGACACCGAGCATCTCGGCCCGACCTTGTACAACTCCGCCATGTCGGGCGATGTCGGCGTCATTGCGCAAACCCTGATCGACGAAGACGGCCTGCAAAAGCTGGCGTTTGTGGGCTATTCCATGGGCGGCAATCTGGTGCTGAAGCTGCTTGGTGAGTGGGGAGCCAATGCGCCGCCCCAAGTCAAAGCCGGTGTCGGGGTCTCTCCGGCGATGGACCTTGCGCCCTCCTCCGATGCGCTGCACGACCGCGCCAACCGTGTCTACGAGTGGAAGTTCCTTTTGGCATTGCGCCGCCGCATCTTGCGCAAGGCCGCTCTTTATCCTGAGCGTTACGATGTGCGTTACTTGCGCGGCATGCGCAGCCTGCGCGACTTCGACGACCAGATCACCGCCCGCTACTCCGGATTTCGCGATGCCCAGGATTACTACACGCGCGCTGCCTCTGCCAGCGTCATCGACCGCATCGCCGTTCCCACGCTGGTGCTTCATGCAGAGGACGACCCCTTCATTCGTGTCCTGCCGGAAACGCGCGAGAAGCTGCGGGACAATCCGCACATCACCTATATGGAAACGGCCCGCGGCGGACATTGCGCCTTCCTCGCCGCTGCCAACGGCTACGACGGCCGTTGGGCCGAGCGCCAGGCCATTGCCTTCCTTCAGCGCGTCGATCGCGGAGAAGCGCTCACGGCCCCCGCGCCGGATGGACCGTGGATAGATCCCCGGCCATCGCCCGCTGACAATCGATCCCACGCCGCTACAGAGGATAAATGAGCGCAAGAGCTTCCAAATCGAGGGCCCCAGTCCGGTCTGCTGCGCGGAGCCGCATGAGGGACCCGGTGTTCTTGTTCGATGTCGATAACACGCTGCTCGACAACGATCGTATGCAAAACGATCTCTTCCGTCATATCGGTCGCGAGTTCGGCAACCAGGCGCGCCAGCGCTATTTGGCTATCTTTGAAGAGCTGCGCAGCAGGCTCGGCTATGTGGACTACCTCGGTGCGCTGGAGCGCTACCGGCAGGAGAAGTTGTGCGATCCGCGTTTTCTCCATATGGCAAATTGGCTGATCGAGTATCCCTTTGCTGCGCGCCTGTATCCCGGCGCTCTGGAGGTGGTCCAACGCGCGAAGCGCAGGGGACAAGTGGCAATCTTGTCCGACGGTGACGCCGTCTTCCAGCCGCGCAAGATTGAGCGCTCCGGCTTATGGAAAGCCTTCGGGGGGAACGTGCTGATCTTCATCCACAAAGAACAGGAGCTGGCCTGCGTGGAACGCCTTTATCCTGCGCGGCACTACGTAGTGGTCGATGACAAACTGCGGCTCCTCGAGGCCATCAAAGATATTTGGAAGGATCGTGTTACAACTGTGTTTGTTCGCCAGGGCCACTATGCGCGCGATAAGAAGGCCATTTCCAGGTATCGGCCCGCGGATATCAGCATCCGGCGCATCGCCGACCTGCTGGACATTGATTTGCGCTCCAGGGTGCGCGAAGTCGCTTGTCGAGTCGCGGAAGTACTTCCTGAATTCGATTGAGACCAAGAGCAAGGCGTTGCAATAGGATTAGGGAACACATATGCCAGATCCGACGATGAACATGCAGCGACCCATTGACACCCTAGCCTGGAAAGCCCTTCAGTCCCATTACGAAAAAATGAAGGACGTCCATCTCCGGCAGTTGTTCGTCGACGATCCACAGCGTGGGACGCGGTTTACCGCCGAAGGCGCCGGCCTGTATCTGGACTATTCCAAGAACCGTATCACCGACGAGACCATCAGCCTGCTGGTGCAGCTTGCTCGCGAGCGCGGCGTGGAAGCTCGTCGCGATGCCATGTTTCGCGGCGAAAAGATCAACATTACCGAGAAGCGCGCTGTCCTGCATGTCGCCCTGCGCGCTCCGCGGGGAACGAAAATCGAGGTTGACGGCAAGAACGTCGTTGCCGACGTCCTTGCGGTGCTCGACAAGATGGCAGCCTTCTCCAATCGCGTTCGCAGCGGCCAGTGGAAAGGCCACACCGGCAAGCCGATCAGGAACGTCGTCAACATCGGCATTGGTGGCTCGTATCTTGGCCCGGAGATGGCCTACGACGCGCTGCGCGACTTCGCCGATCCCTCAATGAGGTTCCGCTTCGTCGCCAACGTGGATGGCGCGGCCTTCACCGATGCGACGCATGATCTCGATCCCGCCGAAACTCTTTTCATTCTGTCTTCCAAGACCTTCACCACGCTGGAGACCATGACCAACGCGGCCACTGCGCGCCAGTGGATCGTCGACTCGCTAAAAAGCGACGCTGCCGTCATCAAGCACTTCGTTGCGGTTTCGGACAATGCTGAGGGTGTCGCGAAATTCGGCATCGACACCGCCCACATGTTCGGCTTCTGGGATTGGGTCGGCGGGCGGTATTCGATGGATTCGGCGATCGGCCTCTCCACCATGATCGCCATCGGCCCGGACAACTTTGCGGAGCTGCTGGCCGGCTTCCACACAATGGACGAGCACTTCCGCACCACGCCGCTGGAGAAAAACCTGCCCGCTCTGATGGGTCTCCTGACCGTGTGGTACAACAACTTTTTCGGCGCGCAAACCGTCGGCATCATGCCTTACTCGGACAACCTGAAGCGCTTCCCGGCCTACCTGCAGCAATTGCAGATGGAGAGCAACGGCAAGCACGTCGACCTTGAAGGCAAGCACGTGGAGTGGCAGACCGGGCCGATCATCTGGGGCGAGCCCGGCACCGATGGCCAGCACTCGTTCTACCAGCTCATCCATCAGGGGACGAAGCTTATCCCATGTGACTTTATTGCATTCTGCCAGCCGCTGAGCCCGCTGAAGGAACACCACGACCTGCTGATGGCAAACGTTTTCGCGCAGGCCGAGGCGCTGGCCTTTGGTAAGACTGCCGAGGAGCTGAAGGCCGAAGGTTCGCCCGACTTCCAGACACCGTTTCGCGTTTGCGAAGGCAATCGTCCGACGAATACCATTCTGGCTGATAAGCTGACGCCGCGCGCGTTGGGCACACTGGTCGCGTTATATGAACACAACGTCTTCACCCAAGGCGCGGTCTGGAACATCGATTCCTTCGATCAGTGGGGCGTGGAACTGGGCAAGGTGCTGGCCAAGCGTATCATCCCGGAACTGGAGAGTGATTCGCCGCCGCAGTTGAAGCACGACAGTTCGACCAACACGCTGATCAGCCGCTATCGCCAAGCGCTCGGCCGGAAGAATTAAAGAGTGAAAATTCGTGCTGAGTTAGCTTATAAATGTGTCACCCCGAGCGAGTGACGTGACCGGCCGTGCTGGGCGCGGTCGCGGAGCGAGTCTCGGGACCTGCTTTTCGACTGAATCACCATGAACGCTCCGATGGGATCTCCGGACCCGCGCTCCGCCTTGAAGAAGGCTGCGGCGGAATACTCCGTCCGCTACATCGAGTCCGGTATGATTGTCGGGCTTGGCACCGGCTCAACCGCGCTCTTCGCCATTCGGCGTATCGGCGCTTTACTCCAATGTGGTGAACTGCAGGATATTGTCTGCTTCCCAACCTCGCGGGGGTCACGCGATGCCGCGGTTGAACTCAACATCCCGATGTTGCCGGACGAGTTGCCGCGGGCCATCGACGTCACCATCGATGGCGCCGACGAAGTCGATCCGCAGCTCAACCTGATTAAGGGGGGCGGCGGCGCGCTGCTGCGCGAGAAGCTTGTCGCGCAAGCCACGGCGCGCGAAATCATTGTCGTTGACGAGAGCAAGTTATCACCTCGCCTGGGCACTCTACACCCGCTGCCAGTAGAGGTTTTGCATTTTGGCTGGCGCTCGCAGGCGCGATTCCTGGAGTCGGTGGGTGCCAAGTACAGCCTGCGGCAAACGCCCGCCGGCGAGGAATACCGCACCGACCAGGGCAACATGATTTTTGACTGCGACTTCGGCCCGATCGCCGATACCGCAACTCTCGCCCGGCAACTCGAAGCCCGCGCCGGAATTGCGGAGCACGGACTGTTTCTCGGCCTGACCCATTTGGTCATAGTTAGCGGAGCAAGCGGAGTTCGCGAAATGACGCGCGACCATCCGACGACCTAGTCAATACGGCACCGGATTCCGTAAGGACCATACCAGCCGCAGAGCGAAGCGCGTTGACCATCGCTAAGACCTGAAGCTCGAATTTCCTCATTCCTCCCGGAACAGCCCTGCCCATGACTCGTCAAAATTGTCCCAGCGATCGCGCTCCAGCCAGTTTGCCTCCGAGTCAGGAAGATACAGGACGCCGTGCCCCTCCGAACACATGAGCTCCGTTCCAGACCAGTCAAGCAAAACGTGTCCCGGAGCGCCAATCTGAATGGGAGTTCCCAGGCGACGCAGACAGACGCGGCAGCGGCGCTGCTGGTCGTAGATCGCCCAGGACAATGGCGCAACGGAGAGCATCAAGAAAAGCCACAATGCAATGCCATTCGCCATAGGATGGATCGAGCCTGCAAAGTACACCGAAAGCCAGCGCACCGCCGTCCATGCGAACAACCCGGTGACCAGCAACAACAGCGCCGCCTTGGCGATAAAGAACGTCCACCAGCGGCAACGGTCGCGCAAGCTGAGAGGAGAGCGTACGCCGCCTCCATGGCGAGCGTACACAATCAACGTGGCGCACGCCACGGCCAGTAGCGCGAACAGCAGGTAAGAGCGGAGGTAGCCGCGAATTTCCGCAGCTCCCGACGTAACCACCAGCATCGACGCGGGAAAGACGTAGCCTGCGTTCTCCGTGAGGTCAGCGAGATCGGCTTCCACCTTGTGCTCCGTCGCTTCGGGCTTCATGCGGGCCACAGCGCCAATGCGCTCGACAAAGTTGGTAAACGAGGGAGAAGCGGAGTCGAGCAAGGCCCAGACCGCAATCTCCGGCGAAAGAAGATGGAAGCTGCGGGGCAGCACTCCGACCACAGTCCGCTCAGCGCCGTCGAACATGACTGTCCGCCCAACTATGGCTGGGTCGGCGCGAAACTGTAATCTCCAGATCTCATCGCTGAGAACAACACAAGTGCTACAAGCCTGCTCGTCTCCTGTGCGAAGGGTTCTCCCGATGGCCGCGTGCAGGTCAAGCACCTGGAAAAATTCAGGAGCGACCCGTGCTGACAGAATGGGAATAGTGCGCTGCGATCCTGTAAGGCTCCCTGGGCCCCATGAGTACGGTGCGACCGCGTTCAAAAGCTTGCTGTTTTTCCAGGCAGAGGCCAGCTCGAGCAGGGTTTCGGAACGGACACGCCGGAACTTGCCATTCAAGCTGATCACGCATACGCGATCGGGATCCGGTATGGGCGAGGTCAAAAAGGACCGCGCGGCCGGAACGATTCCGCCGGTCAGTGTCACACCCGCCAGCAGCAACCCGATTCCCCCCAGGCAGGCCGTAGGCGAACCGCGCAGGCGATCCGCGCGCCTCAAAAACTCATCGCGATCGAATCGCAGCCAAAACGCGGCCGGAAAAGCGCTCCAACAGAAACAGGCCAGCTCGAGCTTCTTGTCGCGATTGAGCTGGCCTGATTCTGCGAGAAAGTGGCACCAATGCCAGACCTGACTTGTCCAACTCTGCCGCCAGTGGACCCGCTCCCTGCCCGGCACCATCCAACTGGCCAGCCAGAGCATCCCTCGGCAAATGAAAAACGTTCCGTGCATCGGAGCGGGAAAGCCCATAGCACAGTGAGATGAGCGAAACGCCGGGCCGTTGCAGTCTAAGCGCAAAAAAAAATGCATTACACTGAAAAGCCCCTCGTGCTGTTCAACGATTGTTCACCCTGGACCGCGTAACATTCGCCATGAATCATGGGGCTCTGTGGCAAGAGCTCACATCCTTTGTGACCAGGTTCCGGTAAGATGTCTGCTGCGACCGTTCGGCTGTGAGGCGCACGGCGTCGTACACGACCTTTTGAGGAGAAAATATGCCGGAACCAAGTTATGACGAATTGAAAGCTCGAGTGGCGGAATTGGAGAAGCAGACGCAGGGGCGCGGGCGAGGCGTACTGCAATACAAAGTCAGCGAAAAGGGCGGCGTCAGCGTCTATGGGCTGGGGCGCTTTCCCGTCACCCTCTATTACGAGCAGTGGGTACGGCTGCTCGATCAGGCTGACCAGATCCGCGAGTTTCTGGAGGAGAACAAGAGGCAACTCAAAATGAAGAGTGTCGAGGGGGCTTCCTGAGTTCTGTCGAGTTCCAAGTTGCAGGAAAATTTGGCTGGGATTGCGAAACGTCTGCCCGATCCACTGGAGTAGCTCCGCAGAGTTCTGCACGAAGCCCCACCGAAGTCAACGCAGCGGTGGGGCACTTTGAGCGCAGGCAAGGACCTGTAGGCTGTCTCCCAAGCTACTGCGGAGTCGCCGGGTGGCTGGCGCTCTGCATCCTCGCAATGTCACCACGCACATAATCCGCACGCGGTCCCTTGGGTTCTTCCTGCAAGAACATTCTAAACTCGGCGAGCGCCTCCGGTTGCTGGTTTTTCTGTTGGTAGGCGCGAGCGGCAATGTAGTGGACAAAGGGAGGATGATCCTGCCCGGACGAATGTGCCTGGAGAGCGCTGGCGATGGCGGCATCGAAATGGCGATCCATGTATTCCGCATCGGCCAGCAACATCAGGGTCCCGGGGTTATTGGGCTCTGCCGTGCTGGCTTTCTGCAGCAGCTCTTCCGCCTGCGGAAAATTCTTCTGGCGCATACACAGCTTCCCGTAGTTCACCAGTGCGGGAGCGAAGTGCTCGTCCAGGCTGACCGCCTTTTTCAGCGCTTCCTCCTCGTGGGGAATATCGTTCATCTTGGCGTAGAGCACCCCGAGATTGTTATAAGCTGTGGCGTATTGCGGAGCCAGAGCAATCGCCTTGTTCAAGTGCTCCAGCGCCTTCTTCCAATTCTGCATGGCCATCTCTTCATTGGCCTTGTCCAGCTCCTTGCGGGCTTTGCCGGGGACATTCAGGTCGGCAGCCGAGATCATTGCAGAGTGGGCTGACAGCGGCTTTGGCCCGGAATCTTCCAGTTGACGAACCGTGACCCACTGCGATTGCGTCATCTTACGGTTGTCCACCTCGAAGGAGCCGCTCTCCGTAGTCTCAATTCCATCGCCACTGACTGCTACATGGTAATTGCCGATGGGAACCCCGTTGAATTGCACTTCGCCGACGTCGTTCGTGTAGCCAGTGGACAAAGTAGTGCTGGTCGAACCCTCCATCAAGCGCACCATAAGGTAGGGACCGGCATTGCGAGCATTTGACAGCACAACGTGTATGTGCACATCGCCAACGCTGGTGCCAAGCCCCCCCCCATTTCTAAGCTGAGCAGGCGCAGCACTCATGAGAAGCGACGCGACGACGGGAGCAAGCCAACGCCTACACTGCATAACATCCTCCGCAAGACCGCAGAGCGGAAACTACGATCTCGTGAGTGCCGGGCGGGGTTGCCCAAGTAAGGCTGTCGAACTCGCCCGGAGTTGAGTAGCGAACAGCAACGCGTGTGCGAATAAACTGGAGAAGAGTCGCCCCACGCTCTGAATAATGGGCTGATTGTACACCTTTCCGAAGCCCGCGCCAGCCTTAATTTGTGAGCCTTTTCGGCGAAATTCAGTAACAGCCCTCGGCGAACACTGTGCCGTTTAGGCAGGTCGCATCACGTCCGTGGAAGAAAGAAGCCCCGGCCGTGGCCGGGGCGTGGATTGCTAAGCCGTTATCCGGCTTAGCGTTAGGCATTGCGACGGGGAGGCTTAGGCTCCGGTTTGCGGACGTTCACACATCTTGCCGCCACAGCAACTCTTGCCGCCCTTGTTTTTCGACATCATCGGGCATTTGCCACCGGCACAGCAGGTCATCTTGCCGTTCTGATCCTTCGACATCATTGGGCACGCCTTGCCATCTTTGCCCTGGCAGCAATTGCCGCCTTTGCAGCAGGCAGCATCTTTGGCGCAGCAGGCAGCATCTTTGGCGCAGCCGGCAGCGTCCTTGCCGCAGCATGCCATCTTTCCGTCTGCCCGGTCATGATTACAGCAGGCGCAGGTTTTGGCATCGTCGCCGGCAGGAGTTGGAGTTGTTTGAGTTGTGCTCTGGGCCATCAGCGCCAGGGCCATGACAAGCGTGCTTAAAACTACGAGAGCTTTCGATTTCATATGTCCTCAGAATTCTGGTGATGCGGACATACATGTCCGCTGCGATGCTGAATATGACGGCAGACATTACCGCCGCGCGGAAGCAAGCAACGCGTTCTCAGGAGGTCTAGATCCGAAGATCGGTCTTCATGTCGAAGACGCGCTTGGTGAAGGGCGGGGATTCGCCGAGCCAAAGTCCTCCGCGTGGCGGCGACGAAACCAGGCTCGGACCCGCAGTTGTGTGAGCGGTGAGTTCCACTGGTGTGTGCGATGCGATGAGGAAAGCGCGCGGCCGCGCAGGCAGATTGCTCAGATCGCAGCAATCCGGCCGATAATCCCGAGGAGGAGCCGCGGCTGGGTACGAAGTGCACCCAGGCTTGCAGCTAACGTGCCCCGGGCAACAACCCGGTGACATAGCGTGCATCGCAGCAGAGGTCGCACGGTACAGATGCGACATGCGGGCACGACACTGGCGACTGTTATTGGAAGTCTGAACGGTCGCCACTCCAGCTCCAGCCCAGAGCACCAAGGCGATCGCCAAGATCAGCGATGACGCCTTCCGAATTTGTTGCCGTGAACTCATCGTCACTCAATTATTGCGGCTAGCGCATAAGGGGTCTGTGACACGCATCACGCTGCGCTCATTAGACAGATCACCGTCCGAACGGTTTATCTCTCGCTGCATTGCAGACGAAGTTTGACCGGCGCGGACAAAATGGCGATACTAGTGCGCTGCTGGACTGGGTCACGCAGCACATTCGCAGAGAGATAAGGAAATATGGTGAGACGATCGGCGCTGTTGCTCATGACGATCTTGGCAAGTTGGACATTAGTAAGGGCCGTTCCCCAAGCTGGATCGGCTAATCCGCAAGCGATGCAGGGGGCCTCCGACGGCAAGATCAGCGTTGCGGCGGTGTGGCAGCCGCCCCAGGACTTCCTCAGCAAGGCCCACTTGGCGTGTGACAAGGGCGCGGGGCCGGCAAGCTTCACCCAATGCTTTATGAATCAGATGGCGGCGGCGGGAGCGCCTGCCGATGCCGTGAACTTCACCCGCATGCTGTATCAGCAGAACGGCGGGCTGGTTGGAATCATGACTGGTTTCCAGAAACTCGGCCCAGTGGACGCGGCGCAAGTGTTCTATCCGCTGCGCGCCAACGACAATTATGGGCTGCTGCTGGTGAACGGCGATCCTAAGATTCTCGACGTCGACGATCTGCCAAAGCTCGACCGCACGGCGATGGAACAGAACCCGATGTTCCAAGCGGTGAAGCAGAAGTTTCCCCAATCCGATATCTGGCCTGGGGACCGCAGTGGCAGCGCCCCGTGGCCGCGGATACAACCGATGCCCCCTGGGAGAACGGAATTCATCGTGACCTATCCGCTTATCAATGGATGCCATGCCTGCCAACACGTAGGATTGGCCCGCTTCGGATGGGACTTCGATGCCAGCGGGAAGTTCCTGGGGACCGTGTACATACCTACACCGCCGCCGCCGAAGATCCTGCCGCGGCCGCACACGCCACAATCTTCGTCGCCATCGCAGCAACCGCCGCAACCGTGAGGCGCAAGCGAAAATAAAATCCCTACGCAAATGAGGCTCGGGCGTGCGGGCGTGCCACGGCGAAGAACGTTCCACTGTGAAAATCCCTTGGCTAGGGCCGAGCAACCTCTTTTCAACGGCAAACTGGGTCGCTTTGCTCAGCTCTCCCGCGGCTGACATCTTGATGCGAACTTGCAGAGATTACCCGGCGGGTCTGCTAAACTCCATTCGCTATCCAAACAGGCCATAGGGGGATGTATGCGGAGATTATTTGGGTTGCTAGGTGTTATCGGGCTGGCCACATTCGGCTTCGGGCAAACGACCCCGGTCAACATCGGCTCATCCGCGGTGTGGCAGCCGGATAGGGCCTTCCTGACCAACGCCCATGCGGTGTGCGACAAGGTATCGCCTTCGCTGAAGTTCGCCCAGTGCGTGATCGAGCAGATGCCCAAGGCGGGAGCCTCTGCCGATGTAGTGCGCTTCACCCGCGAACTCTACAAGCAATCCGGCGGCGAAGTTGGCATCATGACCGGCTTTCAGGCAGTCGGACCGGTCGACATTGCCTGGCTAACCTATCCCCTGCGCTCAACCTACGGACTGCTGCTGGTCAACGGCCAGCCACGCATCATCAATGCCGAAAACCTGAAGCTTCTCGATCAGAAAGGCATGCAGCAAAGCTTCCAGTTCCAGAGCTTGCAGAATCAGTTTCCCAAGGTCAACCTCTGGCCGGGTGACCGCGACGGCAAGAGTTGGCCCAACTCGCAGACGGGTCCCAAGGGCGGCTTGCAGTTCATCATCGGCTATCCGCTGCGCAACGGCTGCCAGACTTGTGCCCACGCGGGGTTTGCCCTGTTCACCTGGAACTTCAGTTCCAGTGGAAGGTTCATGGGAACAGCGTTTCTGGGGATGACTCCGCCACCCCTCATCCAGCCTGACCAGGGAACTGCGCCGCAGTAGCGAGCGCGAGTTTCCAGTTTCGAGTTCAAGCCACTAGATACTTGATCAAAGTTTCCGGCGCTGGATCACAATCTGTCCGCCTCTGCTTGAATTCTCTTCCATGCCTGTTCGACGTGTCGTTGTGTGGTATTGGTCTGGCCAACACAGAAGCGCAAGGTGAATCGATCATTCAGGCGCGTGTGGGTTAGGTAGAGATCGCCGCTGCGATTCAGGCGGTGCATCAACTCCTCATTAGTTGCGTCCCCGTTGCGATGACGGAAGCAAACCAGATTCAGCGGCGCCGGGGCGGCTACTTCGAAGCGCTCGTCCTGCTTCACCCATTCAAGAAACTGCTGCGCCATTGCGACATGCTGACGGACATGAAATTGCAACCCTTCGACGCCGTAATAGCGAATCACGAACCACAGCTTCAGCGAGCGAAAGCGCCTTCCCAGCGGTATGTGCCAATCGCGATAGTCGAACACCTCGCCCGATTCGGTCGCCTGATTGCGCAAGTATTCTGGCACGATGCTTAGCGTATCTATGAGCGCCTTGCGATCTGCGACATAGAAGCAGTTGCAGTCGAAGTTGGTAAACATCCACTTGTGCGGGTTGAAGGTGTAGCTGTCGGCAAACTCAATCCCATCCTGTATGTAGCGGAATTCGGGACACAAGGCAGCCGTTCCCGACATGGCGGCGTCCACGTGGAACCATAGATGGTTGTCGCGGCAGATTGCGCCCAGAGCCGGCAGGGGGTCCAACGCATTGGAAGAAGTTGTTCCTACGGTCGCCGACACGAAGAATGGAACTAATCCAGCCTCGCGGTCCTGCGCAATCTGTTTTGCCAACGCGTCGGGCCGCATGGCGAAGCGGTCGTCCACTGCGATGAGACGCACGTTTTCCACGCCGATGCCCGCGACCATGGCGGCCTTCTCGATCGAGGAGTGCGCCTGATTCGACGCATAAGCCACCAGTTGGCCATTGCATCCGCGGCGGTTACTGCGATAGTTTGTAGCGCGCTCGCGGGCCGCCAACATGGCGCATAGCGATGAACTGGAGGCAGTGTCCTGGATCACCCCGCCACCGGAACCGCCAGACAGGAATTTCTTCGGCAGTCCCAACATCGGCACCAGCCAATCTAGAACGTGAGTCTCCAATTCTGTACAAGCGGGACTGGTGGCCCAAAGCATTCCTTGAACTCCCAGAGCTGAAGAAAGCATGTCCCCAAGAATCGCCGGACCTGAGACATTAGCGGGAAAGTAGGCAAAGAAGTTGGGCGACTGCCAATGGGTTATTCCGGGAAGGATAACTTTGCTTATATCCCGTAAAATTGCGGCGAAATCTTCAGCTTGCTGGGGAGCGTCCCGCGGCAGCTTCTCTCGAATTTCGCCCGGTTTTACCTGTGATAAGACGGGTAGACTCTCGATTTTTTCGTAATACTCCGCGATCCAGTCCACCATGGTGCGTCCGTATTCGCGGAACTGGGCTGGGGTCATGTGGTAGCTCTTATTCGCCACTGGAGATTCCTCTTTCTAGCCTGATGCGATGGAAATTCGGGGAAGGGAGCTTCGCGCCAATCAAAACTGCTGTCCCTAATTTCCCATTACAACCGCACATTTGAAGCATGGCTCTCCTCTAACCTAGGTGCCAGAACCTGTCACCACCTCAACTCGGCAATCACCAAATAAAAGCTCGTCGACATTTAAAATTATCGGCACTATTTTAATCCTACTGTTACACTAGTTTGGGGTTTAAAGCAGGTCGAAAGGAGAAGCATGGATATTCAGAACATACTCAATGATCTCAAGAGAGAGCGCGAACGTCTGCATCGAGCCATTACGGCTCTAGAAGGAACGGGGACTGGGCCGCGTCGCCGCGGTAGGCCGGCAGGCAGCACTAGCGCGAGCGCAGGCAAACGTCCACGCCGGCATATGAGCGCTGCCGCCCGCAAACGTATTTCTGAGATGATGAAGCAGCGTTGGGCGGAGCGGAAACGGAAGGCGAAGTCCTAGCATCATACTCGCCCTGTCCGGGCCATCGCACCGCAAGTCCCCTGGATGCCACTCATTATTGAGTGGCATCTTAAATTCTGCGGCAATAAGCAACCTCGTTCTCCCCGATGCCAGCTTGGTCGCAGTAGCCCTACCGGATGGGCACAACCCCGGTCGGCAAGGTTCTCTAAATCCGCAGGGTTCGAACTATGGTCAGATCAACGTCTCCTTGAATATCCTTCGTCTCAAGCCCCGGTTAAAAGTGGAATCCGATCTGACCGGTAATTGCCCTTGGTGTCACGTAGTGCGTACCGCTGAACGTGGACAGAAAGTTATAGAGCGCATAGTTGTTGGCCAGGTTGATGACAGTAGCTTGCGCGCTCCACCGGTATTTGTCGCCCTTGAAAAGGTTGTCATCGCCGACCGCAAGGTCAAAAAGATTGCGATGCGCGACACGCGGCGGATTCTTGTCGTCGTTCTCCGTCCCCGGGGAAGGAACTTGGAGGAGAGTAGAGCCGAACTGCGAGGCCGGACAGTTAAAGGGCAAAGGCTGAGTAGGTGTTGCATGCTGCGAGCCGCAGAAAAAGCCAGCCTGAAATTCCTGATCGGCCGTCAGCGGCACGCCTCCATAATTAGCGGCTATCATTGACACGTAGGGAATGCCGTTAATGAGTAGCGATCCCGGACAGTCATTAGAGGGTGACAGTCCAAAGCATGGCGTCGCTCCGGCCACCAGCCCACTGTCAAAACGCCAGTTGAAGCTAATCCATGGCGCTATGCGCTTCCAAGGTGTCTGATATTGCAAGTGCGTAGTCTGGTTGAAAGCCTCGTCGTGGTCAATGCGGAAAACCCCGATCGGCCCCAGCGGATTCGCTCCCGCTCCACCCTCTTGCGGTGTAAAGAACCGGGCAGCAACGCTGGACATTACCACCAGCGCGGTAAGTCCGTGATAGTTCGGTACGCTGGCACGTATGGCAAAGCCAGGAATCTTGGAGCGCGCCCACTCGATCGGGAAGGTAATCGGGCTATTGCCCAACACGCTGAAATCGTAAGCATTGTGTGTGTATTTCCAGATGTATTCGCCATCGATGACCAGATATTTTCCGAAAGCTTGCTGCAGTCCGGCGTGGAATTCATTGCGATAGCCGGGAGCCAATCGTGTCAACGAAGTCGATGTGCAGAGTAGGAGGGGATTGAGGACGGGGTTGCCGCATCCCAGGCTGGAAAGAATCAGATTTTCATTGAAAGGAGTCTCGAGCGTGCGAGCGTAAGAGATGCGAAGGACGGTGTTTGTCTTGGCAATGTTGTAAGCGATTCCCACGCGCGGCTCTGCCTGGTTTGCGGTGGTAAGCCCATTGTAAAAATCGCCGCGGATACCGAGGTTGAAGGCCCAGCTCTTTACCGTGATGGTGTCCTGCACATACATCGCGAGTTCCTTGACGTCGGTGTGGCCGACGAAGGGAAACAGAGTTCCTCCGCGCGTCAGGTCATACGGCAGCAGGACAGGATTGAACAAAGGGTACAAAGTGGAGGGCACTACATTTGGATTAGAAGCGATGTTTGGCTGGTATCCGGCTGATGCGCATTGTGAGGGATTGGTAAAGCCATTCACCGGCACTCCGCTGCTATTCAGGCAAGGTGCGTTGAAAGTGGGATCGATAATCCCGAGCTGATCATTCTCGTTCAAAAACCACTGTTCATACGAAATACCTGCCTTGATGTTGTTAATGCCCTTCGTATAGGTAATGTTGGCGAGGGCGCCGGCATTGAGAAGCGAGCGCTGCTGCGCGACAGTTTGCCGCTGGATGCTAGGAGCGCCCAAATCGTCGAAAGGATCGCCGCTGGGGTAGTAGTTATAGGCGTCGCGCCGCACGAAGCCGGTGAGATTGAAGACGGCGTTGTTGCTGATGGTGTGGGTCCACGTGGGCGCTATGTCAAAGGTCAGGATCTTGGAGCGTTGATCGGTCGGGCCCAACGGGACACCCGTCAAAGGGTTCAAGTCGACAATGCCATTGATGTCATGGAACTCCTGGTCGTAAGAATTCGGAGTCTGAAACCAGGAGCGGGTAAATTGGAAGTTCAGGTGAAGAGCGTCCGCAGTCGAAAGTACGTAGTCGACCCGGTCGAACACGTTCTCTTCGTTGCCGTGGTCATGGAGAACCTGGTATTCCGGACCATCGAGGAACCGACCTGTATTCATCCCGCTGATGGCGATGAAGTTTCCCCAATTCTTGCCGCCATAGGAGAAGTCGGCGTCCACATTCGACGAGCCAAAGCTGCCGTAAGAGGTGGTCACGTCCCCGTGTGGCGTTGTGGAACCAAGTCCCGAACGCGTGGTCACATCGATGATGACGCTGGTCTTGTCTCCGTATTCAGCAGACGGTGCTCCGGCGATGACCGTCATCGACTGTACGGCGTCGAGCGGAATCTGGTTGGAAAAGACCTTGCTCTGCTGGTCGGTAATGGGTTGGCCATCAAGCGAGAAAGAGTTCTCGGCATGATCGCCCAGACCGTGAAACAGGCCATTGGAGTCGGCGGCAATTCCCGGAGATGCCAAGGTTACCAGCGAACTCAGCTCTGATGTTGTGCTCTCCAGCGGAAGCCGGGCGAACAGGTTACGGTCAACGTCGGTGTGGAATGTCGGGTCGTTCTCCACCAGGTCGCTGGCTTCGCCCTGGACCGTGATGTTTTCGGCCGTTGCCGAAATCTGAAGAGTTACCTTCAAGTTCAAGGGAACCGCCGAGCGAACATCGATGTCCTGCACATAAGGCGCAAAGCCGGTAATGTTCACCGTCATGTGATAGGGATTCAGCGGAACGTTCGCGAAGGCGAATTTTCCGCTGCCGTCGGTGGTAGTCGTTCGAGTGAACTGGCTCACCGGATTATGGATTACGACGGTTGCGCCCGGGACGACGGCGCCAGACGGATCCGCAACCGTTCCTGTCACGGACGACGAACCGCTTGTCTGGGCGCGAGAAAGACCCGGCGAAACGACTATGGCGAACGCCAGCACCAAGAAGGTGAAAAAGCGTTGGACGGAGACTGCTTCGGTTGAAGCCTGTGCTGTCAGTTGGGGATGCAGCTGCAACTTTCGGAACATAAATCCTCCAAATTTCGCTTGGCTCTATCGGGCAGTACGCGCCAAAGAGAAAGCGCGGTCGCCACAGCAAATAGAGCAATGAGAACTGCTATTCGACCGGGCGCGCCATCGAGGCACGCCGGGACAGTTTTCCAAGTACGAAATTGACTAAAGAGCTGGAGGCGCTCGCGAGGGGAGTCTGCGGTCAGATTGCAGAGCAGCATAATTGACTGCTTGAAGAGCTGGACGAATCCATCGCGGATTGAGCAGATCAGTCTTTGGAAGCTGAGGCGTTATGGTGGCGTTATGACCTACACGGCACAATTCACATTGATCGCCGCAGGCCAGGTTGCTTTCCAGTGCGGTTGCACTGCACCTGACCACCGCAGAGTCACTCGCTGGCTTTGCTATGCCCATCGCATGCACCCAGGGGTGCAGGAGAACGTGCACGAACAACAGCAGAAACAGCCAAGCGCGCAACTTCAAGAGAATCCTCGATCAAAGGATGAATGCCGCTGGAGAAGTATTGTTACTCAGGCGAGCGAAGAATGTAAAGCCGAGCTTTCTCGGTATTGCTTGCCAAGGGCGCAATTCACCTGCCTTTGGAATGGTGAAGCGCTTTCATTCGTGGGTGGACTGCACCATCGAGCCGTTGAATTGCAGACTGGTAGAGCGACTTCGGGCCCACGCTCGGCTGTCACTTTATTTTGGACAAAGCACGAAGACGGTTCCGATACGAAAACATCTTCATCTGAGCTGGGAGAACGCGTACCATGCCCAACGCAATCGCGCAATTCGCCAGCGCGAAATACCTGAATTTGGAAACCTTCCGCAAAAGCGGAATAGGCGTCTGTACGCCGGTTTGGTTCGCGCCAGCCCCTGCTGAATCAGGTGCAGTGTCAGCGCCAGAAGTCTTCTACGTCTATTCCGAGGCTGACGCTGGCAAAGTGAAGCGTATCCGCAACAACCTCAAGGTCCGCGTCGCCCCCTGCGACATGCGTGGCAACCTGCGCGGGGCGTGGGTGGACGGGCGCGCGCGAATTTGCGCGGGCGAGGAAACTGCACGTGCACAGCAACTGCTGCGACGCAAGTATGGTTGGCTGAAAGTTGTCGGCGACTTCTTTAGCCGGCTGATCGGGCACCAACAAGTCGTCATTGCAATCGAACTCGCCTGAGAGGCTCTCCCCTTGCGGTATACTTTTGCCGGCGATGGCCCTTATGATTGCATCCGCCGATTAGCAGCTCGAAGTCAGTGGGGTTGTGATGCCGTCCAAGCCGCGAAAGCCAAAGCCGTTCCGCGCCACCTCGGCGGTAAAGGCTGCGGCGCGCCAGGCAATTGGCACCCCGCCTCCCACCCGCGCGAAACCCGGGGTGCGCAAGACGAAACCGGAGAAACACAAGCCAACTCTCGCAAAGCTGCTTGACAATGCGGAGCCGTAAACCGCAGGCGCTCGCGTTCGGCAGGTTTAACTCAACCAAAAGCACCACTGCCGAGTCAGCCTCAGCGATGGATCTTCCTCCGCAACAGCGATGCCACGCCCAGAATCCCCGAGCCAACCAGCATGATGCTGCTGGGCTCGGGAACCGAGGTCCCGGTGGTGGTGGAGGTGCAGTTGCCGCCGCAAGTGCTTCCTTGGCTGAAGACCGTGAACGACTCGGAGGGTATAGTGCCCACTTCGCTCTCCGAAGCCGAAGATGGACCCGAGTTCTCATCCCAGTAAATCGGCTGGCCCTCGGCGGTGACGGCATTCTGCAGGTTCATCCAGTAGCTGCCCTGACTAAGGAGCCCCGTATTGAAGCTGGTGGCCTCGTTGCAGACATCGTACGAATACTGGTTCCCAGAGCAACCGCTTTGGGTGAAGCTCACCGTCTGGTTAAAGTAGCTGGTGCCGCCGTTTTCCCCAGACGTGATGGACAGTTGGGCCGTCTCCAGTGTGTCGCCCTCAACCAGCCACATGGCGAAGTCGGCGCCAGTGATGGTGGCGCCACCAGCCGGTATCGGGAAGGTGTCGCTAACTACAAACCCAAAGTTAATGGTCCACGCGTCTGTGGTCCCATTGGTGTTACCGTTGGAATAGAGCACCTGCCCCATGGCAGGAACAACCGTCAACATAAGGCATACAGTCAAAAAGAAAATTCGACTTTTCATCTGGTCCTCCGCGAAAGAAACTTGCAATTGCGGTGCGGGAGTGAGTGCCGGTAGAAGGAGCGACGAGTTTGCCAGGCAAGTGCGGAGGCGTTACCCCACATGGCAAGCGACGAGCGCAAGGGAACGCCACATCCCCGGCAGCGCGTAGTCTTCTGCCTCGCCACGGGAGCGCTAAAGAGAACCTGGACACCGTAATGATGCGACGGAACAGCTGTGAAACAAAGCAAATTCAAGACACTTGGAGCCGAGCCGTCCTGTTTCGGGAATTGCTGCCAGAACACGGGTTCGCGGGCTTCGATCGCGGAGGTTGCCGGTCAAAACTCCGCTTTCAGGCGTTGGTACGTAGTCTCCAACGATTCCGGCAACACGCGGGTCTCGCCGATCACGGTCATGAAGTTTGCGTCAGCAACCCAGCGGGGCAGTGCGTGCATATGAATGTGGCCCGCGATCCCGGCTCCCGCAGCCTTGCCAATGTTCATGCCAACGTTCACGCCGTCAGGACGATAAAGGTCGATGAACACCGTCTCCAGATGTTGGGCGAGCGCCATCATCTCGACCGCGGCCGCCTGGGGAAGCTTGTGCAAGCGATCAACATGTTCGTAAGGAACAATCATGCTGTGCCCCGACGTGTAGGGAAAGGCATTCAGGACGACGAAGTTGTACTCTGCGCGATGAACGATCAGGGCCTTCTCGTCATTACTGGAGCGCAGCAATTCGCAAAAAATGCAGGCCAGCCCATCGCCGGATGTGTCGGCAGTAGTGATATAGGCGTATCGCCATGGAGTCCACAGGTAATCCATATATTCGGCAGAGTATCATCCCCTTTCGGCGTGCCCAAGGGATGAGATTTGCCGTCACATTGGACGGTGATGCAGGCGCTTGACTGGGAGGTTAAAAGTCAGAGAAAACCCTGTAAAATCAGCGCCAAATTTGAACTTGCGCGTTTGACACTGCCCCAGACGGTTGTTATAGTCGAAGTGTTCCTTGGATGCGCAGCCCGCTCCATCGGATCCGGCCGCTGGGTTGTCCAAACCCGCGTGAAGCGGGACAATCATACCTGTCGATTCAAGCCAGCAGTCCGTTTAACTCAGGCTCTCTGCGTGTTTTCAAAACGCGCCGAGTGTGCGTACGCAACCAATGTCCTTCGAAGAAACCCACAACGCTCCGACTACCCAAACGCAAGAACCCACCGCTGCCGAGCAGCCCGAAACCCAACAAGCTGAACAGCCAATTCCGGACCCGACTGTCCAGCATCAACCCGAGTCCGTTTCCGATTCCGCTCCTCACCTGGTTGAGACCACCGTAGCCACCACGCCGCGCTCTGAAAAGGAACCCGGCATGGAAGATTTCGCCGCCGCTTTAGAGACATTTGAGCAGGAACAAGCCCAGACCGAAGCCGCGCTGAACGAAGAGCAAATCGTCACCGGCACGGTGCTGAAGGTCACACCGCAGTATGTGGTGGTGGACATAGGCTACAAATCTGAGGGTGTAATTCCGGTCGCGGAATTGCAGGACCACGATGGCAACGTGACGGTGCAGCGCGGTGACGAAATCGCCGTGATGCGTGAGCCGGGCAGCACCGAAGAAGGCTACATTCACCTGTCGCACCAGAAGGCGCAGCGTTTGCGCTCCTGGGACGAGATCGAAAAAGCCTTCAACGAGAAGGCCCCGGTCAAAGCGCGCGTTATCGATCGCATCAAGGGAGGCGTGACCGTCGACATTCTCGGCGCTCGTGCGTTTCTTCCTGGTTCGCAGGTCGATGTGCGGCCGGTCCGCAACCTCGAAGCCTTGAAAGGTCAGGAGATCGAGGTCCGCATCATCAAGCTGAACAAGAAGCGCGGCAATATTGTGGCTTCGCGTAAGCAACTACTGGAAGAGGAGCAGGCCGCGAAGCGGACAAAGACCCTGGAACATCTGGAGGAAGACGCCATCCTCACCGGCGCAGTGAAGAACTTGACTGACTACGGCGCGTTTGTCGACCTGGGCGGTATCGATGGCCTGCTGCACATCACCGATATGTCTTGGGGACGCCTGACCCATCCTCGTGATTTGGTACAGGTGGGCGATCAAATCCAGGTGAAGGTGCTGAAGTTCGATCGTGAGAAGCAGCGCGTGTCTCTGGGATTCAAGCAACTCACTCCCGATCCCTGGCTTGACGCGTCGGAGCGTTATCCCATCGGCGCCCATGTTCGCGGGCGAGTCATTAGCGTGACCGACTACGGCGCGTTTATCGAACTGGAACAGGGAATTGAAGGCCTGGTGCATGTCAGTGAGATGACGTGGTCGAAACGCATGAAGCATCCGTCGAAGCTGGTCAACATCGGCGACCAGGTGGAGGCGGTTGTGCTCAACGTGAACCCGGGCGAGCGGCGCATTAGCCTGGGTCTGAAGCAACTGGCGGCCAATCCCTGGGAGACCCTGCATGAGAAGTTTCCGATCGGGGCTGTCGTCGAAGGCAAGGTCCGCAACCTGACCGAGTTCGGCGCGTTCATTGAGATCGAGGATGGTATCGACGGATTGGTTCACGTGAGCAATTTGAGCTGGACCAAGCGCGTAAAACATCCGTCGGAGGTGTTGAAGAAGGGCGATAAGGTGAAAGCCATCGTGCTGGCGATCGAGCCGGATCAGCGCCGGCTCTCGCTGGGAGTGAAGCAGTTGCAACCCGATTTGTGGGACACCTTCTTCGGGCAGCATCACGTGGGCGACGTAATTCATGGCAAGGTCCTGCGCCTGGCCAGCTTCGGAGCCTTCGTCGAGATCGCCGATGGGGTCGAAGGCCTGTGCCACAATTCGGAAGCGGTGGACCCGCACGGTGCTCCTATCAAGCTGGAGTCTGGCAATGAGCACGAGTTCAAGATCATCAAGATGAATCCGGCCGAGAAGAAAGTCGGGCTCAGCATTCGGGCCGTAGGCCAGGAAGCCACGCGCGCCGATGTCGAGACTTACAAGGCGCCCGCTGCAAGCTCCTCGTCGGGAGCAGGCTCTACGATTGGCGAGTTCATGTCGTGGAAGCGCGCCAGCAACGAAAACAACTGATCATAGCGAATCGGCATAAAGGAAAAGGCCGCCGGCAACGGCGGCTTTTTTGCTTCCCGAATCGCCTCAAGAATTCACTTGTTGGTATCGATCTCCAGGTTGAGATTTGGTTTGTCCCGATCGTCGAATTGGCTCAGGGTCTTCGTGCTGCTTTTCTTCCCATCTTTCTGTGCGTAGACAGCGTAGTCCACATTCGGCGACAACTCGGGGAAACGATACGTCCCATCGGTCTGCGCGATGTATGTCTTTACCGCCAGCGTCTTCGTATTCTTCAGATAGACCACAGCGTTGGGTATGGGTTTGTCGCTCTTATCCAGCACCGTCCCGGTCAGCGTTCGCGTGGTAACGCGGCTGGTCTTCCGGTTATCGTCCGTCGACCGCGAGTTGCCCATCGGGATCTCCAATTGTGCGCTGCAACTCAACGCAATCAGCATGACAACCAACGTGCCCAATGCCCTGTACATTTGATTTCCTTTTAATCCTTATTACCGGGAGGGGAGCATGTTCTTGGTTAGATGTAAGCCGACGTCCGTGCGCTCATTGTTATCGATGTGCGCAGTCGTCTCCGGCTTCGGCTGGCCCTTTGGCGTCTTTACGTCAGCCTGAACGATGTAATCCTGAGCGCCCACGGGAACGCGCTGCGCGAACTCGCCTTGGCTGTTGGATATGAGCTCCCATTTCACCTTCTTGTCCGATGCCCTCCGTATCTTGATGCGCACACCCGCCACGGGATGATCGTCAGGCCCCCACACCGTGCCGTAAATTAAAGCGTAATCTGTTTTTGAGGCGTGGGAAGAAGATTGTGGAGAGGAAGCATTTCGCGCGAAAAGAAGCGAGGCATTCAAAATCAGGAATACGAGAAGGGCGGAAGCACAAGTCCGGCCTGCCAAGCCGCGAGGCCAATTAATACTCATCCTCTTCCTCTTCTTTCGCGGCGTCGTCATCTTCCTCGTCCTCATCTTCCACGCGTGACAATTCCAAAGGCTCGATCCCAACCACTTCGAAGTCGCTTCCGCACTCCGGGCAGGATACGACTTCGCCTTCGTCGACTTCATCTTCTTCAATGTCCAGATCGCTCTCGCATTCAGGACAAATAACCATACTGGCCTCCGCTATTCCTCTTTCCATCACATGGCCGGAACGACGCCGCACCGCCCGTGCATTTATATTTAGATTCTCTGGGCGACATCGTCAAGTGATGGACGCCGCCCGAGGGCCGGGGTCTCGAAAGTTTTATGCTCATACCTTTTATGCCCATACCGAAGACTGTCCTGACGGGAGCTATGGTGGTGATGGCCGCAACGTTGCCCGCGGTTGCTTCAACACCCCAGCAAAGTGGCGGCCCTGCGACCGCTGAACCCGACCCGCAAATCGTCGCGGCCCTCCGCGACATCTCGGCAGCGCGAATTCAGCAGACCATTGAGAAGCTGGTTGGCTTCTACACCCGGCAGACGCTCTCGTCGGATCTGCCTCCGTTCAGCGATAAGGGCATCAATGCCGCCGCGGAATGGATTCGTGACGAGCTGCAACGGTATTCAAGCCAGTGCGGCGATTGCCTGGAGGTGAGGACGGACCAGTTTCTTCAACCGCCTGGACCAAGAATTCCCCAGGCCACGAACATCACCAATGTTTATGCCGTCCTCCGCGGCGCTGACCCGGCAAATGCCGGGCGCATTTACGTGGTGACCGGCCATTATGATTCGCGCAACAGCGATCCCACCGACGCTGCCGGACAAGCGCCGGGAGCCAATGACGATGCCAGCGGAACTGCGGTCAGCCTGGAGTGTGCGCGCGTTCTCAGCAAGCATCGTTTTCCCGCGACGATCATCTTCCTCGCCGTGGCTGGCGAAGAGGAGGGGCTCTACGGCAGCGCGCATTTTGCCAAGATGGCGAAGTCGGTCGGCTGGGACATTGAAGCGGTGTTGAACAACGATATCGTTGGCGGTGATCGCACACCGGGAGACACGCTGCAGGATCCGCATGTGGTGCGCGTGTTCTCCGAGGGATTTCCAGCCACGGCCAGCGAGGACGAGTTGCGAAAGATCCGCTCGCTTGGAGGCGAGAGCGATGGCCCCTCGCGGCAGCTCGCCCGCTACGTTGCGGACATCGCGAAGGAATATCTGTCAGCGGGGGACTTCCAGGCGATGCTGTTTTTCCGTCACGACCGTTACCTCCGCGGTGGCGACCACTTTTCGTTTAACGACCAGGGATATGCCGCAGTACGCTTGACCGAATTTCGCGAGAACTACAATCATCAGCACCAGAACGTCCGCACGGAGAACGGCATCGAATACGGTGATCTGCCGAAATTCGTGGACTACGATTACACCGCGAATGTGGCGCGGCTGAACGCGGCCACGCTAGCGGCGCTGGCGTCGGCTCCGGCGCCTCCCGCGGACGTTCGCCTGTTGACGAAGGCGCTGCAAAACGATTCCACTTTAGAGTGGAAGGCTTCGCCCGGAGGACTGGCGACGGGCTATGAGGTATTGTGGCGCTACACGACTGCGCCGGACTGGGAACATGTGAAGGCTGTTGGAAATGTAACCCGTGTCACCTTGCCGGTGTCGAAGGACAATGTAATCTTTGCGGTGCGCGCACTCGGTGCCAAGGGACACCGCAGTCTGGCCATCGTGCCGGAACCGGAACGGTAGAGCAGTTATGTATTGCTATTCGGCATTGCCGCCTCTGCTCTTCTCGGCATTCCAGCGGTGCGGTCGGCCTGACGGCTCCAGCAGGCGGCGGTTGAAGGATGACCTCATGCGCTCGAAGACACCTGTATTCATCGCGCATCATCATGCGGATGCCGAGACTGCGCTCGCCCTCGTCGCCATGCTCGATTACGCGTTCGACAGGAGGCTGAACACCTTTTGCAGCTCGAAGCCGAGCGATAAGATTCGAGATGTAACGCCGATCCCTCCGTACAGGGACAAGGTTCCCCTTATGTTTGCCATCGAGGACGCCATGGGACCTGCTGACTATGTGGTTGTCCTGCATACACCTAAGGCTCTCGGAAGTGAATGGGTACAGTTTGAGGCCGACATGGCGTTGTTTTCTGGCCGCCAGGGCCGCCGCACTGCAATATGCCTCGCACGGGGTGCGTGCTGGGGTGATCATTATTACCACAGGACGCACGATGTGGTATTCGATCTTTCATACGGTCCAAGCGCCCTGTTGTTCCTGGAGGACGTCGCCAAGTGGCTCCGCGCGCCCCTGATGAGCTCTGGCGTCGACCCGTATCTCAAACCGTTCAAGGCCGATTGAGCCTATTATCGGTCAAATACTGCGATCAGATGGTCGTAGGCAGATCGCCGGCTCAAAGCCGGGTCGGATAAGAAAAGGGATGACTGTTACGCGGCGCTAAAGCGCCGCACTACCCGACAGTATCGGAGCAAGTCATGCGACGCACTTCCAGCATGGGATTGAGTTTTCCGCCGTTTACCCGCGCGGTGAAAGAATTGCTCATCGCCAACGGCGTAGTCTTTCTGCTGTTTTGGCTGCTTCGAGCTTTCGACCCAACTGCCGTCTTCGGAGAATGGGCTTACTACCATTTGGGACTGGCGGGCTACGCCGTAGTGCACGGCGAAATCTGGCAGTTGGTCACTTACTCCTTCCTCCATTACGGGCTGCTGCATCTGCTGTTCAACATGCTTGCCTTGTGGATGTTCGGCGCGCAACTGGAACAGGACTGGGGCTATAACCTGTTCCTGCAGTTTTATTTCTTCTGCGTGATTGGGGCGGCGCTGGTTACTATCGTGGTTTCGTTCACTGGCCTCCTGGGCGTTTCGCCGCACACGCTGACGGTTGGCGCTTCGGGCGGAATTTATGGGCTGCTGCTTGCTTTCGGGATGCTGCACGGCGATTCCGAAGTGATGCTCTTTCCTTTGCCGTTCCTGATTAAGGCCAAGTACTTTGTTATCGGCATCATCTTTCTCGCGCTTTATGGGGCGCTGTCCAGCGCGCACGGCGGGGGCCAATCCATCGCCTACATGGCTCACCTGGGCGGCCTGCTGTTCGGATATATCTGGCTGAAGTTCATTCCGCGACGCGGTTTTGGCTATGCGGCCTCGGAGCGCGTGTTCGGAATTCGCAATTCCTACTACCGCTGGAAGCGCAAGCGCGCCGCTCGCAAATTCGAACTTTACATGCGCAAGCACGATGACCGCGGCGACTACAAGCACGAAGACTACTTCGACGAGTATGGGAACTTCCGCGATCCCAGCGCCCGCGAGCCGCGCAAGAAAAACGGCGATTCCCGCGGGCCGTGGGTGAATTGAAGAAGCTGTCAGCTGTCAACCGCCAGCTTTTAGCCCCTTCATAATTGAATGTCATCCCGAGCGACCACGCGCCGCGTTCGCGGACAAGTCGAAGGACTCCCTCTAGGTAAACTCTTCGCGGTTGACTTGATCCAAGCTGACGGCTGATAGCTGATGGCTAACGGCTAGCTCTCAAACACTTTCTCCAAATTTTCATACAGCACTGTCACCGTGCACAGTTCGGGCAGCCTCTGCCAATAGCGGTGCACCTCGGGATCGGCCTGAGCTTCGGCTCGCATCTCGGGCGAAGTCCAGTGGCGCAGGTGCAGGAATCGGTCAGGCCGGGACGTGTCCCGATGGAGCGTGTCGCGGCAGTAACCCTTGGCGTGAACTAGAGTGTAGAGCTCGCGCAGAGTGCGCAGTAGCTCGTCTTCCTTGCCAGGCAGCGCTTCCAACACCGCCAGGGATACGATTTCTTTAGCCATTGTTAGTTTCGCTCTCGCTTTCAAAAGATCGTGTGGGTAGAATTCCTAGTCAATCCTCCGATGCGGTCGTTCCCTCTGCGCTGCCCGTACCTATCGTAGCTACGGTTGCTCGCGGGCTTGCTCATGCTCTTGCAATCAGCCTGCCGGGGCGCGCTTCTGCTCGGGAGCAAGCTCCGAGTGTGCTCCGAACAAAAAGCGCGGATAACGCACCGCATTGAATTCCGCGCCAATCAAAATCACCATTGAGACCAGATAAAGCCAGATCAGCAGCGCGATGGCGGTTGCGACCGAGCCATAAATAACGTCATAGTTTCCGAAACGGTGTAGATAAACGCCGAAGATGACCGTGGAGACAAACCACAATACAGTGGCCAGCAACGCGCCCGGCAAGACACGATGCCAGGGCTGGGTGCGAGGAACACCGTGGTGGTAGATGAGGCCGATGACTGCAATGCTGGTCAGGGTTGCGATGATCCAGCGCAGCGCAGTCCACAGGCCAAGAATGTAGGGCCCAAGTTCGTGGCCCACCCGGTACGCTATCCACTGCTCGATCTGGTTGCCGAACACCAGCAGAAACGATACGAACACCAGAGGCACGCCGGCGAGGATGACCAACAGGAAAGCGATCAGCCGTTCTTTGACCAGCCCCCAGATTTTCGGCATCTGGTAGGCATTGCGGAAGCCTTCCATCCAGGAGATCATGACGCCGGAACCGGTCCACAGGGTGATGGCAATGACAGTAAGGAGGAATTTGAACCGTATCGGTTTGTTACCCGTGAAATACTGCAACACCGCCGAGTGCGTGCCTTCGGGAAGGATACGGCCAAGCGCATGGCTCACTTCGCGAACCAGCGTTTCCGTAGTGCGCGAAGCGGAGAGGATGGAAGCCAGCGCAAGTACCGCAGGAAACAAGCTAAAGATCGCAGAGAAAGCAGCCGCCTTGGCGACGGCGAAGGCGTCGTGCTGGAAGGCGCGCCACAGCGCCATGCGGAAATGCTGAAAGAATCGCAACATACCAGGGAATCGAGAAGCAAGAGAAGTTTACACACCTGAGCAAACACTTGTCAGTTGCCGGTTCTGACGGGCGTGCGACGGGAGGGCTACTCCGGGCACTCCGGCATGCGCACACAAGAAAGCCGGCGCCAAACCGGCACCGGCCCCGTTCAATCCAAAAACTCCTGACTACGGCGTAATTTCCCAGAACGTCCCATAGTTATGGGCTCCGTCGAAAGATGACACGCCGTAGAGATTGCCCTGCGAGTCGCGAACCAAGCCGGCTTCCGAAAGACTACCGTCCGCCCCACTCCTAAAGGTGTAAAGCGGCGTGTAACTCCAGCCGCCGGAGCCGGGCGTCAGCTCGAAGACTGTGGTGTTGTAGCCAGTCTCCATGGGGCACGTCAAACCATAGAGATTGCCTTCTGCATCCATAATCAGGCTTCTCCATATCCCGGTCCCCAATTCGGATTCGTAGCCCCAGCCGGTGATGGGGTAAATCAGGTTATAGGTCCACCCGCCGCTGCCAGGGGACAATTCGAACACCGCGCCGCCCCCTGCAGTGCCAGCTACCGAGGTGGCGCCATAGAGATTGCCCACAGCATCGAAAATCACGCCCGCCATGGGGAAAGATCCGTCATTGCCACTCGTAAAGTTGTACAGTACAGTTCCTACGCCGGAGGGCGTAACCTTGTACACCACGCCATTGTTCGAGGTTCCACCCTTGGTAGTGGTGCCGTAGAGATTGCCTGCGGCATCCACGGTTACACCGCTCATCGGAAAAGCTCCGACTGTGCCGCCGGGGGCAAAGCTGTAAAGGGTTTGGAACGTCCACTCGCCGGCGGAAGGGGTCAGCTTGTAAACCGTGCCCTGGCCATAACTGCCACCATACTCGGTCGTGCCGTAGAGATTGCCTTGCGAGTCGATCGTCAAATCGCCAAAAAATGGGTACTCACCATCACTGCCAGCAAAGCTACGCAGCCAGGTTGGCCACATAGACTGAGAGCGGGAACGGGGAACGCCTTCGGTGAAGGTCTTAGGCTGAAGACAGTACCTAAGTTATTAACCCCTCCCCAAGGGGTTGTCCCGTAGAGGATGCCTGTGGAGTCCTCGACCAGGTTGCCATAGGGATTTTGCCCATCGGTCTGCCCGCCCGAGCCGAAGGTATAAAGAGTCGTCAGCACGTAGCCGGAACCGATATGACTAAGTTTGTATGCCGTGCCCCAGCCGGTTGAGCCGTTGTAGTAGGTTGTTCCATAGAAGTTCCCTCCGGCATCCCGAATCGGGGTGCCTAGCGGATTTCCACCATCCCCTTGGCCGGTGAAGGTGTAAAGTATGGTGAAGGTTTGGGCCTGCGCTGCTCCGCACAGGACGAGCATTAGTAAAAGAGCGAGTGCCAGCCAGGTCGCACTGGCGAGTCTGTATTTAGCTATTTTCATGAGTTCCCTTTCGAGGATTACCAGCTACGGTTATACCGATTGTTTATGAATCTCTTATGTGTCGTTTCCAGTACGGTTTCGGGAGTGGTGCGCGCCGCCCCCTCCTGTGCCACCTCTCGAGGTGGCGCCACAGGCTTACTTTTCCTCCGCCGCCAAGCGTGGGACAATGCCCGCAGCTTGCCGTGGTCGCGAGGGTTAGCGGGCGCCAAGGTTGATCTGGTAAATTACCCCATCGCCGTTTGCTCCCCCGTATAATGTCGTACCGTAAACGTATCCACCCGAGCCGGTGACAGCCACACTGCCATATGGCTGGCCGCCGTCGTTACCGTTGGTAAAGTCATAGAGGTCGGTGTACGTCCACCCGCCCCCACTTGAGGGCGACATCTCGAAGACATTGCCATAGCCGTAAGCGCCGTCGTTGTTGGTTGCGCCGTACAGATTGCCGGCGGCATCAATGGCCAAGCTAGATGAAGGTCCATGATAGGGTCCCGATCCGGGAAAGGTGTAGAGTGTGGTGAAATTCCAGCCGCCGCCTTGTTGCGGAGACAGCTCGAAGATTGTCGGGCAGTACCCGGTTGCTCCATAGAGGTTACCAGCTCTATCGAAGACGAGCCCTGCGCCCGGCAGGCAGCCATCACTTCCAGTAAAAATGTGGAGCAGGGTCTCGGTCCAGCCTCCTTGCGATGGTGATAGTTCAAATACTGTGCCCTCGCCTGGGCCGCCGGCCTCCGTGGTACCGTAAATGTTACCGGCACTGTCCAGCACCAATGTGTCCCAGGGGTACCAGCCATCGCTAGGCCCACCAAAGCTGTAGATCACGCTCATGTTCCACGTGCCTCCCGAGAGCGTCGCCTCGAAAACCGTACCGGCGTTGTATGTCCCGCCATAGTAGGTAGTGCCGTATAGGTTGCCGTGGGAGTCGAAAACAACATTGCCCATCGGAGTTTCGCCATCGCTTCCGCCGGCAAAAGTGTGGAGAGTTGTCTCAGCCCATTGGCAAACTCCGGCCGCACAGAGCTTTCCTCCAGGTTTGACGTTGAACAGCGTGCCAGGATTGCTCCCGTTATCAGCTAAGGTGGTGGCGCCAAAGAGCGTACCGTCGGGGCCAAAGGTCACTCCGGCGACGACGAGGCCGCCGTCGCTACCATTCGTGAAGTTGTAGAGCGGATTCAGGATCCAGGAGCCGTTGACCTGCGCCAGCCTGTAAACGGTGCCGTAATTCCCCGCTCCGCCGCCCCACGTTGTCCCATACAGGGCGCCGTGGCTGTCCAAAGTTGGGCCGGCTTGCGGGTGGGCTCCGTCCGGCCCGCTGAAAGTATGAATGACCGTGAAGGTTTGGGCCTGCGCTGCTCCGCACAGGACGAGCATCAGCAAAAGAGCGAGTGCCAGCCAAGTCGCACCGGCGAGTCTGCATCCATCTATTTTCATGAGTGCTTCCCCTTAAGAATTAACAGCCATGGTTACATCGATTTGTTGTGAATTTCTTCTGTGTCCTTCCCAAGTATGGTTTCGGGAGTGGTCCGTTCCGCCCCCAGCAGCGTCTTGCAGGAGCGCTGGCCTTTCCGCCAGCTTCCAATCCGTTGTGGGCTTGCACACCGGGAAACACAGCGTGGACTTTTTCAGAATGCCTCCGCGTAACGCCGCGCGCGGCTAATTGAGCCGCTTCCCTGGATTACTCCGGTTTCTTGCTGGGAGTTACGTAATCTGCACAGGCACCCTGGCGCAGGGCACCTTTGCCTGATTGTCGAGACCGTAGCCGCAGCCTTGAGACGGCGGATACGCGGAGCCAGCGGCTGATCCCGCCCACGCCAGTTTATTTTTCAGAAGGGATAAGACCGAGAAGAAAATGCAGTTTGCAAAACTAAAGTAACGCAGTTGGAAAAACGAAAGTAACAACCCTCCCGCAATGGAACAGGGACGGGGCGACGCTGGATGAAAGGTCCACCAATCTTGTGCCTGGTGCCCGGGTAAGCGTCGGTTTAGGACGCTCGGTTCGTCGCCTGTGAACGGAGGGACACGCAAAGCTCCCATCACGCACACAGATGGCGCGTGATGGGGTAGTTTTACTCCGCCACCAGCTCTTCCCCTTCGTTCTCGCCTTCATGCCGCAGCAGTTCCAGCGCGCGTTCGGCTTCTTCGTACGCGGCCGTGACCTCCTCTTGCACCTTCGCGGCAGCCTCCTCCATTTCCTGCGAGAGCCGGACATTGCGGTAGTACTCCATGCCGGTGCCCGCGGGAATCAGACGGCCCACGATAACGTTTTCCTTCAGACCGCGCAGGTGATCGACGGCGCCCTGGATAGAGGCTTCCGTCAGCACGCGCGTGGTCTCCTGGAACGACGCCGCGGAGATGAACGAGTCGGTCGAGAGCGAGGCCTTGGTGATACCCAGCAGCAGCGGACGGCCGGTGGCCGGCTTGCCGCCGTTGGCAATCGCCTTCTCGTTCTCTTCGCGGAAGCGGAACTTGTCGATCTGCTGTTCCAGCAGGAACGACGTATCGCCCACGTCCTCGACTTTGACCCAGCGCATCATCTGGCGAACGATTACCTCGATGTGCTTGTCGCTGATGTTCACGCCCTGCAAGCGGTAGACTTCTTGGATTTCGTTCACCAGGTAAGCCTGCAGCTCTTTTTCGCCCAACACGGCAAGAATGTCGTGCGGGTTCAGCGGACCATCCATCAGCGGCTCGCCGGCGCGAATGCGCTCGCCTTCCTGTACGTTGATGTGCACGCCGCGCGGCACCTGGTATTCCTTCTCGGTGCCGTTGTCGGCCACGACGTAGATCTTACGCTGTCCCTTGGCTACGTCGCCGAACTTGACCACGCCATCGATTTCGCTGATGACCGCGGTTTCGTGCGGCTTGCGGGCTTCGAACAGCTCCTGCACGCGCGGCAGACCTCCGGTGATGTCCTTCGTCTTGGTGGTCTCGCGCGGGATCTTGGCCAGCACGTCGCCCGGCGTGACCGTGTCGCCGTCCTGCACCATCAAGTGAGCGCGGGAAGGCATCAAGTAACGCTTGCTGCCCTTGGCGCCCTTCATGACAATGGCCGGCTGGCGCTTCTCGTCAGGCGAATCGACTACGACGTGACGCGACAGGCCCGTTACTTCGTCGACTTCTTCGTGCAGCGTCAGACCTTCCTGGAGGTCCTTGAACTGCACCGTGCCGCCAATTTCGGTCAGGATCGCGAAGGTGTAGGGGTCCCACTCGACCAGCACATCGCCCAGTGAAACATGTACACCGTCTTCGACCTTGACCTTGGCGCCGTAAACCACGGCGTAACGTTCCTTCTCGCGTCCCTTTTCGTCCACCACGGCGATGGAACCGTTGCGGTTCATCACCACCAGGTTGCCTTCCTTGGAGCGCACGGTGACCAGGTTGACGAAGCGGACGATGCCGTTGTTCTTGGCATCGAGGCGCGACTGCTCGCTGACTCGCGAAGCCGTGCCGCCGATGTGGAAGGTACGCATGGTGAGCTGCGTTCCCGGCTCACCGATGGACTGCGCCGCGATAACGCCGGTGGCTTCGCCCAGTTCGACCAGCCGTCCAGTCGCCAGGTTACGGCCATAGCACATCACGCAGACGCCCCGCTTGGATTCGCAAGTGAGCACCGAACGAATCTTTACCCGCTCGATACCGGCAGCCTGCACTGCGTTCGCCAGGTCTTCCGTGACCTCCTGGTTGATATCGACGATGATGTTACCTTCGTAGTCTTTGATCTTCTCCAGCGAGACGCGGCCGACGATGCGGTCGCGCAGCGGCTCGATGATCTCGCCCGACTCTACGATCGAAGTCACGTAGATGCCGTCGACCGTGCCGCAATCGTACTCGCTGATGATGACATCCTGCGCGACGTCAACCAGACGGCGCGTCAGGTAGCCCGAATCCGCAGTCTTGAGAGCGGTATCGGCCAGTCCTTTACGAGCGCCGTGCGTCGAGATGAAGTACTCCAACACCGTGAGTCCTTCGCGGAAGTTCGCGGTGATCGGTGTCTCGATGATCTCGCCCGAAGGCTTGGCCATCAAGCCGCGCATGCCGGAAAGCTGCCGGATCTGCTGCTTCGAACCGCGAGCGCCGGAGTCGGCCATAACGTAAATCGGGTTGAGTTCGCCGGCCTTGTCCTGCTGCTGCATGTCGCCGAACATCTCGTCGGCAACTCTTTCGGTGATGGCCGACCAGATCTCAACGACCTTGTTGTAACGCTCGCCGTTGGTAATAGCGCCGTCCAGATACTGCTGCTGTACCGCGATCGCCTGCTTCTCGGCGTCGCGCACCAGTCCAGCCTTACCCGCAGGGATGACCATGTCATCGATGCCGATCGAGAGACCCGCCTTGGTGGCGTAGTGGAAGCCGAGCTGCTTGATGCCGTCGAGCATCCGCACCGTCGTTTCCAGACCGAACCGCAGGTAGCAGTAGTTGACCAGATTGCCAACGCCCTTCTTCTTCATCAGGCCATTGATGTACGGCATGTCCGCGGCGCCACGCTTCAGGTGGTCGTTCATGATGGCTCGGCCCACAGTCGTTGAGATGTATTGCCGCTCGAACTGCGTGGGCTCGGTGTGGATCACGTCCTGATCGTCGTATGCGGTGGTGAGATCGATGACCTCGCCGCTGTAACGCAGACGAATCGGAGTGAGCGTTTCCACTTCCCCTGCTTCCTTGGCGAGAATGACCTCGTCGATATTGGCGAAGGCGCGGCCTTCACCCTTGGCGCCCGGCTTGACTTTGGTCAGGTAGTAAATGCCGAGGACCATGTCCTGAGTGGGTACGGTGATCGGCTGGCCCGACGCCGGCGACAGGATGTTGTGCGAGGCCAGCATCAAGACGCTGGCTTCCACCTGCGCCTCCGGCGACAGGGGGATGTGTACGGCCATCTGATCGCCGTCGAAGTCTGCGTTAAATGCGGTGCAGACCAGCGGGTGAATTTTGATGGCCTTGCCTTCTACCAGCACCGGCTCGAAGGCCTGAATGCCAAGACGATGCAGCGTGGGCGCGCGGTTCAGCAGGACGGGGTGATCTTTAATCACCTCCTCCAGGATGTCCCACACAATGGGCTCCTGCGCCTCCACCATTTCCTTCGCTTGCTTGATGGTGGTGCAGTGTCCGGTCTGCTCCAGACGGTGATAGATGAACGGCTTGAACAGCTCCAGCGCCATCTTCTTGGGCAAGCCGCACTGATGCAGCTTGAGGTCGGGGCCGACGACGATCACCGAACGGCCCGAGTAGTCCACGCGCTTGCCCAGCAGGTTCTGGCGGAAGCGGCCCTGCTTGCCCTTCAGCGTATCGGAGAGCGACTTCAGCGGGCGATTGTTGGCGCCACGCAGCACGCGGCCACGGCGTCCGTTGTCGAAGAGCGCATCCACAGCTTCCTGCAACATCCGCTTTTCGTTGCGCACGATAACTTCCGGCGCATGCAGGTCCATCAGCTTCTTCAACCGGTTGTTGCGGTTGATGACGCGGCGATAGAGATCGTTCAGGTCGGACGTGGCAAAGCGGCCGCCGTCAAGTGGAACCAGGGGACGCAGTTCTGGCGGAATCACCGGGATCACGTCCAGAATCATCCATTGCGGCTTGTTGCCGCTCTTGCGGAAGGCCTCGACAACCTTCAGGCGCTTGGCGTACTTCAGGCGCTTCTGCACGGACGTCTCCGTGCGCATCTTTTCGCGCAGCTCGGTAGACATCGTTTCCACTTCCACCCGCTTTAGCAATTCCTTGATGGCTTCGGCGCCCATCATGGCCTTGAAACCGCTGGCGCGGAATTCCTGGTCGAGTTCGCGGTACTTGGTTTCGTCCTTAATGACTTCGTGGTCTTTCACCGGAGCTTCGCCCGCTTCCACCACCACGTAGGCTTCGAAGTAGAGCACTGACTCAAGGTCGCGCAGCGAGATGTCGAGAATGTGCCCGATGCGGCTCGGCAGTCCCTTGAAAAACCACACGTGCGAGCAGGGCGAAGCCAGCTCAATGTGACCAAGGCGCTCGCGGCGGACCTTGGAGAGAGTGACCTCCACGCCGCACTTGTCGCAGATCACGCCGCGATGTTTCATCCGTTTGTACTTGCCGCACAGACACTCCCAATCGGTCACGGGGCCGAAGATGCGGGCGCAGAACAAGCCATCGCGCTCCGGTTTGAAGGTGCGGTAGTTGATAGTCTCTGGCTTGGTGACCTCGCCGTGAGACCAGCTGCGAATCTTCTCCGGCGAAGCCAGGCTGATGCGGATGGCGTCGAAATCGGCGATGGGATTTCCCAGATCAAATGGACTCGAACGGAACATAATTAGTCCTCAGTTGTCGGTTGTCAGTTGTCAGTTCTGCAACGCGACCGTTAGTTGTTAATGCGCTGCTAGTTGGGCAGCTTCCTAATCCTGATTCCGTGGCCTGGCTTCTTTCAAGGGGCACGCTTCAGCCGCTGAGGGGCTTTCCCTCAGGGCCTAAAGGCCGAGCTTCCTGCGCCCTTTTCGGCACGGCTGAAGCCGTGCCCCTTCAAGCCAGGGCATACGACTTTCCTAGTCAGCCGCGACGGGAGCTTCCGGCGCAACCAGCATCTTGCGCTCGTTGGTCTTGATCAGCTCCACGTCGAGGCACAAAGACTGCAACTCGCGTATCAATACGTTGAACGACTCAGGTACGCCTGGTTCAATCGCCGCTTCGCCTTTGACGATGGCCTCGTAAATCTTCGTCCGGCCATAAACGTCATCGGACTTCGCGGTGAGCAGCTCCTGAAGAATATAAGCGGCGCCGTAGGCTTCAAGCGCCCACACTTCCATTTCGCCGAAGCGCTGACCGCCGAACTGAGCCTTGCCGCCCAACGGCTGCTGGGTAATCAGCGAGTATGGTCCGATGGAACGCGCGTGGATCTTGTCGTCGACCAGGTGCGAAAGCTTGAGCATGTAGATATAGCCCACCGTTACCGGCTGCTCGAACTTCTCGCCGGTCATGCCGTCGTAGAGATAGGCCTTACCGGATTCAGGCAACGAGCCTTGCGCCAGCAATGACTTGATCTCTCCCTCTTTCGAGCCGTCAAACACAGGCGAGGCGAAATACACGCCATCTTTCATGCCGTCAGCTACACGCTCCAGGGTTTCATCATCCAGGCTGACGAGCTCGTCCACGAAAGGCGTGCCCTTGAACAAGGTCTTGAGTTCCTTGCGCAGTTGCTCCACCCTCGAGTTTTCCTTGATCAGTTCGCCGATCTTCTGTCCTAGAGCGTGACCAGCCCAGCCGAGATGCGTCTCCAGTATCTGGCCGACGTTCATACGGCTTGGCACGCCCAGTGGGTTCAGCACGATCTCCACCGGCGTTCCGTCGTCGAGATAGGGCATATCTTCTTCCGGGAGGATGCGCGCGATAACGCCCTTGTTTCCGTGGCGGCCGGCCATCTTGTCGCCCACGCTCAGCTTGCGCTTCATGGCGATGTAGACCTTCACCAGCTTGATGACGCCCGGTGGCAGTTCATCGCCCTTTTGCAGCTTCTCGACCTTCTCGCGGACGATCTTGCGCAACACGTCGATCTGGCGCGAAGTCATCTCCTCGATTTCGTCGATCTGCTCGTTGATGCGCGGGTCTTTATCGGCAAACTTGATGCGCTTCAGATTGCGCGTCGAGATTCGCTCGATCGTGTCGCGATCGAGAATGACGCCTTTCGTCAGCAGGCGCTTGTTGGTGCGCTCGTCGTGCAGGTCGGCAAGAACTTCCTTGCCGCCCAGCAACGCTTCCAGACGCTTCAAACGCTCGTCAGTGAGAATTCGGATCTCGTCCGCCAGGTTCTTTTCCAGCTTGGCAATCTGCTCGGACTCGATGAACTTCGCGCGCTCGTCCTTCTCCTGACCCTTGCGGGAGAAGATTTTCACATCGACCACCGTGCCCTCGATACCCGGAGGACAGGTGAGCGAAGCGTCGCGAACGTCACCGGCCTTTTCGCCGAAGATGGCGCGCAGCAGTTTCTCTTCTGGTGTGAGCTGGGTCTCGCCTTTGGGCGTGACTTTGCCCACCAGGATGTCACCGGCCTTTACGGTTGCGCCGATGCGGATGATGCCACTCTCGTCGAGATCGCGCAGCGCCGACTCGCTGACGTTGGGGATATCGCGCGTGACCTCTTCCGGTCCAAGCTTGGTGTCTCGCGACTCAATCTCGAACTCCTCGATGTGGACCGAGGTGTAATAGTCGTCCTTCACCATTTTCTCGGAGACCAGGATCGCGTCTTCGAAGTTGTAGCCGCGCCAAGGCATGAAGGCGACCAGCACATTGCGGCCGAGCGCCAGCTCGCCCATGTCGGTGCAAGGACCGTCGGCGATCACCTGGCCCTTGGCGACTCGCTCGCCCTTCTTCACGATGGGACGCTGGTTGATGCAGGTGTTCTGGTTGGAGCGCTTGAACTTGGTGAGCTGATAAATGTCGCTGCCTACCTCGCGCGAGAGCTGCATGGGATGATGCTCGCCTTCGACGCGAACGATGATGCGCTCGGAGTCCACGGAATCGATAATGCCGCTGCGCCGAGCCAGGACCACCGCGCCGGAGTCGCGCGCCGTGACGCCTTCCATTCCCGTGCCGACCAGCGGCGCTTGCGCCCGCAGCAATGGTACGGACTGACGTTGCATGTTCGCGCCCATCAAGGCGCGGTTCGCATCGTCGTGTTCCAGGAACGGCACCAGCGATGCGGCCACCGACACCAGTTGCTTCGGGCTCACGTCGATGTAGTCAACCTCTTCACGATTCACTAACACGAAGTTGCCAGCCTTGCGGGCGTTGACCAGCTCCTGCACAATGCGGCCCTTATCATCGATCTCGGCGTTGGCCTGCGCAATGACGTGACGGTCTTCCTCCCAGGCCGACAGGTAGAACGAGAACGGCTCGAAGTCGATCGGCTTCTTGCGGCGTTCCTTCAGTTCGGCAATGGCCTTCAGGACCTCGGGCTTTTCCAGGTGATCGCCGACCCGGTAGTCGCTGTCGCCGGCATTCACCACGCTGACGAAGTCGAGAACGCGGCCATTCTTTACCTTGCGGTACGGCGACTCGATGAAGCCGTAGTCGTTGATCCGCGCATAACAGCTCAACGACGAGATCAGGCCGATGTTCGGACCTTCCGGGGTCTCAATGGGGCAGATACGTCCGTAGTGTGTCGGGTGAACGTCGCGGACTTCGAATCCGGCGCGCTCGCGCGACAGGCCGCCCGGTCCAAGTGCGGACAGACGGCGCTTGTGAGTAATCTCCGACAGCGGGTTTGTCTGGTCCATGAACTGCGACAACTGCGAGGAGCCGAAGAACTCACGGATCGCAGCCATCACCGGCTTGGCGTTTACCAGGTCGTGCGGCATGGCCGTCGACATTTCCTGGTACACGCTCATCTTTTCCTTGATGGCGCGCTCCATGCGGACCAGACCGATGCGGAACTGGTTCTCCAGCAGTTCACCGACCGCGCGCACGCGGCGGTTGCCAAGGTGATCGATGTCGTCCACCGAACCGATGTTCTTGCGGAGTTTCAGCAGGTAGCGAATCGTCCCGTAAAAATCCTCCGGCTCCAAGGTGCGATGGTCCAGATTGGTGGCATCCTCGCTCTCAAACAGCTTGATGTTGAATTTCAAGCGTCCCACGCGCGAGAA
>Ga0181530_10000248_pt1 | contig 68786 bp, 54 predicted proteins | sample PEATcosm2014_Bin_42_FD_119769 | JGI IMG/M metagenome (GOLD analysis project Ga0181530, IMG submission 119769) | Peatland microbial communities from MTU Mesocosm Facility, Houghton, MI, USA - PEATcosm2014_Bin10_60_metaG | ecosystem: Environmental > Terrestrial > Soil > Wetlands > Peat | place...
CCGCAGGCGCTGGAGGCCTTCATCCGCCTGGCGCGGCTGGAGGGCATCATCCCGGCTTTGGAGTCGGCGCACGCCGTCGCGGCCGTCATCGAGCGCGCCCCGAAAATGGCGAAGGAGCAGCTCATCATCATCAATTTGTCCGGCCGCGGCGACAAGGACGTGGCGCAGGTGGTGGCTAGAATTAAACTTTAGGGATCCAGCAACGACCGCCAGGGTGCGGCGGGATTATGTTTGTGTTCGGCCAAATCGCGCGCGAGGCGCTGCTGGCAGACCCAGGCTTCGACCTCATCCCAAGTCAGGGTGCGCGCGCCGTTCGCATCGGGTTTGGAAGAACGATACGAAGCGAGGCGGAACTGCCATTTGTCCAAGTCCTTCACGCGATCCAGAGCGCCGAGAATGCGCAGCGATTCAAAGGCCGCAAAGGTGTCGCGCGCGCTGCCGTCAATGTGGTATTCGTTGTAGCTCCCGGAACTGGGCGAATCGAAAAATCCTCTGCCATGATGCCGGCGCAAGATACCGCGAATGCACTCTTCCCTGTCAATCTTGTCCAGGCCACCGAGGATTTCCAACGCGGCCAGCGAGAAATAGGTGTCCTGCAACGCAGGATAGCATGGGGTGAAGAACAAACCGCGCACGTCGCGCCAGTCGTGGATCGGCGGCTGGCCGGGTGGCGCGCCGGAGAGCACCTGCACCGACGCGATTAGCTGGATGATTTTTGCGCGGTCAACGAGGTCGAGACATTTCACCTCGCGCAGCCAGCGGAGTTGGTTCAAGGTGTAATTGCCGGCTCTTTCGACATCCCATCCCTTGTTGCTCACCCAAGACCAGGCTTTCTCTTGGGTGAGCAACAAATCCTGCTTGAACTGCAACTCGTTGGCTTTTGGATTTCGATGAATGAATTCGCCAACCTCCAGCGGTTTAAGGTTGAATTCATCCCAGCCAATCCAGCCGCCGCCGATTGCCCGCTTGGCGTTAGGCGAATTGCACAGCCGGGCGGGGTTCCATTCATCCTTACCTTCCGGTGTCAAGCCGGACCCAGCCAAAACATTTGTCCGCATGGCCCTCAATACTTCCGCCGAGAATAAATTAGTCGGCGGGAGAATCAGGCAATCAAATAGCGCCATCGTCGGATCGTTGAACTTATATGTCTTCGGATTTGGATTCGGCGTGGTGTCGTTCAAGAAGGCGCGGACTTGCGCTTCAGTCACGGAGACGGGTTTCTGGCCGGAGAGTTTTTCTGGAAACAGCCAGACGGTTCCCATGACAATAGCGCACACCACAGTTAGGCATCCACACAAAATGCACAGCCATCGGGTCGACTTGGACCGAGCCGTGGGGACGAGGAACACGTCAGCGTCCGGCACCTGCCCCAGAGCGCGCTCGGCGGCAACGTAGTCGGCTGCCCGAAAATGCCGCCAGGCCGATTGAATGGAAGCCGCCACCTGGCTTTCCAAGGCCCGTGCGTCGGGCAAATCGCGTCCGTGCAAAGCGAGCAACTCCTGTTCGTCTTTGGCGCCCAGGCGCGCTTCAACCGATCCGTTCACATCAAGCCTCAAACTCGAGGCCCGACTCCCGAAAGCGGCATATACACTGTTCAAAAAGGTGGCTTTGATTGGAGGCGCCCGAAGAACCAGCCGCCGGCCCTGCCAATGATGGCCGACGACCAGCCAGCGATTGCCCAGAAAACGGGCGAACGCGCGCAACTGCGGTTTGTTCAAGGCATGCGCGGCCTCCGCCAAACCGGATTCCGCCGGAGTGACTTCCAACAGTTTTTGCGATGCGCGAAGAAAAAGGCTGTAATCCATCCGCAACGGGCGCGCGCCGTATCCGATGGCGAAGGCCACCATATAAAGCATCATGCACACGCTGAAGGCGCTCACCGGCAGAAAGCCCAGGCCAATTGCCAGAAGTCCCGCCAGCATGATGAGGCACGAGACCAACGTGGCAATATGGAACCGATTACTGGTGATCACCAAGCGCCGCGCTGCGAAGAAAATTACAGGAACCAGCAATGCGGCTATGCCCAGATAAAACGTTTTTATCCCGAAAATCGGCACAGTGTAAATGACCACTCCCATGATCAATCCTTGCGCTACGACCAGCAGCAGGAGCATCGGCCAAACCATCCGCGAACGCCAGTCGTGATAGAGCCGGGCGCGAAAACCGGCGGCATCACGATAGTTGCTTTGTTCCAGGCGGACCGTTTTCAAACGCAAGAGCACTCCGGGCAGCATCGGCAGCGCCCAAATTGCCCAAAAGAGCCATGTCAAGAATTTAAACGGCAGGAGCCGGGCCAGAACTTTTGCGCCAATGCCTGCCCCGGCGGCCATTTTCGCGGAGGGGTAGCTCAGAATCGTCCCCATCACCGCGGAGGAGAGCGGGCGGGGAGGGTGAAGTTGTTCCAGGGATTGCCCGAGCCGCTCTTCCAGTTGTTCGCGCAGCGCGGCGCGGGCGCGATGCAGTCGGACCCGCAGCGCGGATTCGGAAATGCCAAGCGCCGCCGCCGCTTCGGCGCCGCTCTTGCCTTCGAGGTAAAACAGCACCAGACATTCCCGGTGCGCATCGGGCAAACCGGCCAGCGCCTGCCGCAGGGTTTCCGGCGGGCAAAGCTCGGACGGCTCATCGGCGGGTGTCGCGGTTTGTTCCAAGGCCCAGCGCTGGCGTTTGTTGAGTTCACGCCGGTTTCGCAGGCCGCAATTGATCGCGACGCGGCGGGTGATGGCGGCGATCCATGCGGAGAATTTTGCGCCGTCGCCCAGCAGCCAGAGCCTTTGGTAGGCGCGAACGAACGCCTCCTGCGCAACCTCCTCCGCCAGCGCGGCATCCCCCAGGCGGCTCCACGCCACGGCGAAGACGCGGCGTTCGTGGCGTTCGACCAGTTCGCGGTAGCGTTCGGCGTCGCCGCCGCGCACAGCTTGGACGGCTTGCTTGTCCTGATCGAGGTTGAGGTTTGTTTCCGTGTCCATCATGTAACCACAAGACAGCGCGGAAGCGAGGATGTTACATTCGTAATTGCGGATTGCGGATTGCCCGGGGGAAAAGATGATTTTGGAAGGGCTGTAAGCCGAGTTCTGTCTGCCCCGGAAAACCGGGGGAGAGAATCATTTGTCTCAGCAGCCGATACCCGAGACCTGTCCCGCCGAGGCGGAACGCAGAGCGGGCCGCTCCGGGGTCTCCTATTTGGCCTTGCACCCGATGGGGTTTTCCGTGCCCTGCCGGTTGCCCGGCAGGCGGTAAGCTCTTGCCTCACCTTTTCACCCTTACTCCGCCCTTGCGGGCGGGGCGGTTTGCTTTTCTGTGGCACTTTCCGTCGAAATGCCTTGAAGCATTTCTCCCGCGTCTATCCGCCCGCCGCACGCGGCGGGGGTTACGCGGCATCGCGCCCTCTGGTGTTCGGACTTTCCTCCCCCGCCCCGCTTGCGCGGGACGGAAGCGATTCTCCGCCCTTCCAAAATCGGGGGTAATATAAGCGCGTGGCGGCGTTGGGTCAATGGCGGCGGGCGGGGAATAGGACCAAAAGGACGAGTTATGCAACGGCCTTGGGCACGCGGGCTGAAATGCGGCGGTCGCAGACCGCCGCTACAGACTCAGTCAATCGCCGTGAGGTCCATGTCGGCGGTGTAGTAGAGGATGCGCCCGCAGTTGGGGCAGGCGACCATCTCCTTGTCGGCCTGGCATGTGACGAGCAGTTGGACGGGGAATCGCATGTGGCATCCGCCGCACACGCCGTGCTCGATGCCCACCACGACGGACCCGCCCTTCATTTTCAGAAGGCGCTCGTAGCGTTGCAAGGCGCGCTCGTCCACCGCGCTTTTGATCTGCTCGCGGTTGCTTTCCAATTCGGCCAGTTCGGCGGTAAGGGATTGCTCGCGGGCGGCCAAATCCAGCAACTGGCTGTCCGCCAGTTTGTTCAACTCGGCAGCTTGACGGCTGGCCTCCACGATTTCGCGCTGGGTGGCTTCGGCCTGTTCCATCAATTCCAACTGGGCGTCTTCGAGTTTGACGATGTCGGCGTTGCAGGTGTCAATTTCGTGGGCGAGGGCGCGGTATTCCTCGTTCTTTTTGGTTTGAAATTGTTGGAGGGAATACCGGCCGATCTGCTGTTTCTTGGTTTCCACTTCCAGTTCGCGTTGTTTGCGGTCGTTTTCGATTTGCTTGGCGCGCGACTTGGCGGCGGCAACCGCGGCCAGGGCGGCGCTGGTTTGGGCGCGGAGCGTCTCCCGCTCCGGCCCGATGCGGGCCAATTGCTCCCGGATGCGCAAAATTCTTTGATCCCGGTCTTGCAAAATGAGGAGTTTCTCTATATTGTAATGCATGGCATATCTGTTCGCCTGGAAGCAAAATGTTAGCTGTCGCTGAAACGCAAGTCAATGGAAACGCGGTTTTTTGACTTTTTCACCGCGAGGGAACCGGCGGAAACGGGTTGCAGAGCAAATTATGAGCCGATCACAAGCTGCCATTTTATCGGTCCTCGTTGCCGCCGCCATCGCCGGCTGCATCGCGCCGAACCGCAAACCGGAGACGCCGGGCCTGGATGTGGCCCGCCAGCTCAATGAGGCCTTTGTCTCCGTCGCGGAAAAAGTGTCCCCCGCCGTGGTGGTGTTGGAGGTGACGGAGAAACCGGCGCGGGGACGGCGCGGCGGGCGCGGCGGCCGTCCCGTGGGCGAAGGATCGGGCATCATTGTCACCAAGGACGGCTATATCCTGACCAATCATCACATCGTGGATAATGCGGACAAAATCCAAGTGTACCTCAAAGACACGCCGGAACCTTATCTCGGTGAAGTCCGGGGAACGGACCGCCAGACCGACATTGCGGTGGTGAAGATTGATACCAAGGGCAAGAACCTGCCGGTGGCCACCTTGGGCGATTCGGACAAGCTGCGGGTCGGGGAATTTGTCGTCGCCATCGGGCATCCCCTGGAGTTGACCTACAGCGTGACGGTCGGCCACGTCAGCGCCATTGCGCGCCAGCTTCCCTCCAACTCCTACGAGAACACAAATGACGACCAGGAATACATTCAAACCGACGCCGTCATCAACCCCGGCAACAGCGGCGGACCGTTGATCAACTTGAACGGCGAGGTCATCGCCGTCAACGCCATGATGGAAGGCTACGTGGACCCGATTACCGACTTCACCCAGAACCGCGGCATCGGCCTGGCCATCCCGATCAATGTGGCCAAAGTGGTCAAGGACCGTTTAATCGCCGACGGCAAGTTCGTCCGCTCCATCATCGGCATCCACATGGCTGTGCCCCAAACCAGGGATCCACTGGCGATTTTGGGCATGGACGGTGTCACCGTGACGGAGGTCACCCACAACGGTCCCGCCGACAAAGCCGGTCTGAAGACCAACGACGTGATTGTCGCCATAGACGGAAAGCCGGTGAAAACCGCGCGGGACTTGCGCAATACCGTCACGATCACCAAGCCGGGCCAAACCATCACCGTCAGCGTGCGGCGCGACAACAGCACCAAGCCCCTTCCCATCAAAGTGGTCGTCGAAGCGGAGCCTGCGCCTCCGCCCGAAGAAGTCCTGGTCTCCATCTCCTCCGGCCGCGCGCCCGCCATCCCGGAGCGCACTTCGGAATCCGATTATGGCTTTACGGCCAAGGCGCTGACCAAGGAACTGGCCGCGCAATATGGGCTGAAGGACACCACGGGCGTCATCGTCACCGCGGTAACGCCATCCAGCCTCGCCGACCAGCGCGGCATCCAGCCGGGCGACATCATCACCACGATGAACAAGAAGCCCATCGCCACAATGGATGACTTCAAGCAGGCTCTCAAAGCCGTCGCCCCGGGCGCGTCATTGACGATGAATTTGAAGAGCAAGGGGGAGGATGTCTTCAAAGTCTTGCGCGCCCCCGCCAGTGAGTAGCAGCGACGCCGCACAAAAACCCGGCCCACCGGACTCAGGGGCCATCGCGGACATCCGCTCCCAAACGCTGGAGGATTTGCAGGCGCGGTTTGCCGAGTGGAGGCAGCCCGGCTACCGCGTTGCCCAACTGCTCGAATGGCTCTACGTCCACCGCGTCACCCGGTGGGACGCCATGACCAATCTGCCCAAGGCCCTCCGCCAGCGCCTGGCGCTCGCCTATTCCTTCTACTCCGTGGAGATGGCGCGGCGCCAGGGAGCCGGCGACAGCACGCGCAAGTTCTTGTGGCGGCTCTCCGACGGTGCTCTCATCGAGACGGTTCTCATCCCGGCCAGTCCGGGCCTGTACGGAGAGGCGAGCGACCGCCACACGCTCTGCCTCTCCACGCAAGTGGGTTGCGCTTACGGTTGCCGCTTTTGCGCCAGCGGCCTGGAAGGCTGGAAACGCAACCTGCGCGCCGATGAAATCGTGGAGCAAGTGCTCGCCGTGGAACGCTGGCATGCCGCCCAGCCGCCCCCGCCTTCCGGCCCGCCGCCGGCCGCGCCCGGCGCGCGGCTTGTCAACAACCTGGTCATCATGGGCATGGGCGAACCGCTGGCCAACTACGACAACCTCCTCCGGGCGCTGCGCATCCTCAACGCCCCGTGGGGCGGCGGCATCGGCGCGCGCAGGATCACCATTTCCACCAGCGGGCTGGCCCCCCAAATCCGGCGGCTGGCGGACGAGCCGGCGCAATTCCGCCTCGCCATTTCCCTGCACGGCGCCACCGACGAGACCCGCGCCCGCCTCATGCCTGTCAACCATAAATATCCCCTCGCCCAACTCGCCGCCGCCGCCGCCTGTTACCAGCAAAAAAAGGGCGGCATGATGACCCTCGAATACATCCTCATCGCCGGCGTCAACGACGGCCTGGACCAAATCAAACCGCTCGCCGCGCTCGCCCGCCGTCTTGCCGCCAAAGTGAATCTGATTCCCTATAATCCGGTGCCGGGCCTGCCGTGGGCGCGCCCGGAAGAGGCCGCGCAGGACAAGTTCCTGGCCGCCTTGGAGCGCGAAGAAGTTGCCGCCACCCTGCGCCGCGAGAAAGGCGGCGACATTGACGCCGCCTGCGGCCAGCTTCGTTTGAAAACCGAACAGGAATTGCGCGCCTGCGGACCTGGTGATGGAGTGATGGGTGGAGGGCGGAGTGATGGAGTGATGGGTGGAGGGCGGAGTGATGGAGTGATGGAGAAATCCACAAAAGAGGCAAAGCCATGACATTGTTTTTTACTGAGGAGTCCGCAGGATGGAACACCAATTGAGAGGATCATTTTGGGGTGGTTGATTAGACAGGGCTAGGCCCGGCTTTTCCAGACCGCCTTTCCGGTTTGCCTCGAATGTCTAATGCTTCAAGGGCTTCGCCTGCACCCGGGCCCGCCCGGAAGTCGCGGCCTTGACCGCCGAGTTCCCAGACCACTGGCATACGACAATACCATTAACCGATGGCGGGGATTTCTACACCAGCAACGGTGTTCTTTTTGTTCACGGCCGCGGCAGGTACTCGATGCGGTCGGCCCAATCCCAATCCAGGGCTTCGCGCCAAAAATCCAGCAGCAGCCGGGCTTGCCGGCCGTAGGCAATGGCCGGCACAGAGCGGCGGAAGAGGATGACGCCGGCGTGGCCCAAACCCTCGCGCGTCAGTTTGCCGGCGTGCATCGGAAGGCTCGCCCGGTCAAACCCAACGAGAATCATCTCCGATTCCCGCAACGCCATCAGTAACGCGGGGTCTTTGGCCGACAGATAAGCGCCTTCCTTCCAGTCCGAAATGTGGAGGATGGGAAAGCCAGCCTCGATTTGGCGGCACGCGGCCGCCAACCGATGCGAGGTGTTTTCATCGGCCAGCAGCCGCGCTTTCACGCCCCGGCCTCGGCTGCGCGCTGTTGCGCGATTTCGTTGGGATAGGACTTCGCAAAGGCCAGCGCGCACCGGACCAGGGCGGGCGGCCATCGGAAGTGATCAGCGGTCCTGGCGATGGTTTTGGCTTCCTGAAACACGTCGGCCACTTCCCAGACAGCGACGCGGTGTCCCGGCAGGTATGCCTCGCGACCGCCCTCGGCGTCGCGAAAAGCGATGCCCGGGAATTCCTCTTCCAGGGCTTTTTCCTTGAGGTAAAGACTGCACAAAGTGGCCACCTCCAGATGACGGCGCCTGGCCTGACGCGCGAGCAAGGCGGCGTGGCCGGCTTCGATCCGGCAAGATTGCACAACGGTTGGCATGGTTGAAGTGTCGTCTACAATGTGGACGCAGTCAAGGCCTTTGGCTCAGAGATTCCCTTGCTTTGGGATGGGTTGCGCGGTAACTTGGCGCCATTCGGGCGGCCCCGCCGGTTCCGGCTCGAAGGAAGCCGGAAAGAAGGGGTTGCCCGATGACAGAACCGATGGCAACAACAACGCAATTGGAACTGAATAGTGAACTGAAACGCGCCCGAGACGGCTCAGGGTTCGAGCCGCGCGCAGTGAACCTGAAAATAAAAGCAACTTGCCAGGAGCATCTATGAAATTGAATCCCGCACTCACCTGCCTTATCCTTGGCGGCGTCCTCGTTTTCTCAAGCGGCTGCCAATCCACCCTCAAGGCCACCTACGCCCCACTTTACAAACCCGACTATTCCAAACTGGCCAGGACCCAGGTGGCGCTGGGCCCGGTAACGGACGCGCGAAGCGCGAAGCCAAACGTCTATTATGTGAACTCGAAAAACGGGGACAGTGGAGTGTTCGACCGGCCTGCGGCTAATATTGTGCGCGAAGCAGTTAACAAAGAATTGCTGAGGGCCGGGCAGCATGTCTTCAGGATTTCCACCAACTCTGCCTCCCTAGGCTGCGAGCTGCTCGAACTCCAGGCCGGCATTACCGAGCCGTTCTTTCAGCCTCCTACACTTGATTTGAGTGTGGCGATCCGTTTCGAGTGGAGGGACCAGAACGGCACGCTGCTGTGGTCCGATGAACACAGCGAGCACCGGTTCCGAAAGCTGGGCTGGCGCGGTGTGCCCCGTCTTGCCGGCTGCGATCAAGCGGCGGTGCGCGACTACGGCAATGAGCTGATCAATGACCTGCTGCCGCGGGTGATCGAAAAGGAACTGCGCTCGGTTCCCTTGCTGCAGCAGCCCGGCAAGTGACGGGGCTGGGGGGAAACGGCGTGGATTGGGTGGCAGAGCGGCGGGCGGGGTCAATCCCAAAGGGATTGAATCTCTCAGCCCAAATAAAGGTTATAGGTCGCCCCTGGCGGGGCTGCCTCTGGCGCCCGCATAAACAGATACGCAGCGCGGCGGAGCCGCAACCAAAGGGCTGAGTTTGAATTGAGAATTTGTCATTGAGAATTTGCCATTTGTCATTCGGAAACACGGTTCGGAAAATTTTGTTAAAAATGCGCAATTCTCAGCAATAGCAGTTCAGAGCGCCGCTACGGATGGGGGTCTTTTGGAGCGGCTTTGAGTTCGAGGTGGAGGTCGCGGAGTTGTTTGGGTTCCACCGGGGCCGGCGCGCCGGCCATCAGGTCCGCGCCTTTGGCGGTCTTGGGGAAGGCGATGACGTCGCGGATGCTCGATGTGCCGCAGAGGATGGCCAGGAGACGATCAAAGCCCAGCGCAATGCCGCCGTGGGGCGGCGCGCCGTACTTGAAGGCTTCGAGCATGTAGCCGAATCTGGCTTTGACCACATCCGGCGGAATTTGCAGGAGCTGCTCGAAGATGACTTTCTGAAGTTCGGGCTGGTGGATGCGGATGGAGCCGCCGCCTAACTCGATGCCGTTGACAACGATGTCGTAGTGCTGGCCGCGCACTTTTTTCGGGTCGCTGGACAGGAGCGGAATGTCCTCGGCGACGGGGGCGGTGAAGGGATGGTGGCTGGAATACCATCGGTTTTGTTCGCGGTCGAAACCGAGCAGCGGGAATTCAATGACCCAGAGGAAATGGAACGCGCTTTCGGGAATGGCGAGCTTGCCCTGGGTCTTGAGAAGGTCGGCGCAGTAGAGGCGGATTTTGCCGAGGATTTCGCAGGCGTTGAGCCATTGGTCGGCGGCGAAGAGAATCAGGTCGCCTTCCTCGATTTTTAGTTTTTCGGCAAGGGCGGCTTTTTCGGCGGGGTTGAAGAATTTGACGATGGGGGATTTCCACTCGCCGTTTTCGACTTTGATCCAGGCCAGGCCGCGCGCGCCGAAGCTCTTGGCGTAGTCGGTCATGGTGTCTATCTGGCCCTGTGTGGCGCAGGCCATGCCTTTGGCGTTGAGGGCCTTGACAACGCCGCCGGCGGCGACCGCGCCGGCGAAAACCTTGAATTTGCTGGGGCGAAATTCGTCGGTGAAATCGGCCAGTTCGATGCCGAAGCGGGTGTCCGGCTTGTCGCTGCCCCACCGGTTCAGGGCGTCGGCGAAGGAAATGCGCGGGAAGGGAGCGGGCACGTCCACGTTGAGGGCGAGTTTCCAGAGGCGCTGGAGGAGGCCTTCGACGAGGGCGTAGATGTCCTGGCGCTCGATGAAGCTCATTTCGACATCGATCTGGGTGAATTCGAGCTGGCGGTCGGCCCGCTGGTCTTCGTCGCGGAAGCATCGGGCGATTTGGTAGTACTTTTCCAGGCCGGCGACCATGAGCATTTGTTTGAATTGCTGTGGCGATTGGGGGAGGGCGTAAAAGGTGCCCGGCTCGCGGCGGTTGGGAACGAGGAATTCGCGCGCGCCTTCGGGGGTGGATTTGAAGAGGATGGGGGTCTCGACTTCGGTGAAACCGTGCTCGTCCATATAGAGGCGTGTGGCGGCGGCGACTTTGGAGCGGAGGCGGAGGTTGCGGGCCATTTCCGGGCGGCGCAGGTCCAGGTAGCGATATTGGAGGCGGAGTTCCTCGTTGACGGTGCGGGCGATTTCCGGGTCGTCCACGGGAAAGGGAAGGACTTCGGCCGCGTTGAGAAGTTCGAGAGCGGCGGCGGCGATTTCGATTTCGCCGGTGGCAATTTTTGGATTGTTGGTGCCGGCCGGGCGGGCGCGAACCTTGCCGGAGACGGTGACGACGCACTCGGCGCGGAGGGCGGCGGCGCGGTCGAAAAGTTCCTTGGGCAAATCGGAAGGGTCAAAAACGGTCTGGGTGCGGCCTTCGCGGTCGCGGATGTCAATGAAGATAAGGCCGCCGAGGTCGCGGCGGGAATGAACCCAGCCGGAAAGGACGACGGACTGCCCGGCGTGTTCGGGGCGCAATTGGTTACAGTGATGGGTGCGTCTCATGATTGCGGATTGCGGATTGCGGATTGCGGATTGCGGATTGGCCGCGAAAAGGCGCAAAACGCGCAAAAGGGGGATTTCCCATTCTGGGCCTTTTGCGCCTTTTTGCGGCTGAAATTCATAGTCGGATTACGGATTGCGGATTGCCGTGCGGAGTGGGCTTGGTGGAGTGATGGGAAATGGAATGAGGCGCGGGGCGCGGCCTGCGGCATCCCGATGCGGCATCGGGACGCGCGCTCCCCGGAAATTAGGAGGCGCGCCGCCTCAGAGTTCGAAATCAAAGACCATGACGGTGTCCACCAGGGAAGGCATGGCGGCCTTGAAGCGCTCGTGTTCAGGATGGACGAGATAGGCGTCGCGAGCGGCGGCGTTGGCAAAGGTCATGATGAACCCATGCGTGAGGCCCTGGCTGCGGCCTTCGGCGCTGCAGTTGGCGCCGGAGACGTAGTCGTCAATGCCCGGCACGGATTCCGACAAGTCCAGGACCTCGTCGAAGAACTTGTTGACTTGCTCTTCGGTGGTCCCCTCTTTGAATTTGAGCAGGACAATATGTTTTACCTTAGACATGGGGTAACAGTAATCTTGATTCCGGGTTTTGCTCAAGCTTTATATTTCATTTATCGTTGCGGATTGCGGATTGCGGATTGGTTGCGGCGGTTGGAGTTCGACGTGATTATTTTGCCACTCATTGAACGGGAGTTGAGGACGCGCGCGCGGAGCCGGGCGCTGTACTGGACGCGCTTTGCGGTGGCGCTGGGAGGGCTTCTTTTTTGTCTGCCGTTTGCGGTGACATCCGGCGGGATGCCGTTGGGCCTGCAGGCGGTGGGACATTCGGTTTTCACGGACATCGTTGTTGCGGCATTTGTCCTGAGCTGCTGCGCCGGTTTTTTGACGGTGGACAGGATCAGCCGGGAACGGCGGGACGGGACGCTGGGGCTGCTGTACTTGACGCGGGTGAAGGAGCTGGACGTGTTGCTGGGCAGTTTTGGGGCGGCGGGAATTGCGTGCGTGTGCGCGCTGGTGGCGTTTCTGCCGGTCATTATGCTGCCGGTGCTGGCCGGGGGCGTGACGGGAGGGGAGGCGTTTCGCACGATGCTGGTTTTGTTGGACACGCTGCTGCTGTCGCTGGCGGCGGGTTTGTGGGCGTCGGCCGGGGCGCGGGGATGGTTCAAGAGCGCGCAGGCGCTGGCGGGGATGTTGCTGCTCATCCTGGTTACAGGGCGGCTTTTTCCGTGGGTTGGGCTGGGGCGTTGTGTGCGCTTGCTCACCCCACTGACCACGCTGCACTTGGCGGCTGATGCCTCTTATACCGTCAACTCAGGGTGGTTCTGGATGTCGCTGGCGGCGGTGCTTTTGATTTCGTGTCTGTTGCTGATGGCGGCCGGGTTCCGGCTGCGGCGGGCGATGCGGGATGGGGTTGGGATGACGGATTGTTTTGCGGCGGCGGATCCGGAGGAATGGCGCGGGTTCACGCTGGTTTCCTGGAAGATTGGATACCCGGAAACAGGGGGGGTGGCGGGTCAGGCGGATCCGGAGAGCTGGCCTGTGTGGCTTTTTGGGCAGACTTATTACATCAGCGGCTGCTTGGTGGATCAGTCGGATCCGGTGCGGTGGCTTGTGCGGCGGCAGCGCGGGATCAAGGCGGCTATATGGGCGGGGGTGTTTTGTGGGGTGATTTCTGTTTTCGGAACTTCGCTGGTTCCCTGGAGGATGATCATGGGATCGGTTGCGATTCAGCCGGTTTACCAGGCCCTTGCATTTGTGCAAGGGTGCCTGTTCGGTTGGGCGGCGAGCCGGTTTTTTGTGGAGGCGCGGCGCAGCGGCGAGTTGGAATTGTTGCTGACTTCGCCCGTGGGCGCGAAGACGATTGTGTCCAGCCAATGGAAGGAACTCAGGCGGCTGTTCGCGTGGCCTGTAACCATCCTGGTGGCTCTCCATCTGATTCCAGCGGCCATCAACGCTGCGAATAATTACTCAAGGAGCGGCGGAGGGGGGGTTGGTCATTTGGTCGTTGTGCAGTCGGTGAACTGTGCCAGCACCATTATCAGCATCGGGGCGCTGATTTGGGCGGGGCTTTGGTTCGGCTTGAAGGCGCGTTCCCCGGCTGGCGCGCTGGCGCGGATTATCCTTTTTGGCCAGGTAGCGCCTTATGTGGCGAGTCTCGCGGGAATGATGGTCATGAGCCTGTTTGCCGTCGCCATCATGAACCGTGCCGGCAGCCGGATCGGCAGCTCCTACCTTTTTGGCCTGTATTTGGTGCCGACTGTTGCGGTCTTGCTCTACTACGTCTGGCTGATTCGATGGGCGCGGCGGCGGTTGGCGGGGGAGTTGCGGACTGCCGCCACGGACAGGTTTAGTTTGGGGCGGTTGATTTCCGGGGCGCGTGCGGGGCTGAACTCGGTTGTGAGCAAGGCGCGGAATTGGCCGCCGGCGCCCGAGGGGTGAGCGGCGGTCATTGACCGGCCGCTACAGGGAAGCCGATGCGCGAAGCGCCTTGGAGTGCGGAACGACAGTTCCGCTTTGCCGTGACATGAGGGAAAGCGGCGTTGTCGCGCCGCACTCCAAAGGGACGAAAGGGGGCGTGGGGAAAGAAAAAGGCCCGGGAAGGTTCCCGGGCCTTTTGAGGTGTCGTGATCCGGGGGGATCAAGACAGAAGAGTTGCCTTATGGCAGAACGTGGTTGGTCGGCAAGATTTGGCAGACCGGCTTGGTGCCCACGTTGTTGGGGCTGTAGCTGGAGGTGAAGGCCTGTGCGCTGTCGTTCGGGCAGGAGGGCAGTTCGCCATTGGAGCCGCGGCCCATGTAGGGCTGGATGTCGGTGCCGGCCGGGGTGTCGGTGTTCTGCTTATGCTGTTCCATGGCCCACTGGCCTTTGGCGCCGTCAATAATGCGGAGGTTGTTGATGCAGGCGTTGGTTTGCGCGGTGGTGCGGGCGCGGACGAAGTTGGGAATCGCGATGGCGGCGAGGAGGCCGATGATGGCGACCACGATCATGATCTCAACCAGCGTAAATCCCGATTTGCGAGTGACGTTATTTTTCATATTCAATAGCTGACCTTTCAAAGGCGGCGTGAACGAAGCAAGAGGCGGGTTTAGATTATTACAATCATGTTCACTGATTGCCTTTTGCAACCGCATGTCTGACCTTAGCAACCCCCGTGCCAATAGCAAGTTTCGGCAAGTTTCTCAAAAAAACAAGCGGAAAAGCTTCTTTGCGCGGGCAAAAGCGGCTGGCAATGCGCCGGAACCGCCCGCAAAACGCCTGGGCAGCCGCCCGGAAGGCCAATGGGGCGGCGAGTCCCATGTCGCTCTGGCACAGCAACTTGCGCCGGGCGTGGAACTTTTTGCCGGGGGGAAAGTTGGGCTGGAAGCGGTTCATTGGCTCTTTTGCGGGGCCGCGGGAGTCGGGGAGAGCGCCTGGCGCAGGAGATCCAGCGCGCGCTGGGAAATGGCAAACTTGAAGGTCTGGCGATCCACCGGACTGTACTGAAGCAGGACATCGGTTCCCTTGTTTTGTGACAGAGCGAGGAAGGCGGTGCCGACCGGTTTCTCTGGTGTGCCGCCCCACGGGCCGGCAATGCCCGTCACGGCCAGCGCGTAGTCGGCGCGGAGAAGACGGCGCGCGCCGTCGGCCATTTCGCGCGCCGCCGGTTCGCTCACGGCCCCATGCCGGCGCAAGGTTTCCGCCCGGACGGCCAGAAGGTCTTGTTTGACTTGGTTGCTGTAGGCGACGACGCCGCCGAGAAAGACGGCGCTGGCGCCGGGAACATTGGTAAGGCGATGGCTCAGGAAGCCGCCCGTGCAGGATTCCGCCACGGCAAGGGTGTTCTTCCGCGCGGCCAGGAGTTGAATGAGGACCAATTCCAGCGTGTCGTCGTTGGCCCCGAAAATGACCGGGCCGAGCAGCTCTTCGACCCGGCGTCTGCCTTCGGCCAGCAGGGCGGCGGCTTTTTCCCCGCGAGCGGCCAGGCGGACGTCCACTTCGCCAATGCGGGCGCAATAGGCCAGTTCCAGACCGTCGCGGACCAAGTCTTGCAACGGGCCGGCGATTTTTTCTTCGACGACGGATTCGCCCAAGCCGGTGGTTTTGAAGGTGTGGCAGAGGAATGGGAAGGAGAGGGGAAATTTGCGGTGGAGGAGCGGGACGACGGAAGTGAGGAACATGGGCCGCAGTTCGCGCGGCGGGCCGGGCAGGAGGATGAGGCATTGGTTGCCGGGGGCGATGTCCAGGGACAGGCCGGGGGCGGTGCCGTTGGGATTGGGGAGGACGGCGGCGCCTTCGGGGATCATGGCCTGGACTTGGACATTGGCGGGCATGGGACGGCGGCGCGCGGCAAAGAACTGTTCGATCCAGGCGAGGGTGGGCGGGTGGAGGACCAGTTTGCGGCCGAGGGTATGGGCGGCAAATTGGCGGGTGAGGTCGTCGCCGGTGGGGCCGAGGCCGCCGGTGACGAGGATGAGATCGGCACGGCCCAAAGACTCGCGGAGGGCGGCCTGGATGCGCGGGCCGTCGTCGGGGACGCACATCTGGCGGGAGACTTCGTAGCCGAGGTCGGCGAGTTGGCGGCAAAGCCACTGCTGGTGGGTGTTGAGGACGCGCCCGACCAGGAGTTCGGCGCCGGTGTTGATGAGTTCGATGCGCATTTTCAAGGAATTGTAAATTGAGAATAGTGAATTGGAAATTAAGATTAGGAGGGTGACTTGACGGGGGCGCCGGTTTATCTTCGAGAACGCTGTCATGGAACGATATGAGCGATATTTGGCCAGGAACTGGTTGTGCTGCGGCGTGATCGGGCTTTTTGCCTTGCTGGTCTGGGGACAGACTATCGGTTACGGATTTGTGTGGGATGACGAGATTCTGGTCTTGCGCAACCAGAGCATCCGGTCGTTCCGGCATCTGCCGGCCATTTTTTCGCGGCTGGACGCGCAATCGCAGGAGGCGGCGCCAAGTTTCCGGCCGGTGCGGACGAGCTTCTACGCGCTGCTTTACGCGGTGGACGGAAAGGAGACGCCGCGGCCGTGGATTTATCATCTGTCCAATGTGGCGTGGCACGGCGCGGCGGCGATGCTGCTGTTCTTGGTCGCGCTGTTGTTGTGGGAACGGCTGACGGGCGGCCTCACGACGGCGGCGCGGACGGCGGCGTTGTTGATGGCGCTGGGCTTCGCGGCCAATCCGGCCAACTCGGAGGCGGTGTGCTGGATCAAGTGCCTAGATGACTTGATGGCGGGGGTTTTTGTGCTGGCGGCGGCGCGGGCGGTGTTGAAATGGAACGGCGGACAGCGCGGATTGTGGGCGGCGCTGGGGTGGTTTTTGTTGGCGGCGTTCTCGAAGGAATCGGCGGCGCCGTTCGCGGTGGTGGTGTTTCTGCTGTTTTATGGTTTCCACAAGTTGCCGTGGCGAAAAAGTGTCCTGTTGACAGTCCCATTTTTGTTGGTGGCGCTTTTTTACGTTGGCTGGCGGCAGGCGGTCATCGGGCGCGCGAGCCAATGTCCGCCGTTGTCGGGGACTTACGCGCAAACGTTGATTGACATGTGCCCCGTGGTGACGGAATACGCGCGGCTGCTTTGGGGGATCCCGCCCTTTTGCGTGGATTACAATTATATGGTGGCGGAGCCGCCTTACGCATTCGTGTCGGGGCGGGTGCTGGGCGGGCTGGCGCTGGCGCTGCTGGCGGGCGGGCTGGCGGTGTGGCTTTGGCGGCGACCACGCTGGCGGCTGACGGCGTTTGGACTGGCCTGGATCGGGCTGTTTCTGCTGCCGGTGTCGAATCTGATTCCGATGATGCAATATATGGCGGAACGGTTTCTTTATTTGCCGATGATGGGTTTCCTGCTGGCGCTGGGGGGAGTGTTCCTGAATTTCTCGCGTCCGCGTCTGGCGGCGGGCGTGGCGGCGGGGGTGGTGTGCGCCTGGGTAGCGGGGAGCGTCCAGAGGATGGGCATCTGGCGGGACGGTCTGACGTTGTTTGTGGCGACGGAGTATGAGCATCCGGGAATCAAGCGGGTGGAACAAAACGCGGTGGCCGCCATTTACGGACTGCCGCAGATGGAGCCGCTGTTCCCAGATTATCGGAAAACGGGCAGTGTGCGGATGCCGGACTCGTTGACGCCGGAGCAAGGCGAAGCGATCATCCGCACGCTGGAAGGAGCGCGGCAGTTGTATCCGGAGAACGCGATGCTGACGACCGACCTGGGGTTTGCGGAGGCGAAAATGGGGCGGTGGCCGGAGGCGGCGGGGCTGCTGGAATTGGCGGTCCGGCAGAAACCGGACTCGGCGCAGTACCGGCTGAATTTGGCCAGCATTTATCTGGCGACCGGCCAAGCCGCCAAGGCAAAGGAGGCGTGCGCCGAGGCGTTGCGGCTGAAACCGGATTTTGAGGACGCGCGGAGTTTGCAGGCCAAGATTGAAAATCGGATGAAGGGCACCAACGCGCCCTAGACACTGGGCAAGCCGGACATAGTGCGGCGGTCATAGACCGCCGCTACAGCAAATTCTCAATCGCCAATTTTCAATTACCCCTTCCGAATTTCCATGCGTTGTGCCGGGCTTGGAATACAAATTTGGGGAGGGGCGGTGTCCATAGGGTGGGAGAGAAAGCGGCGCTGGCGCGCCGCACTCCAAAGCGATCTGAGGGCCGCGCGTCTTGCGCGCGAAGCGCCGTGGAGCGCGGAACGAAGTTCCGCTTTGAAAACGGGGCTGGCGGTTCCGGGGCGGAATCGGTAATGTGGAGCTTTGTGCGGGCGGGATAACCGGACTGTTCCGGGTGGCCACGGAAGGCAGCAGACAGTTTGCGGCGGTCTTCCGACCGCCGCTACGAAAGGAATTTGTTTATGAACGAGTTGGATTCTTTCGAGCAGGAGATGAGGGGGTGGCAGCCGCGGAAACCGGCGGCGCGGTTGGCGCGGCGGTTGTTCGGCCGGGCGGATCATGCCCCGGCGGCGCTGCGGCGGGCGGAGTTCTGGAGCTGGCTGTCGCCGCTGGCGGCTTGCGCGCTGACGGTGCTGGTGGCGGTGGGGAGCGCGAATTATCGCGGGGGATCGCTGGAGGGGAAAGACGGGCCGGACCTCTTTAACGGGTTGAGTCTGGACCCCGTCGCGCCGAGCGCGCCACGAATGGCGCGGTTGAGCCAAATGGACGAGAATGTGCAATGGAATGTGTGCCCGGAGCTGGCTTCCTCGCCAGGAACCTCGTTTGGGGAGTCGTCCGGGCCGGCTGGCGAGCGGCGGGCGGCGGCCACGAATTTGAACCTGAATTGATAACGAATGAATCCTGAACCGCCGCAAACGCCGGCTTCGTCCAAGCCGGGCAGGACCCCCGATAAAGCGCCCGCGGCCGCCAAGCCGGCGGTCAAGCCGTTGCGAGGCGCGCCGCCGCCGCCGCCGAAAGTGGCGCCGCTGTTCCGGCGGCTGGACTGGCTGGCGCTGCTGATTTGCTTGGCGGTGGTGGAGACGATTTACCTTTCGACGCTGGCGCCGGAATTGGGGCTGGAGGATTCGGGGGAACTGCTGACGGGGTCGTTCTGGGCCGGGATTCCGCATCCGCCGGGGTATCCGTTTTGGGCGATTTATTCGTGGCTGTGGACGGAGCTGGTGCCGTTCGGGAATGTGGCTTTTCGTGTGGAGTTGGGCCAGGCGGCGGCAATGGGTTTTGGCTGCTCGCTGATCGCGCTGATGGTGTCGCGGGGAAGCAGCATGCTGATGGAGGGCATCGAGGAGTTGAAGGGGATGGTGGGGAAATGGGAAAGCGCGATTTGCCTGGTGTGCGGGGTGACGGCGGGTTTGCTGATGGCGCTGGATAATGTGATGTGGAAGGAGTCGGTAATCATCAACCGGGCATCGGAGTTCGGAGTGCCGTGGCTGATTCTGGTGTTGTTGTGCATGATGCGGTGGATATACGCGCCGCACCAGAGGGGGTATTTGTATTGCGCGTTTTACTGCCTGGGGATTTGCTCGACGATTCACCAGACGCTGATCGTGGCATTGATGGGCGTGGAGGTCGGGGTTGCATGCACGCAGCCCAAATTGGGGCGCGATTTGTTCCTGCTCAATACGCTGGGCTGGCTGGCGGGGCTGGGGGTTTTGCAATTTTCGACGCCCATCGTGGAGGCCATTTTCAACGTGATCGGCATCGCGTCGCTGATCGCGTGCTTGTGTCTGACGATCCGCACGATGGGGCTGCTGACGGAATGGAAATCGTGCGTGTATATCATATTGCTGATCATAGCGGGCTGCTCGTTTTATTTTTACGAGGCGATAGCGGGCATGACGGACCCGCCGATGGAATGGGGTTATCCGCGGACGGTGCAGGGCTTTTTCCACGCGCTGACGCGGGGCCAGTATGAGAAGATCAATCCGACCAATATCATCGCGCATCCGGACATGTTCATGGTGCAGCTCTGGCTGCTGGTCAAGGGGGTGGCGGACGCGTTCAACTGGGTGTACATGTTTTTTGCCGCGCTGCCGTTTTTGTTCATTACGAAGATGCAGCGGCGGGAGCGGAACTGGCTGATCACGGTGGCGGCGATCTATCCGTTTCTGGGGGTGTTGCTGACAATTTTTCTGAATCCGCAAAAGGACCGGCAGTCGGTGGAACTGTTGCGGGTGTTTTTCGCCGCGTCGCACTCGGTGGTGGCGATCATGATCGGCTACGGGTTGGCGCTGACGGCGGCTTACATGGCGACGCATTACGAAAAATTCCGGCGTTGGGCATGGCTGGGCGGAACGGTGGCGCTGGTGCTGGGGTTTGTTTGCCTGTGGGACGCGGCCGGGAAACTTTATTTGGGGTTTGAGGGCGAGGCGTCGCTGTCAGAATTGCCGCTTATGGTGGCGCAGGCGTTTGCGCCGGGGCAATACGGGCTGCCCATTTACGCCGGTTTGATTTTGATCGCGCTGCCGGTGATTTTCCTGGGGGCGATGGCGGTGTATCGCGCGCGGGCGCCGTTGCTGGTGACGCTGGGATTATTTGCCGTGATGCCGGTTTGTTCCGGGCTGTCGCATTGGTATCACAGCGAGCAGCGGGGGCACTGGTTTGGCTATTGGTTCGGACACGACATGTTCACGCCGCCGTTCAAGGGGCCCGACGGGAAGCTGATCTATGACGCCAAGCTGCGGGCGGCGGCGATGGAAGGGACCAACGCCAGCATGGTCTATCCTGAAATGGCGCCGGACACGGTGTTGTACGGCGGGACGGACCCGGGGCGGTTTTGCCCGACATACATGATTTATTGCGACAGCTTCATTCCGCCGTCGTGCCTGCCGGAGCAGGACCGGAATTTCAGCCGGCGGGATGTGTATCTGATCACGCAGAACGCGGTGGCGGACCCGACTTACCTGGACTACATCCGGTCGCAATACAACCGGAGCCAGCAGATTGATCCGCCGTTTTTTCAAATGCTGCTGCCGACGGAGTTCCCGAAATCGTTCCACCAGCCGACGGCGTCGGTGGCGTGGCTGGACGATATTTTTGAGAGCATCGGGGCGAAGATCGAATGGCGGCGGCGGACGGGGACCTCGTTTTTCAAGGAGGACCAATTCAAGGATGTGACGAAACTGGCGGCGCAGTTGTGTCCGCATGATGCGCAGGATCAATTGTCCAAATACCTTTATGGGAAGTTGAGCCGGGAGACGCAGGGATTGGTGACGGGCCAGGCCGACAGCAACGCGCTGGGGCGGGCGCTGGCGCGGGATTTGAACCGGATTTTGACCAACACGGCGGACGGGCCGACGATTTATACGCCGGAGCGGTTCAAGGACATCAAGCTGCCGCCGTTGATCGAGAAGGCGGCGCGGAACGGCGATGACCAGACGGCGGCCACAAAGGTGCGGTTGAACCGGCGGATGCTGGAGGAGGCTTACCCGGATGCCATTGTGAAAAGCCTGGGCGGCGTGTACCCGGACACGGAGATTCTGGAGCCAAGCCCGCAGGACTCGCAGGAAAAGTACAACGATTTTTACGCCGACGCGCAACGGCGGGCCGAGCATGACAAAAAGTTCCCCAGCGAGCCGCGGCAGGTGCGTTCAGACGAAACCATCACCACCGAGAACGGGCAGATGCAGGTGACGGGGCAGGGGGCGGTGATGAAGATCAACGGATTGCTGACCCAGTTGATCTTCGAGCGGAACCCGGACCACGAGTTTTACGTGGAGGAGAGTTTTCCGCTGGAATGGATGTATCAGAGGTTGACGCCGTTCGGAATCATCATGAAGGTCAACCGCCAGCCGGTGCCGGAAATCACGGAGGAAATGGCGGCGCGGGACCACCAGTTCTGGAAGGATTATTCGCAGCGGCTGATCGGGGACTGGATCAATTACGACACGTCGGTGAAGGATATTTGCGATTTTTGCGGGAAGGTCTATGTCAAGCATGATTACAGCGGATTCCAGGGGGATCCCAAATTCGTGCGGGACGAGGACGCGCAGAAGTCGTTCTCCAAATTGCGCAACGCCATCGGGGCGAGCATTTACATGTGGCGGGCGGGACTGGTTCCGATGTCCCCCACCCCGCCGGTGGCCGGCCCCGGCGTGAGGGAACGGATGGTTCGGGAGGCGGAATTCGCGCTGAAGCAGTCCTTTGTTTATTGTCCGTACAGCCCGGAAGCGGTGTATCATTTGATGCTCTTGTATTACAGCCAGGGCCGGCTGGAGGACCTGCGGCTGATCCTCAAGACGGCGCAGGCGCTGGACCCGCACAGCGGGCAGTTTAACGAATGGCTGGCGGAGGCGGAAACCCACCTGGCGTCGCAGCAGCTCCAGAGGGAAAAAGGGTCCCTGAGCCAGGCGCAGCTTCTGACGCAACAGGGCAAGGGCGCCGAGGCGGAGCCGATCCTGGATGGGCTGACGCAAGACCCGCACACCGACCTGAACACGCTGCTCCAGGCGGCGGTCGCTTATGTGGGAATCGGCAAAACGGCCAAAGGCGCGGCCGTGGTGCGGAAGCTGACGGAGACCTACCCGAACGCCTGGGAAATCTGGTTTTACCTGGCGCGGATGGAGGCGCTGGACGGCAAGGCCGCCGAGTCTGCGGCCGCGCTGGAAAAGTCCTTTGCCATCAATTCATCCGATCTGGTGTCCAATGCGAACCAGCCGCCCACCCGTTTTCACGACTTCGTGCGCGATGACAAGAGTTTTGACGCGATTCGGCAGACGCCGGAGTATCAAAAGGCGATGCGGAGGGATAGGTAGTGATTATGGAAGCCAATGAGCATTGGTGCCGGACGCTTTACGAGAGCAAGGCGGCGGGGCTGATTTTGTACGGGCGCGCGCTGGGGCTGAGTCATGGGGAGGCGGAGGATGTGGTGCAGGAAACATTCCTGTCGCTGCTGCAACGGGAAGAGCGGCCGGAGGAGCCGGAGCATTACGCGCTGCGGACATTCCGCAATCGCGCATTGAATCACCGGCGGAGCCTGTGGCGGCGGTGGACGCGCGAAATGGAATCGCGGCGCTGGTTCGAGCGGGAAACGGGGGAAACGGAAACGGAGCGGCAGGCGATGAACGCGCTGGCGGCCCTCCCCCGCGAACAGCGGGAGGTGATCGTTCTCAAGATTTGGAACGGCCTGACTTTTGAGGCCATTGGCCGGCTTTTTGAAGTGTCGCCCAACACGGTGGCGGGCCGTTACCGCTACGGGCTGAACAAGTTGAGAGCTTGTTTGAGAGAAGGGGAAAACCCGGTCGCCGCGGCGGTCGCGGCAAGCGCGGTGTAGCGCAGATTTCCAAATCTGCCGTCTCGCGGGTTTCCAAACCCGCTGGCGGCATTGGGGTCGGGCCGGCTTGGAAGCCGGCGATACAGCAGGATTGGAAACCTGCGGCACGCAACTTCGGCAGGTTCGTGCCAAACAGCCACAGGCCCTGGCATTTGTTGAGCAGAAAAAATGAACTGTGATTTTTGAATGATGAATCCGCAACCGTCGCCCAAATTCGCCGCCGCCAAGACGCCGCGATCCGTGCCCGTCCCGCCCCCAATGACGCCTTCCGCGCCGCTGAAAGTGGCGCCGCTGTTCCGGCGCGTGGATTGGCTGGCGCTGCTGATTTGCTTTGCGGTGGTGGAGACGATTTACTACCTGACGCTGGCGCCGCAGGTGACGCTGGAGGACTCCGGGGAGCTGGTCACCGGCTCGTTTTATGCCGGCATTCCGCATCCGCCGGGCTATCCGTTCTGGGCGATTTATTCGTGGATTTGGACGCGGCTGGTGCCGTTCGGGAACGCGGCCTGGCGGGTGGAACTGGGGGAGGCGGCGGCGATGGGAATGGGTTGCTCGCTCATCGCGCTGATGGTGTCGCGGGGGAGCAGCATGCTGATGGAAGGGATCGAGGAATTGAAGGGGATGGTCGGAAAATGGGAAAGCGCGATTTGCCTGGTGTGCGGGGTGACGGCGGGGCTGCTGATGGCGCTGGATAATTCGATGTGGAAGGAGTCGGTGGCGATCAACCGGATTTCGGAGTTTGGAGTGCCGTGGCTGATTCTGGTGTTGTTGTGCATGATGCGGTGGATATACGCGCCGCAGCAGAGGGGGTATTTGTATTGCGCTTTTTACTGCCTGGGCATCTGCTCGACGATCCACCAGACGTTGATTGTCGTGATCATGGGGATAGAAATCGGGGTCGCGGTCACGCAGCCCAAGTTGGGGCGTGATTTGTTGTTCATCAACACGCTGTTCTGGATCGTCGGTTATGCCGCCGCCAAGACGGGCGTTTGGACCAGTTTCGCGCAGGTCAACCCGGTCGTGTTCGGCATTTACAACGTGATCGGCGTCGTCTCGCTCGTCGCGTGTGTCTGGATGACGATCCGCACGATGGGGCTGTTGACGGAATGGAAGTCGTGCATCTGGATCATTTTACTGATCCTGGCGGGCTGCTCGTTTTATTTTTACGAGGCCATCTCCGGCATGACCAATCCGCCGATGGAATGGGGTTACCCGCGAACGGTGCAGGGCTTCTTCCACGCGCTGACCCGCGGGCAGTACGACAAGATCAGCCCGATCAACATCATCACGGACTGGCGGATCTTCCTGACCCAACTCCGCCTGCTGGTCAAAGGCGTGGCGGACGCGTTCAACTGGGTGTACATGTTCTTCGCGCTGCTCCCGTTCTTGTTCTTTTTCAAGATGAAGCGCCGGGAACGTAACTGGCTCATCACGGTCGCGGCCGTCTATCCGTTTCTGGGCGTGCTGCTGACGATCTTCCTGAACCCGCAGCAGGACCGGCAATCGGTGGAGTTGTTGCGGGTGTTTTTCGCGGCGTCGCATACGGTGGTGGCGATCCTGATCGGTTACGGGCTGGCGCTGACGGCGGCTTACATGGCGACGAATTACCAGAAATTCCGGCTCTGGGGTTGGGTGGGCGGAGCGGCGGCGCTGGCGCTGGCCATTTGGTGCCTGCTCGAGGCCGGCGCCGAACTCTACCTGGGGCTGGCCGGGGAACCGTCGCTGAGCCAGTTGCCGTACTGGTTGGGGCAGGCGTTTGAGCCGGGGCAATACGGCATGCCCATTTTCGCCAACCTGATTTTGATCGCCCTGCCGCTCATTTTCCTCGGCGCGCTGGCGGTATATCGCGCGCGCGCGCCGTTGCTGGTGACGCTGGGATTGTTTGCGGTGATGCCGCTCTGTTCCGGGTTGTCGCATTGGTTTCACAGCGAGCAGCGGGGGCATTGGTTCGGCTACTGGTACGGGCATGACATGTTCACGCCGCCGTTTGCCGGGCCGGACGGAAAGCTGACTTACGATCCGGTCCTGCGGGAACAGGCGTTGAAGGGCACAAACGCCGCCATGATCTTCCCGGAAATGGCCCGGGACTCGGTGGTGTACGGCGGGACCGATCCGGGCCGGTTCTGCCCGACTTACATGATCTTCTGCGAGAGCTACATTCCGCACCGCTGCCAGCCGGAGCAGGACCGGAATTTTGACCGGCGGGATTGCTACCTCATCACGCAGAACGCGGTGGCGGACCCGACTTACCTGGACTACATCCGCGCGCAATACAACCGGAGCCTCCAGATTGATCCGCCCTTCTTCCAGGAATTCCTGCCGACCGAACTCCCCCAGGTCTTCCACGGCCGCACCGCGGCGCTGGCGTGGCTGGACGATATCTTCGAGTCGCTGGGCGCCAGGGTCGAATGGCAGCGGCGGACGGGGACTTCGTGGTTCAAGGAGGACCATTTCAAAGACGCGGGCAGGATGGCGGCGCAATTGCGCCCGCATGAGGCGCAGGATGAATTGTCAAAATTCCTTTACGAAAAGTCGAGCAAGCAAACGCAGGCCCTGGTCGCGGGCCAGGCGGGCGGCACGGCGCTCGCCCGGGCGCTGACGCGGGATTTCAACGGCTTTTTGAACATGACCAACACCACGACGCCCGGCCCGGTGATGTACACGCCGGAGCGGTTCAAAAACATCCCACTGCCGCCGTTGATCGAGAAGGCTGTCAAGAACTGGGACGCCCAAACCCCAGCCACGCGGGTGCGGCTCAACCGCCGGATGCTGGAGGAGGCGTATCCGGGGGAAATTGTGAAAAGCCTGGGCGGAGTCTATCCGGACACAGAAATCCACACGGCGACGTATGAGGAGTTGGGGGAGTGCGAAAGCGCCTACACCAAGGATGCCCAGCGGCGATTCGAGCACGACCGCGCGCATCCCAATGAGCCGCGCCAGTTGAAACCGGGCGAAGATGTCAACCCGGACGCCCAGGGCCGGCTCTCCTTCGGCGGTGTGCTGGTGGTCATGGGCATCAATGGCTACGTCACCGAGGCGATGTTCAAGGCGAACCCCGACCATGAGTTCTACGTGGAGGAAAGCTATCCGATGGAATGGATGTATCCGTACCTGACGCCTTTCGGGATCATTATGCAAGTCAACCACAAACCGGTGGAACTGACCGAGGCGGTCCTGCAACGCGACCATCTTTTTTGGAGCCAGTATTCCGACCGGTTGGTGGGCAACTGGATCACCACCAACACGACGACGAAGGAACTGTGCGATTTTGTGGACCGGGTTTATTTGCGGCATGATTACACCGGGTTCACGGGCGACCCGAAATTCATCCGGGACGAGGACGCGCAGAAAGGTTTTTCCAAGCTGCGCTCGGCCATAGGAGCGAGCATTTACCAATGGCGCGCCGACAACGCCACCAATCCGGCCCAGCGAAAGCGCCTGCTGCAAGAGGCCGAATTCGCCTTCAAGCAGGCCTTTGCTTATTGTCCTTTCAGCGAGGGCGCCTCCCGATACGCGCAATTGCTGGAGGGGACGGGCCGGGCGGAGGACGCCCTGCTGGTGACGCGGACCTTCCAGAGACTGGACCCCTACAACCGCCAGGGACATGACATGGTGGTGCAGTTGCTACTGAACACCGGCAAGCACAAGGAAGCCCTTGCCGCGGGCAAGGAATTCCTGAAGCTGGAACCCAACAACCCGGGCCTGCAAGATTTGGTGGACAGGCTGGAGAAGCTTCCAGCGCAGCCGAACGCCGTCCCGGTGGACGCGATCTTCAGTCAAATTGCCGCCCTTATCAAGGCCGGCCAAACCGATCAGGCCGCCAGCGTGCTGGATGAAGTGCTGCACAACCCCCAGGCCAACGGGCCGATCGTGTCGCGAGTCGCCCAATTCTTCGCGCAGATGGGCAACATCCCCAAGGCCGAGGAAGCCATGATCCGGGCCACCCAGATCGAGCCGAACTTCGCTGAGAACTGGTACAACCTCGCCAACGTCCAAGGCTATCAGGGCCATGCCGCCGAAGCCGCGGCGTCCCTCAAGAAGGCCTTTGCCGCCAACGACGTGGAACGGGCAACCCAACCGCGCGCCGACTTGCGGGAAAACGCGCGCACCAATCCCAATTTCAACCTCATCCGCCAAGACCCCGAATTCCGCGCCGCGTTCGGGACCAATTAACCGGCATATTTCATGCACCGCGCGAAATGCCTACAGTCCGGAGCGCCGACTTGCAGTCGGCTTGGGGATCGCGATGACGCGGAAAGCCGATTGAAAATCGGCGCTCCGAACCCGAAAGTGTGAAATACCCTGGCTGGAGGTTCGCGCTTCAAATGTCTTATTCTCTCGCATTGTCCCCCGGCGGACATTTGTTCGTCGAGCCGGACGACCAGGCTGAACCGAAACTCAGCCCCGAGGCCGCCGCGCGCCTGACCGGGGCCTTCGCCGCCTCGCCCGCGCGCGGGTTGGAATCGCTGGCGTCCGCGTTCCTGCATGAGCCGCTGCCGCCCACATTTGTGTTTTGGCGCGGCGTCGCCCAACGGCTTTTCACCGCGCTTTGTCACAATCCAAATTTGCAGGATGCTTCGACGATAACGATTCCAAAGCCGGCGGAAGCCGAATGGTCCGCGCTGGCGGAGGGGGCGCCGCCGATGAGGGGCCTGGAGTACTTGAATGGCGCGGTGCTGGCCCGGTTGTGGGAGGAGTTGGAGGCGCACGTTCATGCCGCCATCGCCCAAACGCCCGGCGGGGCGGCGGCGTATCTGAAAAGTTGCAACCCGGTCTGGAACGCGGTCGGACGGGTCACATTCCATCTGGCGGAGAACAAGCGCAACCCGGATTATCCCTTTGCCTTTCTGGCCACCTACACCCATCGCATTTCCGAGCAGGGAAAAATCCAGCATCTGCCGCTGGGCCGCGCCCTGGAGGAGTACGCCGGCGCGAAGAATCGCCCCGTGCTGGCCGCGCTGTTGTCGCCCGTGCAGCGGGCGGCGGAGCAGAGCCGGCTGGCCCGCGCGTTGCTGGACTCGCGCGCGATTTTTCATCCGCAATACTGGCGGCCCGACCAGGCCTTTGCCTTCCTGCAAAACATCCCGTTCTTCGAGCAAAGCGGCCTGGTGGTGCGCATTCCCGATTGGTGGAAGGCGGGCCGCCCGCCGCGGCCGCAGGTCACCGTGCGGATCGGCGAAGCCGCGGGAAACCTGCTCGGCGCGGACAGCCTGCTGGACTTCAAGGTGCAAATGTCGCTGGAGGGCGAGCCGCTGACGGAATCGGAACTGGAGGCCATCCTGCAATCGGCCAGCGGGCTGGTCTTGCTCAAGGGAAAGTGGGTCGAGGTGGACCGCGACAAACTCCAGCAGGTCATGGACCATTGGAAGAAAGTCCAGGCCGCCGGCGGGCCGGACGGGATGCCGTTGCTGGAAGGCCTGCGCCTTCTCTCCGGCTTTGATGCCAGTCGAGCAGACAACCCGGAGGCGGAAGCGGCGCGCGCGGCGTGGTCGGACGTGGTGGCCGGAGACGGTTTGAAGAAGTTGCTCGAGGAGATGCGGCAGCCGGAGGTTTCCGCCGAGTCGGACCCGGGCGGGGATTTGCAGGCGACGCTGCGTCCCTACCAGCGCCTGGGCGCGCATTGGCTCTGGTTCATGAACCGGCTGGGACTGGGCGCGTGCCTTGCGGATGACATGGGGCTTGGCAAGACCATTCAAGTCCTTTCCCTGCTGCTGGTCCTCAAGCGCCGGCCGGCCCGGACGCCGCCCGCCGCCGGCGGGATCAGGGCGGGCTTGTTGATCGTGCCGGCCTCGCTCATCGCCAACTGGAAAGCCGAGATTCAGAAGTTCGCGCCTTCGCTGTCGGTGTTCTACGCCCATCCGTCGGAAACTCCTGCGGAGGTACTCGCCCGCGCGGGCAAGGACCCGGCGACAGCGCTGGATGGGGCGGACCTTGTGATCACGAGTTACTCGATGGCAATTCGATTGACATGGCTGAAGGAACTGCACTGGGACCTGGCCGTTCTGGACGAGGCGCAGGCGATCAAGAATCCGGGCGCGCGCCAGAGCCGCATGGTGCGGGAACTGCGCTGCCGGCACCGGATCGCGTTGAGCGGCACGCCGATTGAGAACCGGCTTTCGGATTTGTGGTCGCTTCTCGATTTCCTCTGTCCCGGCCTGCTGGGCGGCGCCGCGGAGTTCTCGGCCTTCATCAAGAGCCGTTCGCAAACCGAGCAGAACCAATTCACTCCCCTGCGCCGCCTGGTGCGGCCCTACATCCTGCGGCGGTTGAAGACGGACAAACGCATCATCAGCGACCTGCCCGACAAGACGGAAATGACGGCGTTCTGCCCGCTGACGCGCCGCCAGACGGCGCTCTATCAGCAAGCGGTGGCGGACTTGGCGCAACGATTGGAAGCGCCGGAAGTCGAGGGCATTCAACGCCGCGGCATCATCCTCGCCTTTCTGACCCGCTTCAAACAAATCTGCAATCATCCCTCGCAATGGCTGGGAGACGGTGTGTACGCGCCGGCGGAAAGCGGCAAGTTTGGACGCTTGCGGGAGTTGTGCGAAGAAATTGCCGCGCGCCAGGAGAAGGTGCTGGTCTTCACCCAATACCGCGAAATGACCGATCCGCTGGCGCGGCATCTGGCGGGAGTCTTCGGCCAGACCGGCCTGATCTTGCACGGCGGCGTGCCCGTCGGCAAACGCCGGGAATTGGTGGAGGCCTTTCAACGCGACGCCGGCCCGCCCTTCTTTGTGCTCTCGCTCAAAGCGGGCGGCACCGGACTGAATCTGACCGCCGCCTCGCACGTCATCCATTTTGACCGCTGGTGGAACCCGGCGGTGGAGAACCAGGCGACCGACCGCGCCTTCCGCATCGGCCAGAAGCGGAACGTGATGGTGCATAAATTCACCTGCCGCGGGACATTGGAGGAGCGGATTCACGAAGTCATCGCCGGCAAGAGCGCCCTGGCCGAGGATATTCTGGGCGAAGGCGGAGAGAGATTGTTGACAGAGATGAACAACAGCGAGCTGCTCCGGTTTGTGGCCCTGGATATCAACGCCACGACCGGGGACTGAGGGGAGCGGCGATGATAACAGCGATATGGTTCTTGGCCAATTCCACCGATTTGCGCAGCGTCTTTCCCCGCGCCAGCCAGGCGGTAATGGCGGCGGAATAAACGCACCCAGTCCCGTGCAGCGCAACGCCCTTGACCCGCGGCGCGGACAGCATCCATTCGCCCCCGGGGCCGCACAGAAAGTCCACCGCGCTCTCCCCGCACGCGAGGTGGCCGCCCTTGACGAGCGCCGCGCAGCCGGCGGACTCGTAAATGATCCGGGCCGCGATGCGAAGTTCTTCGGGAGTCCGAATTCTCTTCCCAATCAGCACTTCGGCCTCGGACAAGTTGGGAGTTACCAGCGCGGCCAGCGGCAACAGGTCGCGCCGGAGTATTGCGACCGCGTCGCGCGGCAGGAGGCGCCGGCCGCTGGTGGCCACCATTACCGGATCAACGATCAGCGGAACGGCGCGGTTTTGCCGGAAAAAACGCGCCACTTCGCCAACGATCGCGGCGGAACCCAACATCCCGGTCTTGACCGCCGCCGGCGGCGAATAGGAAAAGACGGCCTCGATTTGCGCCCGCACCATCCGGGGCGAGCAAAGTTCAACGCGGGAAATGGTCCGGGGATTTTGGGCCGTGACGCAGGTGATGGCGCTGGCGCCCTGCACCCCCAGCGCGGCAAAGATCCTGAGGTCCGCCTGGATGCCCGCCCCGCCTCCGCTGTCGGAGCCGGCGATGGTCAATGCGACTGGCTTGGGCATGAGTTGTGACATGTATAGCTATTTCAGGGACAATGCACTCCTGTTCAAAAATCCGCAATCCGCAATCCGCAATCCGCAATGGAAAAGACGAACCACGGATGGACACGGAAGGGAAGGCTCTGTCGTTATCCGCGTTCTTCCGCGTCCATCCGCGGTTCAAATCTGCAATCCGCCCCGTCCTCCGTAGCTTTGGCGAAGGAGGAAATCCGCCCTCCTTCGCCAAGGCTGCGGAGGGCAGGCAATCCGCAATCGAGTCACGGCTCAACCGAGTCTCACCCTGCCGTTATGGCGATTCGAGGATGTAGAATTGCTGCGGCACGGTTGGGGACGGACGGTTGGTGAAGTCGAAATTGCCGCGGGCGTCGAAGAGGTTGGTGGCCACGGGGATCCAGTTGCTCAAGGGGGCGGCCAGATTGGACGAGGCGAGAAGATAGTAAAGGGCGTAGGCCGAGCCGTTGGCGCCGGTGAAGTTCAGGCCGCCGGCGGATAGCGTCACCGGCTGGAGGATTGGCCGGCTGGTCGCGGCAAGGAACACGTTCGTGACGGTCAGCGCGGTGGCGTTGGCCGCCGCCTGCGCGAAGTTATAATTGTCGGCCGCCAGGCCGGAGCCAGTGATTGCATAACTGCCCGCGGGGCTGGATGGTGTCGCCGTTGTCGTGAATGCCAGTGTGCCCGTCGTTGCGCTGCCCAAAGTGTCCCCGGCCACAAAACCGGTCACGGCGCCGGCCAGCGTCGGATTGGCCGCGCCATAGGCCCGGCTCGCCGGGGTGGCCGTGTAGGTCAATGTCCCCTGGGTCACTGTTTGCGACAAGGCGGTGCTGGCGCTGGGCAGGTTGGTCGAGTCACCCAGGTAAGCGGCGGTAATCGCCTGGGCGGACGCGCTGTAAGGCAGGTTCGCAATAGTCAGCGTCGCCACACCGCCAACGGTTGTGGCCGCGCCGATGCCAGCCGTGCCGGAGTAAAAATTGACCGTTTCACCATTCGGCGGCGCGGGGATGACAGTGGCTTGGAAGGTCAGAGAGGCGCCATAAGCGCAAGGGCTGGTCCCGGTCGTGAGCGCCAGTGTGGTTGCGGTGGAGTTGGTGGGGCTGTTGGTCAAGGAGCTTGTGGAGACGATGCCGGAATTGGCGGAAGCGCCCGCGGCATTCATGGCAACGACGACATAGTAATTCGTCGAGCCGAGGGCAAGGGTGTCGGTGTACCTGTTTTCGGAGAGGGCCATGGAGTAGCCGTCCGCAAAGGTGAAGGGGCCGTTGGGATTGGTGGAATGGTAGAGGACATAGCCGACGGCTCCCGGCACCGCGTCCCAACTGAGGGTGGGTTGCTGGCTGTTGGTGGTGACGGCGACGGAGTTCACGGTCAGGCCGGCCGGAGCGCCGGCGGGCGGTGGCGGCAGGGGTGTGGCGTTGACCGGGGCCGAGGCGGGGCTTGTGCCGGCGGCATTGGCGGCGGTGACGAAGAAACTGTAGTAGGTGCCGTCGGTCACTGTGGCGTCGGTATAGGCGCAGGTGGTGGTGATGTTGTTGAGGATATTTGTATTGAGGGCGTTGGACGTGCCGCCGCCCGTGTTGACCAGGATGGAGCGCCAGACGCTGTAGTAATTCGCCCCGGGGGAGGCGTTCCAAGTGAGGGCGACATTGGTGTGGCCCACACTTGCGGTCAATCCGGTGGGCGCGGCCGGGACGGCGGCGGAGGCGGCGGCCAGGGGCGTCGTGCCGGCGCTTTGGGGGGAGTTGGCGCTGGCGTTGACGGGGTTGACGGATTGGACGGCGTAATAATAAGTGTTGCCGTTGAGGGCGTTGGTGTCGAGCCAGGTGTTGTTGTTGGAACCGCTGCCGCAGACCGGGCTGGTGACGCCGGTTGCAATACTGGAATAAGCGCCGCCGGAATTGGTGGAGCGGAGGATGTTGTAGCTGGTCGCTCCCGGTGTCAGGGGCCAACTGAGGAGGTTGCAATTGTTGCCGGGCCAGGCGGTGACGGCGGCGGGGGCGGGCGGCACGTAGCCGGCGAGTTCCAGGCGGATGTAATCGTACATGGCGTGGTTGTCGCCGCTGCCGCTGCTCATCGTGATGGTGAGGGTGTTCTTGCCGGACTTGAGCAGGGTTCCGGGAAAGGTGATGCGCTCGTCCCCAAAGCATCCGTGAATGCCCTCGCGAACCGAGCTGTCACTTTCATCGTTGCCGCCATTGAAAGCCGGGTTGTAACCGCCGGAGCCGTTCCCATTGGGGGTCGAAGTCACGCCGCTGGCGCTTCCCAGGTTGTTTCCATTGACGCTGACGACGACCGGCCCGGAGAAATCGGAGGAGGTTGCGATGTAAATCGAGCCGTCGGCGCCGCCGGCGGGAGCGGCGGGCAGATTGAAGGAAATGGTGGAGGTGGAAGTTTCGGTGCCGCCGGAGATTGTGAAGACGGCGGGCTGGACGTAGTTCCAGTCGGTGGTCCAGCGGCTTTGGCCCACTGTATAATTGACGCCGTTGGGAAAGTCGAAGGGGTATTCCAGGAACTTGCTCCAGATGGGGCTGGGCACGTTCGCGTTGGGGCCGATGTCGGCAACCCACCAATCATCGCTGTGGCGAAACTTGTGGGCGGAGGTGCGGTTGGGAAAGCCGATTTCAAAAACGGTGGGGCCGACGCGCGTGGGAGTCCAGGTGACAACGCCCAAATTGTTCGTCGCGCCGCCGGCGACGGTGATGCTGAAAGGCGTGGCGGGAAGATTGTAAATGAGATCCGGATTGCCGCCGGTTTGGTGCTGGGACATGAACATGCCGGGCGCGCCGGGGCCGAAGGCGTAGAAGGTGTAGTTTGTGCCGGCAATGACGTTGGAGATGGTGAACAGGCCGTTGGAACCGCTCTTGACCCAGAACTGAAAGGGCTTGCTCCAATCCTGGAAGTCATAGATCGCGTTTTGGGTGGAGGGTTGCTGGACGACGCCCACGTAGAGGTTGCTGGCGGAGGCGTTGGGGTTGTCGGGGTCGTTGATGACGATCTGGCCGGAGACTGCGCCGCGATTGGCGGCGGGGGAGTATGCGTCGTTGGTGAGCCAGGCGTAGGGCCAGGCGGGCGCCTCGGCGGCGGCCTGTGCCTGGGCGTCGGCCCAGAGGGCGGCGGCGGCCTGCGGGGCGGCAAGGGTGTTGGTGACGTTGTTGCAATAAATAAACCACGGCCCGAAACAATGGGTCCAAACTTCGCCGGCGGCGAAACTGGTGTCCGAGCCGCCGCCGTAGTGGCCGCCGCGGGTCATGTTGAGAATGGTGGTGCCAATGTGGGACATCAGCTCGCGCTTCATTGGACCGCCGTTGTAGTACTCGATGCTGCCCAGGATATTCCAGAGGCCGACATTTTTCCCGCCGCTGCCGGTGCTGGCGTTGACACTGGCCCAACCCCAGACGCGTTGCTCGCCGAAGTCGGCGCTGTATTTATATTTGTCCTCGTATCGGCCTTGATAGAGGCCGCTGGTCCAGAGGGAAACCTCCTGGGGCGCGCCATAAACGCCGACGGAATTGCCGCCGGAGACCTCCATCAGCCGGTTGCGCATGGCGTCCACGCACATCCAGTTGAACATGCTGCCGGCGTAGATGTTGTCCCGCGTTTCGCCGGTGGCCATGGCGATATCCACAGTGCGATGGCTCCAAATCGCGGTGACGTAAAAGCCGGGGGAGCCTTGGAGCATCGAGAAAATGACCGCCATCGTGCCATTGCTGTCGGAAGTGCTCAACAGGTCCATCTCGGCGTAGTTCGGGCCGGCGGCGACGGGCGTATAGGCGTAAGTGCCCGAGCCGAAGCCGCCGTTTTCCCAATACAACTTGCCGCCGTCGTTGCCGCCGCTGAGCAGTTGGGTGGTCGTTGTGCCGGAAGTGCTGTTCTTGTAGGTGTAGTTGATCTGGTTGATCTGCGCCCCGGACGTGGCGCAAACGATGGAAACGATCCCGTTGGCCATGGTGACGTTGCCGCCGCTGCTGGTCATGGTGACGGGAGTGGAGGAGCCGTTGGTGCCGCCGGGGTTATTGCCCAGAACGGGGCCGGCGGCGAACAGCAGGACGCAGAGGCGCAGGATTTTGGCGAGCTTCATGGTCTCCTCTGTTATCTGGTGCAACGCAGCCAACAAGGCCGCTCGGCGTTTCATGGACAAGGCAGGGTGAATTTACCAGAAAAAAAGCGGTGGTCAAGCGGGAACGGATGGCCTATAATACAAGGCATGCCAACAAAGCCAGCGGGAATTGCCGAACAGACCCGCTCCATCCCGGAGCTTTTTGCCGGGTTGGGCGCGGATAAGCCGGGGATCAAGTACGGGTGCCTGAAGGCGCTTCGCGCGATCAGCGAGAAGAACCCGGCGGCGCTTTACCCCGAGTTCGACCGCTTTGTGGCCATGCTTGACAGCGAGAATAACATCTTCAAATGGGGCGCTGCCCAGATCATTGGGAACCTGGCGGCGGTGGACTCGGAGGACAAGATCGGGCCGATTCTGGACCGCTATCTTGCGCCCATCTCCGGGGCGGTCATGATCACGGCGGCCAACGCTGTCGCCGGGGCCGGGAAGATCGCGCTGGCCCGGCCGCGCTACGCGGACAGGATTGCGCGCGCGCTTCTGAAGGTTGAGTCGGCAAATTACCAAACCCCGGAATGCCGCAATGTGGCGTTAGGCCATGTGGTGGAGTCGCTGGACCTGTTCTTTGCGAACATCGGCAACCCGGAACCGGTGATTGCCTTCGTCCAGCGCCAGCTTGGCAACAGCCGGAACGCCGTCAAAAAGAAATCCGCCGCGTTTCTGAAGAAGCACGCGCCGTCCGCCGAAACCAGCCGCACAGGGAGCGGGAGCCGTCCGATTCGCCCAAAGGCAAATCCGTGATTATCGCCAGCATGAAACGGTTGACAAATCGAGCCTGTGTGTGATGGTTCAGTTCATACGCCATGTCCGTCAAGACGAAAATCTCTCTTTGCGTGGGAATTGTGGTTGCCACGGTGATTGTTGTATTCGGCTTCGATGTACACCGCTGAGGAAAAGCGGCGGATTTTGACTGCATATCACATTTGATGGTCTGACCCCTCCCAGATATGGTTCAGGGGGATTTTAGGGGTGGTTCTTGGGACTGGAATTGCGTCACCAGATTTTTTGCTTTGGCGAGACCATCGCCCTGTGGATGGATGCCTTGGGATTCGGGGGAAACGCCGCTGAGTTCGAGCCATTTGTAAGCTTGAATCTCGTCCAAGGGCACGCCGTCGCCGCGGGCATACATCATTCCCAAGTTTCGTTGCGCCGTCTGGTCTCCACCCTCGGCCAGGTTCATGGCGGCGCCGGCCTGGCTTGCCTTGTCATAATGGGGTCGGTTCCCCACATTTCAACTTCTTGTTTGTCTGTTTTCATAAAGCCGCCCTTTGAGGGATTTTCACGACCCCATCTCCAACCGCTCGCAGATACTCTGCGCCGGGATTGATGTTTCGCGCCATGCCGGGAGATTGCCCCATCCCGCCCGTCCGGTCTACCAGAAATGGGGCAATTCCAACGGGCAGGGCGCATCTTGATACAACCACCATTGGCAAGGTTTTGGGGGAGCACACGTCCCGATTCCGAATCGGGATGTCGTCAGCGACGCCCTCGTCGCTGACATCCGGGAGCGGGTTCAGCGAGGGCGCTGAACCCTGCATCCCGATTCGGAATCGGGACGTGCGCACCCCAAATTCAGAGAGGATCCGTATCGAGCGCCGAATTTGCGTGGTGCTTGCATCTAGATGCGCCCCAACGGGCGTCCATCGGCGCGCTCACTCCATCACTCCATGACTCCACCACTCCATCACTCCATTCCGCTCATCCACCAACCCAGCGCTCCACCGGGGTTGGCGTATGTCCTGAGGAGGCTCGTTGGAAGCCCCGCCCTGCCGCGACTGGGGATGATGCGTCATAATGTCTCACTATCGGCGCGACATCCGTTCTTAAAAAGAGTCATAATGGCACACTTTATCATTCTTCGCGAAAGCTGATAATTATTCACAAGTGATTGATAATAAACATGTTACGCTTAAATAAACACGGCATAAGATCCGTTGGCACGGCATAGGCTGTATGGTTCAGATGAAATCGCAGTTAGATTTGAAACTGACTGCAAGAACCAGAAAGGATTGATTATTTATGACATTGACAAGATGGCAACGACCTGATGGATACGGCTTGGCTCCCGGTTGCCGGAGTTGCTCTCCGCAAGACGGCTTGAGCCAACTGCTCCAATCATTCGGCAGCATGTTCGACTCCCCTATGGACGCGAGCCTTGAAACACAATTCACGGGCGATTGCCTCCCGCCGGTGGATGTCCATGACGGCAAAGACGCCGTGATGGTCAAGGCCGAGCTTCCCGGCATGAAAAAGGAGGAGATTGACATTTCATTGCAGGAGGGCGTCCTGACCCTGTCCGGCGAGCGCAAAGGCAGCCGCGAAACGGATAGCGGCGGCGCGACCCATTGCGAGAGGTGGTTCGGCCGCTTCGAGCGGAGCATCCGCCTGCCTTGCGAGGTGGACGCCAAGACCGTCAAGGCCGCCTACACCGATGGCGTCCTGACCATTGAACTGGCCAAGTCCGAAGAGGCCAAGCCGAAACAAATCAAGATACAATTCAATTAACCCGCGTCCAACAAACCGCGCCGGCGGCGGGAAAAAATCCCCCGTCCCGGCCCAATCAACAAAAAGAAAACACTTACTATGAACACAGTTGTCAATACTTTGGAACAGGCGGCCCCGGCCCAGCCCGCCGCCCTCGAGACCGAACGCGAATACATCCGTCCGGCGGTCAACATTTACCAGACCCAGGAAGGTTACGTCCTGGAAGCCGAATTGCCCGGCGTCAACAAAGAAGGCGTCAGCGTCCAGTTGGAAGGGAACCTCCTGACCGTCGAAGGCCGGCGCACGGCGCCAGCCCTGCCGGAAACCGGGCTTTTCTATAGGGAAACCAGCGACGCCAATTTTCGCCGGGTCTTCGAAATGGACCCCGCCGTTGACACCGCGAAGATCAGCGCCCGGATGGAGCAGGGCATTCTGACCCTGACTCTGCCCAAGGCCGAAGCGGCCAAGCCGCGCAAAATCGCCGTCGCGTAAAGCGCGCCGCGAGAAGTGGGGAATTCGTAGCGGCGGTCGGCAGACCGCCGCTAATTTTTCCCCGGTAGGGCGACGCTCCCGCGGAGCCGTGACTCGATTGCGGATTGGGGATTGCGGATTTTGAACCGGAGGAAACTGAGGAAACGGAGAAAGGCCGAGAAGGGAATTCTCTCTTCTCTCTGTTTGCTCCTGTTGACTCCCTTTCATTGCGGACTGCGGAATGGCCGCGAAAATGCTCAAAAGGCACAAAAAAACCATTTTGATTTTGCGCTTTCTGCGCTTCTTTGCGGCTCAACTTCATTGTGGTTTGGCGTCTTGGCGAGTTTGCGTTGAAATTTCTTCGCTATCCGGTTCGCAGGCTGCGACCCAGCGGTCGGTTCCTTGCATCGCCGGATTGCCGCCCCATTCCTGGCAGTATTCCAGGTGCATAAATTTGTGAATAAATTTGTCTGGACAAATCCCGCGTTCTCGGGCATCTTCGCAAAAACCGACTGAGTTCGGGGCGGATTCACGTATGAGAAAATCGTTTTTCATCGGCTGGCTTTTAGCGTTTCTGGCAAATGTTGCCTTCGGAAGAAGCGGCGGTGAAAAGCCTGCTTCCCCTGCCGTCTCCCCCACCAAAACGGCGACTTTTGCGCAGCCTAAGACGCTTGCCGCACTCTTGGCTTTGCCGACAAACCAACTTGAAAATGTGGACATTGCGCGGATTGACTTGCTTTGCGCCGAAGGATTGCCGGGCGCGAAAGATTTGGACATCGAAAAATGCGTTGAAACGCTCGATGGATGGGCGCGTTATGTGAAAAGCGAAACAGAGGCGAATTACCATCGGTTTGTGGAGCATCCTGAAAACTTCAAGAACTCTTTGGGGCGCTATCGAATGGCGGTAATGGCGGCGGTGCTCTGTCAAGACTTGCGAGTGCAATACAACCCGAAGCGGGAGAAAGAACTTTTTGAGCATGATTTTTTCACGCAAGGCGAACCGTATGGCGAGGCGGAGCGGTCCTTTTTCTCGGATTCAAGCGACATCTTTCTGCACGGCCTGCTTTCGGACAAACGCTACGGAACTTGCGCCTCGCTGCCCTACCTGTATGTGGCAGTTGGTCGAAGGCTGGGCTACCCGGTGTCCATTGCTCAGACTCATGTGCATGGCTACGTTTACTATGACGAAGGCGACGGAAAGCACTTCAACGTCGAAGCGACAGAGAATCGCGGTTTCGTCACGCCGTCTGATGACGACTACAAGCATCCGATATGGGGCGCTCCTTCGTCACCAGAGTATTTTGAGAAACGCGGTTTGTTGCGGCCCCTAAGCAACACAGAGAGCTTGGCCCATATCCTGGCGGAACGCGCGGCGGTTTTCCGCAGTGAGGGACGGCATGATGATGAAGCAAAAACATGGGCGATAGCGGCCCGCTATTTTCCCGACACGCCTACATGGAGGGAGATTGAGGAAAATATGCAGCAATGCGCCAAGCTGGATGACTATCAGCAATGGCGCGACGGCGTTTGGAAGGAGCTGGCTGGCTACTATATTCCGCACGGGCCGGGCTTTGCCTTTTTCCAGGACAAGAAAATCAAGCTCCGCCTGTTCATGAATGAGAACTTCGACAGGAACGCGATTGAAAGGGCGGCCGATGAATACAAGAAAGAACTGGCGCAGTATTCAAAAATGGTGATGAAGCCTGTTGATAGCGGGCCTTTGGCGCTGGATATTGGAAATCAGCGTGCTCCCGAGACGCCGCCTCTATATTTCTTCTATCGTCCGCCAGACGGGAACGAGGTTCGGGTTCCGGCGGATCTTATGCCGCCTTTTGCGCGGGGAGAGTTGCCGGTGGAACTGAAACAACGCATCATCAATTCAAAGCCACAAGACCCGGACGCCTTGCTGGAAATCATGTGGGAGCACTACGAAAAGATGCAGACGATGGAACATGCCAAGCAAGAAGCGGAGTTCGAACGTATCGCATCGGGCAATCCGATTTTGATTTGCGAGGACAGCATTCCGCCGGAATTTCGGCAAGGAGTGCCGATGGAGTTGGCAGCGCGGCTCTCTGGGCTACATAACGCGCAAGACATTGCGATAGAGATGTGGCATTACAAGCAGGAGCAGGAAGTGCGGCGACAAGGAATCCTGGGTGATCCTATGATGTCGGCACTGCGGCAAGCTGGCATTCCAGATTCAATGGCGAGAATGGCGGGTCTTCCTGTTTCAGATCCCCAAGGCTCGGGTTACCCCTCGCCAGGAATAGGCGACATGCCTCGATTGAGTCCTTTGGCTGGCATTCCTGGATTGGGCGGACTAGCGGTGCAAGGCTTGATTTCCGGCGGAAACGGAAGCGCGTTGAACGCAATGGACACATGGAGCGGGCAAGCCAAGCAAGCAAACGAGCAAGCGATGGAAATTATCGCACAGCAAATAAGACAGCCCGGCGCAGTGAATCCGGGATTTGCGCCCCCTTACCAGGTTGTCCCGGCATCCGTTGCCGCCAAGAATCCCGCAGTGGAGAATCCAATGCCATATGGCGGCTTCCTGAATTCGCCAGAAGGGCCTTTGGCACCATTGCCACAACAACCCATGACCCAACCCTCAAACCGAAACGACACACCATGAAAAGAAGCCAACTATTTTACCTGATTGTTTTGGCAACCATTTTGCTGGCGGCGAATGTCCACGCCGGACGATGGCTTTCACGCGACCCAATGGACATTCCGCAACACATGGAACGCGACCCGCATCCTTTCGTTGAGTTAAATCCCTACACCTTCGTGGGCAACAACCCCGTCAGCCGGATTGATCCGTCTGGCTTAACCACGTATTATCGTGATTGGCCGTTCACACCCGAGCAATATGGGACGTACGGTCCGTATACCTTTTTCGTCAACGACGGTTCTGATGCTTATGTGTATGCGTATCAGGGAATGGACCCGGAGTTCTTTGGAAAAGGTGGAATAAACCAATCAGATTTTGATTTTATCAACATGGCGGTGCTGAAAGACGCGCTTGCAGCGGGAGGTAAATTGGCTTTGGGGATGCTTGAGTCTGGTATCAAGGCAGCAGGAAAGTGCTTCGCAAAGGATGCAGCAAAAGCCGCACAAGCACCAGCCAACCCCATTGATGGATTGCGCAGGATTGGAAGCGCTCTCAAGACCGATCCCTATCATGCCTTTCCAGACGTTGTCGATAATTTCGCGTCAACCGCAACGAAGACGCAATTACAAAGCGGCGCGACTCTTTATCAGGTTGGAGGGTCCCTAAATGGCGTAGCGGGCCGTTTCGAGTGGATTGTGGACGGCGGTAATGTAACGCACCGACTGTTTGTCCCCGGCGGAACATTGAATGGACTGCCGATCATACCGTGAGCGATTTCGACAAACTCAGTGCGACATTCGACACAAACTGGACAACTATACTTGTCGGCTGGCAAGGTCTTGGCGTACTCTCTCCATGGCCTGAACGGTGGGTCGAATTTCCGCCGTTGATTTCTGCTGAGGAAATTGCTGATTACTCTTATGCTCGGTTGGTACACAGTTCTGACGCAAATGAGAGGGACTTGATCGAAAAGCTTTTATCAGTCAAGCTGCAAACTCAAAGCCGACAGGAGATCAGAAACGTATTGAAGCGTTTATCGGACATGCTCGGAGGAAACGAGGCCATAGAGCTTCGTAAATGGCGGATGGTTCTTTTGGAGGATTTATTAGGCACCATGCCTAAGGACGCTCTATATGGATTGATGGCGCTGAGCGAGTTTTGGCAGAAATTCGGCTTTCCAGCGGACAGCCCACATGTGGTTCAGGGTAGAGGAAACACAATCACTCCTTCTGAGTACTTTCAACAGGAGAATTTAGATCGATTGCTCGGTTGTCATCAGGCATGGTTACACGAGGAAAAAGCGGCCATCATGAAGCAAGAGATGAGTAAGGTAGCGTAGCGGGCTTAGTCCCCCATAGTTGCATAATAAGCCATTGCAGGCGAATATGGCCGGATATTTCATAGCCGCCTGCTGCCAGCCGCGCGGGAGGGCATCCCCCCGGCAATTTTTGCCGATCAACCGGCCGTTCCGCATACGTACTAACGGCACTTTACGGGTCCTTACGCGTCACTTAACGGGTCTGCCCTCAAAAAACCCTTTGTTTATGCGGGTCCTAACGGCCTAACGGCTCCAGAGCCCTGGAGACAGGTAGCCTCCCGATATTAAGTCACTGCTCGACAATCGCCTCCTGCGATTACCCGCCGCACAACAGTTTTCATTGCCAGCCCGGCCCCTTCCGCTTATTTCGTATGGCGTGAAAGCTGTGATACTAGCGGCTGGCAAAGGAACGCGCATGGGCGGTTTGACCGGCACGGTGCCCAAACCCATGCTTCGCGTCCAGGGCAAGCCGATCCTGGAACACATCCTCGCCGGCCTCATTTCCGCCGGCATCCGCGATTTCTTCATCGTCACCGGCTTTCGCGGCGAAGTCATCGAATCCCATTTCGGCGACGGCAAGAAGTGGAACGTCCACATCTCCTTTGGCCGCCAGGCGGTGCAGGACGGCACCGGCAGGGCGCCGGAAGTCGCCGCGAAATTTGTCGGCGCGGATGATTTTGTTCTTACCTACGGCGACATTTTAGTCCCGCCGTCCGCGTATCAGGAGATGTTGGGCCGTTATAGTGGCGGCCATTATTCCGGCCTGGTCACTTGCACGGGGAGCGAGGATGTGACCAAAGGCGGCCTGTTTTTCTTCGACCGCGATTTCTGCCTGGAGAAACTGGTCGAGAAACCCACCGCGGCCCAATTGGACCAACTGCGCCGCGAGGGCCGTCTCCGTCCGGGCGACACCGCCTGGTACAACGCGGGCATCTACATTTTCAAGCCGCTTCTATTTGACTTCACCGTCCGTCTGGAAAAATCCCCGCGCGGCGAATACGAATTGACCGACGCCCTCACCGCCCTCCTGGCGGCCGGACACCGTTTGGCGGGTCTGGAAATCCAGGGCCGATGGGTGGACGTCCGCGACCCCCAAGTCCTGGCCGCCCTGGAGCAAGGCGAACCTCTCGCCCGCCCCGGACAACGGTAGGGCGTCCCGATTCTGAATCGGGAGCCGCCCAAGAATTCAGGGCAGAGCAGCAGCTCTGCCCTGCCGTGGGCGCTTCTGAATCCACAAAAAAAGGTCAAAATCCATTTTTGGAGTTTCCATTTGCCGCGCTCGCTGACAAAATGGGGCGGACATGATGAACAACGCCGTGCAACAGACATAAATCGCAAAACCACACCTCCCAACCATCCCATGAACTCGTCAAAACCCAACACCGCCAATTCCGCCGTCATTCAATGGGTGGAGGAAATGGCCAAGCTCTGCCAGCCGGACCGCGTCCAGTGGTGCGACGGCTCCGCCGCGGAGAAAAAACAATTGACGGATGAAGCCGTGGCGCGCGGCGTGTTAATTCAGCTCAACCAGCAAAAGCTCCCCGGCTGCTATCTTCACCGCTCCGATCTGTCCGACGTTTCGCGCAGCGAGGAGCGCACCTTTATCTGCTCGGAAACCGCCGACGATGCGGGGCCGACCAACAACTGGGTGGCGCCGGCGGAGATGTACCGCAAACTCAAGGCCCTGTGCGCCGGGGCCATGCGCGGGCGCGCGATGTATGTGATTCCCTACCTGATGGGGCCGCCCGGCTCGCCGTTGAGCAAGGTGGGAATTGAGTTGACAGACTCCATCTATGTCGTGTTGAGCATGCGAATCGTCACCCGCATGGGGCAGGCGGCGTTCGACCATTTGGGCGCGGGCGAAGATTTCAACCGCGGGCTGCATTGCATGCTGGACCTCAATCCCGCCAACCGTTACATCGCCCATTTCCCGCGCGACAACGCCATCATCTCCACCGCCTCCAACTACGGCGGCAACGTCTTGCTGGGCAAGAAATGTCTCGCCTTGCGCATCGGGTCCGTCCTGGCCCAAAAGGAGGGCTGGCTGGCCGAGCACATGCTCATCCTGAGCGCCCGGTCGCCAAAGGGCGAAAAGACTTACGTGGCCGGCGCTTTCCCGAGCGCCTGCGGCAAGACCAACTTCGCCATGCTCGTCCCCCCGCCGCATTTCGCCGGCTGGAAAATTCAAACCCTCGGCGACGACATCGCCTGGATGAAGCCCGGCCCCGACGGCCGCCTCTACGCCATCAATCCCGAAAACGGCTATTTCGGCGTCGCCCCCGGCACCAACATGGAGACCAATCCCAACGCGATGGCCACCATTTCCCACGACACCATCTACACCAATGTCGCCTTGACGCCCGACCTGGATGTCTGGTGGGAAGGCAAGACCCCAAAGCCGCCGCCGCAACTGACCGATTGGCAGGGGAAGCCGTGGACGCCGGACTGCAAGATGCCCGCCGCCCACGCCAACAGCCGTTTCGCCGCGCCGATGGCCAACAACCCCGCCTTTGCGCCCGAGGCCAACGATCCCGCCGGCGTGCCCATCAGCGCGATTCTCTTTGGCTGCCGCCGCACCACCACCATGCCGCTGATCTACCAGTCCTTCGATTGGATTCACGGTGTTTTCATTGGCGCGACGCTCAGTTCCGAGACCACCGCCGCCGCCAGCGGTGCGGTGGGCCGGGTGCGCCACGATCCCATGGCCATGCTCCCCTTCTGCGGCTACAACATGGGCCGCTATTTCCACCACTGGCTGAAAATGCGCCGCGCGCTTTCCATTCCGCCCCGCATTTTCCATGTCAACTGGTTCCGGCGCGACGAAAACGGGAAGTTCCTCTGGCCCGGATTTGGCGAGAACATGCGCGTACTCAAATGGATTGTGGACCGTTGCCAGGGCCGGGCCGGCGCGCGCGAATCCGCGCTGGGCTGGGTCCCCGGACCGGGCGACTTTGACCTGTCCGGCATGGAAAATTTCGATGCCGCCAAACTGGCCAAAGCGCAGGAAATCAACCTGGAGGAATGGCGTCGCGAAACCCTGGCCGGGGAGGAGTTGAGCTTCAAACTCCGTGCCGACACACCGAAGGAACTCATCTGCGAGCGCGAACTGCTCCTTTCCCGGTTGTAATTTTGGAGGATGCCGTAGGTTTCGTGGGTCCCATGATGCCCATGACTCCACGAAATGCCTGCAGTTTGGAGCGCCGACTTGCAGTCGGCTTTGGGATCACAATGACGCTGAAAGCCGATTCACAATCGGCGCTCCGAACCTGAAAGTGACGAATTACCTTGAGCGCCGGGACGGGCAGGGTTGCGGTGCCCATTCACGCGCGGCCAATCCAGGGCCAAAAGCAGCCAGACTGGCCAGACTCAGGCCCAGAAGCAGAAGTGTTGCGCCATGGTCCGGAACTGGCGGGATGTCAGGATGAGGAGGGTCCACGGTGTACACCAATTGGTTTTGGGCCGGGTTGCCGCCGCTGCTCAAATTCAGAATTTCCACGCCAAAATTGTCGCTGCTGGTGGCGGCCTCATTAATGACGTCGCTTCCCAGCGCGTTCAAGGCATCGTTGTAAAAGGGATTTCCGTCTGTTCCAGAAGGAAACCCGCCGTAGGACTGATTCCCTTGCAAAGCCCAGATGGCCGATTGCAACAAACCGGCGTCCGTAGTCCGGGTTCCGGCGTCCGTGTAATCGTAACCCTGCAACTGGCCCGTCGCGAACTGAGAGTAAAGCCACGCGGTTCCCTCCGACAGAGCGAAATTATCGGGGTCGCCGATCGAACTCAGGCTCGTGCTCATATCGTAGGGCGTCGGGTTCCCCCAATTATACGGAGTAAAATCAACTTCCGATTGGACGCAGAATGTCTCGAAGCCCTGGACCAACTGATTATTGTATGGGTCCGTTACAGTTACGAGGGCGCTGGGCGCGTAATCTCCATTGTAGAGGTTCGGAGAAGTCACCGCCGTGAACTCGCCTCCAGCCCCATAGGCATAAGGGCCGTAGTAAAGCTCAACTGTTTGCGCCATTACTGAGGGAGACACCGTCCCCGCAGCCAGAATCATCCCCGCCAACCCAATGCTCTTCAGTTTTATCATACTCATTTCTGTTCAGGTCTCTCTAAGTGTCTCATTATCACCCGCGCCCTGTCTCATTCCTGAGCACCTTCCGTTCCACGCAAGGTTGCGAAAACGGATTGGGGATTGCCGGCAGCCGCCCCTACGGCGGCCTGTTCTTACCCTGATTATGCGTGTTTGGGGCTTGCCATTCCCCGGCATTGCCACGCCTGTAATTTATTGCGGGTCATAACCGGCAAAAGCCCGCCAGTTCTGCGTTTGCTCCGCCGGTCTGGTGAACGGCTCCTCCACCACTCCAGCCCCGCCCCGCAATCGTGCTGAAAATAATGTTGGCGCCGGGCCGGGGTTCTGCTACATTCACCGCTCCTTTGCGAAAGTCGCAAGGGGAGAACGGCCTAATAATCCGTCTTCGTGTGAAGGCGGGCGGCCATAACAGCACCTAAAACAATCCCGTGTTCCGCGGGATGGTTCGCCGCCTCCGGGCGCCGCGAACTCCCAACCAAAGGAAATTGTGATTAGCATTGGCATTAAGGAATTACTGGACGCCGGCGTCCATTTCGGACATCAGACCCGCCGCTGGAACCCCAAGATGAAGCCCTTCATCTTCGACGCCCGCAACGGCATCCACATCATCGACCTGAGCAAATCGCTGGCCCAACTGGAGGCCGCCTGCGATTTCCTCCACGGCGTGGTCGCCAAGGGCGGCAGCGTCCTGTTCGTCGGCACCAAGAAGCAGGCCCAGGAAGCCCTCAAAGAGTCCGCCAAGTCCTGCGGCCAGCTCTACGTCACCGAACGCTGGCTCGGCGGCACCCTCACCAATTTCAACACCATCAAGCGCTCCATCGCACGCCTCAAGACCATTGAAAAATGGGAAACCGACGGCACCCTCAACAATTACGGCAAACAGGAGCAGTCCATGTACCGCCGCGAAGCCGCCCGCCTCTTCAAGAACCTGGACGGCATCCGCAGCATGGACAAATACCCCGCCGCCATGTTCATCGTGGACATCAAACGCGAGCACAACGCCGTCGCCGAAGGACGCCGCCTCAAAATCCCTATCGTCGCCCTGGTGGACACCAACTGCGATCCCGAACTGGTCACTTACCCCATTGCCGGCAATGACGACGCCATCCGCTCCGTCCGCCTGATCCTGCAAACCGTCGTCCAAACCATCATCCAGGCCCGCGGCGAATACGAAGCCAAATACGGCCGCAAAAAAGCCGACCAAGCCGATTCCGTGCCTCCGCCCGCCCCCGGGCCAATAGTACCCGTGCCTGTCGTGCTCGCGCCCGCGCTTGCCTCGCCAGCGCCCGTTGCGCTGGCGCCCATAGCTCCCATAGTTTCCATCCCTCCCATCTCACCTCCGCCTGCGCCTGCCGCGCCGGCAAGCTGATTTTTCAACCCCAAGAGACATTTAACAATCAACACTTTGACATAATGGCTGAATTTACCGCAGGAGACGTAGGCAAGTTGCGCGAAATGACCGGAGCGGGCTTGATGGATTGCAAGAAGGCGCTGACCGAAGCCAAAGGCAACATGGAGACCGCCGTGGACCTGTTGCGCAAGAAAGGCCAGGCCTCCGCCGCCAAGAAATCCACCCGCGCGACCAAGGAAGGCGTCATTGCGCAAAACATCCAGGCCGGGGCCAGGGCCGGCGTTTTGGTCGAAATCAACTGCGAGACCGATTTTGTCGCCCGCAACGACATCTTCCGCGCCTTCGCCGACGAGATCAGCCGCAAGCTGGCCGCCGGCGCCAGCCTTGCGGACTTGGAACCGGACCGCATCGCCGCCGTGGCCAGAATTGGCGAGAACATCCAGGTGTCTCGTTTCATTCGTTACGAGGTTTCCGGCAACGGCATGGTTGCCGCCTACATCCACACCGGCGCCAAAGTCGGCGTCCTGGTGGAAGTCGGCGCCGGCAAGGAAACGACTGTCGCCCACGATGACTTCAAACAACTGGTGCGCGACATCACGCTGCAAATCGCCGCCGGCAGCCCGGCCGTGGTTTCGCGCGAGCAGCTCCCGGCCGCCCTGGTTGCCAAGGAACGGGAAATCGCCGCCGAACAGGTCAAGAACAAGCCCCCGCAGGCCATCGCGAAAATTGTCGAAGGCAAATTGGAAAAGTATTTTCAAACCTGCTGTTTGGTGGACCAGGGATTTGTCAAGCGCAACTCCGAAATCTCCGTCAAGGAGCACATTGGCGGCATTGCCAAACAACTGGCCGATGAAATCGCCATCCGCCGTTTCGCCCGTTTCCAAGTCGGCGACACCCCGGCCCCCTGACGCCGCGCATCCGTGACATCACACTTCGGTAGGGCGGCGCTGCTGCGCCGCCCAAGAATTTCAGGGCAGAGCGGCAGCTCTGCCCTGCCATTTTGTCCTGCACCGCGCCCAAAAACCCGCACTATCGCCATCTTGACGTCTCGCCGCGGAGTCATTACTATTCCGCCGGCCCATGAAAAAGCCCCAACCAAAATACCGGCGCATCCTTCTCAAGATCAGCGGTGAATCCCTGGGCGGCGCCGATGGCATCGGCATTTGCGCCCAATCCATCCACGAGATGGCCCGTCAGATCCTCGAAGTCCGCGAACTGGGTGTCGAAGTTGTCGTCGTGACCGGCGGCGGCAACATCTTCCGCGGCCTCTCCGCCGGCCAGCAGGGCATCGAGCGCGCCACCGGCGATTACATGGGCATGCTCGCCACCGTCATCAACGCACTGGCCTTGCAGGACGCCCTGGAAAAACTCGGCGCCGCCACCCGCGTCCAAAGCGCCATCGCCATGTCCCAAGTCGCAGAGCCCTTCATCCGCCGCCGCGCCGTGCGCCATCTGGAAAAAGGCCGCGTCGTCATTTTCGGCGGCGGCACCGGCAATCCTTATTTTTCCACCGACACCGCCGCCGCCCTTCGAGCCAACGAGATCGGGGCGGAAGTCATCCTCAAAGCGACCAAAGTGGACGGCATTTACGACTCGGACCCGAATAAGAATCCCGGCGCCAAACGTTACGCCCAAATCTCCTATCTCGAAGCCCTGCAAAAACAATTGAAAGTCATGGATTCAACCGCGTTTTCGCTCTGCATGGACAACCAGATGCCGATCATCGTTTTCGACGTTTTCAAGGCCCACAACCTCCGGCGCGTGGTCCTCGGCGAAAAAGTCGGCACCCTGGTCACCGGCTGACAGCCGCGCGCCAACCCCCCCCATACCCGATCTCCAACCACCCATCCATCAAACCCCCAACCCCAACCCCAAAATCTCTATATGGCTCTCGACGACACAATTCTGGAAGCGGAAGAAAAGATGATCAAGACCGAGCATGTGGTGCAGCAGGAATTTTCCGGCATCCGCACCGGCAAAGCCTCCCCCGTCCTGGTGGAAAGCATCATGGTGGAAGCCTACGGTTCCCACATGCGCATTCGCGAACTGGCCGGCATCACCACCCCCGAACCCCGCATGATCGTTATTACTCCGTGGGACGTTGCCACCGTTCATCCCATTGAAAAGGCCATCCAAAAAAGCCCTCTCGGCATCAACCCTTCCGTGCAAGGCAAGACCATTCGCCTGATCCTTCCCGAACTGAGCACCGAACGCCGCCAGGAACTCGTCAAGCTCACCCACAAACTGGCCGAAGACGGCCGCGTCGCCATCCGCCACGTCCGCCGCGACGCCATCGAAGCCATCAAGAAGGAATCCAAAGCCGGCGGCGTGGCCGAGGACCAGGTGGAAACGGCGGAAAAGGAAATCCAGAAACTAACCGATCAGTACATCGCCAAAATAGACGCCCATTTGGCCATGAAGGAAAAAGAAATTCTCACCGTTTGACGCGGCGGGCGGTCAAGTTCACATTTTCGGAGTCCCCTCTTACTTTTACTCCTAATATTGGTCCGGGGCGGGCGGTTGAAAAAGAATCACACTTTCGCCCGGTTTGGCGTAACTGAGCCGTTCGCGAGCCAGGCGCTCCACCGTTTTGGGGTCTTGCATCGCGCGCAAGGCGGCCTCCAATTTCTTGGCCGTCTCCGTTTCCGCCGCGGTTTTTTGTTCCAACTCCAGCTTCCGCGCCCGCAGAGCCTGATTCTGGAGGATCACCGGCTCGTACGAAAGCCCGATGCCCAGAATTGCCGCCGCCACCACCAGGCCCAGGACCAGGCGCGTCAGCTTGTCCCAAATACTCTCACCGGAATTCATGCGCGCCAGTAGAACACACCGCCCCAAAAAAGCAAAGCCTGTTTTCAAAAGATTTGGAGCGTCTTCGAAATTGCGTCAGTGGCGAAAGAGCCGCAAGAACTGGGCAGGTGTGACCATCTCAATGCCGAAAGGTTTTTCCAGATCCAGGAGATCATTATCAAAGGTCACCAAACAGCGGGCTTGGGCGGCCAGCGCGCAAGCCAGATAAGGATCATCCTTGGCGTCGCGACTGCGTGCTTTGCCCAAAGGTGCAGCCTCAATCATACGCACACTTGACAGATACCATTCCAGCCGTGCCGTGGCATTGTGGTTGGGGCGCTTTTCCTGGATTAGACGAAGGCAGGTGCGGCGCGTCTCTTCCAGAGTGAAATCGGCGCCCCAGGCGAAAACCTCCCGTTGCGCCAGCCGAATCAGGCAGTGCCACGGCTCGCCATTCCAACATACGGCGCCAGCCACCACATTGGCGTCAAATACGGCGTTCACGCTTCAACTCCTTGCGCACCGCGCGTTGCGTGGCGAGCACGTCGCGCAACTCCGCCGCATTGGGGCCGGGCAGCCCTCCCGCGGCGGTGGTTTGGAGGAAAGCAACGTCCTTTTCAGCCTGGCGGCGAATTCGTTCGCGCAACATCTCCCTGAAAAACTCGCTGGCGTTTCCATAGTGGTCCGCCGTGATCTTCCGGACATAATCGGCCAGGTCCGGCGTCAGCGAAATGTTCATGGTTTGCATCTTCATGGAACCAATATAGTCGCGCTGCCAATAAATGGCAAACATTGTCAAGATTCATTGTCAAGATTCAACCGGGGCGCCTTCGCGGTTGCCTCAGCCTCCGGCACGCCCGTTTCACGATCCACTTCCCCTTTTCCAGCGCGGCGCGGGCGGCGGCCGCATCGGCGCCCGTGAGGGTTTGCACGATCCGAATCGCCCGTCCGCGCAATTTCTCATTGGAAGCATCCAGGTCCGCCATCAAATTCCCTGCCACTTTCCCCAGCCGCACCATCGCCAGCGTGGTGAATATGTTCAGAATGATCTTCGTCGCCGTCCCGGCCTTCAGGCGCGTCGAACCCGTCAACACCTCCGGCCCCGTGTCCGGCGCAACCACCAGGTCCGGCCGTTGCGCCGCCGGAATCTCCAGGCGCGGATTGCAACAGAGCAGAATGGTCCGCGCGCCCCGCTTCCTGGCCTCCCCCAGCGCGCCCCAGACAAACGGCGTCCGCCCCCCGGCGGCGATGCCCACCACGACATCATTCTTCTTGACTCCACGGTGCGCCAGGGACGCCGCTCCCGCCGCCGCGTCGTCCTCCGCCCCTTCCACCGATTCCCAGATCGCCGCCCGCCCGCCGGCGATGATCCCCTGCACCCGGTCCGGCGGCAGCCGGAAAGTCGGCGGACATTCCGAGGCGTCCAGAATCCCCAGCCGTCCGCTCGTGCCCGCTCCCGCGTAAAACAGCCGCCCGCCATGCCCCAGCGAACGCGCGATCATCCGCACCGCGCGCTCGATCTTCCGCCGCTCCTTGAAAATCGCCGCCCCGGCCGCCGATTCCTCTTGAATCATCAGCGCGACCGCCCTGGCCAGCGGCATCCTGTCCAAACTCCTCGAACGCGGATTGCGCCGCTCCGTTGCAGGCAAATCTTCTGAAACGGCAGGGCTGTGCTGCCGCGCAGCCCAAAAATTGCGCCGCTCCGTTGCCGCCAAATCTTCAGAAACAGGAAGAACCTCAACCGCATCCGCCCCGGCCGCGCCGCTTCGCCCCTGCTTGACACCGCCAAAATGCTCCTTCGCCAGTTCGATGGCCCCAAAAACACTCTCCCGCCGCAACCGCCTCACCCGCGCGCCGGGCCGAAGCTGCCGCAGCCGCGCCGCCACCTGCCGGGCGAAACCCGCCTGCTTTGCAACGCCGCCCGCCAGAACAAACTCCACCGGCGCGCCCTCCCGCGCCAGCCGGCGCGCGCAATTCGCGCCGTCCTCCGCCAAAGCCGCCGCCGCGTCCGCCAGAATTTTCCGCGCCAGGCGGTCCCGCTTTGCCGCCGCCGCGAAGACCGTCCGCGCCAGCGCGGCGACCTCCTGCTTCTCCGCGCCCTTCACCCAGTCAATCAAATCGTCCGCTTCGTTCAACTGCAACGCCCGCAAAATTCCCTCCCCCAACGCCGGCCATCGGCCCGTGCGGTCCAGCCCGCCGACCGCCGCCCGCAAAGCCTGCAGGCCGATCTCATAACCGCTGCCCCTGTCGCCGAGAATATGCCCCCAGCCGCCCAGCCGGACCGTCCCGCCGCCCGTTCCAGGGGTTCCCGCCCGCCGCCCAAAACAACACGACCCCGTGCCGCTGAGAATCAGGACCTTCGCCGTGTCCTTCCGTCCGCGCTCCCCCTCCGCGGCGGCGAGCGCCGTCTCCAAATCACTTGTCACATAAACAGCCACATCCCGCCACACCTTCCCGGCCGCCGCGCCAATCCGCCGCCGGTCCCTCTCCGTGCGCGCCCCCGCCATGCCGATGACGATGCCGTCGAAAGCCGCCCCCGCCGTCCTTTTGACCGTCTTGAAATGAAGCACAAGCCCCGCGTCATCCAGCAACCGGAGATTGGCCGGGCCAAACTCGGCGCGCCGCCAGCCCCCGTCCGCGTCCGGCCCAAAAAGGATCACCGTGCGCGTCCCGCCGCATTCGATGCCCAGGAAATTCATTTCGATCTGCGTTCGCGACTCGCACGATATTCGTCCAAGCCGGTGAAATGCCCGGCGGCGATCTCCGACAGCACCGTGGGCCGCGCCGTATCGTAAGCCTGAATCTCAGCCAGTTCCTCCTCGGCTTCGCGCAGGCGCTGGCAGGTACTCAAGTCGAGAACCACACCCGTGCGTTTGCCCTTGGCATCAGTGAGAAACCGTTCATCTTTGGCGAGCAGCGCTTTCATGGAAAAAACTCTACCTCATTTAATTCTCTTCGCAACCTGTTCCCATCCGGAGTCAGGGCAGTTCCCGAGCCGAAGGGTTTGATAACGCCCCGAAGGCTTGGAAGCCTGCGCTACGGCAGATTTGGAAATCCGCGGCACGGGCCGGCAAATCATTACCATTTTGGTCACGATTGCGTCATTCATTGCCTTATGCGACTCATCTCGGACGTTCTTTTTTAGCTTAATTAACCTTAATTAACCTTAATTAGGCTTAATTGACCTTAATTGGAAGTGCTCGATTTTGGTTGTAAGTTGTTGATAGCAAATAACTTGTGATGATTTTCCGCAAAAAGGGGCAAAAAGCTCCAAAAAACGGCGTTCCGGGACCACCGGAATCCATACTGATTTGGTAGAGATTCCATGGGAGCAGACAGAGAAAACAGAGGAAAAGCCCCTCCGTTCTCATACGTAAAGAAATCCGCAATCCGCCCTGTCCCCCGCAGCTTCAGCGCAGGAGGAAATCCGCCCTCCTTCGCCAAGGCTACGGAGGGCAGGCAATGCGCAATATCCCCCGGCTCCTCCCGGATGCGCACCTTGACTTTGACTGTGCCTTCGTGCCTCACGCGGATTATTCAATCATAGCTTCTAATTTTTGTCAAGCCCTTGTTGCGAATCCGTAACCATTCAGCCAGACAGGGACGCCTCGCCGAGGCGTCCGGGGGCGATCCGTTGCGCCGCTGGACGCGGCGCGGACGCCTCGGCGAGGCGTCCCTACCTGAATAGTTACGCGAACCCAACTCCCCGCCCACGGCGTTATTCAAGCGGAAGAGAACCACGGTAATGGCATCGGTAATTGAACTTGTCACGGCGAGCCGCTTGGCGGATATTCTGGGCTGCATGAACGAATTGGTGTTTGAAGTCACACAGGAGGAAGACGGCGGCTTTTGCGCCGAATGCCTCTCGGAAAACATTTTCACCCAAGGCGACGATTGGAACATGGTGCGGCAAAACGTTCAAGAAGCAGTGCGTGCCTATTACTTTGACCAGCCTCACGCACCCAAACGCATCCGGTTGCATCTGGTTCGCGACGAACTTCTGGCCGGCGCATGAAATTGCCTCGGAACTTGAGCGGGGCGCAATTGATCAAGGTGCTCTGCCGCGATTGGGATTATCGCACGCTCCACCAGGAGGGGTATGCTTGACGACACCATCACCGCCATTGCAACGCCCCTGGGTGAAGGCGGACTCGCTGTCATCCGCCTCTCCGGCCCGCGCGCCCTTGCCATCGCCGATGCCAGTTTCCGGGCCGCCGGCAAGTCCTCCGTTCCCCCTTCCGCCGCCGCGACGCATACCGTTCATTTCGGAAAAATCGTCCGCCACGGCCGGGACGTGGACGAGGTGTTGCTTACGGTCCTCCGCGCCCCGCGCACTTTCACGCGGGAGGACGTCGTGGAAATCAGTTGTCATGGCGGCCTGCTCCCGGCGCGGCTGGTTCTGGAAACGCTTCTCGAAAACGGCGCCCGCCTCGCCAACCCCGGCGAGTTCACCCGGCGCGCTTTCCTCAACGGCCGCATTGACCTCGCCCAGGCCGAAGCCGTGGCCGATCTGATCCATTCCCGCACCGAACTGGCCCTCGCCGCCGCGCGCGAACAATTGGCCGGGCAACTTTCCCGTCGCATCAACCTCCTGCGCGACGACTTGATGAGCATCCTTGCGCACATTGAAGCGCACATAGATTTCCCCGACGAAGACATCGCCCCCGACACCCGCGACAAACTCATTGCCCGGCTGCGCGCCACCCTGGCCTTCATGGACGAATTGCTCCACACCGCCGCCGAGGGCCAGATTCTCCGGCGCGGCCTTCGCGCCGCGATCATCGGCCGGCCCAATGCCGGAAAATCCAGCCTCCTCAACCAATTGCTGGGGCGCGACCGCGCCATCGTTTCCCCCATCGCCGGCACCACCCGCGACACGATAGAAGAAACCGCCAACATCCGGGGCATCCCTGTTCTTTTGATTGACACCGCCGGCTTGGCGGAGTCCGCCAACGAAATCGAAAAAGAAGGCATCCGCCGCAGCCGCGAGAGCCTGGCCGGGGCGGAACTCATACTGCACGTCCTCGACTCCTCCGAGCCATTCACCCCCGCCGACCAGGCGCACCTGGACGAATCCCCCGGCAAACCGCGCATCCTCGTGCGCAACAAGATGGATTTGCCGCAAGTCCTGCAATTGCCAGCCGGGAGGGAAGCCGTGGCCGTCTGCTGCCTCTCTGGAAAGGGGATCGAAGAACTAAAGACCGCGATCAAAGAGCGCGTATGGGCCGGCGAAATTCGTACTGAGATGTTGCAAGTGATGATCAACGCCCGTCATCAGGACGCCCTCCGCCGCGCCCGCGAGGCGGCCGAACGCGCCGCCGCCGCCCTGGCCGCCAACCTGAGCCTCGAATTGGCCGCGCTGGACTTGCGCATCGCCGCCAACGCCGTCGGAGAAATCGTCGGGAAAACCACCACCGAAGACCTGCTGGACTCCATCTTCAGCCAATTCTGCATAGGCAAATGAAAGATTCAACCGAGCGCTATTAGGGCCGTGATGGGGGATTTTTTGGATTTGATTGCCAGCGAACGCATTTTGAATCCTCATCAACCCCCCTCTCCTACAGATGCTTGTGGACGCGATTCAACAAACCGTAGAACTCCGGCGAAAGGTTGCACCCATTGAACCACATTTCCTGCTGGCCTGACTTGGCGGGGTTTGAATCCTTCCGCCGTGCCGGTCGGCTCTTGATGTCAATACGCTCAACCAAGCGGTATTGATGGCTGAGGTTCGTCCTTAAATCCGTAACCCGAATGTAGGAATCAAGCAGGTCGGCAACGATTTCGGCGATTGCGCGGGCGTAGCGCCCGCCGTTGGTGCGCGCGTAACGGCGGCAAAATTCGTTGAACGAAAAACGAATAAGGCGCGTTTCCTCAAAGGGATCACGAAAACTTAAAAGGGAGCAAATCGCGCGGGCATGGCGAATGTCCAGGGCCGGGGGAAATGAGTTCCGCCGCATTGGATGAAAACCCCCGATGAGATACCGGCGGTCGCCGATGGTCACTTCACGCGGGCCGGTTTGTTTGGTAGCTGCAAAGACGGGGCCAAGAAAATAGTCCCTCGGCACCGCGACAAGGTCGGTGCTGCGACGGTCGGGCTTCTGCCTGGGTGTTCGACTGCTCCCCGCATCCTCCATTGAAGGACAATTCAAAGACGAATTTGGAAAAGAAGCAACATCCTTTAATTCATCAAAGTCGCCAAGCTGGCAAGCGGCAAATGGGGGAATGAAGAAGAACGCGCCAAAATTGGTATGAACTGCAACTCGTTGCGTTGCAATTACTTGCGGGATGCGTTTGGCAAAAGCACGGTGACCCCTCGCTCGACGCTACCGAAATATCCTTGTGCCTTCAAAGCGTGTGGAACATCGAAAATGCTCGGAATCCCGTGAATCCGCCTTCTTGGCGCTGCAACCGGCGTATAAAATAATGGGGGGCACCGAGCGATAACGGAGGGATCCGAGCCTTAGCTGATATCGGAAGGCTCCAGCACCTCGGCAAAGCTCCAAGTCAACCAGCGGCTGACTTTCTGCCGGACTTCCTGACCGTGACGCCGTTCGAAGGCGAAAGGAACCTCCGGCGGAGTCGAATGATCGTATTACCTGAGGGGCGGGTGCCCAACGACAACTATTTTTCACCATCGCCTTTTTAATTGTCGTTCGACAGGGCGGGTCCTATACGCCTCCGGCGTTGTTGGATATCCGCTCTTGAATTCTGGGCGGCATTTGATTTGCGACTGCGCAGTTAGCACCGGAGAGCAACGCTTTCGCCACAGGACACAGGTTACAAGCCGGGTTCCACCGGCATCCTCGACACTCCGCAGGGTGTGAGATTGGTTTCCGCCAGAAGGGATCTTCTCGACCATCAGCAAGAATTCCGTAAATTCCCGGGCGCTCTAGGCTACCGATGGGCTCCCTGATTAGATATGGGCAAGTGTAAACATAGCCGTCGCTTCCGACAAAAAGTTGACCGGAAACGCACGTCTGCTGTAGTGACTTTAGATAACTTAGAGCATCTGGTGGGGAGAAAGATTCCTCAGCGATGTAACCGCTAATTGCGGTGTTGCGAAGCGACCTGCGAGTCACAATGCGATCTAGCACAACTCGGCGTGGACGCAGATCGCGAACCAGTTCCAGCCACGCTTCAGACTTGTCCCAATCCACGACGCCAGAACGTAAACAATAAAATCCAATGGATGCATTTCCCTTCAGCAGCAAGCGAGCGCTCCGTATAATAGCGTCGAATGTACCTCGCCGCCGGCAGGCAGCATCATGTGTGGCCGAGTTCGCACCGAGTAGTTGAAAAGTGATCAATGCATGGGCACCAACAGCGGCCCGTAGCACAGAATCCACCAGCCCTGTACCCGTGATAAGTTCGACACTGCCGAACCCTAATTCACTTGCAGCTTTGAGACTCCTCACCACAAGCTCGGCGATCGGTCCGCAATCGCCGACATGAAAAGTGAGCGACTCACAGCCCAACTCAGCCGCCTCGCGCATCCCCCGGGTTAGGAGCGATGCGCCTAGATCAACTTCGGCGACGCGTTTCCGAGAAGGCCGACTACAGCCCATACAGGGCTTCAGGGTGGCGTTTTCGCGGCGGGTACAATGCGAGCAGCTCATTGTGCAGCGCGGCGTTGGAAAAACATGTAACCTCTGTAGTTCAGACCCGGCGCGAAAATGGGGTAGAGATGCGAGAGGGTCGCAAGCTCGGAGAGGTTCCACATAGCATGGTGCGGAAAGGCAGCAGCCCGCCCCCGAGATCTCGAGCATAGCGACGAAGCTACGCACATCGTCTGGTTTCCGTCCCGTAGCTTCGGCTGCCGCATCAGGGCTCAGACCTCGCCAAAGCGCATCGAGGACGGCGACCGCGGAAGGCTCTAACGTCAGCACCTTGGCCTCCGGCAGCAGGTACAAGGCACCTGACCCATCCTTATCGTTTCGACGGAAAATGGTGTCTCCATGTAGGCTAAAGAACATTTGCTCTGGAGTCATGGAGACTAGCGGTCGGTTCAATAAGTGAGTGCTTTGAGTCTCGGGAACAATCGTTCGTCAATAGTCCGCGAGTCAGAAAAGTACGACGGATTTACCTCGAGGAGAGAGTAGAGATCTTCAAGGACGGAAGTGGCGCTGCTGGTTCTGGCATGGCAAAACTTGGGGGAGGGAAAACGAAAGGCACTCCCCGACCAGAAGGTAGCAAAGCAAGTTCCACAAAGTCGCGTGATTGGACATGTGGCACAATTGGATGTAATTGTGTGGTTGTACGAGTCTATCGTTTCTTTGATCAGGCCAAAATCCAGGCCGGTCTCGACTGTACCTATCCTCAGTCCTGGGGCCTTTTCACAGACCTCGATTGCACCCGTCGGGACGACACAGAGCTTCTCACCAGGAAGACATGTGCTGGTAGAAGGGATTCCTGGCCGTCCGGAATTTCCCAAGATTCGGCGGCTTTGGCATAAGTAGAGCGGTAGACCAAAAAGAAAGTCCAGCATGGCATCGTTGTGGCCATAGCGAGCTCCTTCACGGAACATGTCGCTCTTGATCGCATTCGCCGCTTGGCTGAAGGCGAGGCTCTGTTCGGGAGCGAAGCGAGAGTAGTAGTTTGTGAAATGCGGGCTAACCTGTGAGAAGACCATTAGGCGTTTTTGGAACCGGTCGTGACTACGGAAAAAGTCGCGTACCTCTTGGAGGTTCGTGCCGTTGTCGTACGTCACTAGGAAAATGAGGTAGGGGTAGTCCGGGTGCCGGGAAAGCAGCTTGTCAATGTTTCGGAGGGTCAGTTCGAAGCTCCCAGTCCCATCCTTGAAAACACGGTTGGTATCGTGGGTGATTTCAGGGCCGTCTACGCTCACGGCTATCGACACGTTGTGCTCCACGAGGAAATCAGCAATGTTCTCGTTGAGCAGTGTGCCATTGGTAGAGATGCTAAATATAGTGTCGGTGATCCCGCGAGAGAGCACGTGTTTAATCACAGCTTCAATTACAGGGTAGTTGAGCAGTGGCTCGCCTCCATAAAATGTTACGGCGATAGGATGCGCTGGATTGCGTCTGCGGATCCTGGTGGCCTGGTTTAGATAAACATCCGTGGCTGCCAAGGCTAGATCTATGTCCATGATCTTCTTGGGACGGTCGTGCCGGTATGGATAGTGGTCGGAGAATACGCAATACTTACAGTTCAGATTGCAAGCGTCGGTGACCACAAGAAGCAGCTGGCGGAACCCAGTCGTGAGGAGTTTGTGCCGCAGTTGCTTTTCATCAAGCCGCGGCGGCAAAAATGAGTGGGTGTCCTGGGAAAAGGCACCTAGAGATCTCCGGCGTGCCTGAACGAAGCGGCCCCACTGTGCCTGCGGCTCCTCTGCCCCAGCGTCCTCGCCCTCACATGATCGCTCGATTGCCGTCCGAAGCCCGGTTGGACACGGGTAGCACAGACCGGAGCAGTCGTCGTAGTAGTAACGACAGCCGCTGCGTGTTGAGAAGTGGAGCCCCCTAATGGCTTGCATGTGTTAGTAAACAAGGGCTACGGATGCTCGGTTAGACGTACTTGTCCGCCACTGCGCCCCCTCCCGTGGACCCCAGTACGCTTCCGACCTCACCAGAAATTGCACAGATTGCTGCACAACCCCCGGCACACACGAGATCGCAGCCCCAGCCAGCTACCTCCTTGTCGGGTGCGATGTTGTGAGTTTTCTTCACGTATTCTGCAACTGCCTTGATTAGTGGCTCGATGTCTTTGCTTAGATTTTTGTCTATTTTACTCATATTTGATCCTTTCGTTCTGTGCAGCAATCGGAAGCTCCACTTCTCAACACATAACGTCACTAAACAGAGCGAAGGTTGCCTGAAGAATAGTTGGCCGGATGGCGTTGTGCAAGCCTTTTCGTCTGATTTTTTGCTCTTGTTCCTCTTATTGCCCTTACCTCCGTTCTCGGAATAACCGGATGTGGCAGTTGAGCGAGGTGACCGCGCTTCGCGCTGTCCCTGAGGAGCGGCCCGCTTTTGCGTTAGCGGTTCGTAAGCGGCGGGTTCAGTTTGATGTACGCTTCGCGCTTTGAGCAGATGGAGAAGAAAACGCGAAGGCACCCAAAGCGGCCCAGGGTATTGCACTTTTACCGCGTAGCTTCGTAAGTCCTTGCAGCGCAAAGGAGCAGGTGAATCGAGTCAAACACTCATCTCGGTTACTCGTGAGCAAGGACATCTGGCGCCGCTTCGGAGGGTTGGCTGGTTTGGCCTTGAATGAGTCAGGCGAGGATATCGCTCAACTCGAACCGGGACCATCGGGATTCGGAGCGGCTTGTGCATCGTCTTCCGAGGGAGGCTCGTTTGGTTCCCCATCAAGACCGCTCGGCGCCTGGTCTTTGGTGAGGTCGAGGTGATCCGCGATCTCCTGCTGTCGGCGTGCGAGGGAGGCAAGGCGTTCAGCGTATTCAAACGGCGCTTCGACCTGGACCTGGGTGTCGAAGAGGCGCTTGCGGGTGTCTATGATGTTCTGGGCGAGGTTTGCGGACGTCTCATCGAGGTGTTGGATGGTGTGTTTGACCGAACGGATCGTCCCCAAGGCGGTGTCCGTGACTTTGGCGGTGTAATCGCCCGCGCCCTTGAGGACGATTTCGGGACCACGCAGCATGTTGTCCGCCACGAACAGGCGGAACCCGGCAATGCTGCCGACCTGGCGTTCGGCCTGCGAGCCGCGAATGCGTTCCGCGTGGCGGAGCAGCAATTCACCGGCAATGCCCCGGTCGCGGATGTTCAGGTGATCGGAAAGGGAAGGGGCGTTGATTCACTTCACCACCAGGGTGCAAGTCTGGCTGCGGGGGGCGGATTGCAGGCAGGTGCGCATGTACTCCACGATTTGGTCGCTCAAGTTTTCGCAACTGGGACACCAGCGGTCCTTTCCGGCCAGTTGCTTGACACATGGGCGCAGGCCGATGAAGCGGACCATTTGCGGGGATTCCCCAAGCCGGCGCGCGAGTTCCTGGCGCAGTTGGGGGAGCAGGAACAGTTCGCCATCTCCGCCGGCGCTTTTCATCAGTTCGGGCAGTTGGGACTCGACCACGCGCGAAGGGGCCGGCCCGGCCCCGGCGAAAATGCTCAACCCCACGGCGCGCAAGGCGTGTTCCAGGGCGGCGGCAAATTCGGCCACGGAGACGAATTGGCGGTGCAGCTCCTCCTTGAAATAATACAGGACGGCGGCGGCCGCGTGGCGGACCAGTTCCGGGTCAACATCCCCGGCGGCGCTGCCGAGCAGTTCCAGCGTGACCCACTCCGCCGAAGCGGGCACTTGATGGCCGCAATTGGTTTGGAACATCAGACAGTCCTTTTTAAGTCGCATCATGTTTTTCCTCCAAGTTCTTGACTTCGCGCACAAACTCGGTGGCTTCCTCGAACCGCCGATAAACGCTGGCGAACCGCACGTACGCCACGGGGTCAATCTTGCGCAACCCATCCATGACCCGTTCCCCGATGGCCATGCCGGGGACTTCGCGGTCGTACTTGTCCGTCACTTCGTCCACGATTTGCTCGACCATATCGGCGATGACCTTTGGGCTGATGGGCCGTTTTTGACAGGCTTTCTTGATGCCGGAGAGGAGTTTGTCGGTGGAAAACTCCTCGCGGCGCCCGTCGCGCTTGATCACGACCAAGCCCTCGTGCTCGATTTCCTCGTAGGTGGTGAACCGGTGCTGGCACTTCAAACACTGCCGCCGCCGGCGGATGGTGGAGCCTTCGCGCGAGGCGCGCGAGTCAATCACCTTGTCATCCTGATTTGCGCATTTTGGGCATCGCATAAGTTTCTTGCACCGCTAGGTAATGTGTCGGCTCCTTTCCTAGCAACAAAGGGTTGTGGTGTCAAGCGCCTCTTTTGAAATATTTTAGCCCTTTTTTCAGCCAATGTCCTGACTCGTAATGTCGAGCCTGCCGCTCGAAATCGGCGCGCAGCGCCGACGCTGCACCCAATTGGGACACTGCCTTTTTCATTTGGCGGTCCCAATCGTCGTCGGTCCAACCGCAGAGTTCGGCGGTGATTTCGGCGCGTTTGCTTAATCAGCGGCGCTCTGCCGGGCGCCGCTGCGTCAAATTTGCGCGGCGAGCGGGGCGACCTGCTGCTCCAAGCGGTTCGACAACTCATGGACCTGCGCCACGGCGTTGGCCGAGGTCAGGCCGTATTTTTCGCGGAGGTAATCCACCGAGCTGGCGTGTTCGATGAATTGGTCGGGCCAGCCGATGCTCACCACCGGGGTGGCAATCCGCTTTTCGTTGAAGAATTCCAGCACGCTGGAGCCGTAGCCGCCCGGCAATACATGGTCTTCAAACGTCAACACTATTTCAGCCGCCCGCCCGAAAAACGCCGTCACGCCCTCATCCAGCGGCTTGGTGAAGCGCGGGTTGATCACCGCGCAGTCCCAGCCTTCCGCCGCCAGTTGGTCCGCCGTCTGGAGCGCCATGCCGTGCAGGTTGCCCAGGCCGAAGAGCGCGATTTTCCGCCCGGCCTTCCCGGAAAAATTCCGCGTGACCGCCGCCTTGCCGATTTCCAGAATGGCGGGTTGCTCCTTGATGGCCACGCCCGCGGCGTCGCCGCGCGGATAGCGGATGAAGACCGGGTGTTTCTGGTGCGTGGCGGTGAACATCATGTCCGCCAGTTCGTCTTCGTCCGTGGGCGCCATCGCGATGAGGTTGGGCACGCAGCGCAAAAAGGCGATGTCGAACAAGCCGTGGTGCGTCGGCCCGTCGTTGGCGGACAAGCCCGCCCGGTCCATGCAGAAGATGACCGGCAAATCCTGCAACGCCACGTCGTGGATGATGCAGTCGTAGGCGCGTTGCAGAAAGGTGGAGTATATGGCGCAAACGGGATGGAACCCCATCGTCGCCATGCCCGCGGCAAACAGGACGGCGTGTTCCTCGGCGATGCCCACGTCGTAACACCGTTCCGGCATGGCTTTTTCCAGCGCCTTGAGGCCGGTGCCGGTCGGCATGGCGGCGGTGATGCCGACGACCGAATTGTCTTTCTGGCAAAGCTTGACCAGGGTTTGGCCGAAGACTTCGTTCCAGGCGGGCGGCGCGCCCGGTTTGGCGGCCGGGGTTGCGCCCGTCTCTGCGTCATAAGGACCCAGGCCGTGGAATTTCTCCGGGAATTTCATAGCCGCCTCGTATCCCTTGCCCTTGGTGGTGAGAACGTGCAGGACGACCGGCATGGCGCAATGCTTGGCGAATTCGAGGGAACTCAGGAGCATGGGCAGGTTGTGCCCGTCAATGGGTCCCAAGTAGCGGAGGCCCAGTTCCTCGAAGATCAAGCTGCTGCCGTGTCCGCCGCGGCCGTCGGCGCCGAGGCTGGGGAGATTCTGGCGCAAGGCGGCGTCGGCCAGCGCGCCTTTGATGATTTCCTCGGCTTTGTGGCCGAGCTTGATAGCCAGCTCGCCTTTGGGCACGCGTTTCATCAATCGTTCGAGGTCCTTTTGGAGCTGGTTGTAACGCGGATTGGTGATGAGCTTGTTGAGATAGGAGGAAATGGCGCCGACGTTTTTTGCGATGCTCCATTCGTTGTCGTTGAGGATGCCGATGAAACGCTTGGTGGTATGGGCGATATTATTCAGCGCCTCGAAGGAAATGCCGTTGGTCAGCGCCGCATCGCCGAAAATGCAGACCACGTTTTCATCCGAGCCGCGTTGATCGCGCGCGGCGCACATCCCCAGCGCGGCGGAGAGCGCCGTGCCGGCGTGGCCGGCCCCGTAGCAATCGTGCTCGCTTTCCGAGCGCAGCGAGAAGCCGTTCAGGCCGCGGGTCGTGCGGATGGTATGGAAGCGGTTTTTGCGTCCCGTCAGCAGCTTGTGGACATAACTTTGGTGGCTCACATCCCAGACGAACTTGTCGCGCGGTGTGGAAAAGACGGTGTGCAGCGCCAGCGTCAGCTCCACGACGCCGAGGTTTGGCCCCAGATGGCCGCCGTTGACGGCCAGCTTGGTGATCAACTCGTGGCGGATTTCTTCGGCCAACTGTTGCAACTGATCGAGCGTCAGTTTCTTCACATGCGACGGGTCATCCACCATGTCCAGGTAACGGCTCATGATTTCTCCTCCAGGTTCGGGACCGGTTTCAGGGTTAACTCTCCTTTGCCGCTCTTCTCCAACTGCTGGATTTTCAACTCCGCCTCGTTCAATTTCGCCTGGCAAAGCTGCGCCAGGGCCGTTCCCTCCTGATAGCGGGCGAGGAGCGATTCCAGCGGCAGATCCTGCGCCTCCATCGCCTCGGCAATCGCTTCCAGTCTTTTCAGCGCCTCTTCAAAAGGCAATTTCAGCATGTCCTCACCGGCGCACTCCGCGCCTTTAATTTTCGGCATCCTCAAACACTAGAGCAACATCCCCCCGCCGTCCAGCCCGAAGGGAAGGCTGCATTTGACTGCGAAGAGAGGCAAATGACAACTCTGAGAGAGTTGCATCTGTTCCATCCGGCGTTGTGATGCAACCCTTTCAGGGGCGACATCTACGTGAAATGAAGATGCCGCTCCTGAACGGAGCTTGATATTCTCTTTCGGTTTGGTTCTACGGAAATTTCGCGCCTACGGCGCTTCTGGCGGACTCTCTTGGCGGATCAGAGCGCGAGGTTGAAGAGAGAATGGCGGCTTTCTGCCGAAAGCCGCTGCGGCAATCAAACCACGATGTTGACCAGGCGCTTGGGGATGATGATGATCTTCTTGACGGGCTTGCCTTCGAGGAAGGGCTTGAGCTTCTCGCACGCCAGCGCGGCGGACTCCACTTCGGCGGCGGTCGCGTCTGCGGAAATAACGATGCGGTCGCGAAGCTTGCCGTTGACTTGGACGGGCATCTCGATGGTCTTTTCCACGAGCAGGGCGGGATCGAATTTCGGCCAGGGCTGGTAGGCGAGGCCGGGAATCTTCGCACCGTCGGCGGCGGACAGTCCCGGCGTGCCGGGAGCCATGCCTTCCGCCGTCAATTTGGAAAAAAGCTCCTCGGCCAGATGCGGGGCGAAGGGCTGAAGCAGAATCAGGAAGTCGCGCAGGACGGATGCCGGCTTGGTTTCCCAAGTTATGGCCTCGTTGACGAACACCATCAGGGCGGAAATAGCGGTGTTCAAGCGCATGCCGTCCAGGTCTTCCGTGACCTTCTTGATGCAACTGTGCAAGGTCTTGAGTTGGGCGGCGGCGGGCTTGGCGTCCTGGATGTCCGGGCTGAGTTGAATGGCAACCAGCGAGGGCGCACCGCCACCGGCCTGCGCGGTTTGGGCTTGCTCGAATTCGGTTTCGCTGCGTTCGTCCACGAACAAGCGCCAGACGCGGCCGAGAAAACGATAGACCCCTTCGACGCCCCGCGTGTTCCACGGCTTGACCATTTCCAGCGGCCCCATGAACATCTCGTAAAGGCGGAAGGCGTCCGCGCCGTACTCTTTCAGGATGTCGTCCGGGTTGATGACGTTGCCGCGGGACTTGGACATTTTCTGGCCGTCTTCGCCGAGGATCAAGCCCTGGTTGACCAGTTTGAAAAACGGCTCCGGCGCGGAGACATGGCCCAAATCAAACAGGACCTTGTGCCAGAACCGCGCGTAGAGAAGATGGAGAACAGCATGCTCAATGCCGCCAACGTAGAGGTCCACCCCTTGATGCGCAGCGGCGCTTGGCAAAGCGCCGCCATTATTATTTTGCGCCGAAGTTCCGCCCGCCGCTACGAGATTAAGATTAGGATTAAGATTAAGATTAGGAATGGAACCCATCCAGTAACGCTCGGCATCCGGGCCGCAGAAGGCGCGATCATTAGCCGGATCGGTGAAGCGGAGGTAATACCAGCAACTGCCGGCCCATTGCGGCATGGTGTTGGTTTCGCGGGTTGCGCCATCGGGCAGGCGGACCCAGTCGGCGGCGCGCGCCAGCGGCGGCTCGCCGGAGGCGGTGGGTTTGAAATCGGTGAGCTGCGGCGGCAACAAAGGCAGCGCGGATTCCGGGAGCGCTTCGTGCTGAAGTTTCCCGCCCGCGCCGCATCTCCAGACAATCGGGAACGGCTCGCCCCAATACCGCTGGCGGCTGAAAAGCCAGTCGCGCAGTTTGTAGTTGACGGTTCCGCGGCCCAATTTCTTTTCCTCAAGCCAGGCGTTCATGGTTTTCTTCGCCGCGCCGGTCGGCAAGCCGGTGAGGAAACCGGAATTGACGCTCACGCCGTCTCCCACGAAGCCGATGGACTCAGCGCCTTCGGGCGCTTGCACGACGACGCGGACGGGCAGGTTGAATTTCCTCGCGAATTCCAAGTCCCGCGCGTCATGCGCCGGAACGGCCATGATCGCGCCCGTCCCGTAAGTGGCCAGCACGTAATCGGCAACCCAGATCGGGATTTTTTCTTGATTGACAGGATTGACGGCGTAAGCGCCGGTGAAGACGCCCGTTTTTTCCGTGGCAAGCTCGGCTCGTTCAAGGTCCGACTTGGAAGCCGCCAGCGCCTTGTAATCCTCAACGGCTTTCTTTTGCGCCGGCGCGGTGATTTGCGGGACCATTTTATGCTCCGGCGACAGCACCATATAAGTCGCCCCAAACAAAGTATCCGGCCGCGTCGTGAACACGCGAATCTTCAAATCCGCAATCCGAAATCCGCAATCCGCAATTTGAGAATCCGCAATCCGAAATCCGAAATCCGCAATTTGAAACTCCACCTCCGCCCCCTCACTCCTTCCGATCCAATTGCGCTGCATTTCCTTAAGGGATTCCGTCCATTGGATGTGCTCCAATCCCTCCAGCAGCCGTTCCGCGTAAGCGGTGATGCGCAGCATCCATTGGCGCATCGGCCTGCGCGTGACGGGGAAGCCGCCCACCTCGCTCTTGCCGTCCACGACTTCCTCGTTGGCGAGAACGGTGCCAAGTTGTTCGCACCACCAGACCGGCGCTTCGCTCACGTAGGCCAGGCGGTGATTGTCCCGATGGAGGCGGCGCGCTTCGGGAGACGGGTTGCCGGGCGGATCGGGCAGCGTTTCGATTGGCTCGGCCTTGTTCGCCGCCGGGTTGAACCAGGAATTGTAAAGCTGAAGGAATATCCATTGCGTCCATTTGAAATAGCCGGGATTGGTCGTGTCAATTTCACGGCTCCAATCGTAGCTGAATCCCAGCGACTTGATTTGCCGCTTGAAGACGGCGATGTTGCCCTCGGTGGTTTGCCGGGGATGCTGCCCGGTGCGGATGGCGTATTGCTCGGCAGGCAGCCCGAAGGCGTCCCAGCCCATCGGGCGCAGCACGTTGAAACCGAGGGCGCGGCGATAGCGAGCCAGGATGTCGGTGGCCGTGTAACCTTCCGGATGGCCGACATGCAGGCCGGCCCCGGAAGGATAGGGAAACATGTCCGGTATATAATACTTGGGCGGCAGGCCGCCGGCGCTGACCGGGCCGCGGAGGCCGTGCCTTATGGCGAAGGGATGCTCCGGCGGAATCGGCTCCATCGGGTTCCAGGCGCGGAACGTGGATTGCGCGTCCCAATGGCGCTGCCATTTGGCTTCGATCAAATCAAAGGGATACTGTCGGCGCATCGTCCAGCCCTATGGTTTTCCCTGCGGAATAACGCCTTCGGAAATCAGCTTCTGCAGCTTGGGGGTGATGGTGAACTGGCAGTAAGGCTGGTTCTTGTTCAGGTTGTAATAATTCTGATGATACGCCTCGGCGGAATAAAAGGCCTTGAGGGGGACGATCTCGGTGACAATCTGGGCCTTGAACCGTTTGGCGGCGCTGGCCTTGGAAGCCTCGGCGGCCTTCTTTTGTGCATCGTTGCCGTAAAGGATGATCGAGCGGTATTGCGTGCCAACGTCGTTCCCCTGCCGGTTCAGCGTGGTCGGATCGTGGGCTTCCCAGAAGATTTCCAGCAATTTGTCGTAGGAGAGGACGGCCGGATCATACGTGATCTGGATCACTTCGGCATGGCCGGTCGTGCCGGTGCAGACTTGTTCGTAAGTGGGATTGCGCACCGTGCCGCCGGCGAAGCCGGACACGACAGACTTGACGCCGGGGATGCGTTGGAACACCGCCTCGGCGCACCAAAAACAGCCGCCGCCAATGGTGGCCGTTTCCGTTTTGGCGGGCGCGTTGGTGGATCGGGTTTGAGCATTCATAACAGGGGCCAGGCAGCCGAGCAGCGCGGCGGCGGCGGCGAGCGCCAGCCACCGGCCCGGCTTGACAGGGTAAAAAGCAAAATGTTTCATATCAACTTGCAACAAGATGGCCCTTCCGGGCGCAAGTTGCAAATCAATCATGCGGAAGCGGTTTCCGGTTCTTAATCTCAATCCTAATCTTAATCTTAATCTTAATCTCCATCGTGAAGACAAGAAGAGATTAAGATTAAGATTAGGATTAAGATTAGGATGCCCCCCCAAAAAAGGAGGAGGAAATCCGCCCTCCTTCGCCAAGGCCACGGAGGGCAGGCAATCCGCAATCGAGTTTCGGCTCGAGAGAGTCTCGCCCTGCCGTTTCGGCAACCTAAACATTTTTGAAAATAGTTATAGACAAAACATAGAACCTATGTCATTCTCCTCCATGAAGGCCAATTCCTTATGCCTTCAATAAGGGTATGCGGGGAAACAGGAACAACTAAACAGGACATCAAATCCATGGCCAGAATCGGTAAAATTGCCCGGTTGCCCCGGGCGGTTCGCTCTCAACTCAACTCCCGCCTCCAGGAGGGCGGCGAAGGCAAACAAATAACCCAGTGGCTCAACTCTCTGCCGGAGGTCAAGGCGGTCCTCGCCGAAAGGTTCGACCGACGCCCCATCTCGGAGCAAAACCTCTCCGACTGGCGGCAGGGCGGCTTCGAGGAATGGCTGGCGTACCAGGACCTCCTCGCCCAGGCCGCCGAGCTGGCCGCCAACCGGCGGGAATTGGAAGCCGCCGCCCCCGGCCAATCGCCCGCCGATCTTCTCGCCGACGCCGTCAGCTTCCGCTATGCGGCCATCCTGGCCGGGCAAGGGCCGGAATTGGAC